>JAESFO010000705.1_pt1 | contig 15845 bp, 13 predicted proteins | sample 9269421 | NCBI WGS metagenome assembly JAESFO01 (sample SAMN14502839, study PRJNA617101) | algae metagenome | isolation source: Nostoc desertorum CM1-VF14 and co-occurring heterotrophs from rocky... | place: USA: Clark Mountains, San Bernardino, California | collected 2000-06-05 | reverse complement strand
ATCGACTACGAGCGGCCGCTGGGCCAGGTCCTCGGCCAGTTCTGGGCCGAGGTGACCGGGCCGCGGGCCGGTCGGAAGGCCGCGGGCGGCTCGGTCCGCGCGGGGCACGTCCGCGTCCACACCACCCGTGCCCACCCCGGCGTCCCGTCGGCCGGTGGCCGGACCCCCGCGCTGTCCACCGCGCAGCGCACCCGGATCGACGCCGCGGGGACGCGGCCGCCGGTCACCGTGGACGCCGTCGTGGACACGCCCGCCACCACCGCTCCGGTGGTCCCGGGGCTCGAGGCGCCGGTCGCCGCACCCGCGCGCGTGGTCCCGCCACTGCCGGAGCCGGGCAGCGCGCCGCGTCGGAGCCGTTTCCGCCGGGCCCGCGGCGGTGGCAGCGGTCGCGGCACGAGCGTGCCCGCGCGCACCCCCCGTCCCGACCCGTGGCGCCGGAGTGGCCACCGTGGCCGCACCTGAGCGGACCCCCCGGCCGAAGGCCCGGCGCGGCCGGGCCCGTGCCGGCGAGGGCGGTTCGGACTACACCCCGTCGATCGCGCTGCGCTCGATCGACGGGCACATCACGCGTACCAACGGGCAGGTCATGGCCTGGTACCGGCTCGCGGCGCAGGCGTGGAGCTTCCGCAGCGACAACCAGCGCGAGGTCCTGATCCGCCAGATCGCCGCGCAGCTCGGCGAGCTGCAGGGGCGCTGGTTGCACCTGCGCGTCACGACCCGGCCCTACCCGGTGCACATGTGGGCGGAGTCGTTCGACCAGAACGCGATCGGCCGTATGCCCGACGTGCCCGGCGCCCTGGGCTGGGACGGGTTCCTGGAGGGCGAGCAGCGCCACCTGATGGGGCTGTCGATGGCGGACAAGGAGGTCTTCCTCGGTATCGAGGTCTCCGGCCGCGGGCTGATCGACCGCTGGGTGGAGCGCGCCGCGCCCGTCCTGGACCGGCTCGTGCCGTCCGCGGTCAAGGCCGAGCTCGCCGCGCTGGAGACCGAGATCAACCACCTGGACGTGCTCGTCGCCGGGTCCGGTCTCGACGCCGTCCCCGCGAGCGCGGAGGACATGGCCTGGCTGATGCACCGCTCGGTCGCCCTCGGGCTGCCCGCCCCGCGCGGGCTGTCCTCGGTGCCGCGCGGGGTGTCGACCTGGGAGCCGGAGGATCTCGCCGCGTTCACCGAGGGCGTCGACCTGCACCAGGAGCCGTACGCGCCGACGGTGCAGGTCGTCGGGCGGATGCGCAGCCAGACCGTCACCCGCAACGTCGCGGTGCTGAGCGTCGGGCTGATGGAGGGTCTGCGGATCCCCGAGATCGACGACCCGTGGATGCAGCACTCCGACCGGCTGCCGTTCCCGGTGGAGTGGTCCGCGCGGATCTACGTGCGCCGCCCGGAGGACGTCACCGGCGAGCTGCAGCGCCAGATGGGCAAGGTGCGCAGCCAGATCCGGCACTACACCCACGACCACGACCTCGACCCGCCCATGTCGCTCGCGCGGCAGGCCGACCGGGTCCTGGAGGTCGAGGACGAGCTCACCACCGGGCTCACCCAGCTCAACACCCGTCTCTACGGCTGGTGGCGGATCGCCGTCTCCGGCCGCGACGAGGCCGAGGCCACCACCCGCGCCCAGCAGGTCGTCGACCTGTACCGGCCCAAGGTGCAGATCGAGCACCCCGAGGCGCAGTACCGCTACGCCCGCGAGTTCATCCCCGGCGAGCCGCTGGCCGCGACGGCCTACCGGCGACGCGGGTCGGTCACCTGGGCGGCCGCCGCGGTCCCGGCCGCGACGGCCAGTGTCGGCGACCGCCGCGGGATCATGCTCGGCGAGACCTGCACCGCGACCCGCCGTCCGGTCGCCTGGGACCCGTGGCTGGCCCAGGAGGTCCGACGCGCCTCCGGCCTCACCGCGATCGTCGGCGGCCTGGGCTCGGGCAAGTCGTTCCTCACCGGGCTGGTCGTCTACAAGACGCTGCGCGCCGGGGCCCGCTGGACGGTGCTCGACCCGTCCGGCCCGCTGGCCGAGCTGACCCGGCTGCCGGAGCTGGCGCCGTTCTCCCGGCACATCAACCTGCTCCGCGCCGACCCCGGCATCCTCAACCCGTACCGGGTGGTCGCCGAGCCGCGGCCGGACCACTTCCTCGACGACGAGGACCCCGAGCGCGCCTGGAAGCGGGAGCGCTCGCTGGCCGCGGCCACCCGCCGTCGGCTGGTGCTCGACGTGCTGTCCGGGCTGCTGCCCTACGAGATCGCCCGCCAGCCGCACACCCGGATCGTGCTGCTCCGCGCGGTCCGCGAGGTCGGCGGCTCGCCCGACCGGCACCCCGGCATGGTCATCGACGCGCTGCGCCGGCACGCCGGTGAGGGCGAGGACCACGCCGGCGTCGTCGCGGACTTCCTCGACGAGCGGCGCGAGCTGCCGCAGGCCGCGCTGCTGTTCCCCGACGAGACCCGCGCCGACCCCTGGCAGGCCGACCGCGACTACCGGCTCACCGTGCTGACGATGCAGGGACTGTCGCTGCCGCGCCCGGGCAGCCCGCGCGAGGAGTGGACCGACAACGAGTCGCTCGGCGTCGAGCTGCTGAACCTGGCGTCCTGGCTGACCCAGCGCACGATCTACGACGCCGACCGCAACCTGCGCAAGGGCGTCGCGCTCGACGAGACGCACTTCCTGTCCCAGGTGCCCACCGGCAAGGTGCTCATCGACCGCCTCGCCCGCGACTCCCGCAAGTTCAACGTCCGCGCCCTGTTCGCCTCTCAGCTGGCCGGTGACCTGCTGCGGGTCTCGGGCTTCGCGTCGCTGGTCAACGCCGTGTTCGTCGGCCGGACCGACGACGAGGAGGCGCAGTCCGAGGCGCTGCGGCTGCTGCGCGTGCCCACCGACGTCGGCTACGAGGAGATGCTCGGGACCCTGTCCCCGCGCCCCCGCCACGACGACCGTCCCGACGACGCGCCCCGCCAGTTCGTCTTCGCCGACGGCCACGGCGGGGTAGAGAAGGTCCGCATCGACCTGGAGGCGCCGCACCTGGAGCACGTCCGCGAGGCGCTCGACACCAACCCCGACGCCGCCCGCGTCGTCGCCCCGCGCCCGCCGGGTGGCCCGGCGATCACCGCACCCGGGCATCCCGAGATGAGCGCACCCGACGAGCCGAGCCCGCTGCCCGCCCGGCGCGCCCCGGCCCCCGTGGTGCTGCCCGACCTCGACGGCGACGAGATCGACCTGCGTACCGACACCCGGATCGGCCCCGGCGACGACGACCCGGTCCTGGCCGGCGGGATCCGTGCCGGTGGGGTGCAGGTCGTGTCGGTCGCCGCGACCGATGCCGCCGTCGGCCGCGCGGAGCTCTACGACGACGAGCAGCTCGACCTGCTCGACGAGCTCGACGACGACTGGGTGGTCGACGAGCCCGCCCCCGCGGACGACACCGCCTCCACGGACGGCACCGCCCCCGCGAACGGCACCGCCCCCGCGGACGGCACCGGCCCGTCGAACGGCACCGGCCCGTCGAACGGGACGGCGGCCACGAACGGCCACCCCGCGGCCGCTCCCCCCGACGGGGACGGACGGTGACGGCGGGCCTCGACCCGTCCGGCGGCGCAGGCGTCTGGGTCGTCCTGGGCGTGCTGCTCGCGGCCGTCGTCGTGTCGGTGCGGAAGACCCGCCGCCGTACGCCGCAGACGCTCGCAGTGACCCGCCGCCGTCGTCGTCGGACGGCGGTCCTGGTGGTCACCGCGATCGCCGGCGGCACGCTGCTGCTCGGCTCGCCGGCCATGGCGCAGACGCTGGACTGCAAGTCCCCGCCGGAACCGGACCGCCCCGGCACCGGGCTGGTCGGCTCGCTGGACCGGCCCTCGGCGCTGCACGGGGAGGCCGGCAGCGTCTACGAGGAGGTCGGCTACGCCGGTCTCGTCTGGCACAACTACGACCTGGGCTGCGCCACGTCGGGCGTGCTGAACCCGTCGGTCACCACCGACACATGGCTGGGCAACCAGGTCTTCAACCTGGCGAAGCTGACCGTCGGCGGGGTGAACTGGGCGCACTACCTCATCGCCGACGGCGGGTCGCTGTTCGCGCCGCTCGACCAGGTCATCACCACCGCGACCCGAGCGATGTACGAGACCGTGTTCACCACCTGGGTGGGCCTCGGCCTGCTCGGGTTCGCGATCATCGTGCTGCTGCTGGCGATGCGCGGGGAGCTCGCGCGCCAGGCCCAGCGCACCGGCATCGCCGTACTCGCGCTGATGCTCGGCTCCGCCGCCTACCTCGCACCGGTCGACTGGTCCCGTGCCGCGGACAACCTGCTGCTCGACGGCGTCACGCAGATGCAGGAGGGCTTCCTCGGCCAGGTCGGGCTGGGCACCCGCGACACGCTCCCGACGGTGCTCGTCGACCAGGTCGCCTACCAGAACTGGCTGCGCGGCACGTTCGGCGCGCCGGACGTCCCGCAGGCCCAGGAGCTGGGCCGGGACCTGCTGCGGGCGCAGGCGTTCACCATCGACGAGATCGACCAGGGCCAGGACACGTCCGAGACGGCGGAGCGCAAGAAGGGCGAGTACGCCGCGCTCGCCGACCGCATGGGGGACCGCTACCCGTACTTCACCGGGGCCTCCGGCAGCCGGATCGGGGCCGGGACGCTCGCGCTGATCCAGGCCGCGTGCATCGCGCTGTTCCAGCTGCTGTCCAAGGTCCTGGTGCTGGTCGCACTGCTGGTCATCCGGCTGATGGTGGTGACGGCGCCGGCGATCGCCGTCGTCGCGCTGCTGAAACCGGACGTCATCCCGGCGATCCTGCGCATCGGCGGCGCCGCGATCGTGAACACGCTCGTCGTCGGGGCGCTGGCCGGGCTGCACGCCCTGCTGGTCGTGTCGCTGTTCGCCCCCGGGTCCGGGGTCGACCTGTGGCTCGCACTGCTGGTCACCGGCGTGGTCACGCTCGTGCTGTGGGCGGTCGCGCGGCCGTTCCGGCGGCTGGTGTCGATGGTGACACTGACCCGTGAGCAGTTCGGCGGGATCGTCCCCGGCATCAACGGTGGCCCGGTGTCGCGGGTGTGGAACCGGATGCGCGGCCCGAACGACGCCGACGAGCGCCAGTCCCGCTGGTGGTCCGAGCGCGGCGGCCCCGGCGGGTCCGGCGACCCGGGTGCGGCGCGACCGGAGGCCGAGACCGCGGCCGGGCCGGGGGCCCGGGTCCGTCGTCGCGCGGCACCGGACGTGTCCTCGCCCCAGGCGGCCCGGATCGCCGAGCCGCGCCGCGGGGCGCTGCCGGTGGGGGCGACCGGGCGGCCCGACACCGGGTTCGGCACGCGGGTCGACCCCGGCGAGGTCGACGACCGCTCCATCTACCGCCGCGACGACGCGGGGCCCCGCCGCCCCGGTGACCCGACCCCGGTGACCCCGGAGCTCGTCGACGGCGTGCCCGTCTACAAGATCTACCGTCCGCGGGCGGCCCGCACCGGCGGCGACCGTGCCGATTAGGTCCTCCCGCGGCCGCGCCGGCGCCTACCGCGCGGTGTGGCAGTGGCCGCTGCGCTCCCCCGCCCGGCTCGCCGTGACGGTGGTGGTCCTGGGTGGGCTCGTGTTCGGACTGGTCTCGCTCGGCGGTTCCGGCGGGGCGGCGTCCGGCGGCCTGATCGCCGGGGGCGGCTCCGGCGGCAACCGGTGGGACAGCGGATCGTCCGGCGTCTCCGCGACGCCCACCCCGACGCTGCTGCCGCCGGTGCCCGAGCTGACGCCCGAGGCACTGCCGGTGTCGCAGGCCCCACGGCAGGCGCTGGAGACGGCGCGCGTGTGGGCGGCGGCCTGGGTGAACCACCCCGACGGGATGACCTCCCAGCAGTGGGTCGCCGGGCTGCGGCCGTACACGACCGACGAGTTCCTCGGCGTGCTCGCGGGCGTCGACCCGTCGAACGTGCCCGCCTCCCGGGTCACCGGGCCCGCGACCCCGACCCGGGTCGCGCCGAAGAGCATCGAGGTCACCGTGCCGACCGACACGCTGACCCTGCGGATCCTGGTCGTCGACACCGAGGCGGGCTGGAAGGTGTCCCGCTACGACCGGGCATGAGCACCCCGCTGACGCGTGCGCTGCGGCCGCTGCGGCTGCTGCTGCCGTTCCTCGCGATCGGGATGGCGCTGGTGCTGTTCCTGACCGTCGGCTTCCTCGCGTTCAGCCCCAACCTCGGGGGCGGCCGGTCGAACGCGGCCTGGTGCGACACCGGGATCTCGACCGCGACGGTCGGCCGTGGCGGCGGGGGAGCCACCTTCGAGACGCTGTCCGACGAGCAGAGGCAGAACGCCGCCGCGATCATCTCGGTCGCCAAGGACATGCAGCTCCCGCCGAAGGCGTGGCTGATCGCGCTGGCCACCGCGATGCAGGAGTCGACGCTCCGCAACATCGACTACGGGGACCGGGACTCGCTCGGGCTGTTCCAGCAGCGGCCGTCGCAGGGGTGGGGCACCCCCGCCCAGGTCACCGACCCCGCCTACAGCAGCCGGATCTTCTACGAACGGCTGATGGAGGTGCCGGGCTGGGACTCGATGCCGGTCACCAAGGCCGCGCAGACCGTGCAGCGCTCGGCCTTCCCCGACGCCTACGCCAAGTGGGAGGGCCTGGCCGCGTCGCTGGTCGAGAACATCGGCGATGTCGCCAACCCGACGGGCTGTGCCCCCGGCACGACCGGCGCGCTGCCCCCGGGTGTCGCCGGGGCCGCGATCGGCTTCGCGCTCGGCGAGCTCGGCAAGCCCTACGTGTGGGGCGCGACCGGACCGGACTCCTGGGACTGCTCCAGCCTGCTGCAGGCGTCGTACCGGGCGGCCGGCGTCACGATCCCGCGGGTGTCGCGCGACCAGTACAACTCCGGCGGCCATCTGCCGGTCCGGGACATGCAACCGGGCGACTTCCTCTTCTACGCCCACGACACCTCGGACCCGACCACGATCTACCACGTGATGATGTACCTGGGCGACGGCAGGATGGTCGAGGCACCGAACCGCAACTTCCCCGTCCGCGTGCAGCCGGTGTCGTGGGAGTTCGGCGATCTCGTCCCGCTCGCCACCCGGCCGGGGACCACGCCGAACCCCGCCTGAGCGGGGTCGAGGCGCCATCATGGGCGGCATGCGCTCCCCGCTCTCGGACTATCTCGACTCCGCGGCGCCCGGTGCCTGCCCGGACCACCTCGTCGTGCCGCGGTCACTGGCCCAGTCGATGCCGCTGCGCTGGCAGCAGGTCTTCGTCGGTCTGCTCACCGACCTGCACGACGCCTACCCCGGCGTCGACTGGCCGGAGTACGCCGTGTCCGCGGTGCGGGCCGAACCGTTGACCGAGCTCGACGACGCCCAGCTCGCCACACACGGCTACGTCACCGAGCTGGGGCCCGACGGCGACCTCGAGTACCGCGACGCCGACGACCGCGTCGTCCCCGGGTCGCTGCCCGTCCGGGTGGAGGTGCCCGACACCGTGCCGCCGGCGTCGGCGGGGCAGGTGCCGCGGGGGACCGTCGTCCTGCGCTGACCGCGCCCCCGCTCGCCGCTTCACTGCGCGCGCCGGTCGGGCCCGGCCCGGTGCGCGGGGGCGTCGCCGAGATGCACCACAGCGGGAATCGTCGATCTCCACGGCCCGCTGAGCTGCATCTCGGCGTGCGGCGGGGACACCTCCCCTGCGGAATCCGCTCACCCGGTGAGCGAGTTCCGGCCACCTCTCACCAGGCCCGGTGCGTCCCGACCGGCGCGCGACGGCGTTGCGCCGCGTCGGCGAGCCGGTCCAGCTCACGGACCAGGTACGCGGCGTCGGCCGGGCCGGCGTGCACGACGGCGTCGTCGGGGAGCGGGCCGCCGACGACGTCCGGGGCCGGGCGCCGCTGCACGTAGCAGCCGTCCGCGGTGGCGTGCACCAGCAGGACCCCCGGCGCGCGGCACGGGTCGGGACCCTTCCGGCCGGCGCCGAGCTGGGCGACGCCCTCGACCTGCCCCATCCGCCGCAGCATCTCGGCCTCGGCCGCGCTGCAGCCCCGCCGCAGGAGCTCGTGGACGAGCCGGTCGGCGTCGCCGTCGGCGCGCTCGGCGGCCTCGCCCAGCACCGCGACGGGGATCCGCACCCCGGCCCCGGGGCCGGGCACGACCTCGCCGAGCAGCTCGACCAGGACGGCCGACGCGTCGTCGGGCGGGACGCGGACCAGCGCGACGTCGTCGCCGATCCGGGTGGCCAGCACCGCGCGTCCGGCCCGCCGCGTGACCAGCGCCCGCTGCCACGACGGCGGTGCGACCACGAGGTCGTGCTGGAACTCCGGTGCGACGACCGTGCGCAGGTCGTCGACCAGGTTCGGCTCGAACGCGGTGCCGGTGAACAGGCCGCGCGCGGCGAGGGTGTCGAGACACCCCCGCACGACACGGGCCCGCTCGATGTCGGTGAACCCGGGGCTCAGCAGCTCCAGGACGGCGGGGTTGCGACCGAGGTCGAGCAGGTCCCGGGCGACGTCGAACTCGGCGGCGGTGAGGACGGTGGCGCGGTGCCAGTCGATCATCGATGGGGCTCCTCGGGGGCCAGGACGGCGTCGGTCGCGGCGATCTCGATGTCGAACACCTCGTCGGTGGGGACGACGTAGCGGTTGCGGTGGTCCCGGGCGTCGCGGCTTCCCGCGCCGCCGGCCATCGGGCCGTAGCCGCCGGGGGCGCCGCCGCGTCCGGTGGTCTCGCCGGGGCGGGCGGACCAGGCCGCCTCGGCGGTCCGGACACCGGGACCGAACGGCTCGTACGGTCGTCCGCCACCGGATCCCGTGCCGCCGGGGAGGCGGTCGCCGTACCCGGGACCACGGGCCGACGGCGGGAGGAGCGGCTGGGCCCGGGTCCGTTCGCCGAACCGGCGTCCGAGGTCGACGCGGGTGGCGAGCGGGTCGGGACCCGGTGTCGTCGTGGGGTACGGGCCCTGGGGCACCATCGGCCGGTGCGGGTCCGGGGTGGGCGTGGCCGGCGGGTCGAGGTGCTGGGGTGCGACGACGTCGACCGGCTCGGGGAGCCCGGTGCCCCGGTCCCGGTCGGCCACGCCGTCGCCGGTGGCCCCGGGAGCACCGGGCCCCGCGGTTCTTCCGACGTCCGGCGTGCCGGGGCTCGATCCGACGAATCCCGATCCGTCGGTCCCCGATCCGTCGGTCCCCGATCCGTCGGTCCCCGGACCGCCGGGAGCACCGACGCCGTCCGGTCCGGGACGGGCCCCGCCGCCCGGCTGATCCGGGGCGCCGGCTCCCGGACCGCTTCCGCCGAGAGGGGCGGCTCCGACACCGGCCGGGCCGGGACCGCCGGCCCCGGCCGGGCCCGGTGCCGGACCCCCCGCACCGGTGGACGTCGAGGCCGACGCCGGGTCGACGGTGCGGAAGCGATCGTCGATCGCGGACGCCGTGTCGAGATGCTCCTGGAGGGCGCGGTCGGCCTCCTCGCTGTGCCGCTGGTCGCGTTCGAGCGAGGTGACGTAGTCGGCGACGGTGACGCTCAGCCCGGTCAACGGCGTGCTCGCCAGCAGGTGGAGGTTGCGGATGCCGCTGGTGAAGATGCCCGGCGGGGTGGGGTCCAGAGCGGCGATGGCGGCCTGGGTGCGGTCGAACGACTGCCCGTAGGCGTCCAGCTGGGTCGCGCCGTTCGCGGTGACGGGGGCGGTGCACAGCATCGAGGTGGTGATGCCGTCGAGGGACTGCTGAGCGGCGGCCGCGGCGGGGCCCTGCCAGGAGATGCCCAGCTCGGCCATGCGCTTCCGGGCCTCGTCCGATGCGGAGCGCAGCTCGGCGTCCGCGGTGCGGAGTGCGGCTGAGGCGTCGGCGACCGCTGTCGAGCCGGGTTTTCCGACCACCCACGCGTACTTCTCCTGAAGCGACTTGGCGGCGAAGTTGAAGCCCTGGTGGAACGCCATTCCCGTGTCCTCGTGGTGGTGAGCGACGATCAGAACCGGAAAGACCTCTCGATCGCGGCCTCATCGATCCGGTACGACGCGGCAACAGCGCGTAGTGATGTGACGGCGTGCTCCAGCTCGATCCGGTGCGCCACGTGGCGATCGATGATGGCAGCGAACTTCTCGTCGAATACCGGTGTCGCGATCCCCGATATCGGGTCCTCACCGCACGGGCCGACCGTGCAGCCGAGCGCGTTCTGCAGGGCGGCGCGAATGGCCTCGGCCTGCTGTGCGAGTGATCGACCGACACCGAGGACGTTGTCGGGAGACACCTGACTGGTCAGGTCGCTCAAGGTCTGCGGATCCGACGAACTCATGGGCGGGCAAGATAGTCGGCGGTCCGTACGAACATGGGTCCTTCGAGCGACTCCTTCGCGGTCGCAAATCGTAAGGGTCAGCGCGGTGCGAGCATCGCGAGCGCCTCGTCGAGGACCTCGTTGGCCCTTTCACAGGGTGCGCGTACGGGACTACCGGCCTCGCGCAGTTCGTCGGTGGGTACCGAGGCCTGGGCTCGTACGGATGTCGAGTCGTCGGTGTCGGCGACGGCTTCGCACACAGCCAGCCGGGCGGTGGACCGGTCGTTCTCGATCACGTCGTATCCCCGGGTCCGGCCGGAGGAGGAGTCGGTTGACCGGAGATCTGTCGCGGCGAGCGGGAGGAATTGCAGGTTGATGTCGATCCGCGGGGTTCCGGTGCCGAAGTAGCCGCACGAAGGGGCCCGCGTTCCGCGGATCACCGCATCGTTCTCCCGGGGATCGCGGAGCTCGAGCGTCCGAAGGGCCGGTGCGGACAGGAGATCGCAGGGATGCCTGCTCGTCACGTCGATCGGACCCGGCTGGGCCGTTTGTGGCGAGTCCGGTCCCGGCGGTGTGGCGCTGGGGCTGCACGAGGTGACCGCGACGGTGAGGACGACGGCCACCGACCCCAGGGCGACCCGACGCGCAGCCGGTACGAGCACGGTGATCCTCCGTCGACGATCGAGCGGCCACAGGCTAGCCCGCCCCACCCCCGGTAGACGGCCGTCCGGACCACCCGCGAACGTCGTGGATAAAAGTTGAGTCACCTGGGAACAAGTCTTCCGGGTCGCCCGTTGACCCCCATGAGAGCAAGTTGAGCAGGACCCACTCAAGGGCGATGCGCGAGGCGCTCCCCGGCCTGGTACAACTTGAGCCGGACGCACTCACACCCCACACATCTCGGAGGCAGTCACCATGGCTCGTACGGTCGGTATCGACCTCGGGACCACCAACTCCGTCGTCGCCGTCCTCGAGGGTGGCGAGCCGACGGTGATCGCGAACTCGGAGGGTGCCCGCACCACTCCGTCGATCGTCGCGTTCGCGCGCAACGGCGAGGTCCTCACCGGTCAGTCGGCGAAGAACCAGGCGGTCACCAACTCCGACCGCACGTTCCGCTCGGTCAAGCGTCACATCGGCACCGACTGGAAGACGTCGGAGATCGACGGCAAGACCTTCGCGGCGCAGGAGATCAGCGCCCGCGTCCTGCAGAAGCTGAAGCGGGACGCCGAGGCCTACCTGGGCGACGAGGTCACCGACGCCGTCATCACGGTGCCCGCGTACTTCGAGGACGCACAGCGCCAGGCGACCAAGGAGGCCGGCCAGATCGCCGGTCTGAACGTGCTCCGGATCGTCAACGAGCCGACCGCGGCCGCGCTGGCCTACGGCCTCGACAAGGGCGACAAGGAGCAGACCATCCTGGTCTTCGACCTGGGTGGCGGCACGTTCGACGTGTCCCTGCTGGAGATCGCCGAGGGCGTCGTCGAGGTCAAGGCGACCAACGGCGACAACCACCTCGGTGGCGACGACTGGGACGAGCGGATCGTCAGCTGGCTCGTCGACAAGTTCAAGTCCTCCCAGGGCATCGACCTGACCAAGGACAAGATGGCGATGCAGCGGCTCCGCGAGGCCGCGGAGAAGGCGAAGATCGAGCTGTCCAGCTCCTCGTCGACCAGCATCAACCTGCCCTACATCACGGTCGACTCGGACAAGAACCCGCTGTTCCTGGACGAGACGCTGTCCCGCGCGGAGTTCCAGCGGATCACCCAGGACCTCCTGGACCGCACCCGCAACCCGTTCAACCAGGTCATCAAGGACGCCGGCATCTCGGTGAACCAGATCGACCACGTCGTGCTCGTCGGTGGTTCCACCCGGATGCCCGCCGTCACCGAGCTCGTCAAGGAGCTGACCGGCGGCAAGGAGCCGAACAAGGGCGTCAACCCGGACGAGGTCGTCGCCGCCGGTGCCGCGCTGCAGGCCGGTGTGCTCCGCGGTGAGGTCAAGGACGTCCTGCTGCTCGACGTCACCCCGCTGTCCCTGGGCATCGAGACCAAGGGCGGCGTCATGACCAAGCTGATCGAGAAGAACACCACGATCCCGACCAAGCGCTCGGAGATCTTCTCCACCGCGGACGACAACCAGCCGTCGGTGCAGATCCAGGTCTTCCAGGGCGAGCGTGAGATCGCCGCGTACAACAAGAAGCTCGGCATGTTCGAGCTGACCGGCATCGCGCCGGCGCCGCGCGGTGTCCCGCAGATCGAGGTCTCCTTCGACATCGACGCCAACGGCATCGTCAACGTGTCCGCCAAGGACATGGGCACCGGCAAGAGCCAGGAGATGACGATCACCGGCGGCTCGGCGCTGTCCAAGGACGACATCGACCGCATGGTCAAGGAGGCCGAGGCGCACGCCGAGGAGGACGCCAAGCGTCGCGAGGAGGCGGAGACCCGCAACCAGGCGGAGACCCTCGTCTACCAGACGGAGAAGTTCGTCAAGGAGAACGACGAGAAGCTCCCCTCCGACGTCAAGGACGCGGTGAACGCCGCCCTGGGTGAGACCCAGGAGGCGCTGAAGGGCACCGACCACGAGGCGATCAAGTCCTCGATGGAGAAGCTCGCCACCGAGTCCCAGAAGATGGGGTCCGCCCTGTACTCGCAGCCCGGTGCCGAGGGCGCCGCGGGTGCCGGTGCCGAGGGTGGTGCCGGCGCGGCCGGTGCCTCCGACGCGCAGGACGACGTCGTCGACGCCGAGATCGTGGACGACGACAAGGACGCCAAGGGCGACAAGTGACGGCCGGCGGCCATCCACGGGACGACAGGACGGTCGACATGGCAGACGAGCAGAAGCAGGAGGAGCCGGTGACCTTCCGGGACCGCCGCAAGGTGGACCCGGAGACCGGCGAGGCCCGTCCGGCGACGGACGGTGCGGACACGACCGGGGCCGCCGATACGGGGGCCCCGGCCGGGGACGGCGAGCAGGTCGCGGGCCCGGCCGACGGGGAGGACCCGGAGCTCGAGAAGCTGCGGGCCGAGGTCGCCGAGCGCACCGCGGACCTGCAGCGGGTCAGCGCCGAGTACGCCAACTACCGGCGCCGGGCCGACCGTGACCGCGAGCAGACCCGGGTCGACGCCAAGGTCTCCGTGGCGAGCGACCTGCTGGTCGTGCTCGACGACTTCGAGCGCGCCGAGCAGCACGGCGACCTCACCGGGCCGTTCAAGTCGGCGGCCGACAAGGTCACCGGGGTGCTCTCCAAGCTCGGCCTCGAGGCCTTCGGGGCCGAGGGCGAGGCGTTCGACCCGTCGCTGCACGAGGCCGTGCAGCACGAGCCGGCCGAGGGCTCCGGCCCCACGGTCACCGTGCTGTCCACGGTCCTGCGCCGCGGCTACCGGATCGCCGACCGGGTGCTCCGCCCCGCGATGGTGACCGTGCAGGACCGCCCGGAGGCCGAGGTCTCCGAGCAGGCCCGGGCCGATGCCGCCGACGGCGGCGCGGACGCCGGCGACGGCGAGCCGCAGAACCCCGCCTGACCAGGGCGGACAGGGACGTGACCGCGCGGTGGGGGGGGGGGGGCCGCGCCTCCCGCCCCCCCCCGCCCCCCTCCCCCCGCCCGGCGGCCCGCCGGCCCCCCCCCCCCCCCCCCCCCACCGCGGGTCTGATCGGGAAGGAGGCGGAGTGACCCAGCGCGACTGGATCGAGAAGGACTTCTACCGCGAGCTGGGCGTCTCCTCGACGGCGTCCCAGGACGAGATCAAGAAGGCGTACCGCAAGCTCGCCCGCGAGCTGCACCCGGACGCGAACCCCGGTGACGAGAAGGCCGAGGCCCGCTTCAAGTCGGTCTCCGAGGCCTACGGCGTGCTGGGCGACGAGTCCAAGCGCAAGGAGTACGACGAGACCCGCGCGATGTTCGCGGGCGGCGGTGGCTTCGGCGGGTTCGGCACCGGCGGTGGCTTCCCCGGTGGTGCGCGTCCCGGTGGCGCCGGCCAGGGCGGCTTCGACATCAACGACCTGTTCGGCCAGGCCGGCCGTTCCGGCGGTGCCGGGGCCGGCGACTTCAGCGACATCCTCGGCGACATCTTCGGCCGCACCGCGCGGAACAACGCCGGCGGTGCGGGCGGGTACGGCACGGCCGGTGCCCGCCGCGGTCAGGACGTCGAGAGCAGCCTGACCATCTCCTTCGACGACGCGGTGCGCGGCGCGACGGTGCCGATCAAGCTGTCCTCGCCGGGGCGCTGCGAGCGCTGCGGCGGCACCGGGTCCCGGCCCGGCAGCACCCCGCGCACCTGCCCGACCTGCTCCGGTCAGGGTCTGGTGAACCGCAGCCAGGGCGCGTTCTCGTTCTCCGAGCCGTGCCGCGACTGCCGCGGGACCGGCCGCATCATCGACGACCCGTGCCCCGAGTGCCACGGCGACGGCGTGTCCACCCGGACCCGGTCGCTGACGGTGCGGGTGCCCGCCGGCGTCGACGACGGGCAGAAGGTCCGGCTCGCGGGCCAGGGCGAGCCCGGCCGCGGCGGCGCACCCGCCGGTGACCTCTACGTCACGGTCTCGGTCACCCCGCACCGGATCTTCGGGCGGTCGTCGAAGAACTCCGACGACCTGACCCTCACCGTGCCGGTGACCTTCCCCGAGCTGGCTCTGGGTGCGACCCTGACGGTGCCGACGCTCGACAGCACCGTCTCGCTGCGGATCCCGCCGGGGACCGCCAGCGGCCGGACGTTCCGGGTGTCGGGGCGTGGGGTCGAGCGCAGGAACGGGAAGAAGGGCAATCTGCTGGTCACCGTCGAGGTGGCGGTGCCGCAGAAGCTGGACGAGGCGGCCACCAGTGCGCTGGAGGCCTATGCCGAGGCGACGTCGTCGTTCGACCCGCGGGCCGATCTGCTCGGTAGCACCAGGAGGTGATGGCGGTGGCCGGACGACGCACCCCCCGGGACGGGGAGGAACCGCTGACCGTCGACGTCGCACACGACAGCCCGGTGTTCGTCATCTCGGTCGCCGCGCAGCTGTCCGGCCTGCACGCCCAGACCCTGCGCAGCTACGACCGGATCGGCCTGGTCAGCCCGGGCCGGTCCGCGGGCGGCGGGCGTCGCTACTCCCAGCGCGACATCGCGCTGCTGCGCGAGGTGCAGCGGCTCTCCCAGGAGGAGGGCGTGAACCTCGCGGGCGTCAAGCGGATCATCGAGCTGGAACAGATGGTCGACGAGCTCTCGGCACGGCTCGAGGAGGCCACCGCCGAGCTCGACGCGGTCCGTGCCGCCGCCGCGCAGGCCACGGCGGCGGTGCACCGCTCCTACCGGCGCGACCTCGTGCCGGTGGACCGGCGCCAGGCCGTCGTGCGCTGGCGCCCCGCAGACGACGGCTGAGTCCCCCGGGCGGTGCGGGCCCGGGCCGCTCAGGCCGCCGTCAGGACCCCGCGGCGGGCCAGCAGCCCGAGCACCACGGCGCCCAGTAGCGGGACCGCGGCCAGCACCGCGAACGGCAGCGCCTGCGGGAACGAGGGGTCCAGCAGCGCGCCGACGCCCGTCGAGCCGACGAGCACCATCAGCCCGCCGAACGAGGCCAGCACCCCGAAGTGGGCCCCCAGCCTGCGCTCCCCGGCCAGCCGGGGCACCAGGTCCTGCGCGACCGGCACGGCG
>JAESFO010000704.1_pt1 | contig 15853 bp, 7 predicted proteins | sample 9269421 | NCBI WGS metagenome assembly JAESFO01 (sample SAMN14502839, study PRJNA617101) | algae metagenome | isolation source: Nostoc desertorum CM1-VF14 and co-occurring heterotrophs from rocky... | place: USA: Clark Mountains, San Bernardino, California | collected 2000-06-05 | reverse complement strand
TGAAGAAGGCGATAAAACTTTACTGACCACGCTGGATACCTTATGGAATAATGTGATCCATACCAAAATGTATGTAACCGGCGCCTGTGGTGCTTTATATGATGGGGTATCCGTAGACGGTACCTCTTATATCCCTGATACCGTTCAGAAAGTACACCAGTCTTATGGCCGGGATTACCAGCTGCCTAATTTTAGCGCGCACAATGAAACCTGCGCCAATATCGGTAATGTGCTGTGGAACTATCGTATGTTTCTTTTAACCGGTGAAGAGAAGTATTTCGATATTGTTGAGTTGGCTTTATACAATAGCGTATTAAGTGGCATCAGCATGGACGGTACTAAATTCTTTTATACCAATCCGTTGGCGCATACGGTGAACTACCCTTATCATTTGCGCTGGGAAGGTGGCCGTGTTCCTTACATCAGTAAGTCGAATTGTTGCCCTCCGAACGTAGTGCGTACGATTGCACAGATCAGCAATTATATGTACAGTACCGGTAAAGATGATTTGTATATCAATATGTATGGTGGCAATAACCTGCAGACCGTACTCGATGATGGTAGTAAGCTTGCATTACAACAGGTAAGTAACTATCCCTGGAATGGCGCTGTATTTCTTTCGATAACGGAAGCTCCTGCTAAAACATTACCCGTTCATCTGCGCATTCCGGGCTGGTGTAATAAAGCTTCAGTAAAAGTAAATGGCAAGCTGGTGAATGGCACTATCAATGGCGGGCAATATTTCACTTTAAATCAAAAATGGAAAAAAGGAGACAAGATCGAACTGGTATTAGACATGCCGGCTACGTTGATAGAATCCAATCCAATGGTGGAAGAAACCCGTAACCAGGTAGCAGTAAAAAGAGGACCTGTCGTTTATTGTATTGAATCTCCTGATATGCCGACCCAGAAAGTTTTCGATATAGCGATACCATCCAATATACAGCTGAAACCAGTACCGGTAACTATTGCCAAGAGCAATATGATGGCGCTTACCGGCGAAGCCAGGCTTTTAAATAGTGGTGACTGGACAAAAACCCTTTACAAAGAGATAAGCAAAAAGCAAACGCCTGTAAACATTAAATTAATCCCTTACTATGCATGGGCCAATCGCGGTGAAACTGATATGAGTGTTTGGATGCCATTGATACGATAACTTACTAGCAAGGTGTAAAGCTTGACTATTAGTAAAAAATAAACAAAATGGAAAGAATTGTTGGAACATATTATATAGAAACTCCTCACGAACCGGAGAAAGCTGCGGCGGTGTTAGCAGGCGAACAGTCGTCGGGAACTTTTGTGGCGGTGCCTGGCGAAACGGAAGAACTGAAGCAGCGCTTCGCTGCAAGGGTGGAAGAAGTGACATTGTTAGAAACCGTTGATCTGTCGGCCATACCGGGTGCAGTTAGCAGCACCGGAAAATATCATCGGGCAAAGGTTAGGGTATCCTGGAGCATTGAAAATTTTGGATATAACCTGCCTGTAATGGTTTCTACCCTGCAGGGCAACCTGTATGAGATTACGCAGTTTACAGGTTTGAAATTGATGGATATTGAATTACCAGCTTCATTCGGTCAGCAGTTTAAGGGGCCCGAATTTGGCATCGCAGGTTGCAGGCAACTAACCGGGGTCGATAAAAGACCATTGATCGGTACTATCATCAAGCCTTCCGTAGGCCTGACAGTGGAGGATACTGCGGCTATGGTGCAAACACTAGCCGAAGCCGGTATTGACTTCATAAAAGATGATGAGCTGTTGTCCTCTTCGGCCAATTCCCGTTTCGAAGATAGGGTAGCAGGTATTATGAAGGTGATCAATACACATGCCGACAAAACCGGTAAAAAAGTGATGTATGCTTTTAACCTGAGTGGTGAGGTGGACGAAATGTTATCGCGTTATGAAACAATTGTCAAACATGGTGGCACCTGTGCCATGATCAGTATTAATAGTGTGGGCCTGAGTGCTGTTAAAAAAATATGCGATCAGCGTCAACTGGCCATACACGCACACAGAAATGGCTGGGGTATGCTCACCAGGCATCCTTTATTGGGTATTGATTTCAGAGCCTATCAAAAAATATGGAGATTGGCAGGTGTGGATCAATTGCATGTAAACGGTATAAAGAACAAGTTCTGGGAGACGGATGATAGCGTAGTCAATTCTATTGAGGCCTGTCTGACCCCATTATTCGATCAAAAAAAAGTTATTCCCGTTGTCTCTTCGGGCCAATGGGGTGGGCAGGCTTTTGAAACCTGGAGACGCACACAAACACAGGATCTTTTATATATGGCCGGCGGAGGTATTATGGCGCATCCCATGGGTGCCGCTGCCGGCGTGACTGCATTACAACAGGCATGGACAGCTGCTGTTGATGGCCTGACATTGGAAGAAGCAGCCGCTGCTTACCCTGAATTTGCAAAGAGTGTAGAGAAATTTGGTAAAAAATAATATGTCGGTTCCATCTCAAATACAATTGGCTTTTTACGGGGATGACTTCACCGGTTCTACTGATGCGCTTGAATTTGCCTGCAGGGCAGGAGCTAAAGCTGTGTTATTTATCGACACCCCGGATGCATCTGTATTAACCCGGTTTCCGGGCATTAACGTTATTGGTATTGCAGGAAAAACAAGGTCGCTGGGGCCGGACGAAATGGAACAGGTATTAACCGAAGCGTTTAATCAATTAAAGCAGTTTAGTCCGAAGCATATACATTATAAAGTGTGTTCCACGTTTGACTCTTCACCTTCAACAGGAAGTATAGGGCGGGTGCTGGATATAGGAGCAGCTATTTTCAATTGTAAGGCGATACCCATTTTAGGCGGCACGCCTTCTTTGGGCAGATACTGCGTATTTGGAAACCTGTTTGCCAGAATGGGAATAGGAAGTAATGGTGCTATCTATCGGTTAGACCGCCATCCTTCTATGACCCAACACCCCGTTACGCCGGCAGATGAAAGTGACCTTCGTCTGCATATTCAAAAGCAAACCAGTAAGCGACTTGCATTGATCGACATGGTGCAAATGCAGCAACCGATAGGTGCCTGGAGTAAAGCGATAGGGGATGAGGAGGCCGTTTTATTAGATGCAGCAGAAGAAGAGCAATTGAATAAAATTGGCGAATGGCTGGATACGCTGGCTGATGATCAAAGGCCATTGTTTTCTATAGGTTCTTCGGCCGTGGAAGTAGCATTGGGCACTGTATGGAATAAAACTGAAAAAAGGCAAGTCGCTGTTAATTGGCGTGACCCGGGTAAGGCGGAACCTTTGTTGGTAGTTTCAGGAAGCTGTTCTCCTGTTACAGCCGGCCAGATACAATGGGCCAAAGAAAACGGATTTAAAGAAATAGTATTAGATGCCGCCACTATCTGTGATCAGGGTCTTCCCGATTCGGTTAAGCAAGACGTCAAAGACTTGTTGAATAATCAAAAAAATGTGGTGGTGCATACAGGAACCAAAGATGGAGGCCATCTATCGGCACAGAAATTAGGAACCGCCTTAGGGGAAATTGCAAGGCAAGCGATAGAAAACTGTGGCATCAGAAGAGTGGTCATTGCGGGTGGGGACACCAGCAGCTATGCTGCAAGGGCTATGCAGATTGAAGCAGTAGAAATGATCGCACCTTTAGTTGCAGGAGCCCCTTTATGTAAAGCTTACTCAGCCAATAATGCTATTGATGGCCTGGAAGTGAATTTTAAAGGTGGACAGGTAGGCGCCCCGGATTATTTTGGCGTGCTGCTCGAAGGGCAAGTGATGAATAGTAAATAGTGAATAATCAGTGGCGAATAGTGAGTAGTGAATGACAAATCCCACTGGCTGTCACCCAAACATAAAAATATGGAAAAAAATAAGAACACCTCTTCCGAGGCTGGGGGCAAAACATTAGGATTGATTCATACATCGGCTACACTGGTACCGGTGTTTGATGAACTTTGTAAAAAGTATTTACCGGGTGTAAAAGTATTTAATATAGTAGACGATAGTTTGATTAAGAACACGATCGCCTGCGGGGAACTAACCCCACAAACGTCAAAACGTGTGGTAAACTATGCCCATTCAGCCGAAGAAGCAGGCGCCAATTATATCATGTTCACTTGTTCGTCTATTGGCCCTGCTGTTGAAACAGCGGCTACATTGGCAGGCGTACCTGTACTGCGTGTAGATCAGCCCATGGCAGACAAAGCAGTCGCTTCAGGCACTAAAATAGGCGTAGTGGCTACTTTGTCTACTACATTAGAACCAACAAGTGACCTGGTAAGAAGACGCGCCATAGTTGCCGGTAAAAACATTGAGCTGGTTCCCCGGCTTTGCGAAGGCGCTTTTGAAGCCTTAATGGGTGGTGATGCGCAAAAGCATGATGATATTGTTGGCGCTGCATTAAAACAACTATCGCAGGAAGTGGATGTGATCCTCCTCGCTCAGGCTTCTATGGCCCGCGTGGTAGGCACTTTATCTGAAGCGGACAAAAAAGTGCCGATATTAGCGAGTCCTCCATTAGCAATGGAATATTTAGCCGAAGTATTAAAATAAACGAAACGATTGCTGCCATGATTCAATTATATCGGGTTAGTTTATGGATTTGTATCGTTGCTGTTGCCGGGTTGGTTATCGCCTTGTTGCTGCAGCAAACAGATCTGAGCAAAATGCTTGCGGTTCTTACTGCCGTTTCACTGGCTTTAGGCCTGGGCTCGGTACCTGCGCTCAAAGGCTATCAGTACACAGCATGGATTATTGCTGCAGTAGTGGCCGGAATGGTGTACCCACAGGCTTTTATGAACTGGGGCCCTGTGAACCTTAGAGATAAGACTTTGATACTGGTCATTATACAGTTGGTGATGTTTGGGATGGGTACGCATATGAGCCTGAGAGATTTTAAGGGATTGGCGAGTACGGGCAAAGGTGTTATTGTTGGCCTGCTGTGTCATTTTTCTGTAATGCCTTTAATGGGAGTATTGCTCACTAAGGTCTTTGATTTTGATCCGGAGATTGCGGCAGGTATCATACTGATTGGCAGTTGCAGTAGTGGCCTGGCTTCCAATGTGATGGTATACCTCGCAAGGGCCAACCTGGTGTTATCAGTTATTGTTACAGCTATGGCTACTTTGGCTGCTCCGTTCTTAACGCCTTTATTGATGAAGACCTTTGCGGGCACATTAATAGAAGTGAAGTTCATTGATATGATGATCGAAATCATTAAGATCGTTATTGTGCCTATTGGTGCGGCATTGTTGCATGACTACCTGAAAGGCACTAACAAAGCAAAGGCCAGGGGTGTTATTGTCGCCGCCGCCATTTGCACTGTTTACGCGCTATCGGTTTTATGGTGGCTGTATCCAAATATCGCAGCGGGCGGAGCCTCACATGCGGCTTTACAGTCTTTGGAATTATCAGGCTTCCTGGCGGCTGCAGTGGTGGCCGGCACCTTATATCACCAGTTATACAAAGTGTATCCCCAAGTGGATCAGCTAATGCCTTTTATCTCGATGTTTGGTATCATTTACTTTACAACGGTTACAACAGCAGCAGGAAGGGATAACCTGATGAAAGTAGGATTCTTATTATTCATTGCCTCAGTCATTCATAATGCGGCGGGTTATTTCTTTGGTTACTGGTTCAGTCGCTTTTTCGGGCTCGACAGGAATTCCAGTCGTACCGTAGCTTTTGAAGTTGGACTGCAAAACGGTGGAATGGCAAGCGGTTTGGCAGGAGCGATGGGGAAACTGGGTACGGTGGGCCTTGCGGCCGCAGTGTTTAGTCCCTGGATGAATATCAGTGGCAGTATACTGGCTAATTACTGGAGGAAGAGGCCTGTGGAGTCAGCAAAGGAAAAAGAAGGTGAGGTGGCATAATAGTAAATGTTGAGAGATGTTAACCGCAGAGAAAATAAGTACGCGGAGCAATGCGCAGAGTTATAAACGAAGATAAGGTCTCTCTGCGTTGTCTCTGCTTCTCTCTTTCTCCGCGGTTAATAATGTACAGAGCCTCGATGCGAGTACTAATGTAAAAGGATGTATAGAATTAAGTAAAAAGATTTCAGAAGTTAAACAAGCATGATTCAAAAGATTTCGATTAAGGTATACCGTAGTTTTTTTATAAGTATGATGGGCGCTTTGGCTGTTTCGAATGCTGAAGCGCAATTGGTTGATAAGACGCCGGCTGCTGTTCCCAGCGCGCCGGCCATCTATCAAACGGAGCCTTATGAGGATCCATTGGTAAGCGGCATCAACCGCGATCTATCCAGGGCTACCGCTTATTCATTTAGCAGTGTTGCAGATGCCATAAAGGGCGACCGGGTAAAAAGCGGACGGTATATATCACTAAATGGTGACTGGAATTTTAGCTTTGCATTAAAACCCGGAGATGAACCCAAAGATTTTTACAAACAAAAAGTATCGGGCTGGAAACAAATACCGGTGCCGTCGAGCTGGGAGATGCAGGGATATGATAAGCCGATCTATAAAAGTGCAGTATATCCTTTTCGCCCGGTAAATCCGCCCCTGGTTCCAAAAGATTATAACGGTGTAGGATGTTACCAGCGTTCTTTTACGGTGCCGGCAGACTGGAAGGATAAAAATATTACGCTGCATTTTGGAGGCGTGAGCTCGGCGTATAAAGTATGGGTGAATGGAAAATTCCTTGGCTATGCCGAAGATAGTTTCCTGCCCTCTGAATTTAATATCACGCCTTATTTGAAAGATGGAGAGAATATTGTTTCTGTTTGGGTGATTCGCTGGAGTGACGGTAGTTTCCTTGAGGACCAGGACCAATGGCGTTTGAGCGGTATTCACCGCGAGGTTTATTTAATGGCAGAACCTAAATTACGTATTGCCGATTTCTTTTACCAGGCGAAACTCGATAAAGAATATAAAGATGCTGTTTTAAGTATTCGCCCGCGACTGGAGAATTTAACCGGTAAGGAAGTACCGGGCTATAAAGTGAAAGCCCAGTTGTACGATGCCGCCAATAAAGCTGTTTTAAAAGAAGACCTTAATATCAGCGCTGATGCCATTATTAATGAAATTCATCCCCGCCCGGATCGTGTTAAATTTGGTTTGCTGGAAACCAAAGTAACTAATCCCTTAAAATGGAGTACTGAGGCCCCTAATTTATACACTCTGGTGATAAGCCTCGAAGACAGTACGGGGAAAGTATGGGAAGCCAAGAGCTGCAAGCTGGGCTTTCGCAGCATCGAGTTCAGGCAATCGGACAGCAAATTGCTGATTAACGGAAAAGAAACTTATCTCTATGGTGTGAACCGTCCCGATCACCACCCTACACGGGGTAAAGCATTAACCAGGGAAGATATTTTACAGGATATTAAAACGATCAAACAATTCAATTTTAATACGGTACGGTTAAGTCATTACCCCTCCGATCCATACCTGCTGGATCTTTGTGATGAATATGGTATTATGGTTATTGATGAAGCCAATCACGAAACACATGGATTAGGAGGCAAGCTGGATCATGATTCCCGCTGGACTGCCGCCTATGTAGAACGCGTAGCGCGTATGGCCTTGCGCGATAAAAATCATCCTTCTATTATCATGTGGAGCCTGGGAAATGAAGCGGGTAGTGGTCCCAATCATGGCGCCATGGCTGGGTGGATAAAAGACTTTGATATGACACGCCCGCTGCATTACGAGCCGGCTATGGGAAGTCCGAAAGAAGAGGGATATATCGATCCTTCCGATCCCCGGTACTTAAAATCTAACGATCATTCACACCGGATACAAAATCCTAAAGACCAGTATTATATCGACGTGATCAGTCGCATGTACCCGGCATTGTATACGGCACCCTTACTGGTTCACCAAAAAAATGGGGATCATCGTTCCATCTTCTTTTGCGAATACGCGCATGCGATGGGTAATAGTGCCGGTAATATCAAAGATTTCTGGGATCAATGGCGCAGCCTGCCACGCGTTATAGGTGGCGCCATATGGGAGTTTAAAGATCAGGGACTAGTGAAATACGATTCTGCTACGAGAAAACCTTATTATGCTTATGGCGGTGATTTTGGAGAAAGATACTATGACAATTTTACGATAAAAGGTGTGGTGGCTGCTGATGGTAGGCCTAAAGCGGCTATGTATGAGTGCAAGCGTGTTTTTCAACCTATACAATGCGAGTGGGCAGATAGCAGTAAAGGCATCCTTAAAGTCATTAACCGTAGTCCTGTGTTATCCACCGCGCATTATAACGGCTGGATATCGATCAGGGAAAACGGAAAAATTATCTCACGGAAACCCCTGGAAATTGGGGTAATAGATGCTGGCAATTCAAAAGAGCTCGATCTCGGCAAATATCTTCCCAGGTTTAAAAGAGGAGCAGAATACCATGCAGATATTGAATTCACCACGAAAGAAGACAAGCCCTGGGCTGATAAAGGTTTTGTGATCGCCAGTAATCAGTTATCATTAACTCCCTTGTCAAAACCAAACAGGCCTGACTCTTCTGTAGCTTTTGTTGAGAAAGAGCATCAGTTTACGGCTCAGGCAGGAAGCTTAACTGTAAGCATCGATAAATCGAATGGAGCGTTGGTATCTTATAAAAAAGGAAATACCGAGTTGATCGGGCAGGCTTTGCTTCCTCACTTTACCAGGCCGCAAACAGATAATGATCGTAAAGGCTGGAAAACACACCGTGTATTAAAGCAGTGGTACGATAATCAGCCTCAATTAAAATCAGTAACAATTGCAGAAACAGGCGGCTTGAAAGGCATTCAAAGTGTTTACACGATGGTTAATGATAGTGTGGAAGTAAAAGTGTTTTATACTATAAGTAAAGAAGGCATTGTAAAAGTAAACTATGAATTAATTGCAAAACCCGGGTTACCGAATATACCTAAGGTAGGTATGCAAACGGGAGTAAACAAGACTTTTACTCAAATTAAATATTTTGGCCGGGGACCGCTGGAGAATTATATCGACCGGAATTATGGATTCAATGCTGGCATTTACGATGCGGATATTTATGATTTCATGGAACCTTATGTGGTACCCCAGGAAAACGGAAACCGCACTGAGGTTCGCTGGTTGAATTTATACAGGAAAGGAACAAAAGAAGGAATAAGCATTGTTGCAGACAGTTTATTAAGCATGAGTGCGTGGCCCTATTCGGAAAGAAATATCATTGAAGCAAAGCATACCTACAAATTATACCCGGCAAACTATATAACTTTAAATATAGACCTGGTACAAATGGGTGTTGGCGGAAACGATAGCTGGAGCGAAGTAGCTGCGCCATTGGAACAATACCAGCTTAAGACAGGGCATTACAAATATAGTTTTTATATTCGCCCGCTTTAAAATAAGGCTATTTTTGCCTTCAGATTTTATAATGTGGCTAAACGATAGATGCGCCATGCTTGTCAAATAAACAGTGAATGGTTAGAATTACAAAGGTTATAGGATTAGCGATTGTTTTGATGCTTGTTGGTTTTAGTGGATTAACGCAGGTAAACACAAACGCTTCTTTGCAGGATGTTTTCAGGAATCCGCCCGAATCGGCGCGACCCTGGGTGCTTTGGTATTGGATGCATGGTGCCGTTTCGAAAGAGGGAATTACGGCAGACCTGGAGGGAATACAGAAGAATGGAATAGGGGGTGTTTACCTGGCTTGCATTTATGATACCGTAGCGCGTATTCCTTTTGATAAGCCGGCACGGCAATTAAGTCCCGAATGGTGGGGAATGGTCAACCATGCAATGAAAGAATGTAAACGGCTGGGATTAAAAATGGCTTTTCATGTAAGCGATGGATTTGCTTTGGCCGGCGGCCCATGGATCAAGCCGGAACAATCTATGCAAAAGCTGGTATGGACCAAAACCTATATAAAGGCGGGCGCCGAAGCCACCATACAACTGGAGCAGCCCGAAACTAAAGAAGGCTTTTACAAAGATGTAGCAGTATATGCTTACCCGGCTAATTCGTCCAATGCTTTTAGTGAAACCGTGACTATTCCTTCAGTAACCACCAGCACAGGTGAGAAGGCGCCTTACCTGGCGTTTCCAGGCGATGATAGCAAAACATTCAGAAGCGACAGTTCCTGCTGGATACAGTATAAATATCCCAAGCCATTCACACTTCGTTCCTTAACAACACATACCGGGTCCAGGCAATACCAGGCCCAGAGATTTATTGTACAGTCCAGCAATGACGGCATTGTTTTCAATACAGTGATTAAATTAACGCCGCCCCGGCATGGCTGGCAAAATGATGATGAAGACAATACATTTTCTATCCCTCCAACCACTGCAAAGTATTTCCGCTTTGTATTTGATAAAGAGAGGACCGAAGCCGGATCTGAAGACCTGGATGCCGCCAAATGGAAGCCTACTTTAAAAGTAATGGGTATTTACCTCAGCGATGAGCCGGTTGTTAACCAGTACCAGGCAAAAAATGGCAGTGTTTGGCGAGTAGCGGAAAATACCAGTGAACATATGGTGCCGGCGGGTGATGCTGTTCCGTTCAAAAGTATTATTAACCTCACCCATAAAATGGATAAAGAGGGCAATCTTAAATGGAAGCCATCTTCAGGTGAATGGGTAATCGTTCGTATTGGGCATACTTCAACCGGTCATACTAATGCCACCGGCGGTGCTGCCAAAGGTCTTGAATGCGATAAGTTTGATCCCGTTGCTATCAAATTACAGTTTGATAACTGGTATGCAAAGGCATTCGAGAAAACGGACCCGGGACTGGCCAAAGAAGTGCTGAAGATCTTTTATATCGATAGCTGGGAGGCGGGCAGCCAGAATTGGAATAAGACATTTGCCGCTGAATTTAAAAAAAGAAGAGGCTATGACCTGATGCCCTACCTGCTGGTAATGACCGGTACGCCTGTTAATGATGCGGCTACTTCAGAAAAGGTATTGCATGATGTACGGGAAACGCTGGCCGAGCTGGTGAATGATATTTTTTATGTAACACTACGAAAGTTGGCCGATCAAAAAAGCCTCGGCTTTACCGCTGAAAATGTAGCCCCAACAATGGTGAGTGACGGATTACTGCATTTTAAAACCGTAGATTTTCCAACCGGCGAATTCTGGTTAAAAAGTCCAACTCATGATAAACCCAATGATATGTTTGACGCAATCAGCGCAGCGCATATTTACGGAAAAAATATTGTGCAGGCTGAGGCTTTTACGAACCTGCGAATGGAGTGGAATGAGCATCCGGGTAATATCAAAGTGGTAGGCGACCGCAACTTTGCGATGGGCATGAACAAACCGATTATTCATGTAATGACACATAATCCCTGGATTGATCGTAAGCCGGGTATGACCTTAGGCAGTATAGGTCTTTTCTTTCAAAGAGATCAGACCTGGTTCAACCAAAGCAAGGCATGGGTAGATTATATGGCCAGGGTATCTGCTTTGTTGCAACAGGGTAAGCCTGTTGCTGATATTGGTGTATTTATCGGTGAAGAAGTACCCAGGCGATCTATATTACCAGACAGGCTGGTAAGCAGCTTGCCAGGCATTTTTGGCAAGGAAAGAGTGGCCTCTGAAAAGCTCAGGGTGGAAAATAAAGGACAGCCTCAGAGAGTTATGCCTGCTGGTGTAGGGCATTCGGCTAATATGGCCGATCCTGAAGACTGGACAGATGCATTACGGGGTTATAAATACGATTGCTTCAACCCGGACGCATTGTTAAAAGCAAAAGTAGTTGATGGACAAGTAGTGTTCCCTTCAGGAGCGACCTATAAGATAGTAGTGTTTCCGGGTAAAATGCTCATGAATCCGAATAGCAACCTGGTGTCTGCAGCTGTTGCCAGAAAGATCCTGGAGTTAAAAGAGGCCGGAGCTACCATTATCATAGAGAAGAGAGCCGTTAACACTATCGGCTTAAAAGAAAAAGATGCAGCGCTTCAGAAAGCATGGGCACAGCTCTTCATAAAGTCGGGTAAGGGGCGTGTGATAGAAACGCCATACATGGAGAAGACTTTTGAAAGTTTAGGAGTTGCCAGAGATATTGACATCACTGCCGGAACAGCCCTTCTAGCCTGGGCACATAGGAAACTCGACAATAGTGATGTATACTTTATATCAAACCAGCAGAACAAACGCGTATCCGTCCCGGTTTCTTTCAGAGTATCAGATTTAACGCCTGAGTTGTGGGATCCCGTATCGAGTAAAATAAAAGGAACGGAATGGGAAGTTCGCGGTGAAAGAACACATTTGACGCTCTCTTTGGATGCCAATGAAGCTATGTTTGTCGTGTTTAAACAAACGGCTGAAAAAGTTCCGGGGCCTTCAAATGCAGTAGCGGCTAAGCAACTGGCTGATATCAACACCAACTGGTCGGTTCAATTTGACACCAACTTTGGCGGCCCGGCAGAACCGGTTAGCTTTCCTAAACTTATTGTATGGAATGTTCATGAGAACCCTGCAATACAATACTATTCCGGAATGGCTACTTATACCAATCGTTTTGAATTGCAAAATGTAGTAAAAGACCGGCCTGTACATCTTTCCATTGATAGCGTGTTTAACATAGCTACCGTTATAATCAATGGTGTTGACTGTGGTACGCTCTGGACGTCGCCCTATCAACTGGATATTTCAAAAGCAATTAAGCCGGGAAATAATACAATAGAAATTAAAGTGGCTAATACATGGGCTAATCGCCTGATCGGCGATATGAGCTTACCGGAAAATAAAAGAGTTACCTGGACAACAGCGCCTTTAAATTTGTTGCAGGGCAAGCCTTTATTAAAAGCCGGATTAGAGGGAGAAGTAAAGATTTGGCAATAATGTTTAAGAATTGCGCGTGAGGACACGCGCAGCGGCTGCAGAAATAGCGTGAGTCAGCAAGAGCTTCTTGTCTCGTAGAAACAATCTATTTATATCCGATTCGGTAATTACCGGCCATCGCGTGCCGTAGGTACGCCACAAATATAGTATCCAATCATACCAGGGTTTATTGCGAGCATTTTATTTTATATCGGATCAAAAGGATGTTTTGCTAAATCTTAAGACATGCTTCATTTTGGGGTTCAACATTCCTCTTTTGAGAAGGTTTCCCAACCAACCATGTCTATCCGTTATGGCGTGTCAGCTATATACTGGCATACATAAACCGTATCGATGGCTCTTTTGGATAATTTCCAGGCAGGTTTTCCAAACTGGCTGCTGTAAATGCTGGCTCCGTCGCTTACGCAAAAATAGCTTAGCAACGAAGGCTCACCCCATATTTTGGCCAGCAGGCTGAACTTCTTTTCAGGGCTTACTCTATATGCAGGCAATCCTCTTGCTATAACCAGGTAATCTCCCGGCTTTCCCCGTTCGGTTAGTATCGTATGCATGATCATGCCGTTTTGTTGTGCGTACCATTGCCATGCACCGGTCCCGGTAGCCCATACGGTACTTCCGGGAGGCATCCCTTTCATAATACCTTGCGCCGTATTTTTATAATAGAAAGCATACTTCCAATCAGATATTCCAAGCAGAAGACTCAGTATAATTGAAGCTGTTAATGAAAACCGGATCAAATCCCGATTAGTATTTTCGATGATAGGTGCTGCAAGTAATAAAAGAAAGGGTATGATCAATAGTAAGTGCCGGATACCCATAAAAGGAGCAAATAATATTAAAAAGGAAGATAATGCTGCTGTAAATAATATCAGTATAGCCTGGGGCGTTTGAATCAACGTTTTAATGGCAGCTGGCTTCTGGTGGCTTTTATACAGGAACATAAGCATGACCAGTATAATCATTAATCCATGGATAAAAAAGGAAATATCGAGGGTTGCAGTTAAAAGGCTTTCATTATCTCCGTTACTCCCGTAATGTAGCAAGGCCACTACTAAAAACAAACCTGTAATACTATACACTATATAATTGCCCGTTTTTCCTTTAAAAATATAGGATAGAAACAAAGCTCCAAATGTAGCTATACAACCTAAGGCCGAAAAATACGTCCAGGCCCTGTCTTGCACCGTGCTTCTTAATCCTGGTTTGCGTTCGAACAAATGACTACCACCAAACTCCCAATAGTTCCATAGCGTCCACAAGGCAATTAATAATATGGGTATAAATAACCATAACAGCTTTTTATATTCTTTTCGTAATACAAACAGTAATGCCACCGCCGCAAGTACAGGTAATACGGTGTATTTAATAAACATACCGATCGTTAACAGTACTATAGCGATCATCGTATTACGGTTTTCATGCCGGGTCAATGATTGTAAAAGATAGTAAAAAGCTCCTATCATTAAAGACATTATAGGCACATCCGTCATCACATTCTGGCTAACAACGAAGGCGGGACATAAGCCGAATAATGCCACCAACAACAGGGGGCGTTTTACATTCAAATGACCGCATGCCTTGTAAAACCAATATAGAGCCAGTAAAGAAAAAACAGCAATCAATAGATGCATAACGATCTCGTTAAAACCGAACAGGGTAGACAAGCCCGCAATCATGTAAAATAATAAGGGAGGTTGATTGGCTTTGTACATAGGTTCAGGCTCATCGTAATCCCACCGGATCATTCCCGACATTGGATGAAGCGGATCGCCAGCTATATGCTGCGCGGCTTCCAAATGAAACCCATCATCCATTTGAAAGGCTTTACCTATGTTAATAGCAGTAAGAAAAATCCAGATCAGGGCGATAACGATGCCCGGCTTTTGAAAATATTGCTGCAGTTTCACTTATTTTTGTTTTGGTTAAAGGCGTTTTGTTGGTATTTACTCAAGTTGTACAATAATATCTTTTTTTCTTTCTACAGGTAACACCTCCAGCGAAACTATTTTTCCGTCCTTCAGTATAGCTTCTACAGTGGTTTGCTGAGGTGCATGTAGTTTAAAATGCACATCCCATTCTTTGGGCCAGGCGGGAAATAAGTAGATCCTGTTATCTACGGTTTGCATTAGCATCTCCTGTAAACCTATCATACCGCTACCTCCCCAGTTGTGATCGGGTACCCAGTCAAAGCCCGGTCCCCAAAATGTTGGAAATCTACGGTCGCTATTTTTAAGCTTAAGCGTGTTTAAACGTTTTGCTTCCTGCGTTAAACCCAGCCTGGCGGCAAATATATTATCCTGCTTCCAGCCTACATGACTACGGAACTTAAGCGCAAAGCTATCATTCCAATAAGTATTTCTTGCAGTATCAATCCCAGACCTTCCTACACCGTACAGGCCCCAGGGATAAACGGGATATAGTTGTGAAGACTCTACATTATTTACACGGCTCCAAACCGTTGCAGGAGCAATGGTAGTTTTACCGTTAAAAGTTGTGAATGGGATCGGGGGGATACGGTTGGCCAGCCCTTCAAAATATTTTCGATCCGTCTCATTCAAATAAGATGCCGGCAGTTTTAATAATGCAGTGGTTACTGCTTTTAAGGCTGCAATGGTAGAGCTGGCATTGTAAGCCATTTTAAAGGTTTCGGCGCCGGAACCCGGATAAAGTATCAGGTGACCGTTTCCGTCCAAAGCTTTATTACTTAATTTTTTGGCCTGGTATTGATAGTGCTCGTCAAAAAAGACCAATGCTTTCTTAATGAGCGGCAGATAAGCTGTAATGTCTATACCTGCATAAGATTGAGATTGCAGGATCATCATACAAAACTCCAGTACAGTATCCCACTCGTATTCCAGCCATGCGTTGTATTCAACACCCGGGTCGAAGCCGGCGGAACGCTTCCAGCCATATTCAGTAGGATTGGGGAAACCAAAGTTTTCTATCTGCTCATTAAAGTTAGCTCCGGCATGCCCCCAATATGTTTTGGTACGCAACTCCGCAGTAGGAAGTAAACGGTTATAAAAATCAAACTGCGGCGTCATCATATCGATGTCGCCACTTTTGAGCATTGGCCAATAAACGAGTCTTTGGTT
>JAESFO010000703.1_pt1 | contig 15879 bp, 16 predicted proteins | sample 9269421 | NCBI WGS metagenome assembly JAESFO01 (sample SAMN14502839, study PRJNA617101) | algae metagenome | isolation source: Nostoc desertorum CM1-VF14 and co-occurring heterotrophs from rocky... | place: USA: Clark Mountains, San Bernardino, California | collected 2000-06-05 | reverse complement strand
AAAGTTTTATATACTAATTACTGATAAAAAATAATGGTTCGTGTGTGTGCACGAACCATTGTAATATTCTCCGATGTATGCACAAAAGTACAAGAGTGCGACGCCCGCCTGTACCGAACGGGCTGGCAAGACCGTTGATAGCAGCACCAGCGATCGCTACATAAGTCTTAATCTGCTGCTACAGCAAATGCCTCAATCTCTTCTTTTATAGCATCAATAAACTGTTCGGCATCTTTCTTTTTCAAAGCGAGAGAAGGAAGTAGCCTGATTACATTGGGCTTTGCTTCGCCTGTGAAGATCTTTTGATTCGTCAGCAGGTTTTTCTTCAGAGCTGCAATTTCCTGCGGCACATCAAAGCCGATCATTAATCCGCGTCCGCGCACATTTTGTACCTCAGGGATAGCGTTTAATTCATCACGCAGGTATTTCCCGGTCATTACAGCATTGCCCATCAGTTTTTCTTCCTTCATTACTTCCAACACGGCCATGGCAGCGGCACAAGCCAGGTGGTTACCGCCAAAGGTGGTTCCTAATTGAAAATGTTTAGGCTTGATATGAGGTGCAATGATGATACCGCCAATAGGAAACCCGTTACCCATGCCCTTAGCCATTGAATAAATATCAGCATTCACTCCTGCGAAGTCGTGGCTAAAGAACTTACCGGTACGGCCATAACCGCATTGCACTGCATCAGCAATATATACTGCGCCGTATTTGTCGCACAAAGACCTGATCAATTGTAAAAAGGATTCACTGGCAACATTGATGCCGCCTACGCCCTGTATACCTTCGATGATGACAGCAGCTATCTCTTTACCGTGTTTTGCAAAATGCACAGCCAGAGCTTCTTCGTCGTTAAACGGCAGAAAATCTACATTGTTGGTTTCATTTACCGGCGCTAAGTAATTTTTATTATCTGTTACAGCTACAGCCAGCGAAGTACGTCCGTGAAAAGCTTTGCTGAAAGCCACTATTCTTTTCCGGCCGGTATGAAAGGAAGCCATCTTCAATGCGTTCTCATTTGCTTCCGCACCAGAGTTGCATAAAAACAGGTTATAATCTCCTTTTCCTGATACTTCACCCAGTTTTTTAGCCAGGTCTTCCTGCAGGGGATTTTGAATAGAGTTGGAATAGAATGCTATTTTCTCCAGCTGCTCTTCAATGCGTCGCACCCAGTGAGGATGTGTATGGCCAATGCTGATCACAGCGTGCCCGCCATAAAGGTCTAAATACTGGTTGCCTTCACTATCCCAAACATAAGAGCCTTTAGCTTTGGTGATAGTTACATCGTTGAGGGGATAAACATCAAATAAGTTCATTCTTTCCTGTAAGTTGAAATAAAAAATTGCCCCCGGCACTGGCGGGGGCAACAAAATTACTTAAAATATTAATGGGTAATCCATAAAATTATTGTGAACCCTGGCAGTTCTACCTAGTTCAACATTCCCGGTTCTTTTACAATCTTGGCTTTTTTCTCCGATTGAATGGCTTCCCAGCCACCCAGCACCACCCGTAGATTATGAATGTCCTGCTTTTTTAAGATCGTTGCAGCTAAAAATGCTTCATCATCATTTTCGCCTACGATGTATAAATTGTCGTTTTCCTCGATTGCAGAAATTCTGAGAGGGTCATTTATTTGAGCTAACGGCAGGCTTACAGCATCTTTTAAGTGTCCATTGCCGAAATTAACGGCGGGTCGGATATCCATGATCACCAGGTTTTCATCAAAAGGAATATCCATAATCAACTCATCTACCTCTACATCAATGATCAGGTCTACAGCGCCACCGGCTTTTTCCCAGGCGTCAAATCCGCCTTCCAGGTAACCTTTCACGCGGTTACTTGGGCCATCAGGTAATTGTTTTAAAAATGGCTCGAAATCCTGAACTGTATCGCCCACCAATAAGACAGGGTTGAAGCCCGAGCTGAGTGAAAAGCCGGCTAGACCGCCAATATGAGCACCGAAAACCGACGGCGAACAGAGCGAAATACTACCTTTTATAAAGCCCTGCTTCAACAATTCAGTACTTCTGATATCAATGAGTGTAATTCCCTGTTCTGCGAATTGGCTAAACGCTTCAATGCCGAGTGCTGTCATGCCGCGAAAATATGGTGAAAAATTAGGATAAAAGCTCCCCAACAAATTTGTTGAGGTCTTTCATACGTTGGGTATTTACCGTATAATAGATAAATTTTCCGTCGCGCTCAGTTTTCACAAAGTCTGCTTTACGCAGAATTGCCAGGTGCTGAGAGGCAACAGATTGTTCAATTCTTAATTTTACATAAATTTCGGTAACTGTTACTTTCTCCTGATTATCAATCAGCTTAAGTATCTGTTGCCTTAATTTGTGATTAAAAGCCCGCAGAATTAGTGCCGCTTTTTTTATGGCCAGAGTATCTAGAGTTAATTCTTCTCCGGGGCTTTCCTTCACCCCAAATGAAATGTGATAATTGCTCATTTAAATGATCGTGTTTAGAGGGTTTAAAAATACCAGCTTAAAAATGATTTAATGCAATGCTATTTATATTTCTTTTTTGGATATATATACATCTTTAACGTAATATGGTTCACAATATGCAACATCTGAGAAATTTTTTTCCTGATAATTTTTAAGCGATAGCGCTACCATGTTCCGCGCATCAATGTTCCGCTCCACTATTTCAGCGTTAATATGATCTTTTATCAGCAATCTGAACTTCTCACTACCGTTGCCGGTGAATATAACATGATTTTCTTTTAAGATATCTGAAAAACTGTCCTCGTTGAGTATTGTGGCAAAGGGCTCTTTTACCGGAGTTAAGTTTTTATCAAATAGCGCTGTAAACACTTCCATACGGCGCGCATCAATCATTGGGCAAATATAATGCTTGGCCTCTAACTCTACGGCAGCTGCAATAATTTGTAGTGTATTGATGCAGATTAAAGGCTTATTTAATGCATAACAAAGACCTTTTGCGGTTGAAAGACCAATTCTTAAACCGGTGTAGGAGCCGGGACCATTACTTACCACTACTGCATCCAGCTCCCGGAAATCCAGGTCATTTTTTTGAAAAGCATGGTGAATAGCCTCGTGCAGCCAACCCGCCTGTTCGTTTCTGCTTTCGGTCATTTCAAAAGCGATCACCTCGTTATCCCTGCTAATGCAGAAGGACCCCTTATCAATTGCCGTATCTATATTTAAAAAAAGCATTCCTGCAAAAAAAATGAATATTGTTTAAAATATGTCGTAAATACATTTAAAGTTTTAAAAACAGGGCTAAAGCTATTGAAATTGTTTATTTAATGGTTCTTTTGTACACTTGCAAAGCTTATTTCAATTAATATTTATGGAAAAAAAAATAATAACCACCGTTAATGCCCCCGCACCCATTGGCCCTTATAGTCAGGCTGTTTTCGCCGGCGATACCTTATATATATCCGGTCAAATTCCAATTGATCCGTCGACTGGAGAACTCAATAATGCTACTTTGCGGGACGAGACGCACCAGTGTATGAAAAACCTGCAGGCTATCTTAACTGAAGCAGGACTTCATTTCTCCAACGTGATCAAAACCACCATTTTTATAACGGATATGAAGAGGTTTGCCGAGATCAACGAGGTTTACGGGCAGTACTTTACCGACAATTTTCCTGCCAGAGAAACCGTACAGGTGTCGGCCTTACCAAAGTTCGTGAATGTAGAAATCAGCATGATAGCGGTGCGGTAGCAGTATGTTGGCAGAAGACAGTTATTAGTTATTAGTACCTGTCAGCTGGCAACGGCGAACTGTCACCTTTCTTCCTCTTTGTCAGCCCTTCGTAAAATTAAAGAGTCCAAGCTGGGAACTTTCGTACCTTTGTGCCCCAATTTTTGAGGCATGAACAGAACACAGGAAGTTTTAAAGGATGTAGTTATCAAATTTGCGGGTGACAGTGGCGACGGAATGCAGCTTACGGGCACCCAATTTACTACCAATACCGCTTTACTAGGCGCCGATCTTTCCACTTTTCCCGATTTCCCGGCAGAAATAAGAGCCCCGCAGGGTACTATTCCCGGGGTAAGTGGTTTCCAGTTACGATTTTCATCAGATCATATATATACCCCCGGCGATGAGTGCGATGTGCTGGTAGCGATGAACGCTGCGGCATTGAAAGCCAATCTCAAAGGTTTAAAAAAAGGCGGAAGGATTATTGCCAATACCGATGGGTTTGACAGTAAAAACCTGCGCCTGGCCAATTATCCCGATGGTGTAAACCCTATCGAAAACAATAGTCTCGAAGGTTATGAACTTATTAAAATAGATGTAACCAAATTGACCCGTGAAGCGCTGAAAGAGTTTACCCTGGGTACCAAGGAAAAAGATCGTGCAAAAAATATGTTCATCCTTGGATTTTTGTACTGGATGTACAACCGGGATATGGAAAACACGATCAACTTTTTAACGGAGAAGTTTGGTAAAAAGCAGGATATTTTAGATAGCAATATCAAAGCCTTAAAAGCCGGTTATAATTACGGCGATACTACTGAAACATTTACTACCACTTATAAGGTTGAGAAAGCGAGGATAGAACCCGGAACCTACCGTTCCATCATGGGTAACCAATCGCTGGCGCTGGGTTTAATTGCAGCTTCTACCAAGAGCGGGCTGCCGATGTTCCTGGGTACTTACCCTATTACACCTGCCAGTGATATCCTGCACGAACTAAGCCGTCACAAGAATTTCGGCATTCGTACTTTCCAGGCAGAAGATGAGATCGCCGCTATTACAGCAGCCATAGGCGCTTCTTACGGCGGCGCCCTGGGTGTTACCACAACTTCTGGTCCGGGTATGGCATTGAAAGCAGAGGCTATGGGCCTGGCGGTTATGCTCGAAATTCCTTTGGTGATTATAAATGTGCAGCGTGGCGGACCTTCAACCGGGTTGCCAACCAAAACCGAACAATCGGATCTGTTACAGGCTTACTATGGCAGAAACGGGGAATGCCCGATGCCGGTAATTGCGGCCAGCAGCCCTGCTGATTGTTTCGATGCGGTTTATGAAGCCGTTAAAATAAGTGTACAACACATGACGCCGGTTATTTTCCTCAGCGATGGATATATTGCCAACGGAGCAGAGCCATGGCGTTTCCCCACTGAAGAAACCCTGGCTCCTATTCATGTAAAATTCAAAACAGAGCTATGGGATCATGAAGATAAATTTCAACCTTATCTGAGAGATGAAAACCTGGTACGCCCCTGGGCAGTGCCTGGTACACCCGGACTGGAACACAGGATTGGTGGTATTGAAAAACAAAACATAACCGGTAATATCAGCTACGATCCTGAGAACCACCAAACCATGGTGAAGATCCGCCAGGAAAAAGTAGACAAGATTGCAGAACATATACCTGATCAAAAAATGGACAGCGGGGCGGATAAAGGTAAAGTGCTGGTAATTGGCTGGGGTTCTACCTATGGCGCTATTAAATCTGCAGTAGCTGAATTACAGGCGCAGGGTAAAAGTGTTAGCCATGCGCACTTACGTCATATACGTCCGTTTCCTAAAAACCTGGGCGAAATCATCCGCAATTTTGAGCATGTAGTTATTCCTGAGATCAATAACGGCCAGCTGATTAAAATTATCCGCGACCAGTATTTAGTAGATGCTAAAGGCTATCATAAGATCATGGGTGTACCTATTACCAAACATGAGCTGGTAGAAGAGCTGGATAAATATTTTGTGGTAGAGCAGGTGGTTTAAGAAAATTATAATTCCTACCAATAATGTATTGTCAGGCCACGGTTTAAACCGTGGCCTGCTTTTATCGTTAGGCACAAGACTGCCTGAGAAAATTACTATCCAAACTTTTAAGACATTTTTATTCGGTGATGCCCTCCAGCTTTAATAAAAACGCGTAACGCAAGGCATCTTCTTTTAAATAATCAAAGCGGCCAGAAGCCCCACCATGACCATAATCCATATTGGTGCGCAGGAAGATCATACTGTTATTGGTTTTCAGGTCACGCAGTTTGGGCACCCATTTGGCCGGTTCAAAGTATTGCACCTGGCTATCATGCAGACCCGTAGTGGCCAGTATATTGGGGTAGGTCTTCTTTTCAATATTCTCATAGGGAGAATAAGACTTCATGTATAAGTAAGCATCTTTACTGGTTTCCGGGTTACCCCACTGGTCGTATTCGTTGGTGGTAAGCGGAATGGTTGGATCGAGCATGGTATTCACTACATCCACAAAAGGCACATCTGCAATAATGCCATTAAACAGCTCGCCGCCCATATTGGCCACAGCACCCATCAATAAGCCTCCCGCGCTACCGCCGTTGGCATATAAATGACTGGGCGACGTGTATTGCTCTTTTATAAGATAAGAAGCACAATCGATAAAGTCGGTGAACGTGTTCTTCTTCTTCATCAACCGGCCATCTTCATACCATTGGCGGCCCATTTCCTGTCCGCCTCTTATATGCGCAATGCCATAGGCAAAGCCCCTGTTCATCAGGCTCACCAGGTTGGCATTGAAGTAGGTAGGATAAGAAAACCCATAGCTACCATAGCCGATCAGCAAAAAAGGTTGGGTACCATCTTTTTTAAACCCTTTTTTATAGGCAATAGATAAAGGAATCTTCGAGCCATCCTCAGCCGTTACATAAACCCTTTCGGTAGTATACTCATCTTTATTATATCCGCTGGGTATTTCCTGCTGCTTTAATAATGTTTTTTGCCCGGTTGTTAAATCGTAATCATAAACACTATTGGGCGTTACCGGCGAGCTATAGCTATACCTGAGCTGAGTGGCGTTATAATCCGCATTAGAAGAGAAGGATGCGGTGTAAACAGCATCTTCAAAAGGGATTAATTTGTTTTCTTTACCATCTTTAGATAATAGCTGAAACTGGTCCAGGCCATTCTTTTTTGACTTTACGATCACAAAACCTTTAGTCAGGGCTATTTCTTCCACCAATACATCCGGGCGATGCGGCACATAATCTTTCCAGTGCTCCACTGTAGTTGCATTGAATGGTGCAGTAGACACTTTAAAGTTCAGTGCCTGGTTATTATTAACGATATAAAACTGTTCAGTATCAGCATCCACTTCATACAATACGCTATCCATTCTTTCCTGGAAAACATTGAAGTTGCCTGATGGTTGATTGGCCGCGAGGTAACGGATCTCCGAATTAGTAAAATTACCCGAGCTGATCAGGATAAAATTATCTGCTTTGGTTTTGTGGAGCCCCAGGTAGTTATTATTACTTTTTTCTTCATATACCAACACATCTGCTGACGCAGGCTCATTAACTGTATGGCGCCATACCTTTTCAGATAGCAGCGTGAGCGGGTTGTTGGAGATGTAGAATATTGTTTTATTATCTGCGGCCCATACATAATCATCGCTGGTATTGGCAATGCCTTGCGGAGTAATCGCACCGGTGGCAAGGTTTTTAACCATTACCGTGTATTGCCTGCGGCTTACAGTGTCTTCTCCAAAAACCAGCCAGTTATTATCAGGGCTCACGGCAGCGCCGGCTATGGAGTAGTAAGAATGGTTTTCAGCCATTGCATCCACGTCTAACAGTATTTCTTCGGGTGCGGATAAGCTTCCTTTTTTCCGGCAAAGCTTATAATACTGCTTACCCGTTTCCGTGCGGCGATAATAAAAATAGCCGTTCTTAAAGTAAGGCACCATTTGGTCCTGCTCTTTTATACGTCCGCGCATTTCTTTAAAAAGCGTTTCCTGTAATGCTTTGGTATCGGCCATCATATCGTCCAGGTACCGGTTCTCTGCTTCAATGTATTGAACTACCTCGTTGCTATCGGGGCCTTTTTTAAAATAATCGATCATCCAGTAATAATCATCATTCACCTGCTCTCCATGTATATCTCTTATATGCGATTTTTTAGCGGGAACAGGATGTTGTATATCAGGCCATTTAACAGTAGTCATTTGTGCACTTGATTTTTGTAAATAAAATAAGGCCATAAAAATAACTAATATAAAATGAGCCGGTTTCATGTATTGTTTTTTTATTATGAAATGATGCTGGTTTACTCTTCTAAATATAATTTATTTTAAAGCATGTAATAACTGATAGCTAGAATTGGGGATCAGGTCCTGGCTGTATTTCGCACCAATATTTTTAACTTCAATAGTTGAACTGTGCAGGAAGTAATTGAATAAAAAATACCGGAACATTTAAACTAAAGCCCATTATAATGGCAATACCTAAAATCACCGTTCAGGACTTTACCAATAGTCCTAAAGTACAGAACCATTTGAAAAAGCTAAGAGAGGCTTTTGGCGCTAGTGGGAAGCCCTTTGTTGTATCTGATGTGCTGGATGCGGAGGGGCATCAATATGTAAACCTCGTGCAAAAAGGCGGAGGCGTATTAGGCGTAGCCCTCGTGGGCTACACTTATGTGCTGGAGCAAATGGGCATTCGTTTTTTAAGAATGGCCGGTACCAGTGCGGGGGCTATTAATACTGCTATGTTGACGGTGATTGGTAAAAAGCAGGAAGAAAAATCGGGCCGTGTGCTGGATGCGATCACCAATCTTAATTTTTTTGACCTGGTAGATGGGCATCCCGCTGCCCGATGGATGATCAAAAAATTTATTACCCATAAAAAGTATTTTCAGCGACTACGTAATGTGGCTATAGGTATTATTGCCTTGTTTGCCCTGTTGCTGGTAGGAAGTATCGTATCGTTGATCCTGGTGCAAAAAAATGAGAGCTTACTCAACCTGAGCCGTTCTTTGTTATTGGCACTGGTAGTAGTGCTGATAGTAATAGGAGAACTGGTGCATTATATTTTAAAACTGATCCGGAAATTTAAAACGGCTGGCTATGGTATCAATCCCGGCCACTTTTTTTATAACTGGATCGAAAAGCAAATGCGGGATAATGGTGTATTGAATACTACCGACCTGGTTAATAAGGCCGCACAGGATATTCCCGGTTTGCGCCTGAGGCACGATCATCCGCAGGGAGTGGCAGATTTGAAAGGAGATATTACATTGATCACTTCAGAACTGGTAACCCAGAACAAAATTGAGTTCCCGGCCATGGCCGGACTGTTTCGCAGTAAAGGAAAAGACGATCTGCATCCCGCTGGCTTTGTGCGGGCTTCCATGTCGATCCCGATGTTTTTTGAATCTTATTTTATAAAAGATATTCCCTGTCACCTGCCCGAAATCAGGAAACAATGGAAGGATGTTTTTGATGAAGACGATCCGCCTTCCGTGGCCCGTTTTGTTGATGGTGGCATCCTTTCTAATTTCCCCATCAATATCTTTTATAATCCAAAAGTTAACGTACCCCGGCTTCCTTCTTTTGGTATCGACCTGGACGACTCAGCTCCGGAGGACAAATCCAAACACGCCGATAGCTGGACCATTATGGGTTATTTCGGCCGTATTTTTAATACCATACGCAATTACTATGATAAAGATTTCCAGCTGAAGAACAAGGTTTATTCAAAGGGAATAGGCTCCATTCCTTTAGCAGAATACAACTGGCTGAACTTTTTTATTACCGATGCCGAAAAGCTGGCTATGTTTGAAAGAGGGGCAGAAGCTGCCACTAATTTCCTCTTACAATTTAACTGGGAAGAATATAAAAATGACCGGGCGTTTATGCAGGCTACTATTGAAGGGAATAAGGGGTGACGGGCTACATAAGAGTTTATTTACCGCCAGGGCGCGAAGCCGCAAAGTTTCTTTAGAAATAATAATATCGCATCTTTTGCGCCCTCGCGTCCTTGCGGTTAGACTTCATGTATATTATTTAAATATATCATGATCCTTTACCTTGGCACTTCCAGTTGCGTGCTGATAGCAATACGGTTCCAGGCATTGATAGTCACTACCGCCATAATAATCTGTGCCACGTAGTTTTTATCGAAAAATTGCAATGCCTGTTGATAGCTGGCATCAGACAGTCCGTGTTGATGGATCAGAGTTACTTCTTCAGTAATTGCGAGTATCGCTTTTTCTTCTGCAGAAAAAAGATCTGTTTCGCGCCATGCATTCAACAGGAAAATACGCTGGTTGGTTTCTCCATTCTTTAAAGCATCTTTGGTGTGCATATCAATACAAAAGGCACAACCGTTTATTTGCGATGCTCGTATCTTGATCAGTTCCTTATGGGTTTTGGATAATTGGGTGGTAGCCAGGTAACCTTCCAGGCCCAGCATGGCTTTATACCCTACAGGTTCTGTTTCTGCAATATTTAATCTTTTTTCCATTTGTTATTGTTTAAATGTTACTTTTTGTTCACAACAAAGATGGCTAAAGCGATAACCTTTAAACTTAAACTGGTTTAAGAAATATACCTCGTACGGTTTATGATTGTTCTGATGCCGCTCTTGCTTTCCGTTCGCGCATGGCTGTTTCAAAATCTTCCATAGTTAATGCATCAGCAACAGTAAAAGCACCTATGCGGGTACGGCGCAGGCTGCTTAAATAAGCACCGCAACCCAGCGCTGCGCCAAAATCATTGGCCAGGCTTCGTATATAGGTACCGGTGGTACATACTACCCTGAAGGATACAATGGGTAAGGCTGAAGCATCCACTTCAAATTCCTTAATGGTTATTTTACGGGGCTCCAGTTTTACATCCACGCCTTTCCGCGCCAGCTCATACACCCGTTTGCCATCTATTTTAATAGCGGAGTGAATGGGTGGCACCTGGTCAATTTCGCCCAGGAAACGGGCAGTGGCATTCTTTATTTCATCTACAGATAAATGGTCGATGGGCTGCATATTTACAGGCTCGCTTTCCAGGTCGTAAGTAGGGGTGGTGGCGCCCAGGGTAAAAGTTCCTGTGTATTCCTTCTCCTGCGCCATATATTCATTGATCTTTTTGGTAAACTTACCGGTGCAAACAATAAGCAGGCCGCTGGCCAATGGGTCTAATGTACCGGCATGGCCCACTTTTTTGATGCGTACCAGGTTGCGTATTTTTCTTACCGCATCAAATGAGGTCCAGTCGAGCGGTTTATCAATCAACAATACAGCGCCTTCGGCGAAATCAATAGTTTGTAAGTCTTCAGTAGTCATTGTATTAAATAGCAGTGCCGAAATTAATTGGGGGTTACCTGGTTAGTGGCAGATAGTTCCTGCAAAATCTTTTCCAGCCTTGCAGTAAGTGTGTCGTAAGGTGTAAAGCCCTCGGCTACTAAATAAAATTTAGTATCGTTCACCTGTAATAATAATTTAGGAAAGCCCGTTACCTGCAGCTGTGCGCAAAGGGCAAATTCATACCTTGCTTTTTCAGCATAGGCGGGGTCTTTCAGCTTTTCATAAAAAGCGTCAACAGGTATGTTATACTTTTCCAGTAAATGGCGATAGGCTTCTCCATCGCTCAGGTCGCGCCCTTCTTCAAACAACGCTTTTTGAAAATCGGCTGCTATGGCCACCTGTTGTTCGGGCTGATATTCTTTAAAAATACAAAGGGCTATTGCCGGTGTTAACGATTCGGGAAACCAGTCGCTATCGTCGGGGTTTTGAATATGCCAGAGATAGTCAGCGCCAAATTGTACACCTGCCAGTTCTTCCACTCTCTTATAGGCTTCGCCGATATAGCCTGCCATCGCTTTGATAGGCCTGGCTGATTCTTTGGGGATCATGCCCCCGCTTAACACCTCGAAGTGAAAATGGTTTTGATACTCTGCGGCTAACCGGCTGATCACTTTACTAAATCCATAGCACCAGCCACAATGCGCATCATAACAATAATAAATAGTCATCCTGCAAAAATAAACCTTGTTGATGAATGGGGCGCCATTCTTATTTAACCGCTAAGGCGCGAAGGCGCTAGAAAAAATGTTTGAAATTATTCTGTACAACAAATATACTGGGTCTTAATTACCTTGCGTCTTGGCGTCCTGGCGGTTAAAAATTTGTGCTCTTGTCTTCCCTTCTTATTTGCCCAGCTTTGCATCAATCAGCTCCACCAGCTTTTTAAATTCCCCAGGTTCATAACCAATGGACTGGTAAATGATGGTACCGTTTTCATCAATCAATATGTTACGCGGAATAGATTGAGTAGCAAATTGGCCGAAAACACCCCTACCCACATCGGGTAAAATGGGAAAAGTATATTTGAATTTTTCTTTAAAAGGAGTCAGCACATCCCAGTCTTCCTCGCGGCCAAAAACAAAAAGCGCAAATTTCTCGTTTTTGCTATGCTTCTCCCATACCTGCTTTTGCATTTCGGGCAGTTCTTTGCGGCAGGGCGGGCACCAGGTAGCAAATAAATTGATCAGCACCAGTTTGCCTTTATAATCAGCAATGCTTACTTTTTTGCCCTTTTCTATTTCAAAAGTAAATGCAGGTACTTTGTCGCCGGTTTTGGTTACGGAGCCGTCGGCATCAGCTTGCGCAAAAGCAGCTAAGCTCACCAATAACATCATCGCTACTATTGTTACCCATCTTTTCATTTGTTTATTTTTACCGGTGGAAGATATTATAATTTTAGTTCTTTTATTAACAGCAGCGATCGTCATTTTGTTTACAGGTCAGAATAAGGTTGCGCTTTCAGATAATTGATCTCGATACGCGATACATTATCCTGGTAGGCAGGGTCCACTTTAAGCTTATTCCATGCGGCGTCGCTGCTAAAATTTTTCCAGTTGCTATTACGGGTGTCCATATTAGCGTGGGTGGTCATATACATCAGGTTCGGCATTCTTGCCCCGGCTATCACTTCCCCGTAAAATACCGCGTTAAATCCGAGTTTTTTGAAAATATCCACTTCACCGCCTTTATTGAACATTTGCATTTTATTGCGAGCCAGCTTTTCGGTACCACTTTCATAGCTCCGAAGCTCGTATACCCTGTCGGTTTTTGTATTGGTAAGGCCCGGCTTTTGCAATACCGGCGCATTTTCAAAAGCTTTCATTAGAACGGTTTCTATGCGATCATACACACCCGCTTTGTTGGGCGCATTCATATAAGCTGCAGCCGCTTGCAGGTAGGCAGCATCCGTACTTAGCTTATCATTAATGCCGATCCATTGCTCCGGCCCGCGAAAGGGAATCAATACATACATTTTCTTTTGCCTGGCCGTGTCGTTAGCCAGGTTACTAAACGCGCCCACCCGGGTAATACCCAACCGGTGCAGGGTGGGCAACAGGGCATTTTGAAAATAATCGTTCAAGGCAGCTTCCTGTGTAGCCGAATTGTAATGGTAAATAGTGAGCTGATAGTATTCTCTAAGATTTTTCTGCGCAGAGGTTGTTGTAGCGATAAGAATAAGGCAAAGCAGCAAACAATGTTGTAAGCGGGTCATGGCAAAAATTGATTTTTAAATGGGCTTTATAAAACAGCTGTAAATATAATCCATCGGCCGTATATAATGCCAGGGCATACAGGTTCGAATACGAATACATAATTTTGCGCCATGAATATGCTTCCGGGTTTGGATGATACCATCGTGGCGCTGGCAACGGCTCCCGGTGTAAGTGCAATAGGCGTTATAAGGCTGAGTGGCGCCGATGCCATTCATGTGGCTGATCAAATATTTAGAGGTAAGAATCTTTTAAAACAGGCTTCTCATACCATCCATTTCGGCCATATTATTTCCGGGGATGAGGTGATTGACGAGGTGGTGGTTTCTTTATACCTCGGCAAAAAAAGCTATACCGGCGAGAATACCGTAGAGATCAGCGGACATGGATCTCCTTATATACTCGGCAAGATCATTGAAGCGGCAGTGGCTGCGGGTGCGAGGCTGGCGCGACCTGGCGAGTTTACCCAGCGTGCATTTTTAAACGGCAAGCTGGACCTGGCGCAGGCAGAAGCGGTGGCTGATTTGATTGCGGCTAACAGCAAGGCTGCCCAGCAAACAGCCCTCAACCAGTTAAGGGGCGGCTTTTCCAGCGATTTGAAAATACTGAGAGACGAGCTCATCAACTTTGCCGCTTTAATAGAGCTGGAGCTCGACTTTAGCGATGAGGATGTAGAGTTTGCGGACCGGGAAAAATTCAGGACCCTGATCCATAACCTAAGATCAAGGGTCACCCACCTGCTCAACTCCTTTAAACTCGGCAATGCCATTAAAAACGGCATCAGCGTAGCGATCATCGGCAAACCCAATGCAGGGAAATCCACCTTGTTAAATGCCTTGCTGAACGAGGAGCGCGCCATTGTGAGCGATATTGCCGGTACTACCCGGGATACTATTGAAGAAAGCCTGAACATACGCGGCGTATTATTCCGCCTGATAGATACGGCCGGTATCCGGGAGCATAGTACCGATACTATTGAGAACCTGGGTATCGAGCGCAGTAAACAAAATGCGGAGAAAGCCGATATTATTATTCACCTGATCGACGCTACAGACACTGAAGAAAGCGACTTTAGCTGGTTGAAACAGTTTGAGGCAAAAACGATCACAGTGCTGAATAAGGCCGATGCGGTGCCGGCTTCCAATGTTCCCCATCAGATAGCCATATCTGCAAAAAAGAAGAACAATATTGAAGCCTTGCAAGATGCCATGTATGAAAAAGCCATTGGTGAAGAAATTAATACCGAAAGCACTATTGTTACCAATGCCCGCCACCATGAGGCGCTTCAAAAAATTATTGAAAGCATCGATGCTATTGAGGAAGGCATGCAAAATAATTTGAGCGGCGATCTGCTCACCATCGATATTCGCCGGGCGCTGCATTACCTGGGTGAAATTACCGGCCAGGTAGAGGTGGACAGGGATATACTGGGGACGATTTTTGGCAAGTTTTGCATTGGTAAATAGCCGGTACACGCTGTATTACTATTCATTATTTTCTACAATAACTGCTGCCACATCCAACAATTGCCGCACGTGTGTAACAAATATATAAATAGCTACAGGCTTTATATCATCAGCCGCTGACTGGTTAGACAGGGCTGCCGTAGTAAAAATATGCAGCCACTTTTTCCATTTGGCAGGTGATGCCTGCTTAAAAAATGTTTTTAAACAGGGCATGGCATCAATATACAAGGCCGTTTCAGGCTGCTTTCCCTTTGTGCGGTATAAATGCCTGTTTGTATACAGCAGGTAAGCCGCTTTGATCAACTCTTGCAGTTGTCCGGCATAATGCAGGGCATTCCCCGGACTGCCCCTTCGCCAGCAATACTTTTCTTTTAGTGCTGCCCGGCAGAATTCATCGAAGGCTTTGGTATGCTCCGCCGGGCTGGCGTAGTTGAAAAACTCTTCTAATACCGCTACAGGAAATGCTTTCAGCGGATTGCTTTTGTGGGGTGCCGCAAAGCGGGTTAAGTGATCTCGGTGCTTATTCATTATTAGGTGGTTTTATTGTTTAATGCTTCATGAGTGCCGTCATCCCGTCCAAAGGACTCCTTCGGAGAGCGGAGCAAAGCGTAACCGAGGGATCTCCTGTATCTTTTAATCTTTCTCCATTTTTTTATCATTAGTTGAAGCATTGCGATAGCTTTTAGCTTTTCTTGATTAAATTTTCTTTGTTCTTTTTTGCTTGTCCAAAAAAGAACGAAAAAAAGACCCCCGGCGGCACTTACGGGCCTGCCGCCGGGATGGGTGCTACTATCAATTGTGAATATAGTGGTGTGTCCGCCCCTTCGTACCTACCGTGTCAGGGGCGGACGCTGATCTGTGAATAGTGGCTTACGCACGCAGACTTCCTATCAGTAATGGCCCCTAAAACACGTTTAAGCCAAACGGATGCCTGGCGGCCTTGAAAAAATGGCGTTAAGAAAACAATTGCGTAAGCCGTTAAAAAGCCGCTCCCGATAGCTATCGGGATTCGAGCCCGTGGTAACTAAGTAATTGCCAACAACTGTGGAGCGAGTTTGGCGGGTTTAGGCTTACAAAATTGTTTTTAGCCAATTTTTTCACAGCCTTGATTTTTGGCTCAACCTTTTTATCAAGAAAAAGGTTGA
>JAESFO010000701.1_pt1 | contig 15941 bp, 15 predicted proteins | sample 9269421 | NCBI WGS metagenome assembly JAESFO01 (sample SAMN14502839, study PRJNA617101) | algae metagenome | isolation source: Nostoc desertorum CM1-VF14 and co-occurring heterotrophs from rocky... | place: USA: Clark Mountains, San Bernardino, California | collected 2000-06-05 | reverse complement strand
GCTACATGAAGGGCGAGCTGGTCAACTCCCTGGCCGCCCGCCGTCGCCGGCTGGAGTCCGGCGACGAGGTCGTGGTCGGGGTCAACAAGTTCGACACGACCGAGCCGAGCCCGCTGCAGGCCGAGGGCGCCGAGGCGATCTTCACCGTCGATCCGGCGACCGAGCGGTCCGCCGTCGAGGCGATCCGCGAGTGGCGCGCCGCGCGGGACCAGGACGCCGTCGACGAGGCGCTGCGGGCGCTGCGCGACGCGGCCAAGACCGAGCAGAACCTCATGCAGGTCTCGATCGACTGCGCGAAGGCGGGCGTGACCACCGGCGAGTGGTCCGGTGCGCTGCGCGAGGTGTTCGGGGAGTTCCGGGCCCCGACCGGAGTGGCCGGCGCGAGCATGTCCGGCGAGGGCGCCACCGAGATCTCCGAGGTCCGCGAGCGGGTCCGCGCCACCGGTGACGAGCTGGGCCAGCGGTTGCGCATGCTGGTCGGCAAGCCGGGCCTGGACGGCCACTCCAACGGCGCCGAGCAGGTCGCCGTACGCGCCCGCGACGTCGGGTTCGAGGTCGTCTACCAGGGGATCCGGCTCACTCCGTCGCAGATCGTGGCGGCCGCGGTGCAGGAGGGTGTGCACGCCGTCGGGCTGTCGGTGCTGTCCGGGTCGCACCTGGAGGTCGTGCCCGCGGTCGTGCAGGGGCTGCGCGACGCCGGTGCCGGGGAGGTCCCGGTCGTCGTCGGCGGGATCATCCCGCCCGAGGACGAGAAGCGGCTGCGCGAGGGCGGGGTCGCGGCGGTGTTCACGCCCAAGAACTTCCGGCTGACCGGGATGATGGACGAGATCGTCACCCTGATCCGGAAGTCCCAGGGCCTGGACTGACCCGGCCGTCGGTGGGAGCCGGGCCGGTGTGCCTCGGGCATACTGGCCGGGTGCCCGCCGCGACCGGTGGCATCCCGGGTGCCCGGCCCCGTGTCCTCGACGGGGTCGTCGCAGCCGGGGTGTTCCTCTACTCGCTGCCGCTGCTGCCCGCCGCGGTGCCCGGCCGGGTGCCGCCCGCCGCGGCGGTGCTCCTGACCGCGGCCCTGTGCGCGACGCCGCTGCTGTCGCGGCGGAGCCCAGTCCTCGCGCACGGGGCAGGTCTCGCCCTGCTCGGGGCGCAGACGGCGCTGGGGGTTGGGCCGGTCCCCGCGGTGATCGTCCCGCTGCTCACCCTGTACCGGGTCGCCCTGCAGTGCGACCGGCGTCGTTCCCCGGCCGCCGCCGTCCTCGTCGGTGCGGGTGCCGTCGTCGCCGCGCTGCGCTGGGACGACCCGTACTTCGGTGTCCCCGAGGTGCTGTCGGCACTGGTCCTGGTCGGCGCGGTGTGGGTGTGGGGGAGCACGGTCGGTGTTCGCCGGGCCCACGTCGCGGCCGTCGAGGAGCGGGCGGCGCGGCTGGAACGCGAGCAGGAGACCCTGCGCCGCATGGTGCTGGCGACCGAGCGGAACCGGATCGCACGTGAGCTGCACGACGTCGTCTCGCACGGCCTCGGCGTGGTCGTGGTGCTGGCCGCCGGCGCCGCCGCCCGCGCTCGTACCGACCCGGCGTCGGCGGAGGAGGCGATGCTGGCGGTGGAGCGGACCGGCCGGCGGTCGCTGGTCGAGATGCGGCGGATGCTCGGCGTGCTCCGCGACGACGACCCCGGCCCGGGCGGCCCGCAACCCGGGCTCGCCGACCTCGACCGGCTCCTCGGCGAGGTGCGGGCGGCCGGTCTGCCGGTCGTCGCCGAGGTCTCCGGGGACCCCGTGGACCTCGACGACGGGGTCGACCTGACCGCTTACCGCATCGTCCAGGAGGCGCTGACCAACGTGCGCCGCCACGCCGGACCGTCGGTGACCCGCGTGGAGGTCGAGCTGCGGTACGGGCCCGACGAGCTCGTCGTCCGGGTGGCCGACGACGGTGCCGGTCCCGCCCCGGCGACCGGCGGGACACCCGCTCAGGGGCTCATCGGCATGGGTGAGCGCGTCGCGAGCTGTGGCGGCACACTCCGGACCGGAGCCGGCCGCACGGGCGGGTTCGAGGTGCTCGCACACCTCCCGTCGGGGAGCGCCGGGTGAGCACGCCCCGGATCCGGGTCGTCCTGGTCGACGACCAGGAGCTCATCCGGGTCGGGTTCCGGATGGCGCTCGACGCGCAGGACGGGATCGACGTGGTGGGGGAGGCCGACGACGGCGACACCGCGGTCGAGCTGCTGCACTCCGTCGGCGCCGACGTCGTCCTGATGGACGTGCGGATGCGGCGGATGGACGGCGTCGAGGCGACGCGGCGGATCGTCGCGTCCGGGGGACCGCGTGTCCTGGTGCTGACGACGTTCGACCTCGACGAGCACGCCTACGACGCCCTGCGGGCCGGGGCCAGCGGTTTCCTGGTGAAGGACACACCGCTCGCCGAGCTGATCGCGGCCGTCCGCCACGTGCACGCCGGTGACGCCGTCGTTGCGCCCAGCACGACCCGCCGCCTGCTGGAACGGATGCTCGACGGCGGCGGCGCGCCGGCCCCGCGGCGGGTGCCGGGGCTCGACGACCTGACCGCCCGCGAGCACGAGGTGCTCGTCCTGGTCGCGCGCGGCCTGTCCAACGCCGAGATCGCCGCCGCGCTGGTGCTGTCCGAGGGGACGGTGAAGGTGCACGTCAGCCGGATCCTGACCAAGCTCGGCCTGCGGGACCGGGTCCAGGCCGTGGTGCTCGCCTACGAGTGCGGGGTCGTGACCGTCGGCCGGGACGGCCCGCACCCGTCCTGACCGGGCACGACGCCGCGGGGTACCGCCTGCGGCATAGCCGGCGATATGTCCCCGGCCGGATGTGGGCAGCCCCCGCCCCGCGCGACCGTGGACGCGTGACCACGGCGATCAGCACCCACGCCCTCGGCAAGGACTACGGCGGCCGTCCGGTCGTCGCCGACCTGGACCTGCACGTCCCCGCCGGGTGCGTCTACGGCTTCCTCGGACCCAACGGGGCCGGCAAGACCACGACCATGAAGATGCTCCTCTCGCTCGTCCGACCGACCCGCGGCACGATCGAGCTGCTGGGGCGTCCGCTGACCCGGGCGACGCGCGCGGCCCTGCTCGCCGGGGTCGGGTCGCTCATCGAGGAGCCACCCGGGTACGGCCATCTCACCGGCGCCGAGAACATGCGTCTGGTCCAGCGGCTGCTGGGCCTCGACGACGCCCGGGTCGCGCGCGCGGTGCACACCGTGCGGTTGACCGCCCAGATGGACAAGAAGGTCGGGGACTACTCGCTCGGGATGCGCCAGCGGCTCGGGATCGCCATGGCGCTCGCCCGCGAACCGGCGCTGCTCGTGCTCGACGAGCCCACCAACGGCCTCGATCCGGCGGGCATCGAGGAGATCCGCACCCTGCTGTCGGCGCTGGCCGCGTCCGGGACGACGGTGATGGTCTCCAGCCACCTGCTGGGCGAGATCGAACGGACGGCCACCGTGCTGGGCATCCTCGGCGGGGGACGGCTGCTGTTCCAGGGCGGCCGAGACGAGCTGCTCGCCCGCTCCACCCCGGACGTCCTGTTCGACACCTCGGACCCGCCGTGCGCGGCCGCGCTCGTCACCCGCCGCCACCGGGCCCGGCTCGACGGTGCCGCGGTCCGGGTCACCGGGCTGGACCACGCCGCCACCGCACACACGGTGGCGATGCTCGTCGGGCACGGCGTCGGTGTGCACGGCGTGCGCCGCGACGAGCAGACCCTCGAGGACGTGTTCCTCGACCTGACCGGAGGGCGGGGGCTGTGAGCGCGACAGGCATCGCACCGCCGGCTGCGCTGCGGGCGGAGCTCGCCAAGATGCGCCGGTCACGGCTGGTCCCGGTGCTCGTCGCGACGGTGGCCTGCATCGTCGCGCTCGCCTGCCGCGAGCTGCTCGCACCCGGCTTCGCCACCGACGCGGCCGACCCGTCCGGGCCCGCGTGGGACCGGTTGCTGGCCGCGTCCGCGCTGGCCGTGCGGCTGGTGAGCCCGCTCGTCGTCGCGGTGGTCGCGAGCCGGCTGGTCGACCTGGAGCACCAGGGCCGCGGCTGGCTGCTGTGCCGCGCCGCCGGACTGCCCGCGGGGCGGCTCTGCCGGACGAAGTGGGTCGTGGGCGGCGCGCTGCTCACGGTCGCGACTGCGGCGCAGAGCCTGGCCGTGGTCGGTGCCGGGCGGCTGGCCGGGATCGCCGCGGCCGTGCCCGTCGCGAGCTGGCTCGACTGGACCGCGGCCGTCGCGGTGGTGTCGCTCGTGCTGCTCGCCGGGCACCTGATGCTCGCCGCGTTCGTCCCGAACCAGCTCGTCGGGCTCGGGGTCGGTGTCGCCGGTGTGTTCGTCGGCGCGGCGGCGCCCGCGCTGCCGGCAGGGGTGGCGGCGGCGACCCCGTGGGGCCACTACGCGCTCGTCTCGCCGGCCGGGTACCGGGGTGGGGAGCTGGTGGTCACGGACCCGCCACTGTCCGCCACCGCTGCGATGGCGCTCCTCGGGGCGGGGCTGTTCGTCGTGCTCACCCGTCGCCTCGACGAGCGGGAGGTCTGACCGTGGGACCGGTCGCCGCAGAACTGATCAAGATCCGGCGTTCGCTCGCCTGGGTCGTCGTCGTGGTGCTGCCGCTGCTGGCGGTGCTCACCGGCACCGTCACCACGGTGGCTTCCGGCCGACCGCTCGACCACGGCTGGTCGACCCTCTGGCTGCGGGTCGTGGTGTTCCACGGTCTGCTGCCGCAGACCGTGGCGCTCGGTGTGCTCGCGTCGCTGGTGTGGCGGGTGGAGCACCGGCCCGGCAACCGCAACGCGCTGCGCTGCAGCGGTGTCGGGAGCCGTGTGACCGTCGTCGGCAAGCTCACCGTGCTGGCCCTGCTGGCCACCGCGATGCAGCTCGTCCTGGTCGGGGGCACTGTGGTGTGCGGGACGCTGGTCTTCGGCCTGCCCGTGCCGCCACCACCGTGGTTCGCGCTGGTGAGCGCGGTGGTCGCGGTGGCCTGTCTGCCGGTGCTGGCGGTCCAGTCGGCCCTGTCGATGCTGTGGCGGTCGTTCGCGGCGCCGGTGGCGGTCGCGACGGCCGGTGCGGTCGTGGCGGCGGGGCTGCTGCTGACCGGGTCCGACGCGCTCGTCGCGGTGGTGCCGCACGCCCTGCTCGGGCGGGCGACCCAGCTGGGCACCGGTGTCCTCGCCGACGACGGGACGATCACCACCGGCACGGTCCTGGGGCTCGTCGGGGCCGCCCTGGTGACGACCGCGGTGGTCGTGGAGGTGTCCGCGCGGCTGCTCGACCGGCCTTGACGGCCGGCCGTGCTCCTCGGTGCATCGACGGCTGAGCGGCGTGACCAACGCCGCGAGGCTCTCCGCGGGCACGTTCTCCATGATCAGCAGCGGGCCGCCGTCGAGTTCCAGGACGTCGACGACGGTGACGATCCGGCCGTGGTGCAGCTGCGCGGCGACCGCGGCCTCCCGGCGCAGCCGCCGGGGCGCCGCCGGACCGGACCCGCCGGACCCGCTCGGGTCGCGGTCGTCGGGGAGCAGGACCTGCTCGAGCGCGACGTCGCGCGGCAGCACGGTGTCCCGGGCCCGGTGCACGACGCCCGTCCCGCCGGCGCCGAGCCGCTCGCCGACGGTGTAGCGCCAGGTGCACCAGCGGCCGCTTGCGGCCGAAGACGACCTCACGGCCCAGGCGCGGACCGAACGTCGCGCTGCTCTCGAGGGTCCGTGCGTACCACGTCTGCTCGCCGCAGATCCGGTCCACGCCCGGTCCTCCCGGTGGGTCAGCTCTCGTCCTTCTCACTGCCCCGGCGGCTCAGCAGCTTGAAGCCGGGAATCCCGATGATCGCCTGCCGGACCTCCTTGAGCACGTCCAGGAGCTCGTGCACGTCCGGTCCGACACGGTCGAGCGTCGTGAGGATCGGCATGATGTCCTCCTCCATGTGCTCGGTGAACTTCGGCAGCTGGTCCACCAGCCGGATCGCGGCGCGCACCTCCTCCTCGGAGAGCTCGTCGACGAAGCGCTGGGCCAGCGGAGCCGCCCGGCGGGCCAGCGGGCCGTAGAGGTCCAGCAGCTCACCGGCCTGCTCGCTGGCGCCCGCGGCCTGCCCGACGACCTCGCCCGCCCGGTCGGACACCGCCTTCGCCGCGGTGACGACACCGGTCGCGTCGGTGGTGACGGTCTCGACCTGCCCGATGAGGCCGCCGGCGCGCTCGCTGATCTCGCCGACGGTCCGGATGAGTCCGCCCGCCTCGCCGGTGACCGTGTCCACCCGCGCGAGCAGCCCGCTCGCGTTCCCGGTGACCACCGATACCTGCTCGACGATGCCCTCGGCGTTCTGCGAGACCGTGGTGACCCGCCGGACCAGGTCGCCCGCCTCCTCGGACACCGTGGTGACGCGCCGGACCAGGTCGCCCGCCTCGTCGGAGACGGTGGTGACCCGGCGGACCAGGCCGTCGGCCTGCTCGGACACGGTGGTGACCTTGCGGATCAGGGTGTCGGCCTCGTCGGCGACGCCGGTGACCCGCGCGACCAGCTCGTCGGCGTTCCCGGCGACGCCGGTGACCCGCGCGACCAGCTCGTCGGCGTTCCCGGCGACGCCGGTGACCCGCGCGACCAGCTCCTCGGCGTTCCCGGCGACGCCGGTGACCCGCCCGACCAGCTCCTCCGCGTTCCCGGCGACGCCGGTGACCCGGGCGACGAGCGCCTCGGCCTGGTCCGCGACCGGCCGGACCCGGGCCACGAGTTCGGTCGCCTCCCCGGCGACGGTGTCGACGGTCCCGATCAGCCCCTCGGCCCGGTCGACGACGCCGTCCACCCGGTCGAGCAGCTGCTCGGCGCGGGTCGCGATCGTGCCGATCCGGCCGACCAGCGAGCCGACCTCCTCCAGCAGCTCCCCGGCCCGGGCGGGCAGCCCGGCGACGGTCCCGGCGAGGTCGCCGGTCGCCTCGACCACGGAGGCCGCGCCGGAGAGCAGGTCGGACGGGCCGGGAACGTCGATACCCGCGATGCGCAGCGCCATGGCCCGGATCATTCCAGTCCGGCGGCGGCGCGGCTCAGGAGTCGGGGGTGCGGGCGCAGAGCTCGTCGACGGTGAGGTCGCGTGGCGGCAGGTTCGCCGCGGTGAACCCGAACGGCGCGGCGAGCTCCAGCCAGCGCCCGGAGTCCTGCAGCGCGGTGAGGCCGCGGTCGAACTCGTCGCGGAAGGCACCGTCGGCGGGGCGGAACGCGAACGCCCCTGCCCCGACGACCGGTCGTCCCGCCACCTCGGGGGCGAACGCGGCGGTCACCTCCAGACCGATGCCCGCGTTGCGGCGGACCTCGTCGAGCAGCGAGATGCGGGTGAGCGCCCCCACCTGCGCACCGCCGTTCGCGACCTCGCGCACCAGTGCGCCCTGCGAGTCGACGGTGACGATGTGCTCGGCCCGGATGCCGGCCGCGAGCGCGTACTCCTGCTCGGCGCTGCCGTCGAGCACCGCCAGCGTCGCCCCGGACCGGCGGACCCCGGCCAGTGTCGCGACGCCCAGCGGGTTCCCGGCCGGGACCACCAGGCCGGTACCCGCCACGTAGTCGGGGCGGGAGAACGCGACCTGCTGGCAGCGCAGCGCGGTGATCGTCAGTCCGACCGCGATGACGTCGAAGCGGCCGTCGAGCAGGCCGGGGACGAGCTGGTCGAACTTCGTCTGGACCGCGGCCAGGCCGCTGCCGCCGAGGTCGGTGACCACCGCGCGGGCCACCTCCGGGCTCTCCCCGGTGGCCCGGCCGGAGCCGTCGGTGTAGCCGAACGGGCGCTCCCCGGACAGCCCGACGACGACGTCGCCGCCGGCTCGGAGCCGGGACAGCGGGTCCGACGGCCCTCCGCAGCCGCCCAGCAGCGGCCCGGCCAGCGCTGTCCCGCCGAGGGCGGCGGCCGCCCCCAGCAGGCGCCGCCGGCTCAGCCGGGTGGTGGTGCGGATCTGCATGGTCCCGCGAGCCTAGGTGTCGATCAGTCGGTCCACTCGGGGGCCCGCTTCTCCAGGAACGACGCCATACCCTCGCGGGCGCCCCCGGACTGCGACATCGACGCCATGACCTCGGCCGCGACACTGTAGGCGTCGGCCTCGGGACGGTCGAGCTGGGCGTAGAGGGTCTGCTTGCCGACGGCCTTGGACAGCCGGCTGCCCCGGGTCGCACGGGCGAGCAGCTCGTCCACGCGGGCGTCGAGGTCGTGGTCGGGGACGGCGTAGTTGATCAGGCCCCAGTCGGCGGCGGTCGCCGCGTCGATCGGGTCCCCGGTCAGGGCCAGCTCCATCAGCCGCTTGCGGCCGATGTTCCGCGCGACCGGGACGGCCGGGGTGTGGCAGAACCAGCCGCCCTTGCCGCCGGGCAGCGCGAACGTCGCGGACTCCGCGGCGACGGCGAGGTCGCAGGACGCGACGAGCTGGCAGCCCGCGGCCCAGGCCGTCGCGTGGACCCGGGCGATCACGACCTGCGGCACCTCCTGCACGGTGCGCATGACCGTCGTGCACAGCCGCAGCAGGGAGCGGACCCCCGCGAGGTCGCGGGCGGCGACGTCGCCGAAGTCGTGGCCCGAGGAGAAGGCCTTGCCCTCCCCGGCGAGCACGATCCCGGTCGCGTCGCTGCGTCCGGCGCTCTCGAAGGCGTCCAGCAGCTCGCGCAGGTGGTCCTCGGTGAGGGAGTTGCGGCGCTGCGGGCGGTTCATCGTGATCCGGACCGTGTCGCCGTCCTGCTTCACCAGGAGGTGCTCGTAGTCGGTCATGGAACGACGGTAGCCCGGAATCCGCTCGTCGCCGAGGGGCGGACGCGCTACGGTGACCTGGTGACCGGAGTCGTTGATCTGGTCACGCCGAGGAACGGGGGAGCGGTGGCGGTACCGGACGTGGTCGCGGCGGAGGACACCACGCGGATGGAGCGGGTGCTCGACGCGGCGGCCGAGCTGCTCGTGCGACGCGGCTACCGGGGGGTGACTGTCGAGGACGTCGCGCGCCGGGCGGGGATCGGCAAGGGCACCGTCTACCTGCACGTCCGCACCAAGGAGGCGCTGTTCCTCACCGTGCTGCTGCGTTCGCAGCGGCGGCTGTTCGCCGACCTGGCCGACCGGATGCTCGTGGAGCCCGTCGTGGCGCTGCCCTGGGGCATGTCGCGCGAGCTGTACGAGCGGCTGCGCGCCGACGAGGTGGCGCGTGCGCTGTACCTGGGCGACGGTGAGGTCCTCGGCCGGCTCGCGCACGAGGCCGCCGGGACCCTCGGGGAGCTGGGCCGCCGCCGGGACGCCGTGGTGCGCGAGCACTTCCGGGTGCTGCGGTCGGCCGGCCTCGTCGACGACGCGCTGTCCCCGGACGAGCAGATCCACGCCTGGGGTGCGCTGACCTGGGGCTACCTGTTCACCGAGAGCGCGGCGAGCCCGTTCGCCCCCACCGATCCGCGGCGCACCGCGGAGCTGATCGAACACGGTGTGGCCCGCCTGCTGACCGGGCCCGCCCCGGTCGCCCGTGCCTCGGAGGTCGCCGCGGCCGTCGCCGGTCTGTACCGGCCGCTCGTCGAGCACATCGACGCGGAGTGGAGACGTCGCGTCCGCTGACCCGGGCGCGCGAGGAGAGGAGTCCCGAGATGGCCGCACCGAGTGCCGTGGACCTGATGGACCCGGCCGTCACCGCCGACCCGTACACCGCCTACGGGCGGATGCGCGAGCAGGCGCCCACCACCACCGTGACGATGCTGGGCAGCCCGCCCGCCGTGCTCGTCACCCGCTACGACGACGTCCGCACGGTCCTGACCGACCCGCGGTTCGTGACCGATCCGGCGCTCGCCGGTGGGCCGGACACCCGCGAGAAGATCATGGCGACGATGGGGGTTCCGGACGACGTCGCGGGCTACCTGGTGCGCAACATCCTCACCACCGACGGCGACGAGCACACCCGGCTGCGCAAGCTCGTGTCGCGCGCGTTCACGGTGAAGCGGGTGGCGGCGCTGCGCCCGCGGGTGGAGGAGATCACCGCCGCCCTGCTCGACGAGGTCGCCGCCGCCGGGGCCGGTGGCGCGCCGGTGGACCTGGTGGAGGCGCTGGCCTATCCGCTGCCGATCACCGTGATCTGCGAGCTCGTCGGGGTGCCCGAGCCCGAGCGCCCGCAGTGGCACGAATGGGGCGCGGTGCTGACCACGATGGACCGCGAGCGGACCGGGCCCGCGCTGCGGGCGGCGATCGCCCACGTGCACGCCCTCGTCGACGCCCGCCGGGCCGAGCCCGCCGACGACCTGGTCAGCGCCCTGATCGCCGCCCAGGACGACGACGGCGACCGCCTCTCGGACCGCGAGATGGTCACGATGATCTTCGCGATCGTCATGGCCGGGCACGAGACGACGGCGCACCTGGTCACCAACGGCGTGCTGGCGCTGCTGGGCGCCCCGGACCAGCTCGCCGCGCTGCGGGCCGACCCGGCGGGCTGGCCGGACGCGGTGCACGAGCTGATGCGCGCCCGCGGCCCGGTGCAGTTCACCCAGTTCCGGTACCCGACCGTCGACGTCGAGCTGGGCGGCACCGTCGTGCCCGCCGGGACCCCGGTCATCGCCGGGCTGCTGCCGGCCAACCACGACCCGCGCGCCTACGACCGGCCCGACGAGCTCGACGTCGCCCGGGAGACCGGGCGGGGCGAGGGACATCTCGGGTTCGGGCAGGGCGCGCACTACTGCCTGGGCGCGGCGCTGGCCCGGCAGGAGGGCGAGGTGGCCTTCCGGATGCTGTTCGAACGCTTCCCCGGCCTGCGGCTCGCCGTGCCGGCCGCGGAGGTCGCCTGGCTGCCCCGCCCCGGGTTCAGCCGGGTGGCGGCGCTGCCGGTGCTCACCGGGTGATCAGGTGCCCGCGTCGTACAGGGTGAGCAGTGTCCAGGCGGCGAGGGACTGGGCGTCGGTGAGCTCGCCGCGGCCCACCATCGCCGCCAGCTCGGCCGGGGTGAACCAGGCGGCGCGCATGTCCTGCTCGGAGTGCTCGCGGCGCGGCGGGCCCGCGGTCAGCCCGGTCGCGAGGTAGACGTGACCGCGCTGGCTGGACATGCCCGGCGCGCAGTCCAGCGTGCCGAGCAGGGTCATCCGCGCCGCGGCCAGCCCGGTCTCCTCGACGAGCTCGCGCACCGCCAGCTCGGCCGGGTCCACGTCGGCCCGGTCGGGCGCGGTGCCCGCCGGGAACTCCCAGCGGCGGCCGCCCACCGGGTAGCGGTACTGCTCGACCAGGTGCAGACGGCCGTCGTCGTCGCGGGGGATCACCAGTGCGTAGGTGGGCTTGTCGACGACGCCGTAGATCCCCCCGGTGCCGTCGGCACGCCGGATGCCGTCCTCCCGGACGGTCATCCAGTCGTTGGCGTACACCTGGCGGCTCGAGGTCTGCTCGATCACCCGCCCAGGATGATCCCTCCACCCGGCCTTACAGTGAGCCGGGTGCGTCTCGTCATCGCCCGCTGCCAGGTGGACTACGTCGGACGGCTGACCGCCCACCTGCCCATGGCCCCCCGGTTGCTGCTGGTCAAGCGGGACGGCTCGGTGAGCATCCACGCCGACGACCGCGCCTACAAGCCGCTCAACTGGATGTCGCCACCGTGCTGGCTCACCGAGGAGCCCGGCGTGTGGACGGTGAAGAACAAGGCCGACGAGTCGCTGGTCATCACCATCGACGAGGTGCTGCACGACTCCAGCCACGAACTCGGCGTCGACCCCGGCCTGGTCAAGGACGGCGTCGAGGCGCACCTGCAGGAGCTGCTCGCCGCGCACCCGGAGACCTTCGGGGAGGGCCACACGCTGGTCCGCCGCGAGTACATGACCGCAGTCGGCCCGGTCGACCTGCTGCTGCGCGACGGGAACGGCGCGCACGTCGCGGTCGAGGTGAAGCGTCGCGGGGAGATCGACGGCGTCGAGCAGCTCACCCGGTACCTGGACCTGATGAACCGCGACCCGCTGCTCGCGCCGGTGCACGGGGTGTTCGCGGCCCAGCAGATCAAGCCGCAGGCCCGCACGCTGGCCGTCGACCGCGGGATCCGCTGCGTGACCGTCGACTACGACGCACTGCGCGGGATGGCGCGCGACGACCTGCTCCTGTTCTGAGGCGGCCCCGCCGGGCCAGCGCGGGCCCGGCCGGGCCCTGCCACGGCGTCTAGCCTGACCACGTGAGTGCCACCGCCGCTGACTCCGCCCCCACGACCGCCGCCGTGCCTGCCTCGGGGGACTTCGCGTCCCTCTCCCCGCGTACCGGGGAGGAGCTCGCCCGCTACCCCGTCCACGACGGTGAGCACGTGCGTGCCGCCGTCCGTGACGCCGGCGAGGCCGGGGTGTGGTGGGACGGGCTCGGGTTCGCCGAACGCCGTCGCCGGCTCGCGGCCTGGAAGAAGGTGCTGGTCGCGCAGCTCGACCGGGTCGCCGGTGTCGTCGCCGCCGAGACCGGCAAGCCGCTCGACGACGCCCGCCTCGAGGTCGTGCTCGCCATCGACCACCTGGACTGGGCCTCGGCCAACGCCGCGAAGGTGCTCGGGAAGCGTTCGGTCTCCCCGGGCCTGCTGATGGCGAACCAGGCGGCGTCGGTGGCGTACCGGCCGCTGGGCGTCGTCGGCGTCATCGGGCCGTGGAACTACCCGATCTTCACACCGATGGGCTCGATCGCCTACGCGCTGGCCGCCGGCAACACCGTGGTGTTCAAGCCCTCGGAGCTGACCCCGGGCGTCGGGCACGAGATCGCCCGCACGCTCGCCGAGGCCGTTCCCGAGGTGGGTCGGTACCCGCTGCTGACCGTCGTCACCGGGTTCGGGCCGACCGGCGCCGAGCTGTGCCGCGCCCCCGGCGTCGGCAAGATCGCGTTCACCGGGTCCGCCGCGACCGGCCGCCGGGTGATGGCCTCCTGCGCGGAGAACCTGGTGCCGGTGCTCATGGAGTGCGGTGGCAAGGACCCGCTGATCGTCGACGCCGACGCCGACCTCGACGCCGCCGCGGACGCCGCCGTCTGGGGCGGCATGTCCAACGCGGGCCAGACCTGCGTCGGGGTCGAGCGGGTCTACGTCGTCGAGTCCGTCGCGGGCCGGTTCCTGGAGAAGGTGCGGGCCTCGGCGTCGAAGCTGCAGGTCGGCACGGCCACGAACGAGGGCGACCTCGGGCCGATGACGATGCCGTCGCAGACCGAGATCGTGCGCCGGCACGTCACCGACGCCCTGGAGCGCGGCGGCCGCGCGATCGTCGGCGGCGCCGACTCGGTGCCCGCCCAGGGCGGGTCGATCTCGCCGGTCGTCATCGCCGACGTGCCCGAGGACTCCGTCGCGGTCACCGAGGAGACCTTCGGCCCGCTGGTCGTGGTCAACCGGGTGCCCGACGTCGACGAGGCGGTCCGCCGCGCCAACGCCACCGGCTACGGCCTCGGCGCGACCGTGTTCTCCGCGAAGCACGGCGAGCGGATCGCCGAGCGGCTCCGCTGCGGGATGGTCTCGATCAACGGCGTGATCTCCTTCGCCGGGATCCCGTCGCTGCCCTTCGGCGGGGTGGGGGAGTCCGGCTTCGGACGCATCCACGGCGCCGACGGCCTGCGCGAGTTCACCCGCGCCCAGTCGATCGCCCGGCAGCGGTTCGGGATGCCGATCGTCGTCACCAGCTTCAAGCGGACCGCGCGCACGATGCAGACGCTGGTCGGGATCGTGAAGGCCCGTCACGGGCGCTGAGGGGCCCCTCACCCGACGACCAGGACCGTTCCCGCACGTCGGGGTGGTCCTGGTCGCATGTTACCCACTGGTAGCGCTTCCGGATGACAGGATGCGCGACGACGCGGAAGACAGGGTTGTCGAACCAGGAGGTTGCAGCGTGGCACGTGAGTTCCGGACCGTCGGAGTGGTCGGCCTCGGCACGATGGGGGCGGGCATCGTCGAGGTCTTCGCCCGCAACGGTCTCGACGTGGTCGCCGTCGAGGTGGACGAGGCGGCGGGGGAGCGTGGCCGGGCCCACCTGGCGGCCTCGACCGACCGCGCCATCGAGCGCGGCAAGCTCACCCGTGAGCAGGCCGACGAGCTCCTCGGTCGCATCACGGTGACCACCACCCTGGCCGACCTGGCGCCGACGCAGCTGGTCGTCGAGGCCATCCCGGAGAGCCTGGACGCCAAGACCGCGCTGCTGGCCGAGGTCGACAAGGTCGTCGCCGAGGACACCATCCTCGCCTCGAACACCTCGTCGCTGTCGGTCACCGAGCTGGCCGTGCGCACCACGCGTCCCGGCAAGGTCGTCGGGATGCACTTCTTCAACCCGGCACCGGTGCAGAAGCTGGTCGAGGTCGTGCGGACCGTCGTCACCGAGCCCGACGTCATCTCCGACGTCCAGGCGTTCGCCGACTCCCTCGGCAAGGTCCCGGTCGTCATCGGCGACCGCGCCGGCTTCATCGCCAACGCGCTGCTGTTCGGCTACCTGAACCACGCGGCGAAGATGTACGCCGAGCGCTACGCCAGCCGCGAGGACCTCGACGCCGGCATGCGCTACGGCTGCGGCTACCCGATGGGCCCGCTGGCCCTGCTCGACCTCATCGGCCTCGACACCGCCTACGAGATCCTCGAGACGATGTACGGCGAGTCGCGCAACCTGATGCACGCGCCGAACCCGGTGTTCAAGCAGATGATCACCGCCGGGCTGCTCGGCCGGAAGACCGGGCGCGGCTTCTACACCTACTCCGCCCCGCACAGCTCCACCGTCGTCGCCGACGGTGAGACCCCGGCCTCGGCCGTGCCCGACGACGTGACCCTGCGCGACGTGGCGCGGGTCGGCGTGATCGGCACCGGCACCATGGCCTCGGGCATCGTCGAGGTGTTCGCCAAGGCCGGCTACGACGTCGTCGTCCGCGGGCGCAGCGACTCCAAGGTCGAGGGCTCGGTCGCGTTGGTGCGCAAGTCCCTGGACAAGGCGGTCGCGCGGGGCAAGCTGGACGAGGCGGGCCGCGACGCCGTCCTCGCCCGGATCAGCGGCACCACCGCGCTGGAGGACATGGCCGAGGTCGACCTCGTCGTCGAGGCCGTCGCCGAGGAGCTCGACGTCAAGCGGGCGATGTTCGGCGCGCTCGACGAGATCTGCAAGCCCGGCGCGATCCTGGCGACGACGACGTCCTCGCTGCCCGTCGTCGAGTGCGCCGCGGTCACGAGCCGCCCCGGCGACGTGATCGGCATGCACTTCTTCAACCCCGCACCGGTGATGAAGCTGGTCGAGGTGGTGTCCACGATCGGCACCTCGCGCGATGTGGCCGCCACGGTCCTCGACGTGTGCCAGAAGCTGAAGAAGGTCCCGGTCAGCTGCGGTGACCGGGCCGGGTTCATCGTCAACGCGCTGCTGTTCCCGTACCTGAACGACGCGGTCAAGATGCTGGAGGCGCACTACGCGACCGCCGACGACATCGACGCGGCGATGAAGACCGGCTGTGCGCTGCCGATGGGCCCGTTCGAGCTGCTCGACGTCGTCGGTCTCGACGTGTCGCTGGCGATCCAGCGCTCGCTGCACGCGGAGTTCCACCAGGCCGGGTTCGCCCCCGCGCCGCTGCTGGAACACCTGGTCACCGCGGGCCGGCTCGGGCGCAAGACCGGTCACGGCTTCCGGGACTACACCAAGCGCTGAGGGATCCCGGCACCCCTGGGACACTGGGGGACATGGCAGGACGGCGTGCGCGACGGCCCCGCCCCTCGGAACGGGGGCGGGGCCGTCCCGTCGCACCACCGCTGGGCAGCGGCATGACGACCGACCTGGAGAGCGGCCGCGACGGCGAGCACTACGTCCGCCGGGTGCCGGGCGGCACCACCGTGAAGCACTACCGGTGCCCCGGCTGCGACCAGCTGCTGCCCTCGGGGATGCCGCACGTGGTGACCTGGCCGGCCGAGGACGGCCGCGGGGTCGAGGAGCGGCGGCACTGGCACCTGCCGTGCTGGAACGCGCGCGACCGTCGGCGGGCGGGCTTCCGGCGGCACTGAGCGGC
>JAESFO010000700.1_pt1 | contig 15965 bp, 15 predicted proteins | sample 9269421 | NCBI WGS metagenome assembly JAESFO01 (sample SAMN14502839, study PRJNA617101) | algae metagenome | isolation source: Nostoc desertorum CM1-VF14 and co-occurring heterotrophs from rocky... | place: USA: Clark Mountains, San Bernardino, California | collected 2000-06-05 | reverse complement strand
GCTCAACGGCATCGCCCACGTCGACGGCGACGAGTACCTGCTCACCGGGAAGCTGTGGCCGGCGACGTTCCGGGTGCGGCTCCCGGTGCCCCCGGCCTGACCGGCGCTGCGCCGGGCGGGTGACACCACCCGGCGGGATCGCCGGAACCGTCGGTGCCCGCCTGCACAATGACCGCGTGGCACCGAACCCGTTCCGCAGCCGCCGCCGGGCGGCCGGGTCGAGACGTGGCCCGGCCCCGCGCACCACCGCCCCGATCACCACCCCGATCGCCTCGGACCCGGCGCTGCGCCGTGCGCGCTCCGCCGGTGCCGCCACCGACGAGCTGCCCCGCCCCGGCCCGGCCACGGTCCCCCGCAGGCTGACGGTCACCCGGGTCGCCGTGCACCGCACCCGCGAGCTGGGCGGGCGCGCGGTCGCGCTGTTCCGGCGCGCCGCGACCGCCGACGGCGCCGACCGGTCCGGGCTGACGGCGCTGACCTACGCCACGATGCTGACCTACGCGCTCGACGCGGCGGTCGCCGTCGCGCTGGCGAACACGTTGTTCTTCGCGGCGGCGACGGCGGAGTCCACCGCGAACGTGGCGCTCTACCTGGCGATCACCGTCGCGCCGTTCGCGCTGGTGGCGCCGGTGATCGGTCCCGCGCTGGACCGGTTGCAGCGGGGCAGGCGGATCGCGATGGCGGTGTCCTGTGCCGGCCGCGCGGTGCTCGCCGTGGTGCTCGTGTTCCACCTCGACGACTGGCTGCTCTACCCGGCCGCGCTGGGGATCATGGTGCTGTCCAAGTCGTTCCTGGTGCTCAAGGCGGCCGTGACCCCGCGGGTGCTGCCGTCGACGATCACCCTGGCGACGACGAACTCCCGGCTCACGACGTTCGGGATGGCCGCGGGCGGGGTCGCCGGGGCCGTCGCGGGTGCCGCGGCGCTGGCCGTCGGCGGCGCCGGGCCGCTGTGGTGGACGGCGGTGCTCGGCGTCGCCGGTGCCGTGCTCTGCCTGCGGATCCCCCGCCGGGTCGAGTCCACCGCGGGCGAGGTGACCGCGGCGGTGCCCGCCGCCCGGCCGGGCAAGCGCCGGTCCCGCGCCCCCGCGACGCGGGCGGTGCTCGTCGCGCTGTGGGGCACGAGCACGGTGCGGGTGCTGACCGGGTTCCTCACGCTGTTCGTCGCGTTCGTGGTGAAGGCCGGGGCCGAGCAGTCCCCCGACGGCGATCCCGCGGGCCAGCTGGTGGTGATCGGGATGGTCGGCGCGGCCGCCGGCGTCGGGCTGTTCGCCGGCAACGCGGTGGGGGCACGCAGCCGCTTCTCCCGGGTCGAGCCGGTGGTGCTCTCGGCGGCCGCGGCGGCCGTGCTCGCCGCGGCGGCGGTGGCGCTGCTGCCGGGCGTCCCGACGGCGGTGGTCGCGGCCCTGGTCGCGTCGACGGCGAGCGCGCTGGCGAAGGTCTGCCTCGACGCGGTGGTGCAGCGCGACCTGCCCGAGGACGCGCGGGCGTCGGCGTTCGGGCGGTCGGAGACGGTCCTGCAGCTGGCCTGGGTGCTGGGCGGCGCGATCGGGGTGCTCGCCCCGCACGACACCTTCCGGACCGGGTTCGTGATCGTGACCGGGGTGGTGGCGGTGTTCGCGCTGCAGGCCGCGCTGGTGCGCCGCGGCACCTCGCTGGTGCCCGGCCTGGGGCCGCGCCCGGCCGTCGCCCGCTGAGGGCCCACCCGCGCGCCGGGCCCGGATCCGTACGCTGGTCGGCGTGATCACCCGCCCCCGACCGCGCCCCCGCCGGTCCGCCGGCGTGCTGGCCGGGACCCTGGCCGCGGCCGCCCTCGTCCTCGCCGGGTGCGGCGGCGAGGCCCCGACGGTGACGTTCGACGTCGGCGGCACCTCGCTGACCGCCGCGCCCACCCAGTTCTGCGACACCAGCCTGCAGAACTGCCAGGACGCCCCGAACGCCCGGGTGACCGCGCAGGTCCCGCCCGGGACGGAGGTCCGCATCACGGTGCCCGAGGAGGTCTCCTCCGCGCCCTGGCAGGTCGCCTACGCGTTCACCCGAGGCACCGACCCGACCCCGGTCCAGCAGCGCAGCGCGATCGCCGCGCCGGACACCCGCACCGACTTCACGCTGTCCCTGCCCGAGCCGGGCGACCGGCTCGTGACCGCGCAGGTGCAGGTGTTCGGGGCGCCGCCGTCGATCGACCCGGCGAGCACCGACATCCAGTTCCCGGTCCGGGCGACCTGGGTGCTGGTCGGCGAGCAGGGCTGAGCGGGCGCGACCCGGATCTCAGCGGCCCGCGCCGAGCAGCCGGGCCAGCGCGGCGTCGGAGTCGGCCTGCGCGTCGCGGTCGTGGGTCGAGGAGAACACCAGCAGCTCGTCGGCGCCGGTGCGGACCACGAGGTCGTCGAGCCGCTCGGCGACGGTGTCGGGGTCGCCGGCGATCGCGTTCGCCAGCGCCCGGTCCACGGTCTCGCGCTGGCGCCGGGTCGTGGCGCGGTGCGGGTCCGGCGGCTCCAGCGGCGGGAACTCCCCGGTGGTGCGGGCCGCGGCGTGCGCCCACGCCTCGGACAGCGCCAGCTGCGGGTCCCCGACGAGCACGTCGGCGGACACCACCAGGTGCGCCGCGTCCCCGGCCCGCTCGCGGTAGTCCGCCAGCGCCGCCGGGTCGTCGAGTACCGGGCCGCCGACGACGGCCGGCAGCCCCAGGTCCCCGGCCAGCCGCAGTCCCGCGCCGGTGGCGAGCAGGAACAGGGGGACGGCGTGCTCCAGCCGCGGCCGGGCCGTCACCGGGCCGCTGCCGTCGAGGAAGGAGCGGAGCTCGTCGAGGGCGGCACGGAACTGCGCGTCGTCGGCCCCGCCGGCGCGCAGGGCGCGGCGGACCGGCTCGGTGAACCCGGGCGAGCGGCCGATGCCCAGGTCGATCCGCCCGGGGTGCAGCGCCTCCAGCAGCGCCACCTGCTCCGCGACGACGAGCGGCTGGTGGTTGGGCAGCATGATCCCGCCCGAACCGACCCGGATCCGCGAGGTCGCCGCGCCCACCGCGGCCATCAGGACCGGCGGGCTGCCCGACGCGATCCCGGGCACGGCGTGGTGCTCGGCCACCCAGAACCGGTGGTAGCCGAGCTGCTCGGCGCGGACGGCCCGCGCCACCGTGCCACGGACCGCGGCGGCGTCGGGCTCCCCGGCCCGCGTCCGCGAGCGGTCCAACATCGACAGGCGCACGTTCGCCCCAACACCGCCCGCACCCGCCGCCATTCCGCCGCACCCGGGTGCCACCGCGGGTCCGGGCGCCCGGCGGCGAGCGGTCAGCCGTCCAGGTCGCGGGCGACGGCCCGCACGACCTCGGCGGCCAGCTTGCAGGTCTTGCGGTCCGGGTAGCGCCCGTGCCGCAACGCCGGCTGGATCTTGTTCTCCAGCAGACCCATCATGTCCTCGATCAGACCGTGCAGCTCCTCGGCGGGGCGGCGCGCGTTCTCCACCGCGGACGCCTGCTTCTCGACGATGCGCACGGAGAGCGCCTGCGGCCCGCGACGGCCCTCGGCCATCCCGAACTCGACCCGCTGGCCGGACTTGAGCGCCTCCACGCCGGACGGCAGCGCCGCCTTGCGCACGTAGACGTCCTCACCGCCGTCCTGGGAGAGGAAGCCGAAGCCCTTCTCCGCGTCGTACCACTTCACCCTGCCGGTGGGCACCGTCGTCCTCGATTCCTGCTTGCTGTGTTGCTGCGTGCACGACAAACGCGCCCGGGCTCGCCGGACGCGCCGTCACCGATGGTACGCCTGGGACCCGTCCGGGGGTCAGGCGTTTCGGACGTTCGCCGCTCCCTCCAGGTCCAGCAGCCCGACCGACTTCTCCCGCATCTCGACCTTGCGGACCTTGCCGGTGACCGTCATCGGGAACTCGTCGACGACGAGCACGTAGCGCGGGATCTTGTAGTGCGCCAGCTTCCCGGTGGCGAACTCGCGCAGCGTGTCGGCGGTCAGGGGCGCGGCGCCCTCGCGCAGCACCACCCAGGCGCAGAGCTCCTCGCCGTAGCGCTCGTCGGGGACACCGATGACCTGGGCGTCGACGACGTCGGGGTGGGTGTAGAGGAACTCCTCGATCTCGCGCGGGTACACGTTCTCGCCGCCGCGGATGACCATGTCCTTGATCCGGCCGGTGATGTTGAGGTAGCCCTCGTCGTCCATCACGGCGAGGTCGCCGGTGTGCATCCAGCGGGCGCGGTCGATGACCTCGGCGGTCTTCTCCGGCTGCTCCCAGTAGCCCAGCATCACCGAGTAGCCGCGGGTGCACAGCTCGCCCGGCTCGCCGCGCGGCAGCGTCCGGCCGGTCTCCGGGTCGACGACCTTGACCTCCAGATGCGGGTGCACCCGCCCGACCGTGGACACCCGGCGCTCGACGGAGTCGTCGGCGCGGGTCTGGGTGGACACCGGGCTGGTCTCGGTCATGCCGTAGGCGATGGTCACCTCGGTCATGCCCATCCGGTCGACGACCTGCTTCATCACCTCGACCGGGCACGGCGAGCCGGCCATGATCCCGGTGCGCAGGCTGGACAGGTCGTAGTCGCCGAAGCCGGGGTCGTTGAGCTCGGCGATGAACATCGTCGGCACCCCGTAGAGCGAGGTGCAGCGCTCCTGCTGCACGGCGTGCAGGGTCGCCTTCGGGTCGAAGCCCTGCGCCGGGATGACCATCGTCGCGCCGCTGGTGGAGCAGGCGAGGTTGCCCATGACCATGCCGAAGCAGTGGTAGAAGGGCACCGGGATGCAGACCCGGTCGGCCTCGGTGTACACGCAGGTCCGGCCGACGTAGTAGCCGTTGTTGAGGATGTTGTGGTGCGACAGCGTCGCGCCCTTCGGGAACCCGGTCGTCCCGGACGTGTACTGGATGTTGATCGGGTCGTCTGCCGTCAGCGACGCCTGCACCTGCGCCAGCTCGTCGCGGCGGGAGGCGTCGCCCGCGGCCAGCGCGTCCCACTCGGGGGAGCCGGTGATCACGACGCGCTGCAGGGCGGGGCAGTTCGCCCGGACCTCGGCGATCATCTTCTCGTAGTCGGAGGTCTTGAACGACGACGCCGACACCAGCGTCGAGATCCCGGCCTGCTTGAGCACGAACTCCAGCTCGTGGGTCCGGTAGGACGGGTTGATGTTGACCAGGACGACGCCGATCTTGGCCGTCGCGAACTGGGTCAGCGTCCACTCCGCGGTGTTCGGCGACCAGATACCGACCCGGTCCCCCACGGTGAGACCGGCGGCGAGCAGCCCGGTGGCCAGGTCGTCGACGGCCTTCTGCAGCTCGCGGTAGGTCCAGCGGCGCCCGGTCTGCACCTCGACGAGCGCGTCGTTGTCGGGGACGCGGGCGACGGTGCGGTCGAGGTCGTCACCGATGGTGTCGCCGAGCAACGGCGTGTCCGAGGTCCCGGACGCGTAGGACGGGACGGCGGGGGTTGCGGCGGCTGAGGTCACGACGTCGTACTCCTCGGGCGGTTCGGTGCGGGTCGTCACATCCTCGCCCCCGGACGACGCGGTTGCCAACACCCGTCGGTCAGGACGAGGACAGGCGCCGCCGCCCCGAGTCGGCGACCTTCGCCGCCCCGCGCCGCGCCCCGTGGGCCGCGCGGCGCAACGGCCGCGGCGACGGCTCGGGCCACGGACCGACCGGCACCAGCACCCGTTCGGCCGGGGCGAACCCGGCGGGATAGCCGGGCACCCGCCAGGTCCCGGCCGGTGCGTCCGGTGGCAGCCATTCCGGGCGCCACATGCCCAGCGCGAGGTCCAGATCGGCCAGCCGGGGCGCGAGCTCGTCGGTCAGCTCGGTGCGCAGGTGCTCGGCCCACAGCCGTACCCGCAGGTCGCGCACCTGGTCGCCGGTGGTGACGAACGCCGTCGAGAGCTCGGTGTCGGTGCCGCGCATCGAGCGGGAGAAGAAGTTGGCCGACCCGATGGAGGCGAAGACGTCGTCGACCAGCGCCAGCTTGGTGTGGACGGTGAGGTCCTCGATCCGGTGCATGATCACGTTGCCGCGGTCGGCCGGGTCGAGCTGGTCGATGACACCACGCTGCACGTCACCGGTGACGCGACGGCGGAACTTGTTCACCCCGGCGTCGACCGGGTCCTTGCGCCCCGAGCACACGAGCACGACCTTCACCCCGCGGGCGGCGGCGTCGCGCAGCAGCCCGTAGAGCCGGAACGCCCGGCGACCGCCCGGGACCTCGAAGAAGTACTGGTCCTCCAGATAGACGTAGCGGCGCGCACCGCGGATCGCGGTGGACAGGGTGTGGAAGACCTCCTGGGTGCCGTTGCGGGGCAGCACCGTCCAGTGCCGCCGGTAGAGCATCCCGAAGTGGTCGATCTTCCACGGCCGCAGCGAGCGCAGCACCTGCACCGCGGTGCCCGGGGCGGACCGCGGCGGGGCGGGCGGCGACGGCGGCAGGTCGCGCCGGAACGGCTCGGGGTTCATCGACTCCCAGTCGGTGGGGGTGACCATGAACCGGCGCGGCGGCAGCGTCGCGGCCTCGGTCCACCGGCCCCGGTACACCTCCCACACCCGGGCCGCGCCGGGCCCGTGCAGCGCGGCGGCACCGTCGTGCCAGCCCCAGCGTTCCTCGCCGATCGAGAGCCGGTCGTGCGGCTCGGCGTCGAACCGGTTGGCCGACAGGTCCAGCCCGCCGACGAACGCGGTCAGCTCCCCGCCGACGTGGGCGAGCACCACCTTCTGGTGGTGGCAGCCGATGCCCGAGCCGGACCAGTCCAGCAGCACCCGCCCGGCGAGCTGCGGGCGGCGGCGCAGCTCCAGCGCGGCGAACGCGTTGGCCCGGAACGGGCCGATCGCCACGCCGGGCACCGATCCGGAGAACAGCGCCGCGGTGAGCAGCACCCGCACGTCCACGCCGGCGTCGACCAGACGGGCGAAACGGTCGGCGAGGGCCTCGTAGCCGTCCTCGTCCGGGTCGAGACCGTTCAGGTCCATGTCCGGTTCCAGGTTCAGGCCGGTGACCAGCACCGTGTCCCCCGGCCCGGCCCGGTCGAACAGCGCGCGCAGCCGGGCGAAGTAGTCGACGCCGTCGACGATCGGCTCCCACCCGGTGTCCTCGACGAACGTGGGGCAGTCCGGGGTGGCGGGGGCCAGGTAGCGACGGGTCAGCGACGCCAGGTCGGCGGGCGGGGAGCCGGGCATGCCCGGACGCTATCCGGCGCGTCGGGGGTCGCGCCTACTCTGCGGGCATGGCACGTCCGGGAACGCTGGACCGGGTCTCCGCGGCCGTCGCGGCGGCGGGCGCGGTGGTGGTCGGCGGCTGGTTCGTCGTGACCGGGGTGCAGATCGAGATGGTGGGGGCGCCGGGCCGGGGACCACTGGACCGTGCGTTCCCGTTCCTGCTGGCCGCGACCGCGGTCGCGGTGTTCGGGCTGATGGCGTGGCGCTCGTGGCGGGCGGCGGACCGCGCGGACGCGGCCGCACCCCCGGTCCCGGCGCCGGTGGTGCTGCCGACGCCGCCGCCCGGGGCGCCGACGACCCCGGCGTCACCCGTCGCGGTGCGGGTCGTCCCGGACCTGTCGGCCGAGGGCCGGGACCGGCTGGGGCACACGGTCGCGGTACTCGAGCGCGCGGGGGTGCTGCCGTCCGGCGTCGTCGAGCCCGATGCGCTGGCCGGTGGGGTCGCCGACCACGGCGAGCCGGTCACGGCCGGGGCCGTGCTGGGCGCGCTGGGCGAGGCCGGACCGGACGGCTGGGACGCGTTGCTGGCCCTCCTCCCGACCTGGGCCGAGCAGGACCCCGCCGAGCACGCCGCCGCGCTCGACCGGCTCGCCGGCCCGGACCACCGGGTCGCCGTCGCCGGTGCGTCGGTCGAGGTGGACGGCACGGTCGTCGCGGTCGTGACCACCGGCCACCCGAAGGCCCTCGACCCCGGCCCGCTCGCCGCCGCCGCCCGTGCCCTGCGCGACCGCGGCGCGCCTCGGATCGCCTGGCTGTGGACCGACCAGGTGCTGTGGCTCGCGACGCCGTCGGTGTCGCCGGCCGAGCTGAACGACCTGCTCGACCAGCCCGTGTACGAGCTGTGGGAGTGGGCCGACGAGGCCCGGGGCTAGAGCCCGCCGGTCTGCAGCAGCCGGTTCGGGGTACCGCCGGTGCCGCCGCCGTCGACCTTCCCCGGCACCGCGTTGTCGACGATCCACTTCCTGACGGTGGTGGCCGGCGCGTCGCCGCGGGCCTGCTTGTACAGCGCTGCCACCCCGGCCGCGAAAGGCGCGGCCATCGAGGTCCCGCTGTAGGAGGCGGTGCCGCCCCCGGGGACCGGCGCGACGATCCGGGTGCCCGGTGCGTAGAGCGAGACGCAACGGCCGGTCGAGGAGTTCGACGAGCGCTTGTCGTCGATCGTCGAGTTCGCGACGACCAGCACGTCACCGATCGCTCGGGGCAGCGCGGTGCAGTCGTCGCCGCCGGTGTTGCCGGCCGACGAGGTCGCGAACACCCCGGAGTCGATCATGCGCTGTACGGCCTGCTGGAGCATCGGCGAGCCGCCGTAGCTCCACGACATCACCGCGACCGCGGGGCCGCGCTTGTTCTTCGTCACCCAGTCCAGACCGGAGATCAGCGACGACAGCGTCCCGGTGCCGTTGCAGTCGAGCACCTTCACGGCGCGCACGGTCGCGCCCGGGGCCACGCCGTAGTCCTTCGACGCGGCGATCCCGGCGACGACGGTGCCGTGCCCGTCGCAGTCGGTGTCCGTCCGGTCGATCGTGTTGAGCTCGAGCTCGGCCCGGCCGCCGAACTGCGGGTGGCTCGCGTCGACGCCGGTGTCGAGGACGAACACGTCCACCCCGGCGCCGGTCGCGGTGTGCCGGTACTGCCCGTCCAGCGGCAGGTTCGGCTGGTCGATGCGGTCGAGCCCCCAGTTGCCCGGCGCCTGCTCGGCACCCGCGGGCGGGCCGACCGGCGCGTCCTGGTGGGCGGCCTGCGGGTCGAGCGGGGAGATCGTGCGGTCCTCCTCCACCCCGACGACGCCGGGCCGGTCGCGCAGCTCGGTCGCCTGGGCGGGGGTGAGGTCCGCGGCGAAGCCGTGCACCACGCTGTCGAAGGTGACCTTCGGCTCGACGCCGACGGACTCCGCGGCGGCCCGCGTCTGCCCGTCGGTCGCCGTCTGCACCAGGTACCCGGCAGGTGCCGACGGCGCCGTCTCGGCGGCGGACGCCGTCGGCGCGAGAGGAACACCGAGCGCGACCGCCAGGACACCGGCAGTGACCAGACGGGCGGCGCGGGGACGCATCGATCTCACGGACAGCGACGCTATGCGCCTGTGACGCCTGGTGCGAGAGACACGATGGTGGCCCGGGTGACACCTGGGACCACCCGGGTGACGGAGCGTTTCGGTACCGGCGGTGCCGGGGATGCCTGCCGACCGGGGCCCGGCAGGGCTCCGAGCTGCACGATCAGCGGATCGGCCGTGGCCCTCAGGCGTGCCGGCCGTGCACGGCGACCTCGGTCGCCTTCACCGCGAACCACACCTCGTGACCGGGTTCGACACCCAGTTCGGCGACCGCGGCCGGGGTGACGTCGGCGGCCAGCCCGGACACCCAGTCCGGCCCCCCGGCGACGGGTGCGGCCCGCAGCCGCACGGTGTCCCCGCGCGGCTCCAGCGCGGCGATCCGGACCGGTACGACGTTGCGCGGGCTGCCCTCGGGCCTGCTCGCGTGCACCGCGACCGCGGACGGCGGGAACACCGCGACGGCGGGCTCCCCCTCGGCGACCTCGACGACCCGGCCCCGGATCTCGGTCCCGTCCGCGGTACGCACCCCGGACCCCTCGGCCACGCCCGGCACCAGATCCAGACCGGCGATGCGGGCGGAGAACGCGCTCCGCGGCCGGGCCAGGACGTCCCGGGCGGGGCCGGACTCGACGATCCGGCCCCGGTCCAGCACGACGACGCGGTCGGCGAGCACGAGCGCGTCGAGCGCGTCGTGGGTGACCAGCAGGGCGGTCTGCTTGCCGTCGGCGATGACCCGGCGCAGCAGGGTGCGCATCGCGGGGGTGGCGTCGACGTCGAGGGCGGCGAGCGGCTCGTCGAGCAGCAGCAGCCCCGGCCCGGGGGCCAGCGCGCGGGCCAGCGCGACCCGCTGCTGCTGTCCGCCGGACAACTGCGCGGGGCGGCGGGCGGCGAGCCCGCCGACACCGACGGCGTCGAGCAGCTCGCGGGCCCGGGAGTCGGCCGCGGCGCGGGGCGTGCCCTGGGCACGCGGCCCGAACGCGACGTTCGCCAGCGCCGACAGGTGCGGGAACAGCAGCGGCTCCTGGGCGAGCAGCCCGACACCGCGCCGGTGCGGCGGCACGAAGGTCCCGTCGGCGGTGTCGAGCAGGGTCCGGCCGTCGACACGCAGGTGCCCGGAGTCCGGGCGCAGCAGCCCGGACAGGATGCCGAGCATCGTGGACTTGCCCGCCCCGTTCGGTCCGAGCACCGCGAGCACCTCGCCCGCGGCGACCGACAGCTCCAGGTCCAGGGCGAACCCGTCCCGGTCCAGCCGCGCCCTCATGTCCACACCGGGCTCCACCGTGTCGCCGCCGCCGCTCATCCGCGGCCGTCCAGCCCGCGCGGACGCCCGACGACGATCACGACCAGCGACACGACGACCAGCAGCAGCGACAGCGCGACCGCTCCCGCGACGTCGGTCTCGCCCTGCAGGTAGACCAGCAGCGGCAGGGTCCGGGTGGTGCCCTCCAGGCTGCCGGCGAACGCGATCGTCGCCCCGAACTCGCCCATGCAGCGGGCGAAGGCCAGCACCAGCCCGGACGCCAGTCCGGGCAGCACGAGCGGCACGGTGACCCGGCGGAAGGCCAGACCCGGCGACGCGCCGAGGGTGGCCGCGGTCGCCTCGTAGCGCTCTCCCGCGGTCCGCAGGGCGCCCTCCAGCGACACGATGAGGAACGGCATGGCGACGAAGGTCTGCGCCAGGACCACCGCGGCCGTCGAGAACGGGATGAAGATCCCGAACGCGGTGTCCAGGCCCCGCCCGACCAGGCCGTTCGCACCGAGCAGGAACAGCAGCGAGAGCCCGCCGACGACCGGCGGCAGCACCAGCGGGAGCAGGACGACCGAGCGGACCCCGCGCATCAGCCGGGGCAGCCGGTTGATCCGGCCGCGGGCCAGGACCACCGCGAGCGGCCCGCCGAGCAGCAGGCACAGCGTCGTGGAGATCGCCGCGGTGAGCAACGACAGGCGCAGCGCCGACAGCGCGGCGTCGCTGGTGAGCAGGCGGGGGGTCTCCGCCCAGTCGGCCTCCCACAGCAGCCCGAGCACGGGGAGCGCGATGACCAGGAACCCGATGCCGGCCGGGACCCACATCCAGACCGGCAGTCCGACGCCCGTGCCGTGGCGGTCGGCGGCGCCCTCGCGGCGCCGGGTCGGGGCCGGCGCGGGGGCGGTGCCGGCCCCGGGGGTCACAGGTGCCCGCCCGGCGTCTCCACCACCACGTTCGTCGACTTGATCACCGCCACCGCGAGCGCCCCGGGCTCGAGACCGAGGTCGCGCACGGCCTCGCTGCTCATCAGCGACACCACGCGGTGCGGGCCGCACTGCATCTCGACCTGGGCCATCACCGTGTCGGCCAGCACCGAGGTGACCAGGCCGACCATGCGGTTGCGGGCCGAGCGCTGCACCACCGAGGGGTCCGGCGGGGCGGACGCGTGATCGCGGGCGAACGCGGCGAGCGCGGCGCCGTCGATGACCTTGCGGTTCGAGGCGTCCGCCTGCACCGGCAGCGTCCCCGCGTCCACCCAGCGGCGGACGGTGTCGTCGCTGACGCCGAGCAGTCGGGCGGCCTCGGAGATCCTGAAGTGCGGCACGACCCGGATACTATGGTCGCGCCTGCGGGGGTGCCACGGTGGATACCCCGCACGATGTCGGGATCGCGCACTGCCGGGGCCTGCGGACCTGTGATCTGATCGGTGGCGTGGACTTCGCACCCAGCGCCGTGGCGGCCGACTACACCGCGCGCATGCGCGCCTTCCTCGACGAGGAGGTCCTCCCGGCCGAGGCCTCCTACGACGCGTTCCGGGCCGAGCGGCGCGGCACCCCGGAGGAGTGGGCCCTGCCCCCGGTGGTCGAGGAGCTGAAGGCGAAGGCCCGCGGGCGCGGCCTGTGGAACCTGTTCCTGCCGGACGTCTCGGGGCTGTCGAACCTGGAGTACGCGCCGGTCGCGGAGGTCTCCGGCTGGTCCCCGGTCATCGCGCCGGAGGTGATCAACTGCCAGGCCCCGGACACCGGGAACATGGAGACGCTCCACCTGTTCGGCACCGACGAGCAGAAGCAGCAGTGGCTGGAGCCCCTGCTCGACGGCGAGATCCGCTCGGCGTTCGCGATGACCGAGCCGGACGTCGCGTCGTCGGACGCCACGAACATCGAGACCCGGATCCGGCGCGACGGCGACGACTACGTCATCGACGGCCGCAAGTGGTGGATCTCCGGTGCCGCGGACGAGCGCTGCCGGATCTTCATCGTCATGGGCAAGACCGCCGACGACAGCGACGACACCGTGTCGACGCACCGCCGGCAGTCGATGATCCTCGTCCCGCGCGACACCCCCGGACTGACGATCGAGCGGCACCTGCCGACGTTCGGCTTCCAGGACCAGCACGGGCACTCCGAGCTGCGCCTCGAGGGCGCGCGGGTGCCGGCGTCGAACCTGCTCGGCGAGGAGGGCGGCGGGTTCGCCATCGCGCAGGCCCGGCTCGGACCCGGCCGCATCCACCACTGCATGCGGCTGATCGGCATGGCCGAGCGCGCGCTGCACCTGATGACCGAGCGCGCGCAGGCGCGGGTCGCGTTCGGCAAGCCGCTGGCCGAGCAGGGCGTGGTGCGCGAGCAGATCGCGCTGTGCCGGATGGAGATCGAGCAGGCCCGGCTGCTGACGCTCAAGACGGCGTGGCTGATCGACAACCACGGCGCGAAGGGCGCGGCGACCGAGATCGCCGCGATCAAGGTCGTCGTGCCGCGGATGGCGTGCACCGTGATCGACCGGGCGATGCAGGTGCACGGCGGGGCCGCGATGAGCGACGACACCCCGCTGGCCTACTTCTACGCCTGGGCGCGCGCCCTGCGCTTCGCCGACGGACCGGACGAGGTGCACATCCGCTCGGTCGCCAGGCAGGAGCTGAAGGCCCACCAGAAGTAATCGTGTCCCTGTCCTTTCGACTAGGTACACGATGACTAGTTCCGCACCTGCGACGGCGTGACCCCAGCCACGTCCGCGGGTGCGGATCACGGTTCTGAGCTGCGGAAACCCGCCCTGGGCGGGCCCGCACGGCGGGGGTTAGCCTCGGGCCCATGACCACCGAGCTCGGCCTGCCGTCGCTGCGGGGCGGCGCGTCCCGGGACCCGGCCCGACCGGCCGACCCCCGTCTCGTCGACGGGTTCGGCCGGGTTGCGACCGACCTGCGGATCTCGCTCACCGACCGCTGCAACCTGCGCTGCACCTACTGCATGCCCGCCGAGGGCCTGGACTGGATGCCGCGCGAGGAGCAGCTGACCGACGCGGAGCTGAACCGGCTGATCGCGCTGGCGGTGCGCGACCTCGGGATCGAGGAGCTGCGGTTCACCGGCGGTGAACCGCTGCTGCGCAAGGGCCTGGAGGAGATCTTCTCCGCGGCGTCGGCGCTGGAGCCCCGCCCGGACATCTCGCTGACCACCAACGGCATCGGGCTCGCCCGCCGCGCCGGGGCCCTCGCGGCCTCCGGGGTGAACCGGCTCAACGTCTCGATGGACACCCTGCGTCCGGAGCGGTTCGCGCAGATCACCCGGCGCGACCGCCTGTCGGACGTCATCGACGGGATGGCCGCCGCGCACGCCGCGGGCCTGTCCCCGGTGAAGATCAACGCGGTGCTGCTGCGCGGCGTGAACGACGACGAGGCCGCGGACCTGCTGGAGTTCGCGCTGACCCACGGCTACCAGCTGCGTTTCATCGAGCAGATGCCGCTCGACGCCCAGCACGGCTGGCGCCGCACCGAGATGATCACCGCCGAGGAGATCCTGGCGCGGCTCGAGGAGCGCTTCGTGCTCACCCCGTCCGACGAGGACCGTGGCGGCGCGCCCGCCGAGCGGTTCGTGGTGGACGGGGGCCCCGCCACCGTCGGAGTGATCGCCTCGGTGACCCGCCCGTTCTGCGGGGCCTGCGACCGGACCCGTCTCACCGCCGACGGCCAGGTCCGCACCTGCCTGTTCGCCACCGGCGAGACCGACCTGCGCGCCATGCTCCGCGGCGGCGCGACCGACGCCGAGATCGCCGACGTCTGGCGCGACGCGATGTGGGGCAAGAAGGCGGGCCACGGCATCGACGACCCCGGATTCCTGCAGCCCGCGCGCCCCATGAGCGCGATCGGAGGATGAGCATGACCCCCTCGCTCACCACGCCCCTGGTGACCCGCACGCTGACCGTCCGCTACTTCGCCGCCGCCAAGGCGGCCGCCGGCACCGGTGAGGAGACCGTCGAGATCCCCGGCGGCGCGACGGTGGCCGACGCCGTCGCCGCACTCGGCACCGCGCACGGCCCGGAGCTGGAGCAGGTGTTGCTGCGCTGCAGCTTCCTGCTCGACGAGGTGGCGGTGCGCGACCGCTCCACCGCGGTCGGCGGGGCGGCCACGCTCGACGTGCTCCCGCCGTTCGCCGGCGGCTGAGACCCGGCGCCTCCGGCGGGTCGGCCCGGTCCGTCCGCGCGGCTCGGTCCTCGGGGACGGTCGCTCGGTCCTCGGGGACGGTCGCTCGGTCCACGGGGACGGTCGGTCAGTCCTCGGGGACGGTCGCGACCCGGCCGGCCGGCACCCCACCGGCGCAGCTCAGCGTGACCCGGACGTCCGGGACGTCGTCGCCGTCGAAGACGACCTCGGCCGGGCCGATGTCCGTGTCGTCCTCGCGCTCCCAGCCCTGCGCGGGGTTGACCGACACGATCCGCGGGGCCGCACCGTCGCACCGGACCAGGATGTTCCCCGCCGTCCCGGCCTGCACCACCGCGGGCGGGGCGGAGGCGGGCGCCGTCGTCGGGACGGGCGCGGGTGCCGGTGGCGCGGCGGTGGCGGCCTGCTGGGCCAGGCGGGCGTCCACCTGCTCGGCGCTGAGCGGCTGCGTCTGTGTGCCCGCGAGGTCGCTGCCGATGCTCCCGACGGCCGTCAGGCCCAGGAGCAGGGCACCCGCGGCCGCGGCGGTCCAGAGCGCGATCTGCAGGACGGGGCGCGTCGGTCGTTCCACGCGCACAGCATGCCCCGGAACCGGTTAACGGATCCCTAAACGGGACACAAGCGACGGCTGTGCCCCACCGCGGTCGGGGTCGCGGCGGATAGGTTCTCCCTCCGTGGCCCAGATCCTGATCGTCGAGGACGACCCCGGCATCCGCGGAGCGCTCATCCGCGGGCTGACCGAGCGGGGGCACGCCGTCGACTCCGCACCGACCGCGATGGCCGGGCTGGAGCACGCCGTCGGGAAGCGGCCCGACCTCGTGGTGCTCGACCTCGGCCTGCCCGACATGGACGGCACCACCATGCTGCGGATGCTGCGTGGCGCCAGCACGGTGCCGGTGATCGTCGCGACCGCACGCGACGACGAGACCGAGATCGTCTCCGTGCTCGACGCGGGAGCCGACGACTACCTGGTCAAACCGTTCGCCGCCGCCCAGCTCGACGCCCGGATCCGGGCGGTGCTGCGCCGGCTCGGCGACGGGGCGGGCGACCCCACCGTCGTCGTCGGCGGGCTGTCGGTCGCCCCCCGTTCGCGGCGCGCGGTGCTCGACGGCACCGAGCTGGAGCTGACCCCGCGCGAGTTCGACCTGCTGCACCACCTCGCCGCCCGTGCCGACCAGGTCGTCAGCAAGCGGGAGCTGGTGACCGAGGTCTGGCAGCAGCCCTACGGCGGCGCCGACAAGACCGTCGACGTGCACCTGTCGTGGCTGCGCCGCAAGCTCGGCGAGACCGCGCAGGCCCCGCGCTACCTGCACTCGGTGCGCGGCGTCGGG
>JAESFO010000699.1_pt1 | contig 15971 bp, 18 predicted proteins | sample 9269421 | NCBI WGS metagenome assembly JAESFO01 (sample SAMN14502839, study PRJNA617101) | algae metagenome | isolation source: Nostoc desertorum CM1-VF14 and co-occurring heterotrophs from rocky... | place: USA: Clark Mountains, San Bernardino, California | collected 2000-06-05 | reverse complement strand
TTAAGCTCATCCATCTTTTGCCAAGTAATACACGGGAGAGGTTTTAGCAGATCCATAATCCTATTGTTTCCTTACCCAGTCTGGCATTAATTCCTCTCACCCTTTAAAAATGAGCGAACGTACAGTTCTAAAGGATGCAACAATCCAATGTTGAGGTAAGGCGAAAGCATCGCGTGCCACATTGTCTGTTCGCCTGTCACCATTGCATCCTGATATGGCCCGAATGAAGACAAGTCAAGTTCTCTGACTATCAGCAGCTAACCCGCAGTAAGACAATGCTTGCTCCCATCAGTGAACTCTCTACGATTTTTGAAATAGCCAAAGCACTATTTGAGTCAATTGATCTGGAAAACCGCAGTATTAGGTTGCTGGGGATTTCGTTGTCTAACCTGGATAACGCCAAACAAACCCAAGTCATTCAATTGCCACTATTTCAGAATGCAGGCATTATATTTTAGTGTAGGCTAGCAAGAACCGCAGGCATCGCGCTGTTTAAATACTGACTCACCCACGACAAAAATCATCAACCCTCAACTCGCGCCAAACATCAGACGGTTGCCACCCGGAGTTACCCACAGAGCGTAGGGGGCGATAGTGTTCAGAAATGTATTCGGATTCAAAAACGTAGTTTTCAATATACACAGGTGGATTTGGTTCAATCACTGGTTCAGGAATATTTTGGCTCTCAGGCATCTCAATGGGGTCAGTGGGTGGTGGGGTTACTTCTATTTTCTTGCGAACTGGGTTAGAGGTTTTTTTAATCAGTCGTTTCATATCTATAGGAATCATTCGGCTGTCCACAAAGAACGGATATCCTAGAATACAGAAAGTTATTAGCGAATCAGAAACATTTTGCCGGAAGTTTGTCTCTTCCGGGATGATTGCTGTAGGCAAGATTTACAGTACTTACACAGAGGTATAAATAGTTATCAAAGTATAAGCTGAATTTGGAAAAGATGATTATAGTAAATTTATATACTCTATTGATGTGAATAACTCGGTAGAGTATTTTTGTGAAAGTGCGCCTAACGTAAGCGATCGCCCAATTTAAATTCTGATTTTTTGTTTCTACCCCGATTTACCGAGCGGATACAATTAATTCTTCATCCAGAACTTCGCTCCACTCCTCATCCCAGGTTTGTTCGTTGTAGACCTTGGTGGCTTGAGCAATTTTCAGGCGATGAGCAACCGAAACACAATGTCTAGGTTGCCAAGCGATGTTCGGGTATTTACCTTGCAGATATCTCACAGCATCTTGACAATCATTAATTACTGGAATGTCTAAGTTTAGATACCTTCGCAACCCAATGCCTAAACGAATTGCCTCAATCTCATGGTTGTGAAAATAGTATTCTTCATCTTCAGGAGTGGAAATTAGTAGAACTCTGGCCCAAGAATGAATATTATAGACAGCTTTAGCTATAACTACATTGATATGTTGAGGCTTGTAGTTATCCAAAAAGTTATCTACAGCAGCTTCATCTTCTAAATCGATATCTACACCCTGTGCCAATAGTAAATCAGAGATATCATCAAACCCTTCAATGAAAGATTCGTGCCAATCTTGAATGGTTTGGTTGCTAAAAAATTTAGCAGCATCATCAAATAATATTTTTTCCCAGCCTGCATCTGTAGTTATTTGCTGGCCAGTTTTAGGGATAAACAGATTCTCGTGCGCCAACCACGGTGGGACATTCTTTTGCTTTTTCTTGTGTTTACCCATTTAAGAAGAAATGCAAATATATAAGAAGTAGATGAAAAACCCCAACGTTCTCGTGAGGCTGGGGATACATTAGAAAACTCTTCCTTTATCATGACACAACTCAATACTGTCTCAACCACCTACAGTCTGGAGGTGGTAGCATGAACCAACCAACCTCCAAGCGCAAAAGACTCACCCCCACAACTCCCGATGAACCAAAGTCAGCCCTCAAACCAGCACAAGAGCCGGAAAATCCAAGCGCAGTCACGGTTGATGTAGAAGCGGTGGAAGTTCCAGAGATGACCGAGGAAGAACAGAGCGATAAGCCTGGCGGCATGGCTACGCTTACCGCCTAAATCTGGAGCGAAAAGTGGAGAGCGCGTTTGTGGAAGCGGGGAAGGCACTAACCCAGTTACGTGATCGCAAATTATACCGTTCAACGCACAAAACATTTGAGGAATATTGCCGCGATCGCTTTGGATTCACACGCATGGCGGCGGCGCTGAAAATTGCATCTGTGAAGGTGATGGAAAATTTGTCAACCAATGGTTGTCAAAATCCAACTGGATGGTGTCTACACAGGCTGAAGAGGCTAGGTTCAATTTTTGCAAGTAATTAGCAATGTCGATCCCGTTTCAAGTCGTAAATGACTTTCTCCAAATACCAGTTTGCCGGGTTGCCAGGATTAATCTGTTGTTGGTGCTTAAGCAATCTGATAGCAACAGAACCGTTACCAGAAAGCAAGTTTAGTAAATCATTCTGTAAACTTTTGCTTGCGCCAGTACCAAAATACTCTACTTCTGGTGGGTGTGTTCGTACCTCTAGGCTTTTGAGTTCTACTATCTGGCATTGCACAAGGGACTCTTTTTGACGTGCTTGCTCCATGAGCAAGTCAAGTTCAGACTTGTTTTGGAGTAGCTGTCTGATTTGCTTGTCCAATTCGGCTTTTTTCTTGTCTACTTGAGACTGTAACTTGCGTACCTCTAATAATTTGTTTTCTAGGTCTGTTAAACTTTGCATAATATTAGATTGATTTCGTTCTCAATCTACCATCTACGGGTTATCCTAATATCAGCATCAGAATATACTCGTAACTACGGAATTTTTTTATAATAATCCAGTTTTTGACTTAAGGGTAGACAGTGCAGTGCTTGAGCGGCAGATGGGTGACAACCAATGGTTGTCACCTATGTGATTAGGTTGCATCAAGGCTGTTTTGATGCTGGTGCTTAACTATTGTGTAACGGTAGTTTCAATATGTTTTGTTATTTCTGCATAAAGAGCAAAAGTTACTAAACCTGCTGCATGAAGAAAGCGATCGCATTGGGCTGTCTGGAGTCAAAATTGTTTGTGGCTTATTTGATGACAAGGGGAAGAATTAAGAGATGCAGAGCGCACATTTCCAAGCTGGTTTAACCCAGAAGATATTTACAACCATTTCAACGGGAAGCCGATTAATTTTGATACTTAGCTCTATCTTGCAGAAAATTACCTAAGTCTCGGCTCAATACCATTTTCATCAATCTTTATTATTTTTCTCTTCTTTTCCTGTGACTAACATCATAAATTTTTTGCCTATAGTTGTTAATTGAACTGTTGTATCATTAAAGTCTATAAGAGATAAATTAGGCATTTTGCTTACTCCACCTATATTTATCAAGGATTTATTCAATAATATTTCCAGACTTTCTATTAAATCTTCTTTGCTCATTTCTGCTTTGATGTTTACTTCTGATATTAACCGAGTGATAGAAAAATCTTTGATTAATTTGATTTCAACCTCTTTAAATATAATGTCTAGTACCTTTGCGTCATTCGGTGATATTTTTTCCAAAATATCTATATAAGATGGATGAATAAATATCCCTTTAATAGACGATTCTAATAACTTAGACCATTTTTCGCTTAATATTTCATCTTCTTCGAGTGAAATATTTTCCAGTATTGGTATTAAGGTTTTTGTGGGTACTTTTTTCGGCTCTACTCCTGCATTGTTGAGTTTTTCATAAATCTCTTCCAGAGCCTTTGCTGTTCTTTTTGCATTAAAACATCTCACTTCATTGATAACTGTTTCAATAGCGATTCCATCTACTCCTTCAAAAACTTTTGAAATAAATTTATATATATCGCCTTTAACTGTAAGAGCAAATGCAGCGCCTTCAAATATTGCTAGCCAATCACTCATAGAAATCCTTTTCTTTTTAGTAATTTTAAATCGGCTTCACTAGTATTATAGTTCCGGCATAGCTCCAAAACCTGCAACCATTATAGGGGGTCAGCCGAGATACAGAAACTGTTGGTTATTTCCTCTCTGTCGCTAACTTCGATGGTGCTTACCTCTCTAGCGCTAACCTCTATGGTGCTTATACCAATTTAATATGAAGCTGCATAGAAAAGGGCTTCCAGGATAAAGTTATAAGAAGAGACAGAAATTACCTGCTCAAATGTAAGTTGGTCGAATATTTCTTGGATGCGCTCGCGTAAAGCTTGTAAAGAAGAGAAAAGTTGATTTTTAAGGGGTTTTTTGAGAAATTGCCAAAGTCTCTCAATAGGGTTGAGTTCAGGGGCTGATGCTGGTTGAAACAGAGGAATAATATTCTCCGGCCAACGGAGCTTTGAACTTGTATGAGCAGGTGCTTGATCAATCTGTAAAATAGCGTAATCGCTACCTAATTGCACAGATAGCCAGTCCAAAAACTGCTGAAAACACTCGCCATCGAGTTTTGGGTACTCATAGAGGAAATGGTCTCCAGTCAATGGTTCAATTGCACCATAAATCCAAAAGTTATCTCTTGGCCATATCACCTTAACAGTAGGCTTGACTCCGGAAGCTGTAATCACCTTTCCTGTAAGAGTTTTCAGTCCAACCCTAGTTTCATCCTGACACAGGTAACGAACACACTTGCCGGGTGCTAAGTGTTCTTCTAGACAATTGAGTATGATACCGAGTTTTTTTTAAACTCAGAAACTGATTTTTCGTCTTGTTTATGGCTTTGAGGGCGAGGTACTTTCAATTTTGCACCCAATCGATATCGAACCAACGCATAAACAGTCGCATATTCAATATCTTGCCCTTGTTCTTGTTTCAACCATTCAACTATTGCACCATAACTGGCAAACCCTTTCCCTGTTTTTAACTCCTGTTGGAGTGCCGCGATCGCTGCATCATCGATCTTCCGTTTTGCTCCTGGTGCTTTTTTTACTTCCAATAAGCCAGATAACCCACCAGATTTATACTTCTGTAACCATCTAGTCACTGTTGAAGTATCTCTAGCCAAACGTTTTCCAATTTCCTGTTGTTGATTTACTTGACCACTCTTAAGCCACCACAACATCTGTAACTTTTCTTTCTGGTTTCCCAAAGACACTGTTTGTAGGCATTTTTTTAGTTCCTCTTCGCTCTCGGCGATCTCAATTTGAAATGGGCGGCTCATGGGTATATCAACTTACCAAGTTTGCTTTCCTCCCTATTATATGCAGCTTCATATTAAATTGGTATTACCTTATTAATATTACTTGGGATGTAGTATGAGGTGTAGATTGTCTATAATCGCACCCTCTCCAAGTCATAGTCAGTCACTCGTGCGATGGGCGAAGTCCCGCCAAGGGCGATCGCATCTCTGAAAGTAAAAAGCTCGTCACCGTTTTCAGATATTCCTGGGGACATCCATTCGATGCAGTAGACAGGAATCGCAAATCAGTTGGATGCCTTGGACAATCCTTGCTGGTGGCCCGTCGCCATGAAATCGGAACTCGACTAATTCACCCGGTTCAAACACAGGCTTTTCTTTGGTAACTAATTGTAACTTGCCTGTGCCAATAAGTTCACGTCCTAAAACAGTTAGATTATCCTTGCCGGAGACAATCTCATAACTCCAGCCTTTAGCTGACCACTCTACACCGCAACAGTAACCGAAAGATTTGGTGGTAGTGACGTAGACTTTCTCCAACAGGGAAACTTCTAAGGGGGGAATCTCTTTTCCCCAAGGTGGTGAAAGATACCAACAAGTTTCTAGATTCGGGACTTGGTTAATCATGGTTATGCCTCCTGACTGGACAATAGATTCCACAAGTAATCAATTCGTTTCCATGCCACAGCAGCTTGCCGGGGAGAGCAACTCAAACCACAAGCGCGACGGGCATCGTAATTGCCCTTGATTCCCTTGGCTACTCCAACGGGAATCCCAAAAGCCACCTCACGAATGCCGGGTTCAAAGCATCGGTAGGAACATTCACCCGAATTACAAAAGCACCATCATTCTTATTTTCAATAGCTTGGATGCTTAGTTCTTCACCACCACATTCAACCTGTAGTTTTTGAAATGAAGTCAGGAATGCTTGCCAATCAATACCATTGTTAAAAATTAGGTCAACTGTTTCTTGAGCTTTTTGAAACAGCTTGGTAAATTCTCCGAGAGCAAAGTTACCATTACTGGGGCGACGTTCTTGTTGACCTTGGCGAAGGTAGATGTGGTCACAGATTACATCAGTGAGGTTTGTAGCACTATTTATATGCCATTCTTCTATGCAAACTCCTGTGAGACTTGCTGCGGTAAAATTGGTTCCTAATGCTTGAGATTTACTTAAAATTGCTCTGGTAAGGTTAGACTCTGTGAAGTCTGCCTCACTAAGATTAGCTCCTTTTAAATCAATATTTTCAAAGTTTGCCTGCCTAATATAAGCACCACTAAGATTAGCATCTTTGAGATCACAGTTACTTAAGTTTGTATTGTCTAGGTTAGCTTTACAAAGATTTACATCAACAAGGTTAGCTCCTCGTATATCTGCATTTTTAAGGTTTACCCATCGCAGATCAGCACCACTAAGGTTAGCTCCTCTTAAATCAACATCCTCAATATTCGGCTTTATATCACGATTTTTTGTTCTCCAGGTATTCCAAATACCTATACCTCGTTCAAGTATTGCCAGATGCTCTTCATTCGCCATCACCACAACCCTTCAGTTTTATCTTTAGTAAGCAATTCAACTCATCAATTGTCTATTTTTACTCATCTAAACGTCGTGTGATCGCCTTTGATAACTCATCAAAATCTGACTCACTGTGAATGTCTGGAGTTAGCGTATTCATGTCTTTGAGCAGGTTGGTGAGTTCAGCAATGGTATGACGAATTTGTGTGTATAAATCTATTTCTTCTCTAAAGCCCTGTAAATTAGCAGCGGAAACACCTTTCATCGCTTCGTCTAATTCTTTAATTTGCTTTTCCCAATATTTAATATATTTAATTCTTTCAATCGGTTTATAAATTTGAACATCTGGTAAAACAATTGGGAAAATTCGGTCATAAAAATCACCATTCTTAGCAATTTGCACCAATTCAAACATACAGTTTGGCGATTTTAAATACTTATCACTAATCACAGCAATGACACATTTCCCGCGTCCAATCTTTTCCATGAAAGCTTTGATTAGTCCTTTGTAACCCAAGTCTCGTTTATCTCGAATAATGGCAATACCTTTGGATTGTAAAACTTCGTCTAAGTGATTTACGTAGGTTTCGCTATCTCCACCCCAAGCATAGGAGATGAAGACTTCTTTCTTATATTTGAGTTTTCCCCTTGCTTGTTCTAGCTCTTTCTGTAACTGTTCTTGATTATCTACCTGCTTGCTGTGAGGAGAATCAGTAGCTTGCAACTGTTGTTCAATTGCATCCAACTTGTCAACAAGTTCCTTCAGTGTGCGTTCCTCTGATTGAAGCTGGTGTTCGTATTGAAACTTGCGCGATACATCGGTTTCAATAACCAACGCTGTTCGTAAATTTGCAACTTTTTGGCTTTGAAGGGTGTAAGCTTTTTCGAGCGAGTTTCTTTCAGACTGTGATCGCTGGCGTTGATTCTGCGATTGGGCTGAATTCCCTGAAGCTGACATCTGCTGTCCAACGTGAATGTTGTAGATATCGCCGCCAATTTGTCCAGCATTTACTGTATCAGCATTAATCAACCCACCGCCAAACTGGGAATTGCGTAAGTCGTTATTGGAGACTTGCTTTGGGTCTTCTGAATCGGGCATGGGTTTAGCTTGAGCGTTCTTAAGCGTCGTTGTTCTGAATGTTACCACCTATTTGGTCTGCATCAACAGTGTTGGCATCTACTATGCCACTTGCAAACTGCGGATTCTGCATATTGTAGTTAGAAACTTTCCTGGGATTTTCTGCCAATGCTTTTTGAACTGACCCTTGCTGTTCCACTATGTCAAATAGGCGGTTAATCTGAGTTTCCTGCCTAACAATTAGAGCATCCTTATCTTCAAGTCTTGCTTGGTACTGCGCTTCTAATGCCTTAACCGCAAATTCATACCCCTGCATGAACTGATTGTGGATTTTTGCTTTATCTGCATCAGGAGCAACAGTCACTCGAACTACAAGAATGCCATCGCCTTTCTTCTCTATGCTTTGGACATCCAATTGTGCGCCTTGGTTTTCGACTTCTACTTTTTTAAACGAGTAGGCGAAAGCATCCCAGTCGATACCATTGCGAAAGATTAAATCAATGGTTTCTAGAGATTTTTGGAACAGCTTGGTGAACTCTCCCAAATTAAAGTTTCCGGTATATGGACAGCGTTCTTGTTTATCAATACTCAAATAAATATACTGACAATCAACATTATCTAGTTTTGTAGCTTTGTTAATATGCCAATCTTCCAAACACGCACCTGTAAGTTTAACTCTAGTATCTCTAAGATCAGCTCTAACAAGGTTAGAATTTTTAAAGTTAGCATCTTTAACGTTAGCGATAAAAAGGTTAGCATTAAACAGGTTAGTATCGCTAAAATCGGTTTTAATAAGGATAGCTTTAGAAAGGTCAATTTTACTGAAATTATACTTGCTAAAGTTAGCTTCGCTGAGGTCAGGAATTACATTTGAATTTTTCTTCCTCCACTCATTCCAAACTTTTACTCCTTGCTCAAGTATTGCCAAATGCTCCTCATTCGCCATCACCAGTTACTCCCCTGCTCCTCTGTAGCAACTGAACTACTCAACATCCTGCCACCGCTCTAAAGTCGCTAAAAGTATATTTACAAGAGGATGATCCACAAGTTCCTTTAATGCCTCTGTTCCCCCAGCTTTCAATGCACCAATCACCCGCACTTTCAAAGTAGGATTACTATCGATTTGCTTGAGTGCCTCTGTCACCGCTATCTGTTTTTCTATTGGAGTGTTAGTAGGGTAACTCTGCCCTAACTGATTAAGAATCTGCTGAATTTCTGCTGCGGCTTCTGCGAGATTCTGCTTTTGCTCAGTGGAGTAGTTGGTGATGTTGCCGCCGATTTGATTTGCGGTTACTGTGTCTGCATTGACTAAACCACCTGCAAATTGAGCGCCTTTGAGGTCAAAGTTGGATTGTTTGTTAGGACTTTGTGACATAGTATCTCCTTGATTACTATAAGTTTGAGCGTAAAATTTAGGGCTTTGCAGTGCCGTAACCACCATAGTCTCTAAACTACGAATTCTGCTATCTTTCTCTGAAATTAGTGCTTGTAATTCCTGTTGTGCTAATGCTTTGAGTTGATTATAAATTTCAAAATATTCCGCACTTAGTTCAGACTTGTCAGCTTCAACAGCAGTTTTAGCACGAAGCAGAAACTTGTTTTCACCGCGTACTTCCATGCCCACGATTCGCAAATCTGCTTCTGGGTGATTCTCGGCTAACTGCTTAAAGGAAATTGCGATCGCACGTGGGTCAACTCCTTGGCTGTGGTACAGGTCGAGGGTATCGAAGATTGGTTTAATGAAATCCCCGAACTCCCCATCTGTAAATATTTCCTGTCTGTTGTCAGGCTTGCGAAATGGGTCAGGGTTTTCTCTCGTGGGCAGACGCATATAAACGTACTCGCACCGGACACCATCAAATTTTGTGCCACTGGTAATGCCCCAGTCTTCAATGTATGCCCCAGTAAGAGTAGCACCTGTAAAGTCGGTTCCGTCAAGCTGTGCTTGTACTAGTTTGGCTCTAGATAAATCTGCATCTTGCAAGTTGGCTTGATTTAAATCTGCACCAATAAAGCTGGCATCTGCTAAATTTGCTCCTTGAAAATTAACTCCCCGTAAGTCTTCGCGGTCAAAGTTCAAGTCTTGTCCGTAACCTGTAATTAACACCCTTACCACTTGTGCTTTTTGCAGGTAAGAAGTTCCTGAACGAACTTGGTCAAGTTTTTTAGTTTTATGGAAACAGGTACAAGTCAGAATAGCTTTTCTCAAATCTGTACTTTTTAGTGTCGCTGCGGTGAAATTAGCATTAGTTAAGTTAGCGTTGCGAAAACTTGTTCCGCCAAACGCTGCAAAAGCAACCGCGATATTCCGAATTAAAGAATATCTTCCATCTGCTTCCATTGCTCTCCAACCAATGTAAGTATTAAGTAAAATTTCAGCTAAGGTGAACGCTAAAACGAAGGCTAAATATCCAGATGAGGTTAAGGCTCTGGCTATAACAAAGGTAACAACTCCCGCTCCAGTTAAAGCGAAAACAAAACCAACAGCTCCGGCTCCGGCTAAAGCTAAGGCGAAAGCTAAACCTCCCGCTAACGTTCCAGCAAAGGTTCCGGTGAAAGCTAAGGCTCCAACTAAGGTTCCTATTGAGGCGAAAACAACGGTTCCCATTAAGCCGAAGACTAAGACAATGGCTAAGGCTAGGGCTAAGGCTGAGGCTAAGGCTAAGGCTCCGGCTGAGTTTAATCCTCGACGAAAAACGACTATAAAGACAACAATTACTACTACTAAAATTACTAAAGGAACCCAGTCCCACATTTGATTTTCTGAACGTGGACGGTCAAGTATCGAAGCTATTATAAGCTTTCCAATGAAAATTGAGAACAATTCTGAAACTCCAGATAGTAGCCATGAAATACAGACTAAGTAAATACCCCAACGCTTTTCCAGCCCAGCTTTGGCATGACTAAAGTTTGCGCCTATTAGGTTTGCACCAGTAAAATCTGTACTTCGGATATCTGCGCCGCTAAAGTTTGCCCCTGCAAGGTCTTGACCCTTAAACGAACGACCTCTGAGATTCTGGTGAGAGAATTCTTGGGGCATAGCTAGGATTATAAAAGCGACGGGTTATGATTACATACAGCTTCAGTATCAGCTTTTACGAACTGTAACACAAGATTTCTGACCTAGTGCGCTCGTGCTTACTGCGATCGCCTACAAAGCTTTCTCCTTTAGAGCGGAGGCTATGCAAATGGAGACAAAGACAGCAAAGGGCTATCGCCTTTGGGTGTGACTAACATGAACATAAAGTTAGTACAATTGAAATGTGACTGAAATTCTAACTACAGTTTCATGGGAATTAATCGTTTAACCTATGAACCTTCAACCCGTATTGGTATCATTGGTGCTGGATGCGCTGGTTTAACGGCTGCCGAAGAATTGCGCGATCTTGGATACAAAAATATCACCATTATTGATGCCAAAAATCGCGTAGGTGGGAAAACATATTCAATTAGGTACAAAGATGCAAGTCTTCAAACCCGTGGTATTTACGAGGGTGGAACTGCTTGGATATTACCAAGCCCCCTATATAAGAAATACAGAAAAAGGTATGGGATTTCTCCATCGGTTCATGTGATGCCACGAGTGCAAGTATTTGACTTAGGAACTGGCAAAATTTCTAGCCCGTTTTTAGTGGAGTCCAAATATTCTTTATTCAGCCGACTCTGGCAGCTGAGGAAATTTTTTCAAGAATTAGATAAGTATACTTGGTATTCAGATCCAGGCTATATTAATCCTGCTTACCGAGCGATGAATGAATCCTCACCTGAATGGTTTGACAAACAGGGTTTAAATTTTATTCGAGATGCTTTAATGCCGATTGCGAATGCGGGACAGTTTGGATATCTAGAACAAGAAGCTTCTACTGCTTATGTGATTAGGCTGTTAGCATTATGGAACCGTTGCAATTTCCTGAAAAAATTGGTTCTGAATATGCCTCAATTGCAAGAAGGGAATCAAGAATTATGGAATCGTTTAGCAGCAACCCATAACTTGTGTCTAGGACAAACTATTGAGCGTATTTCTCGCAGTCAAACAATCCTGGTCAAAACTGCCTCAAATCAGTGGGAATTCGAGCATTTAATTTGGACTGCTCCTGTAGATGACTTTCTTGGCGTAGCAGATGCTTCCCCTGAAGAAGCAGAAATTTTTTCTAGGGTACGTACAATAAAAAGAGCGGTTATTACCTGTAAAGTAGAGGGCTTACCCGCAAACATTTTCTACGTCATCAGAAATACTTTAAGTCAACCTTTACCAACTAGTTATCCATTAGCTATCTACGAGGTTGATCCAGGCAGTAAAATCTACAATTTTTATCCATTCATGGATGAAACGACAACTGTTGAAGAGTTGGAAAGCAACGTAGCCGATTGTGTCAAAAAGCTCGGAGGTACTAAAGTGACATCTATGGGGCAACCCCTAATTTGGAAGTGGTTCTCTCATTTTTCAGCCGAAGACCTCAAGGATGGTATTTATCAGCGATTAGAAATGTTGCAAGGTAATCAAAACACCTACTTTGCTAATGAAATGACTGCTGGGGTGAGTGTACCTTATGGTATGGAATATGCGGCTTATTTAGTGGAACGCTTCTTTTGAGAGTTGGCATACTCACTGCAATCAATCGGTTTTGAGTTTATTCCTCAACCCTAAGCAAATGCGGTTTTTTACGAGAGCGTTATTCCCATCAGTTGTAAATGGGTTTGCTCTTTTGGCAAATCGAGTGTTTTATTTTCTTGCCATTGACTCCAATCGCTTTTTGAAAACTGTTCATCAGACTTTGGAACGGTGGGATAGTCTTGCTGGAGAGTGCAAAGACGATGGTGTTCGTTGATGTATTTATCAGGTTCGTGGACATATTCCCCTCGATGTTTGCGGACTGCTCTCTCGGTCTTAAACCCCTCAATAGGGCTTAAAAATCCGCCTGTTGAAGCTGCTTTAGCAATTTCATTAAGTTTGGGCAGCATTTGATTGTAGAGTTCGTTAACTTTATCGCTGGATAGGGGAAATCCTTGTTTCATGGGAGTTCCATGTGCAGTTAAAAACTGCCATGCAAGGTGCTGACATAAAATAGCACTGTTCTTTACCAGCGAATGGCTCAGATTAAGATTGACCACATCGGAATGATTGCCGGGAATGGGTAAAAAATGGATGTGTGGCAAGATGTGTTGAGGATTAAGGCTATCGGGGTTGCCATCTTTACCATGCTGGCTCTTGGGAGTGAAAAGTTTAATTTGATTGCGATCGGTGGGTTGAAAGTTACCACCGTCTGCATCTAGAGCGAGAACTGCCAAGTAGTTGCGGACGTTGGGGGGAATGGCTAGTATATCCAGAGTTCTGTTAGTGTAGCCACCTGGTACTGGGTCAATGGCAAAGATATTAACGTTAAGGGTATCTTCAAATACCTCAAAAAGCTTGTTGGCTATCTTTAAACAGGTGACGGCTCCCCGACTCCAACCGATAATGTTGATGGTATCAATAGGTTGGCTCATCTCGAATTTGAGGTGAGTGAGCATCCAAACAGCTTTATAGACGTTATCATCCCAACCGTTACCCAAAGCTAAACCCGTTAGTTTCCAAACTTCGGGAGTGTTGCCCATGAAGGATAATTGAAATTCGTCAGCTTGCCTTTCTCCTAAAAACCAATATTGTCTGGTTCCTTTGAGTGTAAGTCCAGGGTTTTGAGATTGTCCTTTGCCTTTTTGTGTACCGAAAATATAGTTGAATTTACCGGGATAAGCATGGTGTACTCCACTTTTAGAGTCTCTTGCGGAGACTTCTTCAGAACCTGGCCCTTCGCAGATCAGGTAAGTTGGGTTTTCTGACTCTAGGGCAAAGGGGATGGGATTTTCTTCGGTGCGCTCACCAGTCTGGACAATTCGCGCTTCTTTTCCATCCATTGCCATGCTCAACTGGTTAATTAATTCATTAGGATTGGCATCTCGATGAAAATCTGTACCGTGGTTAAAAATTGTAAAAACGTTTTTCGACATTAGAAACTTATCATACCTCATGAAAATAGATTCACACTGTATCTATGTATTTTAGTAGAAGGCGCGAGTGCGTTCTTAGCATCAAGCAAAGGCATCGCAGCTAAATAACTGTTTTTATTGAGAATCTAGCTCTATAACTGAGAATTAAAGTCCGATCTAACTGACATCTCTGCATATTCAACGTTAAGATGTTGAGAGCAAAAGTCATCGGTGAAGCGGGTGATTTCCTCAAATTTATCTTGCATTTGTTTGGGAACTTCTTCGCCTACTGATTTAGCCATACAAATCATCCAATGTTTCTGTTGTCAGCGATCGATACATTAGACATCTCCCAAGCAGTTCTTTTCGCTTTCTTATAGACCATTTTCATCTACCAATACCGGAACTTTACCAATGGAAGATAAACTCAGGAATTCTGGAGGTTTATTGTTAATGTCGGTTTGTTTGAGTTCGCAAGGTAGCTGCTTCTGGGTCAGGACAATTCTCACTTTCCGAGCGTAAGGCGATCGCTGCGTATAGTAGAATGGCACTAAGAAAAGGGAAAATCGTTGAGGCAGCTCTTGTGCAGAGGAGCAAAGGAGCAGAGGAGAAAGAAAAAATTTTAGGCATTGCGTTCAGATATTTAGAAATTCCCCTCTGCACCCCTGCATCCCTGCAATCCTTACGCCACCTACCCTTCAGCTTAACTTAGTGCCATTCGTGCATAGTATAAGATTCGCGCCATATCGCTGCTATAAATTCAGTATTGAGATTTCCTATTTTAAATCTAATTTTGAACTGATGAAGCTAAACAAGCGGCTACAAAAGGCAGGTGAATAAACCTAAAGTGCCTCCGAAGAGTCTATCTTGATGAGTCTGGCATGGATGAACGCTCTGGGCTTGGGCTATGGATCTTGCGGGGCTACAAAAAGGGCTAGGATGCAGATAAAATAAGCCTCATAGCTCTCTCCCCTTGTTGATAATACTTTTGCTTATTAGGAGCTAGTGTCATTAACTCAGCTACCAATTCATAAGAATTTTCCATGAAATCGACCCAGTTAGATCCATATAATCCAATATAAAAACTGCTATGGCGGCGAACTGTCCGCCCAGACTCTTTGATTCGACCGACATATTTTTGAATACCCATACGTTTAAATTTTTGACCAGATATAGTTGCAGCGGTATAGGCAAGCGAGATCAATAATATTAATGAAATTAAGCGTTGACCTGATACATTAGTATCTTCTAAGTTATAGCCACCGCTCTTAAAATCTCTAAACATCTCTTCAATATCAAAACGTTGTTTATAAGCTCTAATAACTGAATCTAAATCATCTAAGTTACTAAGTATAAACCAACCCTCCTCCGGCGCAACTCCCAAACGTTTACGTTTCCATTTAGCAGCAAGATTAAAACTAACAAACCCAAGGGATTTTGTATATTTAATGCCTTGGTAAAAGAAAGAAAGACCAGGTGCTAAACCTAAATCTCTTAATTGCAGCCAAATTTCCGGTTCTATTTCTATAAATGCATCTTTTTTTAGGCGTAAACAGAAATATACTTTCTGCTCTGTCAGCCAGTTAGCAAGCTTTATCGAACAAAACTCTCGGTCTCCTAACACGACAGTTTTATAATTATTAAAAAGCGGCAATGCTTTTTTGAATACTGCTTCTTGCTCATCAAAATTGCTTGAACCCAATTTGTCTAATAGCTTAAAGTATATTGGGATAGACCTTTTATCCCAAACCACACTAATCATTAATAGATTAATACACCCCCAATTAGTCCGGTCAATGTTAGCGGAGCGGGGCGTTCGCTTTTAGCGTCTCCAAGAGTTGCCCATTGCGAATTGTTCAGTCACCGGAAGCCGTGTTTGTGGCAGCTTGCTTTGAAGGGAGGAAGCCGGAGGCACAACAGACCAAGTCTACTGTGATGACGCTGTTTCGCCCACCGTAGGTTTTCGCTCCCTTTGAGTGGGCGAGGCGGCAAGGATTGTAATTGCGCTGTCTGGGGAAATTGTATATACGCCCCAAGGTGAGGCAGTGGAATTGCAAGAGATTATGCGACGGTATCCGATGTGCGCGAAACTCACGCTTTTTCAGCGATTACAAAGCATCCGTGCGATGTATGGATTCAATTAACTCCTCAACTTCTTCTTCATCCAGACATTAGACTTGTCCGAAAACTCCAAAGCCAGACTGTTCAAAGCTTTGAGGCAAAACTTTGATATCTTCGTAAAGACAGAGTTATAAGGGTTTGAGACAGTTAGTGATAGTTTAGAGGCATAAAAAT
>JAESFO010000698.1_pt1 | contig 16025 bp, 13 predicted proteins | sample 9269421 | NCBI WGS metagenome assembly JAESFO01 (sample SAMN14502839, study PRJNA617101) | algae metagenome | isolation source: Nostoc desertorum CM1-VF14 and co-occurring heterotrophs from rocky... | place: USA: Clark Mountains, San Bernardino, California | collected 2000-06-05 | reverse complement strand
GGATGACCGCGATCCGGGAGATCTCGGCGGGGGAGAGGCTCGCCGTCGTCGAACCGGGGGTGGTCAACGACGACCTGCGGGCCGCCTGCGCGGAGCAGGGCCTCTGGTACCCGCCGGACCCGGCGTCGGCGCCCTGGTCGACGATCGGCGGCAACGTCGCGACCAACGCGGGCGGGCTGTGCTGCGTGAAGTACGGCGTCACCCGCGACTACGTGCTCGCCCTCGAGGTCGTCACCGCCACCGGTGAGGTCGTGCGGCTCGGGCGGCGCACCGCGAAGGGGGTCGTCGGCTACGACCTCGCCGGGCTGATGGTCGGCTCGGAGGGGACGCTCGGGATCATCACCGAGATCACCGTGAAGCTGCGCCCGGCCCGCCCGGCCGCACCGCGCACCGTCGTCGGGTTCTTCGACTCCCTCGCCGACTGCGGGGCCGCGGTCGCCGCCGTCACCGAACAGGGGCTGCAGCCCGCGGTGTTCGAGCTGGTCGACCGGGAGTGCCTGGCCGCGGTCAACGCGTGGCGCAACGCGGGCCTGCCGACCGGTGCCGCGGCGCTGCTGATCGCCCAGACGGACCTGCCCGAGCCTGCCGCACAGGCCGAGGCCGACGCGATCCTGGCCGCGTTCACCGCGCACGGGGCGACCGAGGCGATGGCCTCGACCGACGAGACCGAGTCCGAGGCGCTGTTCGCCGCCCGCCGGATGGCCTACCCGGCGCTGGAGCAGCTCGGGATGGGGATGCTGACCGAGGACGTCTGCGTCCCCCGGCCGCGGATGGCCGAGATGCTCGCCCGGATCGAGGACATCGGCCGTCGCCGCGGGGTCCGGATCGCGACCGTCGCGCACGCCGGCGACGGGAACCTGCACCCGCTGATGCTCACCCCGCACGACGACCCGGACGCCCGGGACCGCACCCGCGCCGCGTTCGACGAGATCATCGGCGCGGCCGTCGAGCTGGGCGGGACGGTCACCGGCGAGCACGGCGTCGGCCTGCTCAAGCGCGACGGGATGGAGCGCGAGCTCGGCCCGGAGGTGCTCGCCCTGCAGCGGGCGGTGAAGGCGGCCCTCGACCCGGACGGCATCCTGAACCCGGGCAAGGCCGTCTGAACCGGCCGCATCGCCCGGATGGCCGCGCGTGATCGTCCCCGTACCGGGGAACTCCGGAGGATGAGTACGACCGACCCGGCCCTGGTCCCGTCCGCGCTCGCCCTGACCTACCGGGGTCCTGCGCACACCGGTGCGCCGCGGCTGTCCGGCGTGGACGGCGTGCACGAGGTGGTGCCGGTGGTGGCGGCCGAGGTGCGCGAGGTCGAACGTCTCGACACCGCCGACCTGCGGCTGTTCTCCGCGGGCATCGAGCTCGTCGTCGAGCACGTGGTGCCCGACCGGGCCTCGGTGGTGCCGCCCGGCTCGGTCTGGGTGCTGCGGCTGCCCGACGCCGGCCCCGACGACGACCTGCGCGTCCCGCTGTCCGGCAGCGAGGTCGAGGGCGTCGCCGACCGGTCGGTCCCCGACGGCATCGACGCGCTCGTCCGCCGGGTCCGCGGCGACGCGCCGCTGGTGCCGGTGGGCCGGGTGCACGTCACCCGCACCGTCAGCAGGATGCGCGACGACGCCGGACGCGACCTGGCCACCCTGACCCGCGAGCAGGTCGACGTCGCGACGCTGGGCGGGTCGGCGACCGTCGAGAGCTGGACCGAGGCCGTCGTCGAACCGGGGACGGCCGGGACCGCCCTGCTGCAGCAGCTCGACGACGCCCTGCGCACCACCGGCCTCGTCCGTGCCCCGCGCGGCGGCTACGCCCGGCTGACCGCGCTTCTGGCCGAGGCGGCGCCCGTCGACCCGCCGCGGCGGACCGGGCGCACGGGCAGCGCCGGTGCGTTGCTGCTGCGCTACCTCGGGGACCAGGTCGACGCGCTCGCCGCGCGCGAGCAGGACCTGCGCGCCGACCGCCCGGACGCGGTGCACCAGATGCGCATCGCCGCCCGCCGGATGCGCAGCGCGCTGCGTACCTACGCGGGGCTCCTGGAGGGCCCGCGGGTCGCGCACGTGGTCGCCGAGCTGCGCTGGCTGGGCCGGGCGCTGGCCGGTGAACGCGACGCCGAGGTCCAGGAGGAGCGCCTGAACGCCCGGCTGAGCGCGCTGGAGCCGGAGCTGCTGCTGGGACCGGTGCAGGCCGCCGTCACCCGGCACTTCGCCCGCACCCGCGCCGAGACCGGGGCGGCGGTGCTCGACATCATCGACGGGGAGCGCTACGCCGCGCTGCAGGGCGCGCTGCGCCGGCTGCTCGCCGACCCGCCGCTGTCGCGCCGGGCCCGCAAGCCCGCGACCACCGTCCTTCCCGCGATGGTGGGCCGTACGGCCCGCAAACTGGAGCGGCGGATGGAACGCGCGCTGGCCGACCTCGACGCCGGTCAGGTCGCCCCCGACTCGCTGCACGACGCCCGCAAGACCGGCAAGCAGCTCCGCTACGCCACCGAGGTCGCCCGGCCCAGCGTCGGGAAGGACGCGCGGGCGTTCGCGAAGCGGCTCAAGAAGGTCTCCGACGTGCTCGGCGAGCACCAGGACGCCGTCGTCTCCCGGGAGACCCTGCGGACCCTCGGGGCCCGCGCCGGCGCCGAGCGGGACAACGGGTTCACCTTCGGTGTGCTGCACGGCCGGGACACCGCGACGATGCTCGACCTGGAGCGCAGGCTGCCCACGGTGTGGGAGACGGCGTGGACGCGGCGCGCCCGCCGGTGGATGCGCCGCTAGCCTGCGCGGGGTGAGAGACGCCGTCGCCGACCTCCGCCGGATCGCGTTCCTGCTCGAACGCGCCCAGGAGTCGACCTACCGGGTGCGCGCGTTCCGGACCGCGGCCAGCGCGCTGCGCGGTCGCGACGCCGAGGAGCTGGCCCGGCTGCACGCCTCGGGCGGCCTCGCGGACCTGAAGGGTGTCGGCGAGGTGACCGCGCGCTGCGTGGGGGAGTCCGTCGCCGGGGAGGAACCGGTCTACCTGCGACGGCTGGAGGACGCCGTCGCCCGCGCCGACGCCACCGGGGTGCCCCTGGCCGAGGCGGCGCTGCGGCTGCGCGAGGGCCTGCGCGGGGACTGCCACAGCCACACCGACGCCTCCGACGGCGGCTCCCCGCTCGCCGAGATGGCCGAGACCGCGATCGGGCTGGGCCACGACTACCTCGTCGTCACCGACCACTCGCCGCGCCTGACCGTCGCGAACGGGCTGTCCGCGGACCGGCTGCGGCGCCAGGTCGAGCAGATCGCGCAGCTCAACGAGCGGATCACCGCGTCCGGGTCGGACTTCCGGGTGCTCACCGGCATCGAGGTGGACATCCTCGACGACGGCGCCCTCGACCAGTCCGAGGACCTGCTCGCCTCGCTCGACGTGGTGGTGGCCAGCGTGCACTCGAAGCTGCGGATGCCCCGCGACGAGATGACCGAGCGGATGCTCACCGCCGTCGCGAACCCGCACGTCGACGTGCTCGGGCACTGCACGGGCCGGATGGTCACCGGCCGCCGCACGCGCCCCGAGTCCGAGTTCGACGCCGACGCCGTCTTCGCCGCCTGCGCGGAACACGGCGTCGCCGTGGAGATCAACGCCCGGCCCGAGCGCCTCGACCCGCCCAAGCGGCTGCTGCGCCTGGCCGTCGAGGCCGGGTGCGAGTTCACGATCGACACCGACGCGCACGCCCCCGGGCAGCTCGACTGGCTCGACCACGGCTGCGCCCGCGCCGTCGCCTGCGGGGTGGACCCGGAGCGGATCCGCAACACCCGCGACCTCGCGGGCCTGCTGCGCTGACCTCCGGTGCCGGGTCAGCGCAGCTCGAAGTCGGCGACGTCGAAGCCGGGTGAGACGACGCAGCTGACCAGGACCGCTCCCGGCCCCGCCGGCTCCGCCCGCTGCCACACCCCGGCCGGGACCTCCTGCTGCGGGCCGGCCGGCCCGAGGCGCAACCGGGCCCCGGGGACGGGGTCCGGCCCGTCACCACCGAGGACCAGGTCCGCCTCGGGGCCCGAGTGCCGGCACCACAGCTCGGTGGACCGGACGCGGTGCCACCGGCCGGGGGCGTCGAAGAGGTAGAGGATCGCCGTCGCCGAGGGGCGTGGACCGTACGGGGTCGCGACGACGACCGGTGAGGTCCAGGTCCGCCGGTACCAGCCACCCTCCGGGTGCGGGGCGAGGTCCAGCGCGACGGCGAGGTCGGGGCGAGCCACGCCGCCACTGTGGCAGGCGGACGCGCCGTCCGTCCTCGGATCCCACCTCGTGGCGCCCCGGGAACATCGGCCCCGGGGCGCGTCGCACCCCTGGTGCGGTCGCCGCACCCGTCGCTGCGGGTGCGGGAGCCCCCGCCGGGGTGCGAGACCTCCGTGCGCGGGGCGCTCCGCGCGGCGACGCGTGCCACACCCGCTGTCGCGCGCCGGCCGGTCACCCGACGTCACCGGTGCCCGCAGGAATATCACCGTCCGTCCATGGGCGACCGCATCCCACCCGTCCGCGCGCTCCCCGGACGGGTGGTTCGACTGGTGCTCCTCACCCACCGCACGTGAGATGGGACCGCAGGTGACCGAGTGACGGGAGTGATCCACGGTGCGGACCAGGACCAGGACGACGGTGGCGGTGCTCGCCGCGACGCTCGCGCTGTCGGCGGTCACGACGGCCGGTGCGTCGACGGCGTCGGCGGCACCCACGGCTCCGGCGGCCGCCGTGACCCGGACCGTCGCCGACGACCCGGCGCCCCCGCGGGACGACAGCGGCGCGGCCGCGCCCGCCCCGACCGGCCCGGCCGGCGGGACGGCGAAGGCGACCCCGGCCGACCCCGCCGCACCCCCGGCGTCGTCGCACTGCACCGAGACCGCGGCGCAGGAGCTCGGCTGGGGCGCGCCCGCCCGCGAGTCCGGCTTCGACGGCACCACGGTCCCGCCGGACTGGCACCCCTACGGCCCCGAGCCCGGCCACAACAAGAAGGGCACCCGCACCCCGGAGGCGGTCACCGTCGCCGACGGGGCGATGACCATCTCCGCAGACGCCGACGGCAACACCGGCGCCGTCAGCTGGCACCCCGGCCAGAAGTACGGCCGCTGGGAGGCCTGCGTGAAGTCGGACGAGGGCCGGGGCGGGATCAACGCGCTGCTGCTGCTCTGGCCGGTGGCCGAGGACTTCCCGGTCGGCGGCGAGGTCGACTGGATGGAGATCATGGACGACTCCCGCCAGAAGACCAGCTTCTTCCTCCACTACGGACCGGGCAACGACCAGGACTACGGGTCGGTGAAGCACGACTCGACGCAGTGGTCGGCCTACGCGCTGGAATGGACCCCGGAGAAGATCACCGCGTACGTGAACGGGAAGGAGTGGTACTCCAACACCGACACCGACCAGTTCCCGCCGCGCCCGATGAACATGACCATGCAGCTGGACTACTTCGGCAACGCGGGCGGCCCCACCGCGATGCACATGGACTGGGCCCGGCAGTGGGCGCTGCCGCAGAGCACCGTGGCCACGCTGAGCCTGCCGCCCGGCTCGGCCGCGACCGGGCAGCCCCGCGACTTCCCCGACCGGAAGCCGCGCGAGCTGTCGGAGCCCGAGCAGCAGGCGCAGACCGCGATGCTCGCCCGCGAGCACCGCTGAGGCTCAGACCGCGGCGTCGAGCTCCGCGCGGGTGGGCGGGTTCGCGCCGTGCCGCGAGCAGGTGATCGCCGACGCCGCCACGGCCTCGGTCAGCACGGCCTCCAGGGTCGGCCGGTCGATGCGGTACAGGTCGTCGCGGGCGGTCGCGCCGAGCAGCCCGCGCCGGTGCAGACCGGCGAGCAGCGCCGCGGAGAAGCTGTCCCCGGCACCGACGGTGTCGACGACCTCGACGGTGCGGCCGGACAGCACCAGGTGCAGCCCCGACGACGTCCCGGCCAGCACCCCGTTCGCCCCGAGGGTGACCACGACGACCGCCGGACCGAGCTCGAGCCACTCGCCGACGACGTCGCCGGGCTCGCGGCCCGGGTGCAGCCAGCCCAGGTCCTCCTCACTGACCTTCACCACGTCGGCCACGCCGAGCAGCTCGTGCACGCCGGGCAGGATCTCCTCCGGCGTGCCCATCAGCAGCGGCCGGAAGTTCGGGTCGTAGCTCACCGTCGCGGTGTCCACAGCGGAGGCGAGCAGCTCGCGCAGCGCCTCGTGACCGGGCGCGGTGGTCAGCGCCAGCGATCCGGAGTGGACGGCGACGACCGGGCCTGCCGGGCCGTCGTCGAGGGCGCCGGCGAGCTCGTCGTCGGTCCACTGCCAGTCCGCGGTGCCCGCGATCCGGAAGTCGTAGGACGCCTGCCCGTCGGCGGCCAGCTCCACGATCGCCAGCGACGACGGCTCGTCCGCCTCGACCGAGTGCGACAGGTCGACGCCGTTGTCCGCGAGATGGTCGCGCAGCTTGCGCCCGAGCAGGTCGTCGGCGAGCCGGGCCAGCATCCGGGCCGGCACGTCGAGGCGGGACAGCCCGACCGCGACGTTGGCGGGGCTGCCGCCGGGCGCGAGCTCCCAGTACCCGTGCGCGGGGGCGGGGACGATGTCGACGAGGGCTTCTCCGGCGACGGCGATCACTCCGCGTGGCGGGCGTCCGGCAGCTGTGTCGGGCATGGCCGCACTGTAGTGGTCCGATCGGGGTCCCAGGACAGGTCCGTGACGGGTCACGACCACGTCACGGTGCGTCGACACGCACGTGGTAGGCATGACGGATGCCCCGGAAGATCCCGGTCGTGGTGCTGGCCGGATTCCTCGGAGCCGGCAAGACGACACTGCTGAACCACCTCCTCGCCGCGGGCGGGGACGCTCGGATCGGCGTGGTCGTCAACGACTTCGGGTCGGTCGGCATCGACGCGATGCGCGTGGCCGGTCAGGCCGGCGACGTCGTCGGGCTCGGCAACGGCTGCCTGTGCTGCGAGGTCGGTGAGGGTGGCGTCTCCTCGGTGCTGGAGAAGCTGACCCGCCGCCGCGACGAGATCGACGTCGTCGTCATCGAGGCCAGCGGCATCGCCGAGCCCGGCACGCTGGTCCAGCTCGTGCTCGACGCGCTGGGCCAGCACCTGAGCTTCGGCGGGCTCGTCGAGGTCGTCGACGCCGCGGAGTTCGAGGACTCGCGGCGCCGCCACCCCCAGCTCGACAAGCACGTCGGCATGGCCGACCTCGTCGTCCTGAACAAGATCGACCGGGTGGGGCCGGGGCCGCTGTGGCGGGTCCGGCGGCTGTGCCGCGAGGCGAACCCGCGGGCCCCGATCGTGCCGGTCCGCGACGGCGCGGTGGACCCGGCGCTGCTGTTCGACATCGAGATCGTGCCGGGCCGCCAGCTGATGCTGGGCGAGCGCGTCGACGAGCCGCACTCCCACCACCTGCACGCCGGCTACCAGAGCCTGACGTTCCTGTGCGACGAGCCGCTCGACGCCGCCCGCCTGCAGGACCTCCTCGACGCCCGGCCGTCCGGGCTGTACCGGATCAAGGGCTCGGTGCGCTTCGCCGCCGCCCCGGACCGGGAACGCTGGGACCTGCACACCGTCGGCCGGTACGTGCGGTTCCGCCGGAGCCGGTGGGACCCCGACGAGCCCCGCCGCACCACCCTGGTCCTGATCGGGACCGGGCTGGACGAGGCCGCGTTGGAACGTTCGCTGCGCGCCTGCGTCGCGACCGACTCCGACCGCAGCGACGCCGACGCCCTGCTCCCCGTCGCCCGCTACGCCGTCTGACCCGTCCTCCCCTGCTGCTGTTGCTCCGAGGGTCACTCTCGGGGCGTAGAGCGCTACGAGGGTGACCCTGGGGACACGACGCGGGGCTCGGTCGGCGGGTGGGGGGCAGACCCGAGCTCAGACCGGGGTGAGGTCCGGGCCCGTCGCCGGCTCGGCCAGCTGGGTCAGCGCGTCGGCGGCCCACGCCTCCCCACCGGCCACGGCGGTCCACAGCAGGACACCGAGGGTGCGGGTCGGGTCGATCCGTCCCGCCTGCCACGACGGCGTCGCCGCGAGACGCTCGGCGCGTGCGCAGAGTTGCCAGGAGGCGGGGTCGGTCGCGGCGATGTCGCGGGCGAAACGGGTGTGCCCGGTGCGGGCGCGGTAGGCCCGGACCGGGTCGGTGACCGCGTGGATGATCGAGAGCACCCCGATCGCCAGCCCGAGCGCGACGGGCAGGCAGACGAGGAACGCCAGCGCCGACCAGGACCAGCTGTTCTCACCCACGGTGAGCGCCACTACGGCGGCGGCGACGACGGCGGTGCCGGTCATCGCACCGGCCGGGAGCTTCGTGTAGACGAGGTCGCCCGCGTCGTCGACGACGTAGTCGGTGCCGGTGATCAGGGCCGGGTCGTACACGCGGTATCCGGTACGGGTGCGGACGAGGGTGGGCAGGCGGTCGGCGGGGGCGCCGGTGACGAAGTCGTTCATGGTCGTGCTCGATCTGTGAGAATGCTGCTGCTCGCGGCCCACCTGATGGCCGTCTCGCCCGGTCAGTCGCCCACGATGCCGGTCGGTGTTACAGATTCACAACGTTCCTCGGCGCGTCCGGTCTGTGACGTTCGCCTCCCCCGCTTGCGAGCAACCCGGAGGGCTCACCCGGGTGGCCAGGCGTCGCCCCACGCGGTGTCACGGGCGTGCCGGAACAGCTCCTTGCGACTGCGTGGGACGGGTGTGTCCCGCAGCGTCCCGTCCGCCTCGCAGACACGCAGAGTCACCAGTCCCTTGCGTGTGTGCGGGTGCCGGACCACCCGGCCCGGGGCCCGTCCGACGGTGCCGTCGTCGTCACGCACGGCGACGACGTAGGAGAACTTCTCGTCCTCGTGGCCCAGCGAGCCGGCCTTCAGCACCCGGTGGCGCGAACTGCGGCCGACGCGCACGGCGAAGTGGCACCAGTCGTCACCGGTCACCGGGCAGGCGCCGTCGTGCGGGCAGGGCGCGGCGACGGTCAGGCCCGCGGCGAGCAGCCGGGCACGGGCGTCGAGGATGCGCGCGTGCCCGGCCGGCGTCCCCGGCTCGACGAGCACGACCACCCGCGCGGCCCGGGCGGCGGCGTCGACGACGGCGTCGCGCACCGGGACCGCCAGTTCCCCGAGCAGGTAGCAGGCGGTCAGCAGGTCGGTGTCCGGCAGCGCCGGGGCGGTGCCGAGCACCGCGGCCTCCCAGTGGGCGCCGCGCAGCAGCGCCGACGGAGCTCCGCCCGCGAGCCTGCGCCCCAGCGCCCGGGCCGGCGCCGCGGCCTCCAGCACCGTGGCCCGCTCCAGCGACGGCCACACCTGCGCCGCGGCCCACACCGCGGCGCCGGTCCCGCCGCCGAGGTCGAGCAGCGACACCGGCTCCGGTACCCGCGCTGCGGCCCGCTCCAGCACGTCGACGACCGCCGCGTGCGTCGCGGGCATCCGGTACGCGGCGTAGGCGGCCGCGTCGTCGTCCGTGCGCAGGATCGGCGCGGTGGGCACGGTGCCGCTGCGGTAGTCGCGGATCAGCCGGTCGACCACCGGCGCGAGCCGCGCGGCGGGGACCCGGTCGAGCGCGTCGTCGAGGGCGGCGCCGAGCGCGCCGGACAGGTCGGGGGACAGGTCGGGGACCACCCGCCCATTCCACCAGTCCCGGGCTCAGCCGCGGGCGCCGACCAGCAGCGGGTCGGCCAGCACGTCGAGCAGCGGGGCCTGCATCCGCGCCCACGGCGACAGCCCGGAGGCCGGGTCGTCGGCGGCGGCGCGGAAGCGCGACCAGCTCCACCAGGCCACGTCCTCGACCTCGTCGGGGCGCGGCTCGGGCTCGCCGCTGATCCGGGCGACGAACACCGGGCAGAGCTCGTTCTCCTCGATCCCGTCCTGCGACGCGCGGTAGCTGAAGTCCGGCAGCACCATCCGCAGCTCGGTCGCGCGGATGCCCAGCTCGTCGGCCAGCCTGCGGTGCACCGCGTCGGCCATGTCCTCGCCGGGGGCGGGGTGCCCGCAGCAGGTGTTGGTCCAGACCAGCGGGAAGGCGGTCTTGGTGCGGGCACGCCGGGTCACCAGCAGCCGGCCGGCGTCGTCGACGCCGTAGCAGGAGAACGCCAGGTGCCGCGGGGTGCTCGCACCGTGCACGGTGGCCTTGTCCGCGACGCCGACCGGGTTGCCCTCCTCGTCCAGCAGCACGACCTGTTCCATGCCGTCCTGTCTACCGGAGCCCGGCGGCCGCGGCCTGTCGGCCGGTACCGGCTCACACCCCGGAGCGGGCGGCTGCGCGGCCCCGGACCGCGCCGCCGAGCGCGGCACCCGGCAGGTGCCCGGCGACGACCGCCAGTGCGGCGGGGGAGACCGTGCCCCGCGCCAGCCCCAACCCGACCGCGCAGTCGAACACCCGCCGGCTCCGGGCGGCGGCGCCGATCGCGGCGTCGAGGAACGCGGGACGCGCGGCCAGCCGGGCGAGCGCCCCGACGTGGCGGTGGTGGCGGGCGAAGGTCCGCTCCATGGCGGCGCGGTGGGCGGCGCCCGCGTCGTCGCCACGCAGCGCGCTGCGCCCGGCGAGGATCCCGGAGGCGACGGCGTCGAAGATCCCCTCGCCGGTCAGCGGGTTCACCTTCGCCGCGGCGTCGCCGGCCAGCAGCACCCGGCCGTCGGGCTGGAACCGGGGCGCGGTGGACAGCGGCAGGTGGTGCGCGCGCAGCGTCGCCGGGTCCGGTTCCTGGCCGGGCAGCAGCGCGGCGAGCCGCTCCAGCAGCGACGCCCGGTTCCCGGCGCCGCGCTCGTCGAACACGCCGTAGCCGACGTTCGCGCCGCCGCCCGCGATCGGGAACGACCAGGCGTAGGCCGGGACGGCGCCGCCGGCGTACTCGATCGACAGCGTCCCCGGTTCGGCGGCGACCGGGGTGTACCCGCGGATCGCCACCGCCGTCGACGACGGCGGCACCCCCGGCGCGCCGAGCGCGCGGCGGACCACCGAGTGGGCCCCGTCGGCGCCGATCACGGCCCTCGCGACGATGTCGTCGTCGAGCAGCACCCGGTCCCCGTGCGGGACGACGGTGCGGACCCGGTGGCGGCGCAGCTGCGCCCCGGCCGCGACGGCCGCGTCGACCAGCGCCGCGTCCAGCTCCAGCCGCGTGACGACCCGGTTCGGCCGGGGCGCGGTGCGGTGCACGACCCGGCCCTGGGGAGTGCGCAGGCGCAGCCGCGGTGCCGCGGCGCCGAGGGCCCGGACCCCGGTGGCACCCAGCTCGTCGAGCAGGTCGAACACCTCGGCCGCGACGCCGTCGCCGCAGGTCTTGTCGCGGGGGAAGGCCGCGGCGTCGAGCAGGAGCACCGACGCCGACGGCCGCAGCCGCAACACGTTGAGTGCCGCGGCGCAGCCGGCGGGACCGGCCCCGACCACGACGACGTCGTAGGTGGACATGGCGCCATTGTCCCCTCCGCACCCGGGCGGAAACGGCTCGCCACCGCCCGCCCGGCCGTGGTGCACTCGCACACCGCCACCCCGTCGCCCGGCCGCGCCGTGTGCCGGCGCCGCGGGTGGGCGCGTCCGTCACGTACCGAGGAGCACGCTGTGACCACCGAGCCGGCCGCCGGCCGCGACGCCGAGCGGCTGCCCGCCGGAGCCCTGCTGATCATCTCGCTGCTCGTCGGCTCGGCGTTCGTGATGATCCTGAACGAGACGATCATGAGCGTGGCGCTGCCCGCGCTGATCGCCGACCTGCGGGTCACCCCGGCCACCGCGCAGTGGCTGACCAGTGGGTTCCTGCTGACGATGGCGGTGGTCATCCCGATCACCGGCTACCTGCTGGGGCGGTTCCCGCCGCGGTCGGTCTACCTCGCCTCGATGGGCCTGTTCAGCACCGGGACCCTGCTGTGCGCGGTCGCGCCGGCGTTCGGGTTCCTGCTGGCCGGGCGGGTCGTGCAGGCCACCGGCACCGCGGTGATGATCCCGCTGCTCATGACGACGATCCTGCGCCTGGTCCCGGCGAGCCGCCGCGGGCAGACGATGGGCACGATCTCGATCGTCATCGCGGTGGCGCCCGCGGTCGGCCCGACGCTGTCCGGGGTGATCCTCTCCGCGCTGGGCTGGCGCTGGATGTTCTGGATCGTGCTGCCGATCGCGCTGCTCGCCCTGGTCGCGGGGGCGCTGCGGCTGCGGGTGGCCGCGGAGACCACGCGGGCCCCGCTCGACGTCGCCTCGGTCCTGATCTCGGCGGTCGCGTTCTCCGGGATCGTCTACGGGCTGTCCGCGATCGGCGAGTCCGCCGCCGGGGGCGCGCACACCGCGGTGCCGCCGTGGGTGCCGCTGGTGCTCGGGGCGGTGGCGCTGGCGGTGTTCGTGCACCGCCAGGTCCGGCTGCAGCGCGGCACCGGCACGGCCCCGCTGCTGGACCTGCGCCCGTTCGCGGTCCGCCGGTACTCGCTGTCGCTGGTGCTCGTCGCGACCGGGTTCATGTCGCTGTTCGGCGCGATCATCCTGCTGCCGCTCTACATCCAGGAGGTGCTGGGCGACAGCGCGTTCGTCGCCGGCCTGGTGGTGCTGCCGGGCGGGCTCGTGATGGGGCTGCTGGGCCCGTTCGTCGGCCGGGCCTACGACCGGGTCGGCGCCCGTCCGCTGGTGCTGCCCGGCTCGGTGCTGCTCGCGATCGTGATGTGGGGGTTCACCACCCTGGCCGCGGCGACGCCGATCTGGCTGGTCGTGGTGCTGCACGTGGGCCTGTCCGCGGCGCTGGCGCTGATGTTCACGCCGCTGATGACCGACGCGCTCGGCTCGCTGCCCGGCGAGCTGTACTCGCACGGCAGCGCCATCCTCACCACGCTGCAGCAGGTCGCGGGCGCGGCGGGGACGGCGCTGTTCATCACCGTGATGACGCTGGCCTCGGCCGGCGCCGGCGTCGACGCGGCCGGGGTGCACGCGGCCTTCCTGGTCGCGGCGGGGGTGTCCCTGGTGACGGTGGTCGTCGCGCTGGCCGCGTCCCGCCTGCCGGCACCCGCCGCGGCCCCGCAGGACGCCCGGGCCTGAGGCCCGCCCGCCGGGTCAGCGGGTCGCGGTCCTCCCGGTGGTGCCTGCGGGGGCGGGGACGTCCGGGTCGTCCAGCCCGTCGCGGGAGGTCTCGCGCAGGGCGAGCACCGACCCGACCGAGACCAGCGCCAGCGCCCCGATCACCGCCGACAGCGTCCCGGTGCCGAACCCGGCGGCCTGCAGCGACGCGAACAGCACCGGCGAGAGGCCCGCGCCCATCCCGGAGATCTGGTAGCCCAGCGAGGCCCCGGTGTAGCGCGAGCCGGTGGAGAACATCTCCGAGTACAGCGCCGCGGACGGCCCGAACCAGGCCGCGTGCGTCACGCCCTGACCGACCACCACGGCGAGGGTGAGCAGCACCGCCGAGCCGGTGTCGATCATCGGGAAGACGGCGACGCACCACAGCCCGGTGGCGACCGCCCCGCCCAGGACGACCGGCCGTCGTCCGACCCGGTCCGACAGCGCGGAGAAGCCGATGATCCCCACGATGGCGACCAGCGAGGACAGCGTCAGCGCGTTCAGCACGGTCTGGCGCTCGAACCCGGCACCGACGGCGTAGGAGATCAGGAACGTGGTGAGCGTCCCCTGCGCGACGAAGGCCCCGAACCCCACGCCGACGGCGAGCAGCAGGTTGCGCGGCCGGGACAGCACCTCCAGCAGCGGGGCGCGGACCGGCGTCGTCGGCTGTGCGGCGGCCGCCGCGGCGAACACCGGGGTCTCGGTGACCGACAGCCGGACGAACAGGCCGATGCCCAGCAGCACCACGCTCAGCAGGAACGGGATCCGCCAGCCCCAGGTGAGGAACGCGTCCCCGGTCAGCGACGCCGACAGCGCCAGCACCAGCGTCGACAGCACCATGCCGCTCGGCGCGCCCGCGTTCGTGAAGCTCGCCCACAGGCCCCGCCGCGACGACGCGTGCTCGGCCGACATCAGGACCGCGCCGCCCCACTCCCCGCCGACCGCGACGCCCTGCACGACCCGCAGCACGATCAGCAGTACCGGGGCCAGCGCGCCGACCTGCGCGTAGGTCGGGAGCAGGCCGATCAGGGTGCTCGCCACCCCCATCAGCACCATGCTGATGACCAGCATCCTCTTGCGCCCGACGCGGTCCCCGAAGTGGCCGAACACGATCCCGCCGAGCGGGCGGGCCAGGTAGCCGGTGGCCAGCGTGCCGAAGGCGGCGACGGTGCCGACCAGCGGGTCGAGGTCGGAGAAGAAGACCGCGTTGAACACGACGGCCGAGGCCGTCGCGTACAGCAGGAAGTCGTAGTACTCGATCAGGCTGCCGAGGTAGCTCGACAGGACCGCGCGCCGGCGCTGGGTCGAGGAGAACCGGGGGTGCGTCATCGCAGCTCCCTGCCTTCCGTGAGATGGAAAGCAGCTTTATAGCAAGTTACTTGTGATCAGCGCCACGATCGTTAGGATCGCACACGTGACGGATGCGGCGTCGGTACCGACGGGGACGCGGGGACAGCGGCTGACCTACCTGGTCAAGCGCCTGCAGATGGCCGAGCGGGCCCGGATGGAGGAGGCGCTGCGCCCGGTGGGCGTGACGCTGGCCCAGTACACCGCGCTCAGCGTGCTGGAGCGCCGCGGCGGGCTGTCCTCGGCGCAGCTCGCGCGACGGCACTTCGTGACCCCGCAGGCGATGCAGCAGCTCGTCGCCGCGATGGAGCGCGACGGGATCGTCGAGCGCCGTCCGGACCCGGACAACCGCCGGATCCTGCAGGTCTGGCTCACCCCGCACGGCGACGCGACGCTGGCCCGCTGCCACGCCGCGGCCGGGGTCGTCGAGCGCCGGATGCTCGACGCGCTGGAGCCCGACCAGGCCGAGGTGTTCGCCGACGCCCTCGAACGGTGCCTCGCCGCCCTGGCCGGTCGCGACGGGATCCCGCCGGACGGCGATGCTTGACCCCATGGCAAGCACCTTGCTATCAACTTGCTTGATATGAAGGAGCGAGGGAGCCCCATGAGCCCGATCACCGGTCCCGGCCTCGGGCTGGGCACCTGGCCCGCCCGCCGCGCGCGGATCAGTCCGCACGCCCCGGCCCTGTCCGACGGGGAGCGGGCGATCGACCACGCCGGGCTGGCCGGGCGCGCCGCCCGGATCGCCGGCGGTCTGGCGGAGCGGGGCGTCGGGCCGGGGGACCGGGTCGCCTGGCTGGGGGTGAACGCCGTCGCCACCCTGGAGACCTGCTTCGCGGCGTGGCGGCTCGGCGCGGTCGCGGTCCCGCTGAACTACCGCCTGGCCCCCGCCGAGGTCGGCTACATGCTCGACGACTGCGGTGCGACGCTGCTCGTGCACGGCCCCGACGCCGACGACCTCGTCGCCGCGACCGCGCCGCGGATCCCGGTCGTGCGCGGCGTCGAGGACCTCGCCCGCGGGCCCGCCCGCGACGACGCCGGTGCCGGTCTCGACGACCCGGCCGTGCTGCTCTACACCTCCGGCACCACCGGCCGTCCGAAGGCGGCGGTGATGACCCACGGCAACCTGACCTGGAACACGGTCAACCAGCTCGCCCACGTCGACGTCTGCTCGGACGAGCGCACGCTGTGCATCTCGCCGCTGTTCCACTGCGTCGGGCTCTCCCAGGTCACGCTGCCCACGCTGTTCAAGGGCGGCAGCGTCGAGCTGGTCGCCCGGTTCGACCCGGCGGCGGTCCTGGGCCGGATCGCCGAGGCCGGGATCACCAGCTTCGCCGCCGTCCCGACGATGCTGCAGATGCTGTGCGAGTCCCCGTCGTTCGCGGGCACGGACCTGTCGTCGCTGCGCACCGTGGTCTACGGCGGGTCCCCGGTGCAGGAGCGGGTCGCCAGGGCCTGGCTGGAGCGCGGCGTCGCGCTGCAGCAGGGCTACGGGATGACCGAGGCCTCGCCCGGGGTGCACATGGCGACCCGCGACGGTACGGCCGCGCACCCGCCGACCTCGGTCGGGGTGCCGCACTTCTTCACCGACGTCGCCGTCGAGCGCGACGGCGAGCTCGCCCCCCTCGACGACGAGCCCGGCGAGCTGCTGGTCCGCGGGCCGCACGTCAGCCCCGGCTACTGGAACCGCCCGGACGAGACCGCGGCGTC
>JAESFO010000697.1_pt1 | contig 16067 bp, 15 predicted proteins | sample 9269421 | NCBI WGS metagenome assembly JAESFO01 (sample SAMN14502839, study PRJNA617101) | algae metagenome | isolation source: Nostoc desertorum CM1-VF14 and co-occurring heterotrophs from rocky... | place: USA: Clark Mountains, San Bernardino, California | collected 2000-06-05 | reverse complement strand
CGAGCAAGGCCCGGAGCAGGAGCTTGGCCGCTCCACCTCGCTGCCGGTCCGGGGCGACGGCGATGAGGCTTCCCCACGCCTGCGGCCCGGGCACCCCGGCGAGCGTCGCCCGATCGGGGATCGGGACGTCGAAGCGGCCGTCGATGAATCCGACGAGCACACCGTCCTCGTCGAGAGCGACGATGCGGTGGTACACCGACAGCCTGGAGAAGTCGAAGGGATCGAGCCCGACGTCGGTGAGGATCTTGTCGATGGCCTTGTCGTCGTCGGCGGTGCCGACGCGCAGGGTCATGGTCGTGTTGTTCGTCGGCGTCATCGTTCCAACCCGGGATATCTGATCGCGGTCCGGCCGGACCGCGACCATCGACCGCCCCTTCGATGGGTGCATGTCCAGGGACACGCCAGGAAGGCCGTTGTCCCGTCCGTCGAGCGGCTCCGCGTGCTCGACGAAGGGGAGCAGAATACACGGAGTGACCGTTCGTCCGCTGTTCGCTCACCGCAAGTGCGCGCCGTTCAGCTATCCGGAGTAAGACACGTAGCTATCTGTCAGACCAGGTACCGACCGTCGCGCGCCGCCGACCGGTCGACGGTGTACCTCCGGCCCGGGATAGCGGACCCGCTAGATGTGGGATCACGCTTGTACCTGCACGCCACCAGTAGTGGTGGCCTGGGTACGAGGAGGCATCATGGCCCGTCACCGACGGCAACGTCCACCCCCGAGATGGCTGAGGCCTCGTCCCGAGGAGTTGCCGCTCCCCGAGGCCGAGGCCCCGTCCACATCGTGCGCTCAGTCGAGCACAGGCAAGCCCGACCGTAGCGCGACACTGAGCACCTGTCACCCGGCGCGTCCGACCTCAGAGCCGGCGACGGCTTCAAAGATCGTCGGCTCCCTGGTGCTGGCGGCAGTCACCGAGGTTGTTCGGCGCGTTGTGCGCGACGCGCTGGACAGCTGGTGGCCGGTCAGCTGGTGGCCCGGCTCCTGGCCCTTCGGGCAGTAAGACAGCCGTGGCCTCGCCCGCCGGTACTCGCCAGCGGGCGGGGTCACTCCAGTGCGGTAGGGACCAGCACGCAGCCCGCCGTGACAAGCAGCGCCTCGGCGTCTCGCTCACCCGAGGAGCTGCGATGAGTCCGGCCACCTACCTATCCGACCCGCCGGCACGCGTCGTGGTTGCCGGTTGTGGTGAGCCGTCTCCACCACCGGCGCTTCCATTCGGCGGGTGTGTCGGCTCTTGGTGGATCTCGAAGGTGTTTCGACGGATGCCGCGTCTCGCGATGAGTTCGCCAGACGCTGAGGAGGAGCCCTTTCATCGCCGCCCTCAGGGCGACGAGATGTCCGCCGATGCGGAGGCTCCTGTCTTCCGCGCCGCCTCCTCTGTCCGGCCGATACTCTCGGCAGAACTGTCCGCCGAACCGTGGAGCGTAGTCGCTGTGGCCCCTCGTGGGACTTCCCGCTGCATCGCGGAGGATCTCCGCCATCGCATTCGGGACGGCGTTCTGGTGCCCGGCTCGCTCGTACCCTCGGAGGCACGGCTCTGCGAGGAGTACGGCGTGGCCCGAGGGACGGCTCGTGCCGCCCTCGCGCTTCTCGTGGACGACGGCCTCGTGGAGGTCGTCCCGGGGGTCGGCCGCCGGGTAGCCGGAGGCACGGGAGCAGACCGGACCACGGCGTACGGCCGCATCGCCGAGGACCTCGCCGAACAGATCCGCGCCGGAACGCTTGCGCCGGATGCCCCGCTGCCGAGCGAGGCTGTCGTGATGGAGCAGTACGATGTCTCCCGCAACACCGCGCGTCGCGCGTTCAAGGTGCTGGCGGACTCCGGGGTCGTTGTCGTGCGGCATGGAGTCGGGGCCTTCGTGCGGCCCGTCGAGCCCTGACCGAGAACGCTACGGTCGCTTCATGACGAGCCCGGACGACGTCTGGCACGTGCACAGCGAGCGCGTGATCTACGACAACGAGTGGGTAACCGTCGGCCTGGCCGACATCTCCCAGCCGTCGGGTGAGCGTTTCGAGCACCACACGGTCACGCTGCCCGCGGCCGCCATGACCGTGGTCCTGGACGACGACGGCCGCAACGTCCTGCTGTCCTGGCGTCACCGCTTCGTGCCGGACCTGTGGAACTGGGAGCTTCCGGGTGGCCTGCTCGACGACGGCGAGGCGCCCGTCGAGACCGCGGCCCGGGAGGTCGAGGAGGAGACCGGTTACCGGCCTCGGACGGTCGAGCACCTGGTGACGTTCGAGCCGATGGCCGGGACCGTGCGCAGCGCGCACCACGTGTTCCTCGCCCGCGGCGCTGAGCAGGTCGCCAATCCGACCGAGCTCAACGAGGGCACGTTCCGGTGGGTGCCGCTCGCCGACGTCCCGGACCTGATCGCGGACGGGAAGGTCGGGAACTCCGGCGCGCTGGTCGGGCTGCTGCACGTCCTGGCGTTGTCCGGGCCGACGGCGCCGTTACGGGCCGAGTAGCTCGCGGATCCGTCGCCGCTGCCGCTCGGACCCGGTCCGGCCGGCCAGGCGACCCGCGCGTTCCGCCTGGGCCCGCGACTCGGTGACTTCACCTCGCGCCCGCAGGGCCAGCGCGAGGTCGACCCGCAGGCTGACCTCAGCGCGGCCGTACTGACCCTCCGGCATCGCGGCCAGGGCGGTCCCGAGATCGTCGATCGCGGACGCCTCGCCGAGACGAGCCAGGCAGTGTCCGCGCCACCGGGCCAGGTGTCCGGCGTCGAGCATGAGGTAGGGCAGGGCGTGCTCCGCCTGCGTCGGTAGGGCCGCTGCCGCGGCGTCGAGCGACCGGAGCGCGGCGTCCCGGTCGCCGAGTGCGGCGAGCGCCTCGCCGTGCGCGGCGTGCAACCAGGCCAGCAGCTCGCGCGGGGCCGGGCCGCGGGCGATGTTCTGCGCCGAGGCGATCAGGTCGAGGGCATCCTCGGCGCGTCCGGCGTCGAGCAGGATGAACGCCTGCTGCGCCCGCGAGTACCCCAGCCCGGCCGGTAGCCCGCTCTCGCGCGCTGCCGCGGTCGCGATCTCGTGCAGCCGCCACGCCTCCGGGAGGCGCCCCATGTCGAGCGCCTGCCACCCGGCGAGCGCCGCGGCCTGGCCGAGTTCGTCGGCCGCCTGCTCCCGCGCCGTCCCGGGCAGGGCGTTGCGGACCAGGCTCTCCACGGTCTCGACGTGCGCGACGGCCTGGCTGTGCACCGTCGCCCCGCCGAGTCGGCGGTCCAGGAGGCGGATGGTCTGCGTCTGGGACCGCAGGAGGTCGACCAGGCCGGGGTCGAGGCGGGTGAACTCCGGCAGCTCGAACGGCTCGGTGACGGGGTCGATCGCGACCGGCTCCGGGGACGGTGGCTCGACGAGACCCAGCTCGACGGCGGAGCAGCGGTACACCTCGCACAGCAGCTCGCGGTAGAAGTCGCCGACGACGCCGTCCTGGTTCTCCCAGACGGCGACGCGGCGCCCGAGGCTCTCGTCCTTGGGGAGTTGCTCGCCCCGCCGGGTCGCTGCCGCCCGCAGCTCGTGCAGCAATCGAGCCTTCTTCCAGCCGCGCTCCGCGCGGACCTGCGCGAGCCGGTTGCCCATCGACGCCCCCTCGTCCCGAGATCAACGGTGACTTGCTGACCTGGGGAAATCAACCCTGATGCGGATGGTCGCATCACCTCACGTCATCCCGCGTCATCTCCCGACAACACCGTTCGCGACTGCAATCTCGGTTCACGGAAGGCCACGGCGATTGACTCCGATCGCCACTCGTGCCTTACTTGTTCAGTACATGTACCTAACATGTACAGATTGGGGTCATGATGGGTGTTCTTCGAGGGTCGGAGACGGCGCCGCTGGCGCCGAGGTTCTACAGCGTGGCGCAGGTCGCGGCGCTGCTCGGGATGTCGCCGATGACCGTCTACCGGGCGATCGCGGCGGGGGAGTTCCCGGCGGTCCGGATCCGCGGGCGGCTGATCATCCCGGCGAAGGCGATCGAGGCCATCGCCGACCTCGCCGTCGCCGAGCAGACCGTCGTCGACGCGTCGGGCTGGGCGCCGGTGCAGCACGGGAGCGCGGGCTGATGGGCAGCGTCGGGGTGCTGATCCTGTTCATGGTGCTCGGTGCGGTGATCTGCGCGAAGGCGCGGGTCGCGATGGGCGCGGTGGTGTTCTCGCTGATCGCGCTCGTGCTGTTCATCGCCACACCGGTCGGCTCGGGGCTGCCGGACGCGATCTCGACGTTCGTGTCGGCGTTCGACCAGGCGGCCACGCCCGCCCTCAACGGCGCGGGTGCGTCGGCCGGGAGCGGGCAGTGAACCCGGCCGCCGGTTCCGATGGGGGAGACCTCGCCCTCACGGCCGGGCGGGCCGAGGACCGGGGTGGACCCGCCTGCGGCGGGCGGAGGGCCGTCCGGCCCGAGTTTGGCCCGGCCTCCCTCCCCGTCAAGGGCGCTGCGCGTCGCTGCGCGACCGGACTGCGTCCGGCCCTTGACGGCGAGCCTCCGAGGCCGTGCGCGCCTGACGGCGCGGTGGCGGACGGGACGCCGCCACCGGAGGGCCGGACCAGCCGACCCTCCTCAATCTCCTCGGAGGCCAGCGTGAGCGTGATCTTCCTGCCAGGCCCGCCCGTCGTGGACCTGGGCGACGACCGCATCGACGTCACAGATCTGGTGTGCCCGGGCTGCGCCGGCCCCGTGGTCGACGCGCCGCCGTCGGGGTGGCCCGCTCGCGCCGGGCGTCCGCCGGAGTTCTCCCACGCCGATGGCTCGGTGCTCTGCCCGGACGGCATGGGCCGGGTGCCGGATCCGGTGGAGGCGGCGGGGCTGCGCTACGGGCTGACCGAGGCCGGTGCCGCCGTGTGGCGGGACGAGGGCGCTGGGTGGTCGGCGTGAGCGTCCGCCCCGCGCCGGAGTGGGCGGTGCGCGAGCGGGTCGTGCAGCCCGAGGACCTGGACCCGCGCTTGCTGCGCCCGACCGGGCGGACGGACCGGTTGCAGGTCGTAGTCGAGCACTACGTGGTCGGGGCGGGTCGGTGTCCGGGGTGTGGGTGGCCGGTGGTGCGTCGGCAGGAGTGCCCGTCTCGGCAGGTCGCGGTGTGTCTGCTGGAGAACCGGCCGTTGCCGGTCCGGCTCGCGCACCTGGCCGACGTCGTCCCCTGCGCCCGAGCGGGCCGGGACTCGGCGGCCGACCGGCACCGAGAGCGGGCGGAGCTGGACGCGTTGCCGGGGCTTTTCGCCGCCCCGGCTCGGTCCCGGAGCGAGGGGACACGTCGTGACCGAGGCGAGCACGCAAGAGATGGGACGGCCCGGCGACGGGTTCTTGGCGGAAGCACACCGCCGGGCCGCTCTCACCAACCAACAGGAGGTAGGAGAGATGTTCACCGTAGACCCGAACCCCGGGCGGGGCGAGGAGCTGGACTGGCGGGCCCGCGCGGGCTGCCGCGACGTCGACCCGGAGCTGTTCTTCCCGACCGCGACCGCCGGTGCGGCCCTGGCCGCGGAGGAGCGGCGGGCTCTGTGGGTGTGCGCGGGGTGCCCGGTCATTGCCGCGTGCCGGACGTGGGCCATCGCCGAGCAGCCGCACGGCATCGCCGGTGGGCTGACCGAGGACGAGCGGCGCCGCGCCCGCCGGGCCACGCCTCGGAGTCGTCGCGTCGAGCGACGGCCGGCCGTCGTGCCCGTGCCGTCTCCGCGGACCGATCGGGCGCCGGTCATCGCTGCGGGCTGCGCCGCGCTCACCGCGGGAGCCGACCGTGGCGACGTCGCCCGCACGCTGGGCGTGACCCGTCGGACCGTCGACCGGTGGGCCGCTGCCCTCGTGGTCACCGCGGGCGGTGGTCGGTGATGAGCGTGTTCGACGCGTCCCCGAGGACCGCCGTGTCCGGTCGGGTCCGTGAGCTGGTGCGCCGGATCGCCGTCGAGGCGTTCGGCGCGGCCGAGGCCGAGGTCCCGATCCCGGGGTTCACGGTGTTCACCGACCGCCGCCTCGACGACCCGCTGGCCGGAATCCGGGCCGCGCTGCTCGTGCACACGGTGGCGGAGTCCCAGCTGACTGAGTACGCCCGGGCCGCCCGCGCGTCGGGCCGGTCCTGGGACCAGATCGCCGACGCGCTCGGCATCACCACCGACGAGGTCGCGGTCGTGGGGGAGGCGGCGTTCGACTGGCTGGTCTGCGGCCGGGCCCCGGACCCCGAGCCGGACGGGGTGCGCTCGTTCCGGACGCCGTGCGCGTACTGGCGCTGCTCGACCTGCGACGGCCTGGTCACCGACCACGGCCCGTTCGAGGGCAACCCGGCCAACAGCGAGGACGGCCACGCCAAGGGCTGCACCCGCCACGCCGCCGAGGTGCAGGCGTGGAACGAGGGGTGGGAGCACTGATGGAGATCCTGGTCAGCTCCACCGCGCTCGTACTCGCGATGTTCGCCGCGGGCGCGCTGCTCGCCTGGGCCCGCGGCGCCCGAGCGTTGGCCGCCGGCCTCGCCCTGGTCGCGCTGCTCCCGGCCGCGACGATCGTCACCGCCCTGTCCTGGCCTGCACTCGTCGCCGTGGTCGGGCTGGCGGGGGTGATCGTGTGGCACCGCTGGTCGCGCTCGTCGGCCACAGTGTCCCGCTGGGCCGCGCGGTCCCGCCGGAAGGTCGGCGTCGCGTCGTCGCTGGACATCGTCCGCCACGCCGGGACCCTGGCCGTCCGCCGACGGACCGGCACAGTCCGCCCGTCCCTGGCCGGTCTCCCGCGGTGGCAGCGGGCCCGGCTCGCCACGAGCGAGGCCGCGGTGGAGTTGTGCCGTACGGGCGTGTTGCGGGTGTGGGCGCTGGTCGAGGACGTGGTGATCGTGGTCGGCGGTCCCCGCACCGGTAAGACCGGCTGGCTCGCCGGGCGCGTCCTGGACGCCCCCGGCGCGGCCCTGGTGACCTCGACCCGCACCGACCTGCTCGACCTGTGCGCGCCGCTGCGCCGCCAGACCCGGGGTGAGGTGTTCGTGTTCAACCCCGCCGGCCTCGGCGGCCGGGCCAGCACGATCACGTTCGATCCGCTGACCGGCTGCACCGACCCGGTGAGCGCGACCGAGCGGGCCACGGACATGCTCGCCGCCGTCGCGTCCGGGTCGGGTGGGGATCGGGAGTTCTGGGACGGTCAGGCCCGCCGCGTCCTCGCCGCCCTGCTGCACGCCGCCGCCCTCGGGCACAAGCTGATGGCCGACGTCCTCGGCTGGGTCGCCGACCCCGACACCGCCGGCCGCGAGGTCCCCGCACTGCTGCGCCGCTCGGGGGTGACCGCGTTCGAGCAGGACGTCATGCAGTTCCTGACCACCAACGAGCGCACCCGTTCCTCGATCACCTCCAGCGTGATGCCCGCCCTCGGGTGGCTGACCCATCCCGCGGCGGCTGCGGCGGCGGAGCCGGGGGAGGGGTTCGACGTCGCCCGGCTCCTCGACGACCGCGCGACGGTGTTCCTGCTCGGCGCCGAGGAGGCCCAGACCGCCCCACTGGTGTGTGCGCTGACCGGGCACATCGCCCGCGAGGCCCGACGGCTGGCCGCCGGGCAGCCGAAGGGGCGGCTGGATCCGCCGCTGGGGTTGTTCCTGGACGAGGCCGCCCTGATCTCCCCGGTCCCGCTGGAGTCGTGGACCGCGGACATGGGCGGTCGTGGGGTGACGATCCTGTGCGCGTTCCAGTCCCGGGCCCAACTCCTGGCCCGCTGGGGTGAGCACAAGGCGGCGACCATCCTGAACAACACCGCCGCCGTCATGATCTTCGGCGGGACCCGGGACAAGGCGGACCTGGAGTTCTGGTCCACCCTGGCCGGAGAGCGGGACGAGCGGGTCACCACGACCGATGACCGCGGCCGCGTCGCCTCGCGCAGCGTGCGGAAGGTGCCGGTGCTCGCTCCGGCGCAGATCGCGAACCTGCCCGCGGGGCGGGTGGTGGTGATCCGCCGCGGGATCGCCCCGGTGATCGGGCGGGCGCAGATGGCGTGGCGTCGCCGCGATGTGCGGCGTCGGGCGCGGGTGCTGGCGCGGATCCAGGCCGAGAACCGCTGGCACCGCCGCGGTGAGGCCGCTCGGGTGTGGGCCGATGGCCAGCTCGAACGCCTCCTGGTCCTGCTCGCCGCACGGTGGCCAGACCGCTACAGCGAGGCGGCCGAGCGGGTCCGGTCGTCCAACCGGATGTTCGCCGAGCTCCGCGCGATCCGCCGCGGTACCGAGGCTGACCAGGCCGTCGAGGAGACCGCGCCGCACGAGCCCGGTCCCGATTGCGAGGGCGGTCGTCCCGCTGGCCCGGCCGGTGGCGCGAGTGATGGGCGGTGGACCCGATGAGCGAGCGCTACGAGATGTGGACCCCGGCCCAGGCCGTCGACCGGCTCGCCGCCGACCTCCCCGGGGGCCGGACGGACGCGGAACAGGTCGTCGCCTCCTACCTGCGCGACGCCACCGGAGTGCACGGCCGGCCCTCGTTGGGCTGGCGGCTCGACGAGTTCGACCTCGACGACGCCTGCGCCAGGTTCGGGTGGGTGGACTTCGCGGGTGGCGAGACCGTCGCGCAGGCCCGCGCCCGTGCCGATGCCGCCGCGGTCGCGGCGCTAAGCGAGGCCCGGGGGACGTCGGCGATCACCGAGCGGGATCGGCTGGCCGGGCTGCACTCCGACGCGGAGATGTGGGGCTACCGCGCCCATCGGGTCGGGCTCGACGAGCTGACCAACACGACCGGCTGCGACCCGCAGCCGCGGCTCGTGACGGTCGCCCGGGAGGGCCGGGAGCGCTCGCACCGCGAAGCCGTCGCGGCTCACGACGCTCGCGTCGCCGCAGCAGAGGCCGCCGCAACCGCCACCGCCCTCACCGGGCAGCACCAGGACCAGAACAACCGCGACCAGGAGGACGACGTGCACACCCCGAACGACCGCCCCCCGGCGGAGATCGAGGAGCCCGGAGACCGTGAGCGGGTTCTCGCCGAGGGGCACGGTGCGTCCGTCGGCGGGATGTGGCTCACGCCGGACGAGACCGCCGAGGACGGGGTCCGGCCGCTGACCGAGGCCGAGGCCCGCCGCTTCTCCGACCTGGTGCGCGCCTCGCAGGCCGAGGCCGTCGCCGACCAACTCGACGACGCACCGGCCCCGGGCCGGGCCCCGTCGGGCGACGGTGACGGGGCGGGGTGGGAGCGGTGAACCCGCCGTCGCACCCCGAGCCGGGTGACGGCGGGGCGCTGGCCCGGCTGGCCGGTCAGGTCGACACACTGCGCCGCCAGGTCGCCGAGCTGGAGCCGATCCGCGACCAGGTCGGGGAGCTGGGGCGGCTCGTCGGGCAGCTCTCGGAGGCATTGGCCGCGGTGACCGCGCGCCGGCGGATCCCGGCGGCGCCGTCGTGGCTGCTGGCCCCGACCGACACCGCCGAGACCCGGCGGCTGCTCGACGAGCTGTGCGGGTGGGCGCAGGCGGTGTTCCTGCGCTATCCCGACGCGGCGAAGGTGCTGCCCGAGTGCTGGCTGTGGCACCCCGAGGTCGTCGAGGAGCTGCTCTGGCTCATGCACGCCTGGCTCGCCGCCTACCAGGGCCCGGCCGCGTCGGTCGGCGCGGCGGGGGACTGGCACGACCGTCAGCGGCCCGGGGTGGTCAACCGGATCCGGAAGGAGGCCGGGTCGTGCTCGATCGAGCGCCACCAGACCCGCCCCGGCTGGAGCGCCCCCGGCGGCGCGGCGCTGCCGGTTCCGGGCACCGATCACGTTGAGGAGATCGCACGGTGGTGGGCCGGGCAGCGCGACCAGGCCCCGCCCGAGCCCGCCCCGGCGGTCGACGCCGGCCCGATCGGGACGGCTCTGCGATGACGGCCGCGGGAAGCGGGGCGCGCTGGGGTCGGGCGTCGGTGTGGCTGCCGGGCCTGGCCGTCGCGATCGGCGCCGCGGTGGCGACCGCGCACGGCCTGTTCGAGGTCGCGGTTGCCGCGCGGGTCCCGGTCGCGGTGGCGTGGATCTACCCGCTGATCACCGACGGCCTGGCCCTGGTCGCCTACACCGCGACCGCGCGGCTGTCCGGTGGCGCCGCCCGCTACGCGTGGAGCGTGGTGATCGTCGCCGCCGGGCTGTCGGGTCTGGCGCAGGCGGTGTTCCTCGCCGGGCCCGCCCCGGCTCCCGGGGCCCCGCCGGTCGAGGCGGATGCGGTGTTGCGGTTCGGGGTCGGGGCGTGGCCCGCGATCGCCGCGGCCGTCGTCGCGCATCTGCTCTACCTCCTCGCCGAGACCCGCCCCGAGCCGAGACCTGCGGACCGGGATCGGCCCGATTCCGACGGCGTGTCCGCGCCGCGTGCCCGGGCGACCATCACCGTCCCGCCGTCCGGCCGGACACCGGTGGAACACCACGACCCGGTGGGACACGGCCCGGCTGTCCCGCCCGCGCTGGACGGGCCGGTGATCCCGGCCCCGCCGCGGCTGGTGTCCCGCCCGGCACCCGGCCCGGCGGTCCGGCCGGAGCCCGGGACCGGTGCGGGCGCCCAGGAACGCGCCCGCACGACCGCCCAGACCCACCGCCAGCGCCACGGCAACCTCCCGACGGTGCGCGAGCTGCAGGACCTGGCCGACGTCGGCCGCGGCACCGCCGCCCGAGCACTCCAGCAGCTCCGCGACACCCCGCAGCAGGCCCCGAACACCCTGCACCTCGTCCCCGACGAGCCCCAGAACAGGACCACCCGATGACCACCAGCAGCCAGAACATCACCGCGACCGAGCACGCGACGAGAACCCAGAGCGACTACCCCGAACAGAGCAATAAGAGCCCAAGATCAAAGCGATCACACCCTTGCATCACGATCCGCGGGTCCGGGCCGGCCTTCGGCCTCCCGGCAACCCCGACACCCGCCGCGCAGACCTGCCCGGCCCGGCTCGCCGCCGTCGCGGGGTGGTCGCGGTGCTGAGGATCGTCAACGGCTACAGCCCGGAGTACCTGTTGAAGGAGGTCGCGACCGGGCGGGAGAACTACTACACCGGCGCCGTCGCCGACGGGGAGCCCCCGGGCCGCTGGTGGGGCGCCGGAGCGGAGAAGCTCGGGCTGCACGGCCTGGTCGAGGCCCAGGACATGCGCGCGGTCTACGAGCGGTTCCTCGACCCGCGGGACACCGCGTTCCACGACCCGTCCCAGTGGGACACCGTCCCGACGCTGGGACACACCGGTCGCAAGTACCTGTCCGAGGACGAGATCTACGCCGCCGCGCTGGAACGCGAGCCGGACGCCGCGGCGGAACGCCGCGCCCAGCTCCGGACGGACGCAGGCAAGTCGGCCCGGCACAACGTCGCGTTCTACGACGCCACGTTCTCCGTGCAGAAGTCGGTGACGCTGCTGCACACCGCGTTCGAGGCCCGTGAGGTCGCCGCTCGCCAGGCCGGGGACGAGGCGACCGCCGCGGCGTGGGGGCAGTTCCGGGCGGCGGTCGAGGACGCGATCTGGGCCGGGAACAACGCCGCGCTGGAGCTGCTGCAGGACAAGGCCGGCTATACCCGGGTCGGGCACCACGGCGGTGCCGCCGGCCGCTATGCCGACGCGCATGCCTTCACCGTGGCGTCGTTTTTCCAGCACGACTCTCGTGACCGGGACCCGCAGCTGCACGTCCACAACACGATCCTTAACCGTGTCGAGGGCCCGGACGGGGTGTGGCGCACCGTCGACGGCCGGAGTCTGCATCGCTGGCGTCCGGCTGCCGCCGCGGTCGCGGAGCGCACGACCGAGGAGCGGATCACGGCGTCGCTCGGGTTGGTGATGGCGACCCGCCCGGATGGCAAGGCTCGCGAGGTCGTGGGGGTATCGGAGCAGGCGATGAGCCTGATCTCGACGCGGCGGCACAAGGTGACCGCGAAGACCGCGGAGCTGGTCGAGGCGTTCGAGGCCCGCTACGGGCACGCCCCGAACGGCTACCAGCTCGAACGCCTCGCCCAGCAGGCCACCCTCGCCACCCGGGCCCGTAAGTCCCACCAAGGTGAGACTCGTGAGGAGCTGCTCGACCGGGTCGCGGCCCGGATGGACGCCGAGATCGCCGGTGGCCTGGCCGGGATCGCCGACGCCGCCCTGGCCGCCCGCCCGGGCGAGGTCCCGCCGATGCAGTGGTCCCCGGCCGAGGTCGTGTACGTCGCGCTCGCCGAGGTGCAGAACTCCCGGACCGTGTGGACCCGCCCGGACCTCATCCGCGCGCTGAACAGTGCGCTGCCCGACCACCTCGGGATCAGCGACGGCGCGCAGATCGCGAAGCTCCTCGATGTCCTCGCCGACGAGGCCATGACTGCCGACCTCGCCAGTGTGCAGACCAAGCGCCCCGCGGCCGACGTCCTGCCGGATGAGTACAAGCTCGCCAACGGCGACTCCGCGTTCGAGGCCCCCGGCGCCACTCTCTACGCGACGACCGGGCACGTCCACACCGAGCGGATCCTCGCCGGTGCTGCCGGGCGTCACGACGGCGAGCGCCTGCCCGACGCCGTGATCGACCGGTTCCTGACCGGACTGGCCGCGAACGGCACCCGGCTCGGGGCCGCGCAGGAGGCCGCCGTCCACGGCATCCTCGGGTCCGGGGCTCGGGTCGAGACCCTGGTCGGCCCGCCCGGGACGGGGAAGTCGTTCACCGTCGGGATGATGGCGCGGGCCTGGACCGCCCCCGACCTGACCAGCGGTGGTCCGCCGCGGCGGGTGTTCGGGCTCGCTACCGCGCAGGCGGCAACGACGGTGCTGGCCGAGCAGGGCCTGACCGCGCGCAACATCGCCGCGTGGCTCGCGACCCAGGACCGGCTCACCGCCGGCCGCCCCCGCGACGACGCGGATCTGGGGTTTCGGCTGCACTCCGGGGACATCGTGGTGGTGGACGAGTCGGCGATGACCGACACCCCCGCCCTGGCCGCCATCCACGGCCATGTGGATGCGGCGGGGGCGAAGCTGTTGCTGGTCGGGGATCCGCGCCAGCTCGCCGCGATCGGCGCCGGCGGCGGCATGGATCTGATCTCGCGGGCGGGCGGGGCGCGCTACGAGCTCAACGAGGCCCGCCGCTTCACCCACGCATGGGAACGCGAGGCATCGCTACGGCTGCGCGAGGGCGACACCACGGTGCTCGACGAGTACCACCGCCACGGCCGTCTGATCGACTGCGGCCCGCGGGATGCGGCCGAGGCCTCGGCGGCGCGGGCGTGGCTGGCCGACACCCTGGCCGGGAAGGCGTCGCTGCTGCTGGTCGACACCAACGACCAGGCCGACCGGCTCTCCTCCGAGTTGCGTGCGCAGCTGGTCGACCTCGGCCTGGTTACCGAGTCCGGGGTGCGGCTGGGCCGCACCGGCGCTTACGCCGGGGTCGGTGACGTCGTGGAGGCCCGTGCGATCGGCCACGACCTTGCCGGGTTCGAGGGCAACATCCGCGCCCCGCACACCCGGGAACGCTTCCGCGTCGTCGGGGTCCGCGATGACGGCGGCCTGGACGTCACCACCGACCTCAGCCGCGACGGCGACGAGGCGGGGGAGCGGATGGTGCTCTCGCCCCGGTTCGTCGCCGACGACCTGGCCCTGGGTTACGCGGGGACCCGCTACTGCGGGCAGGGCGCCACGGTGACGACCTGCCACTCGGTGGTCACCGACCGGACCGACCAAGCCGCCGCCCTGGTCGGGATGACCCGCGGGACCGACGCCAACACCGCCTACGTCGCCACCGTGACCGAGCTGCCCGACGCCGCGGACGGCGGCCGGGACCACCAGCTGCACCGCTCCCCGAAGGCCGTCCTGACGACCGCATTGGAGCTGGCCGAACCGGACCGCTCCGCCCTGACCATCGCCGAGGACTCCGCCCAGTGGGCCGAGTCGATTCCCGTCGCGGCCGAGCTGTTCGCCGACGCCGCCCACCAGGCGTCGGTCCGCCGCACGAGCGCGTGGCTGGACCGGCTCACCGACACCGGAGTCCTGACCGTCGAGCAGCGCGACCAGCTCGCCGCCGAGGACGCCTCCACCTCGCTGACCCGCGTGCTGCGCCGTGCCGAGGTCTCCGGCACCGACCCCTACGCCGCGTTGCACGCTACGATCACCGGCCAGCCACTCACCGGCGCCCGCAATCTCACCAACGTCATCCACGCCCGTCTACGCGACCGGCAGCGGTTCGAACCCGACGTCGGCACCTGGGCCGATCGGGTCCCGCACCTCGACGACCCGCAGATGACCCGCTACCTCGACCGGCTCGCCGAGCACCTCGACCAGCGCACCGCCGAGCTCGGCGCCGCGGCCGCGGCCGGGCCGCCGAGCTGGGCGACCGAGCTGCTCGGTGAGGTGCCCGACCGGGACGCGGCCGAGGCCCGCACGGAGTGGGAGCGCAGGGCCGGCGCCGTCGCTGCCTGCCGCGCTCTGACCGGCCGCGAGGACATCGACGCGACCGAGGCCGGCCCCGCCGAGGCCCTCGACGTGCTCGGCGCCGCACCGAAGCCCGGAATGGTGGAGCACCACGCGGCCTACTGCGCCGGGTGGGAGGCGCTGGGCCGGCCCCGCGCGGACCGGGAGGAGTTCGAGCTGTCCGACGGCGCGCTGAGGATGCGCGTGCGCGCCTACGAGCGTCAGCAGGCGTGGGCGCCCCGTTACGTCGCCAACGAACTCGCCGGGACCCGCCAGGCTGCCGAGCACCACCGCGGCGCCGCCACCCTGCACCGCGCCGAAGCCGACGCAGCCACGGACCCGGCCCGCGCCGCCGAGCTGCACCAGGCCGCCGACGGAGCTGCCTCCCTGGCCGCCGAGCTGGACCGGCGCACCGGCGAGCTGGAGGAGGTTGAGGCCGCCCGCGGGCGTTGGCTGCTGCGGACCGCCGTCGATCGGGACAAGCACGACCGGGCGGTGATCGCGCTCGCGCACCGCAACAGCGACCGCGACACTCCCGATGAGCGGGTCACCGCCGACGAGTGGCTTACCGCTCACGACGAGGCCATGCGCGCTGAGGACGAGCACCGCCCGATCACCGAGCACGACCTCGACGACACCGTCGATGAGTCCCATACGCTCGACGACGGCCCGGTCCTGGAGACCGCGGTCCCCGACCTGCGCGAGACCGCCGCGACCCAGCCGCGGGAACGGCACGAGGACGACGTCCGTGTGCCGACCACCGCCGAGTCCGAGCACTCCGTCACCCGCGCCCGTCGGGCCCTTGACGAGATCCAGGCCCAGGAGGTCTACGAGGCCGGCCTCGACACCTCCGAGGCCCGCGACGTCGACCACGCCCGCAACGACCCATACGCCGACGAGGTCGGGGACGGCGAGGATGACTACGCCGACCGCTGGGGCTGACCCGGATCGGTCACGATCGCCTCGACGACGGCCCGCCACAGCGGCCACCGCTGCGGCGGCTCGTCGTCGGGGCGCACCGGCCACGCCATGTGATAGCCGTCGTCCTCGATGTCGAGGTACGCCTCGGCGATCTCCACAGCCGACCACGCCCGCGGGGACCGCCACAGCTCCAAGGCCGCGGCCACCGGCGCCGGTAGCCGGCCGCCCGGGATCCGCTGCGTCGGACCCCACGACGCCGTGACGACCGGACAGCCGTCCGCGCGGGTCCCGGTCTGCACCAGCTCGGCCGGGTTCCACCGCACGACGTGCTCACCGACCCGCGGCACGTCGACCAGGACGAGCCCCGTCGGTAGTAGCTCGCCGGGGCGCTGCAACGCGATCTGTAGGTCCGCCTGCTCCCAGGCCAGCACCAGCCGCGAGGCGTTCGCGAACGATGCGACGACGCCGAGGGCCTCGACGGCCGTGTGCGCGTCGTCGCCCGGGTAGAACGGCCGCGTGCGGACGTAACCCGCGTACGGATGACGACCCAGGTCCTCGCAGAGCATGTGCATCGTCGGGGGCGGTATGAACCCGCCCTCGGCCAGCATCGTGTCGGTCGTCGCGACGGCGATGTTCTCCAGCTCGTCCACCAACTGCTGCTCGGTCATCTCCACGTCAGCAGAGTCTGCGACAGCCCCCCGACAGTTCTCGGAAGCTTGAACAACCCCTCCCGGGGGCGTTCACGAACCTTTTTGATCGACCACAGCTTGGAAATGGCATCCGCGAGCGCTGCGACGACCGATCTGACGGTGGTGAGCCCACTCTGGCTCACATGAACGCGCGGACCTCCG
>JAESFO010000696.1_pt1 | contig 16085 bp, 12 predicted proteins | sample 9269421 | NCBI WGS metagenome assembly JAESFO01 (sample SAMN14502839, study PRJNA617101) | algae metagenome | isolation source: Nostoc desertorum CM1-VF14 and co-occurring heterotrophs from rocky... | place: USA: Clark Mountains, San Bernardino, California | collected 2000-06-05 | reverse complement strand
CTGTCCGGGGCCGGCGGGATCGCCGGGCTCGGCCGGGTCGAGGGCGAGGCGGGCAACGGCAGGCTCCTGATGAGCATGGGGCTCGGGATCGTCGGGGCGACCGCCTCCCGTGACAGCCCGCTCTCGCTCGCCGGCACCACTCCGGTCGCGCGGCTGGTCGAGGAGTCGGAGATCGTCGTCGTGCCCGCGGACTCGCCCTACCGCGACGTCCGCGCGCTGCTCGACGCCTGGCGCGCCGCCCCCGGCGGGCTCACCGCCGGCGGTGGCTCGAGCGTCGGTGGACCGGACCACCTCGCCACGATGCTGCTCGCCGAGGGCACCGGCATCGCGCCCGCCCGGGTCCGCTACGTGTCCTACGAGGGCGGGGGTCCGCTGCTCGCGGCGGTGCTGCGCGGCGAGGTGGGTTTCGCGGTGTCGGGGGTGGGCGAGTTCGCCGACCAGATCGGGTCCGGTGACCTGCGGGTGCTCGCGGTGACCGCCGGCGAGCGGGTGCCCGGCCTCGACGTGCCGACGCTGCGCGAGTCGGGGGTGGACGTCGAGTTCAGCAACTGGCGCGGGCTGGTCGCGCCGCCCGGGCTGCCCGACGCCGACCGCGCCGCGCTGGCCGACGCCGTCTCCGCGATGCGCGACACACCCGAGTGGCGGCAGGTGCTGGCCGCGAACGGGTGGCGCGACGCCTGGCTCCCGGGCGCGGACTTCGCCCGGTTCACCGCCGCCGAGAACGAGCGGGTGGAGCACGTCCTGGGCGAGCTGGGGCTGCGAACACGCTGACCCGCGCACCCGGTCCGCGGTGACCGCAACGACCACAACGACCGTTGTGGCCGTTACGGAGACATCGGACGGGTGACTCCGCACACTGCAACGCGTTCGCTTCGCAACGGTGAGATCGGACGCAGATGCCTCAGACGGCTCCTCCACGAATGCAGGACCGGCCTCCGCCGGACGCCCCCACGCCGCCCGTGCCGCGGCCCCGGGTCGGACCTCTCCTCGGCACGGTGGTGGCCGTGCTGGCCGCCCTGCTCCTCGTCCCGCCCGCGGTGGGCGCGATCGGGGGCGGCGGCGACGGCACCCAGCTCCGCGGGCTGCGGATGCTGGTCCCGAACGCCCCCGGCGGCGGCTACGACGTCACCGCCCGCAGCGCGGCCAAGGCCATGGAGGACGCCGGGCTGACCGGGTCGGTCGAGGTCTTCAACCTGCCCGGTGCGGGCGGCACGGTCGGGCTCGGCCGGACCGTCAACGAGGCCGGCGACGACCGGCTGGTGATGAGCATGGGCCTGGGCGTGGTCGGGAGCGTGTACTCCAACGACTCGCCGGCCACGCTCGAGCAGACCACACCGATCGCGCGGCTCACCGAGGAGACCGAGATCGTCGTCGTCCCCGGTGACTCGCCCTACCGGAACCTCGGCGACCTGCTGGCCGCCTGGCGGGCGGCCCCCGGGAAGACCCCGGTCGGCGGCGGCTCCTCCCCCGGCGGCCCGGACCATCTGGCCCCGATGCTGATGGCCGAGGGCGCCGGCGTGGACCCGCGCACGGTCAACTACGTCTCCTACGACGGCGGCGGCGAGCTGCTCGCCGCCGTCCTCGGCGGCAAGGTCGCGTTCGGGGTGTCCGGGCTCGGCGAGTTCGCCGACCAGATCGCCTCGGGCGACCTGCGGGTGCTCGCGGTGACCGCGGGCGAGCGGATCCCCGGCCTCGACGCGCCGACGCTGCGCGAGTCCGGCATCGACGTCGAGTTCACCAACTGGCGCGGTGTCGTCGCGCCGCCGGGGCTGGACCCCGAGGGCGTCGCCGAGCTGGAGCGCGCCTACGCCGAGCTGCACACGACGCCGGAGTGGCGCGAGGTGCTGGCACGCAACGGGTGGCAGGACGCGTACCTGCCGGGGCCGGAGTTCGGCCGGTTCCTGGCCGACGAGGACGCCCGCGTCGAGCGGGTACTGACCGGGCTGGGGCTGACGTGACGACCATCGGGGACACCGGGGACACCGGGACCGCTCGCTCCTGGTGGACGGAGCACTCGGAGCTGGGTGTGTCGGTGCTGCTGGCCCTCACCGGCCTGCTGGTGCTCGGCGACACCCTCGCCGAGGGCGGCGGCGGCAGCGCGTCCGACCCGCTCGGACCGCGCACCGTCGCGTTCGTGCTCGGCGCGGCGCTGCTGGTACTGGCGGCGTTGCTGACCGTCGACGTCCTGCGCGGCGGCCGCGGCGAGGCCGAGGGCGGCGAGGACGTCGACCTCGACACCGCCATGGACCTGCGCACGGTCGGGATGCTGGCCGGGGTGATCGTCGCGACGGCGGCACTCATCCCGCTCGCCGGCTGGCCGATCGCCGGGACCGTCCTGTTCGCCGGCGCCACCTACGCGCTCGGCTCGCGCGCGGTGCTCCGCGACCTCGGCATCGCCGCCGCGGTCTCGCTGCTGACCTGGGTGCTGTTCGACGCCGTGCTCGGCGTCGACCTGCCGGGCGGCCCGCTGATGGGGGTGTTCGGCTGATGGGCACGTTCGACCTGCTCATGAACGGGTTCGCGCACGCGCTGACCCCGCAGAACCTGCTGTTCGCCGCGTTCGGGGTGCTGCTCGGCACCGCGATCGGTGTGCTGCCGGGCATCGGCCCGGCGATGGCGGTGGCACTGCTGCTGCCGGTGACCTACGCGTTCGACCCGACCGGCGCGTTCATCATGTTCGCCGGCATCTACTTCGGGGCGATGTTCGGCGGGTCGACGACGTCGATCCTGCTGAACACCCCCGGCGAGTCCGCCTCGGTGATGGCGGCCATCGAGGGCAACCCGATGGCGAAGTCCGGGCGCGGCGCCCAGGCGCTCGCCACCGCCGCGATCGGGCACTTCATCGGCGGCATCGTCGGCGTGACCGGGCTGGTCCTGGTCGCCCCGCTGATCGCCTCGGTGGCCGTCGACATCGGCGCCCCGGACTACTTCGCGATCATGGTCCTGGCCTTCGTCGCCGTCAGCGGCGTGCTGGGCGCCTCGCGGGTCCGCGGGTTCGCCGCGCTCGCACTGGGCCTCACGATCGGCCTGGTCGGGCTCGACCCGATCTCCGGGCAGCCGCGGCTCACCTTCGGGGTGCCGCAGCTGGCCGACGGCATCGACGTCATCATCGTCGCGGTCGGGCTGTTCGCGATCGGCGAGGCGCTGTGGGTGGCCGCCCACCTGCGACGACGCGCGCAGGAGGTCATCCCGGTCGGCCGTCCGTGGCTGGGCCGCGAGGACCTCAAGCGGACCTGGAAGCCGTGGCTGCGCGGCCCGTTCATCGGGTTCGGCTTCGGTTCGATCCCGGCCGGCGGCGCCGAGATGTCGACCTTCATGGCGTACGTGACCGAGCGGAAGCTCTCGAAGCACCCGGAGCAGTTCGGGAAGGGCGCCATCGAGGGCGTCGCCGGGCCGGAGTCCGCGGCCAGCGCGTCGTCGGCGGGGACGCTGGCGACGATGCTGACCCTCGGCCTGCCGACGACGGCGATCGCCGCCGTCATGCTCGCCGCGTTCCAGCAGTTCGGCATCCAGCCCGGCCCGCTGCTGTTCCAGAAGGAGCCGGACCTGGTCTGGACGCTCATCGCGAGCCTGTTCATCGGCCTGGTCATGCTGCTGGTGCTGAACCTTCCGCTGGCCCCGGCCTGGGCGAAGCTGCTGCGGATCCCGCGGCCGTACCTCTACGCGGGCATCCTGTTCTTCGCCTGCGTCGGCGCCTACGCGGTGTCCGGCCAGCCGGTCGACCTGCTGGTGCTGCTCGCGATCGGCGGCATCGGGTTCCTGATGCGCCGGTTCGGGCTGCCGGTGCTGCCGGCCATCATCGGCGTCATCCTCGGCCCGGACGCGGAGCTGCAGCTGCGCCGCGCCCTGCAGATCGCCGACGGCGACGTCACCACGCTGGTCTCCACCCCGCTCGCGATCGTCGTGTACTCGCTGATCGCGATCCTGCTGGTCGCCCCGGTCGTGCTCCGCGCGGTCCGCGCCCAGCGGAGCGACCGGGAGTCCGAGACGGTCTGACCCGGTCGGTGCCCCGACACGCCCCGCGGCCGCACCGGCCGCGGGGCGTCGTCGTCCGCGCGGTGATCCGTGCGCCGCGCGCGTCCGGACGCACGCGCGGCACGGATCACCGCGCGCAGCGGATCACGTCACGGCGCGGTGGGGCAGGATCGGGTCATGGGGTTCGACGCCGCCCGCGCGCTCGCCGAGACGCTGCTGGCCCACCAGCGCCCGGAGCTGTGGGAGCGCGCGCAGCGGGCGGCGATCGCGGCCCGTGCCGCCGCCGAGGACGGCGGGCACGACCGGGACCTGCTGATGACGGCCGCGGTGCTGCACCCCATCGGGCACTCGCCGGTCGCCCGCCGGACCGGCGACCCGCAGCGCGACGCCGCCCGGTTCCTCGAGGTCCGCGGCTACGACGCGCGGGTCGTCGAGCTCGTCGCCGGGCACGGCCCGCTCGCCGGTGCGCTGCTCGCCTGCACCGACGCGGCCACCGTCACCCCACCGGATACGGACGATCCGCCCGCAGGAGCGGCGCAGACCGTGTCGTAGCGCAATCCTGGGCCGGTGGCGATCACCGAGGCCCCGCGGCGGGTCCGCGACCCGGGTGGGCTCCTGCAGGACGCGCACCGCCCGACCGGCAGGGCCCGCACGCCCGGCCCGAACCGGAGCACCCGCGCCACGCCCGGTGCGAGGTCACCGGCGTCGGCGAGGTCGCCCCGATCATCCGGGAGATCCTGCGGGAGGCCGGGCCCGACGTGGCCCGGCACCCGTGGTGCACGTCGGCTAGGGCGGCCCGTAGTGGCCGGCGTGGGTCTCGCGGACGACGTTCTTGCGGATCTTCCCGGTCGAGGTGCGCGGCAGCTCGTCGGCGACGATCACCGCCTTCGGGACCTTGTAGGGGTCGAGGTGCCCGCGCAGGGCGGCCAGCAGCGCCTCCGGGTCGACCGTCGCGCCGGGCCGGGGCACGACCACCGCGGTGATCGCCTCGCTCCACCGCTCGTGCGGCAGCCCGACCACGACCGCCTCCGCGACGTCCGGTGCGGCCGCGTAGACGGCCCGCTCGACCTCCAGCGAGGCCACGTTCTCGCCGCCCGTCTTGATCACGTCCTTGACCCGGTCGGCGAACCACAGCACGCCGTCCTCGCCGAGCCGGCCGACGTCGCCGGAGTGGAACCAGCCGTGCCGGAACGCCTCGTCGGTCGCGGCGTCGTCGTCGAGGTAGCCGTTCATGGTGGACGGGCCGCGGTAGACGATCTCGCCCTCCTCCCCCGGGCCGAGCAGGGTCCCGCCGGAGTCCATGACCGCGACCCGGACCCCGGTGATCGGGGTGCCGACCGCACCGATGTGGGTCAGCTGGTGCTCGGGACGGAACAGGGTGGTGCACGGGCTCATCTCGGTCTGCCCGAACAGCAGCGCGAAGTCGCAGCCGAAGCCGTCCAGGCAGGCCCGGATCAGCGGCTCGGGCATCGGCGCCATCGCGTACACGGCGCGCCGCAGCGACGACAGGTCCCGCCCGGCGAACGACGGGTGCTCCAGCGCCGCCCGGTACATCATCGGCAGTCCGAACACCTGGGTGATCCGCTCGCGCTCGACGGTGTCGAGGAACGCGGCGGGCTCGAACCCCCGGGAGAGGTGGATCGTCGCCCCGACCAGCACCGCCGGGGTGCAGAACGCGTTGAGCTGCGCGGTGTGGAACATCGGCATCATCGCCAGGAAGCGGTCCGCCGCCGACCAGCCCGAGTCCAGCGCCGCGGAGAACGACTCCAGGGTGACCGCCAGGTGCGAGGTGACGACGCCCTTGGGGAACGACGTCGTCCCCGAGGTGTAGAGGTAGGACAGCGGGTCCCGGTCCTCGACCAGCACCTCGACCGGCCCGGCGCCGTCCCCTCCCCCGGCCTCGACGTCGGCCAGCGGGACCCGGGCGCCGGCCGGCCCGCCGGTGCCGGGCGCGACGAACACCTCGGTCACCGCGGGCACCTGCTCCCAGGCCGGCGCGAGCGCCGCGACCAGCTGCGCCTCGACGACGATCCCGCGGGCCCGGGAGTGGCCCAGGACGTAGGCGACCTCGTCCGGACGCCAGCCCAGGTTCACCGGCACGCAGACCAGGCCGAGGCGGGCGCAGGCGTAGTAGACGGCGAGGAACTCGGCGCTGTTGCCCGAGGCCAGCGCGAGCGCGTCGCCGCGGGTCCAGCCGCGCGCGGCGAGCCCGCGGGCCAGCCGGTCCACCCAGGCGTCCAGCTCGGCCCAGGTCCAGGACCGCTCCCCGTCGACGACGGCGGTCCGCCCCGGCCGGGCGGCGGCGCTGCGGCCGAGCGCGTCGGCGACGTTGACCCGCCCGATCAGGTTCCGGTCGAGCTCGCCGGCACCCATCAGTACGACCTCGGCAGCCCGAGCCCGTGCTGGGCGACGTGGTTGAGGATCATCTCGCGGTTCACCGGCGCGACCTGCATGAGCCGGGCCATCCCCCAGTACGGGATCAGCCCGTACTCGCCGGCCAGACCGTTGCCGCCGTGGGTCTGCATGGCCGCCTCGACGGCGTGCGTCGCCGCCTCGGCCGCCGCGTACTTGGCCATGTTGGACTCCTCGCCCGCGGGCATCCCGCGGTCGTGCAGCCACGCGGCCTTGCGGGTCATCAGCGCCGCGAGCTCGGTCTCGATCCGGGCCCGCGCCAGCGGGTGCGAGACGCCCTGGTGGGCACCGATCGGGGTGTCCCAGACCTGCCGGGTGCGGGCGTAGTCGGCCGCCTTGGCCAGCGCGAACCGGGCGATGCCGACGCCGAGCGCGGCGCCGGTGATCCGCTCGGGGTTGAGGCCGCGGAAGACCTGGCGGAACCCGTCGCCCTCGGCGCCGACCAGGTTGCCCGCCGGGACGCGGACGTCGTCGAAGTGCAGGACGTGCTGCTTGTCCGGGGCGATGAGGTCCACCGGCAGCGGGGTACGGGTCAGCCCGGGCGAGTCGACCGGCACGACGAACAGGCTCAGGCGCGCCTTCCCGTCCGGTGCCCTCCCGGTCCGCGCGACGACCAGCACGGCCTCGGCGTCGTCGGTGCCGGAGATGTAGTGCTTGGTGCCGGTGAGCACCCAGTCGTCGCCGTCGCGGTCGGCGCGGGTCGCCATCCGGTGGGTGTTGGACCCCGCCTCCGGCTCGGTGATCGCGGAGACCACCTTGGTGGAGCCGTCGGCGAGCCCGGGCAGCCAGCGACGGCGCAGCTCCTCGGAGCCGAACTCCCCGATCACCTCGGCCGAGATCGCCGCGGATACCAGCACCAGCAGCAGCGGGGCGCCCTGCGCCGCGGCCTCCTCGCAGACGATGGACAGCTCCACGAGCCCGCCGCCACCGCCCCCGTGCTCCTCGGCGACGTTGACGCCCAGGAACCCCGCCTGCCCCATCGCCTTCCACAGCTCGTGGGTGTGCCTGCCCTCCCGGGCGCACCGCAGGTAGTACTCGCTGCCGTAGGAGGCCGCGATGGCGGCGACGGCCGCCCGCAGGTCGCGTTCCTCGTCGGTCTCGGTGAAGTCCACGCCGACTCCCTAGTGATCCGTTGTTCACTTGTGGCGGACCGTACCGCGCGGATGCGATGCTGGAAAGATGCCGACGCGAACCAGCTCCGGAACCGCGGGACCCCCGCGGCGGCGCGACCCGGAACGCGGGGAGCGGATCCTCGAGGCGGCGGCCCGGCTCGCGGCCGGTCGCGGCTTCCACGCCGTCGGGATGGCCGAGATCGGCGCCGAGGCCGGCATCGTCGGGTCCGGGATCTACCGGCACTTCGCCTCCAAGGAGGCGGTCCTGCTCGCCCTGCTCGACCGCGGCATGGCCCGCCTGGAGGCCTCCGCGGCCGCGGCGCTGGCCGCGGGCACCCCCGAGCGCGAGACGCTGACCGTGCTGGTGGCGGACCACATCCGGCTGGTGACCGAGAACCGCACCGAGTTCGCCGTCTACTACGGCGAGGTCCACACCCTGCCCGCCGAGGCCCGCCGCGACCTGCGGCGCCGTCAGCGCCACCACGTCGAGGACTGGGTGCACGTGCTCACCCCGCTGCGTCCGGACCTGTCCGACGGCGAGCTGCGCGTGCTGGTGCACGCCTGCGTCGGCGCGATCCAGTCGACGCTGTTCTTCCGCAGCGGCCTGGACCAGCACCGGCTGGTGGGGTTGCTCGGCGGGCTGGCGCACGGCCTGCTCGGCGTCGACCCGGTCCGCCGGTGAGGACCCGTGGTGATCTCCCCGGCATCCGGTTGACAACAACCCGCTCCCCCGGGTTCGGTGGAAGCGTGACCGGCTTCCTGCTGACCCGACGCCGTCACGTCGACAACCTCGTCGTCGTGAGCCAGGCCTGTCGCTGATCGCGTCACCGCAGGTCCGTTTCCTCCCTCTTCCCTCTCTTTCCGGCGCCGTCGTGTGCCCGTCTGCCGCGCCCGGCACACCCCCGAGGAGTCTCCCGTGTCCGATGCTCTCGCCACCACGCCCAACACCCGGATCCAGGAGCCGCTGAAGTTCGCGTACTGGGTCCCGAACGTCTCCGGCGGGCTGGTCACCAGCACCATCGAACAACGCACCGACTGGGGCTTCGAGTACAACAAGAAGCTGGCGCAGACCGCCGAGAACAACGGCTTCGAGTACGCGCTGTCCCAGATCCGCTACATGGCCAGCTACGGCGCCGACCACCAGCACGAGGCCACCGCGTTCTCCCTCGCGCTGGGCCTGGCCACCGAGCGGCTCAAGGTGATCGCCGCCGTCCACCCCGGCCTGTGGGAGCCCTCGGTGCTGGCCAAGTGGGTCGCCACCGCCGACCACCTGACGAACGGCCGGATCGCGGTCAACATCGTCTCCGGCTGGCTGAAGGCCGAGTTCACCGCGATGGGCCAGCCGTGGCTCGAGCACGACGAGCGCTACCGCCGCAGCAACGAGTTCATCCGGGTGCTGCGCGAGATCTGGACCTCCGACGGCGGCGCCGAGTTCGCCGGCGACTTCTACCGGATCCGCGATTTCGACCTCAAGCCCCGCCCGGTCGACGTCCCCGGCCGTCCGCACCCCGAGATCTTCCAGGGCGGCAACTCCACCGCGGCCCGCTACAACGGCGGCGCCGTGTCGGACTGGTACTTCTCCAACGGCAAGGACTACGACGGCTTCTCCGAGCAGGTCGAGGAGGTCCTCGGCCACGCGAAGACCGCCGAGCGGCTGCAGCCCGTCCGGTTCGGCCTCAACGGCTTCATGATCGCCCGGGACGGCGAGAAGGAGGCCCGGGACACCCTGCGCGAGATCATCGAGAAGGCCAACCGGCCCGCCGTCGACGGCTTCCGCGACGCCGTCCAGCAGGCCGGCAACTCCACCGGCGACAAGCGCGGCATGTGGGCGGACTCCTCGTTCGAGGACCTCGTCCAGTACAACGACGGCTTCAAGACCCAGCTGATCGGCACCCCGGAGCAGATCGCCGACCGCGCCATCGAGTACAAGCGGCGCGGCGCGAACCTGCTGCTGCTCGGCTTCCTGCACTTCCAGGAGGAGGTCGAGCACTTCGGCGCGAAGGTGCTGCCGATCATCCGGGAGAAGGAGGCCGAGCTGGCCGCCCGCGAGCCGCAGCTCACCACCGTCTGACCGACACCGTCCGCACGGGCCCGGCGACCGTCGTCGCCGGGCCCGTCCGCGTTCGCGGGGCGCTCGAGACCGCGGCGCGCTTCACCCGCGAGCGGGCCGGGCCGTGGCTCCACGGCGGCCACGAGCGCGCCGTCGACGAGCCCTACCGGCTCGACCCCTACGGCGACCTGCACGCGAAGCTGTGGGCGGTCGAGGCGCTGGCCGACGCCGTCGCGCAGGAGATCACCTCGGGGATCCTCGAGGGCCTCGGGGCCCGCGCGACGACCACGGAGCTGGGCTTTCGACCGGTTCCGGCGCAACGTCCGCACCCACACCCTGCACGACCCGGTCACCTACGAGCGGCGCGAGGTCGGGGCGTGGGTGCTGCGCGACGAGCTGCCCGAACCGACCTGGTACTCCCGACCGCCTGCGAACCCGGTCCCCCGGGACGACACCGCCCGCTCCGGTCGCGCCGGGGCGGGCGGTGTCGTCGCCGCAGTGGCGTCGCGGCGGGCCGCTCAGCCGACGGTCGTGCGGTCGCCCTCACCCGCGGGGGTGCGGTCGGCGCGGACCCGCGGGAGGAACCGGCCGGTCCGGGCGCGGTACTCGTCGTACTCGGCGCCCAGTGCGCTGCCCAGGCCGGGCTCGTAGACCGCACGGGCCTGGATCTGCACGGCGACCAGGATCAGCACCCCGGCGAGCACGCCGAGCAGGGTCGGGGCCATGAACAGCATCCCGGCGCACCCGACGATCAGGCCGGTCAGCGCGGGGTTGCGGACGCGGCGGTAGATCCCGCCGGTGGCGAGCACCGGGCGTCGCGCGGCGTCCGGGTCACCGGCCGCGGCCGCCCCGGCCTCGGTGGCCGAGCGGCGCCACACCGTGCCGAGCTGCAGCATCGCGACCGCGACGACGGCGAAGCCGAGCAGCAACAGCCCCGCTCCGACGACGGCGACCGCCGGCCGGGCCAGCACCGAGATCGGCTGCAGCACGTCGAGGGCGACCAGCAGCGGCGCACCGAACCCGAGCACCGCGGCCAGCACGAACAGCGTGCGGGCCCACCAGGCCGGGCTGCCCGGGGTCCGGGCGACGTCGAGCCTGCGCTCCCCGCGGGCGCGGTGCGCACGACCGCGGAACCACAGCCCGGCGCCGACGGCGAGGGCCCCCAGCACCAGCGCGGCCCAGCCGAGCCCGTGGTGCCCGGCGACGTCGACCACGCGGCCCCAGGCGTCCTCGCCCCCCACCTGCGGGACGGCCTCGTAGAGCAGCCAGGCGCCGAAGACGAAGAACATCACCGCGGCGCCGACCGAGATGGCCCGCTCCGGGAGCCGCTTGCCGAGCTGACGGCCGACGACGATGGCCAGCCCGTCCGCGGCGACCATGCCGACCGTGGACCCGGCCCAGATGCCGATCGACCCGGCGAGGGTGCCGTGCTGGGCGGCCAGGGTGATCGTCGCGAGCATCGTCTTGTCACCGAGCTCGGCGAGGAAGAACGCGACCGACGCGGCGACGACGGCGGACCCGCCCGCCCGCTTGGCCTTCGCCTCCTCGTCCTCGGAGAGGCTGTCGCCGCGCAGTGTCCAGGCCCCGAACGCCAGGAAGGCGACCGCGGCGACCAGTGCGATCCAGCCGGTCGGGATCGACGCGCCCAGGCCGTAGCCGACGGCGACCGACACGAGGTGGGTCACCGAGGTGGCGATCGTGATCCCGATCAGGACCGGGATCGCGTTGAAGCGGGTCGCGAACGTGAGGGCCATGAGCTGCGACTTGTCGCCCAGCTCGGCCACGAAGATGACGCCGAAGCTGATCGCGAACGCGATCAGGAATCCGTCCATGTCCATCCCTCGATCTCGACCGGACCGAGGTTGGGGTGCCCTCGACCCGGTGTATCCGGATCGAAGGTCTCGCTCGCCTGGTGGTGGTCAGGCCGCTGCACCCGGGTCGGCCGTCGGAGTGCGAGGCGGACCAGTATGTCGAGCGCAGCGTTGGGAGCTACTCCCCTTCGTGTACGACCGAGACGGTACCTCATCGATCCAGAGCGTCTCGACACCTGATGCGCATCCGGCGCTGTGATCGCCCTCTCAGCGCCGACCCCCTCCGATGGCTTAGCGTCGCGAACGAGTCGTGTCACCGGTGACCGAGGAGGACCCCCATGCCCGAGGCCGTCGTCTGTGCCGCCGTCCGCACACCGATCGGGAAGCGGAAGGGGTCCCTGGCCGAGGTCCACCCGGTCGACCTGTCCGCCGCCGTGCTGAGCGCCCTGGCCGAGCGGACCGGGATCGACCCCGCCGTCGTCGACGACGTCGTGTGGGGCTGTGTGAACCAGGTCGGCGACCAGGCCGCGCAGATCGGCCGCTACGCGCTGCTCGCCGCGGGCTGGCCGGAGACGGTGCCCGGGGTGACGGTGAACCGCGCGTGCGGATCGAGCCAGTCCTCGTTCGACTTCGCGGCCGGGATGGTGCTGGCCGGGCAGTACGACGTCGTCGTCGCCGGTGGGGTGGAGTCGATGACCCGGGTGCCGCTGGGCGCGGGGCGCGACCTGGGACGCCCCTACGGGCCGCTGGTGCGCGAGCGCTACCGCGCCGACCTGGAGTCCGGGGAGTTCCCGAACGGGGACTTCAACCAGGGCGTCGGCGCCGAGCGGATCGCCCGGGACTGGGGACTGTCGCGGACCCGGCTCGACGAGTACGCGGCACGCAGCCACGAGCTCGCCGCCGCCGCGATCGACGCCGGCGTGTTCGACGACCAGCTCGTCGACGTGCCCGGAGCGCCCGGGTTCACCGCCGACGAGGGCCTGCGCCGGGGCACCACCGCCGGCACCCTGGCCGCGCTGAAGCCGTCGTTCTCCGCGGACGGGGTGATCCACGCCGGGAACAGCTCGCAGATCTCCGACGGAGCGTCGGCGGTGCTCGTGACCACCCCGGAGCGGGCCCGCGAGCTCGGCCTGACCCCGATCGTGCGCTACCACTCCGGGGCCGTCTCCGGCGCGGACCCGCTGCGGATGCTGACCGGGCCCGTCCCGGCGACGCAGAAGGTGCTGAAGCGCTCCGGGCTGTCGATCGGCGACATCGGCGCGTTCGAGGTCAACGAGGCGTTCGCGCCGGTCCCGCTGGCCTGGCAGGCCGAGTTGGGCGCCGACGACGCCGTGCTGAACCCGCTCGGCGGGGCGATCGCCGTCGGGCACCCGCTGGGGGCCTCGGGCACCGTGCTGCTGACCCGCCTGGTGCACCACATGCGCGACCGCGGGATCCGCTACGGGCTGCAGACCATGTGCGAGGGCGGCGGCACCGCCAACGCCACGATCGTGGAGCTGGTCTCCTGACCTGCTAGGTTCCGCCCGTGCTGTGGGTGGGGATCGTCGCGCTGCTGGCCGGGGCGGCCTGCATCTGGGTCGCGGTCCGCACCCAGCGCCGGGTGCACGCGATGATGGCGGCCGAGACGCTGTCGGTGCCCGAGCTGCTCGACCTCGCGGGCGTCGCGGCGGAGCTCGCCGGGCGGCCGGGCACGTTCCGGAAGGTCTGTGAGGTCGTCGGGCAGACCGCGCCCGCCCCGGTCGGGGTGCTGCGCTCCGACCTCGCGGGCGTCGACTGCGTGTGGCACATGCAGCGGGTCGAGCGCCGGTTCGAGCGCCGTGAGCGCGACGACGAGGGCCGCACCCGGACGCAGACCCACACCGAGACCGTGTCCGAGCGGACGTCCCCGCACGGCTGGGCGCTGCTGCGCGACGGGCACACGATCGGCGTCGACCCGGGCGGGCGGCACCCGGACCCGGTGGAACGGGTGCTGGACCGGTTCGATCCGGCCGACGACCGGGGCCGGGGCGGGGACCGGACCGTCGGCTACCGCAACCAGGAGTGGGTGCTGCGCCCCGGCGTCGCGATGTACGTCCTCGGCGAGGTCGACGACCGGGACGGGCCACTGGTGATCCGGCCGCCGCAGGACGCCGGCGGGACCTTCGTGCTGTCCACCCGCACCGAGGCCGAGCTGACCGACTCCGACCGGCGCGCGCAGCGGCTGTGGGCCCGCGGCGGGGCCGCCCTCGCGGTGCTGGGACTGGTGCTCACGGTGGCCGGCGCGATCTCCTGACCTGCCCGGACCGCCGGCGAGGACCCGCGTGCCGGGCACTCTCACCCGATGCCCGAGCGATTCCCAGCGCGGTCACAGGGTCGTCTCAGGGTCACGGCGCACAGTTGCCCCATGACCGAGAACGGGCCGGGAACGGGCGAGTCGTCCGACGGACGGACCTCCACCGGAGGCGGCGCCACCGACCCCGTCCGGCCCGCGCGGCCTCACGAGGGGGCGGTCCCCGCCCACCCGGCCGGCGACGACGGCACCCACGCACAGGAGGCGACCACCGTGACCGACACCGACCACCGGCAGCAGGGCGGCAGCCAGGGAGGCGACCCGGGCGGCGGCCACGGGACCCAGACTCCGCCGCCGTGGGCGACGACGAGCAACCCCACGATCCCGGCCTACGGCGCGGGGAGCCCGCCCACCTCGGTGTACCCGCCGTTCCCGCAGCAGGGTCCGGCACCGAGGCCGCCGCGCCGGTTCGGTGCGGGCCTGGCCGCCGTCGCGCTGACGGCCGCCCTCGTCGGCGGTGCGGCCGGTGTCGGCGGCGCCTACCTGGTGCTCGACGGTTCCTCCACCCCGGCCACGCTGACCAGCGCCGCCGCCCCCGGCACCCCGGCCACCCCGGCCGACGGCTCGATCGCCGGTGCCGCGGCCGCGATCACCCCGAGCACGGTGGACATCCAGGTCCGCACCGCGCAGAGCGTCGCCGAGGGCTCCGGGGTCGTCCTGACCTCCGACGGCCAGATCCTCACCAACAACCACGTGGTCGGCAACGCCACCGACGGCGGCCGGATCACCGTGTCCACCGCCGACGGGAAGCAGTACCCCGCGACCGTCGTCGGCACCTCCCCCAGTTACGACCTCGCCGTCATCAAGTTGCAGGGCGCCACGGACCTGAAGCCCGCCACTCTCGGGGAGTCCTCGAGCGTGCAGGTCGGCGAGCAGGTCGTCGCGAACGGCTCGCCGCAGGGCCTGTCCGGTACCGTCACCGCGGGCATCGTCTCGGCGCTCAACCGGACCGTCACCGCGGGCGGCGACGGCCAGGCCCCGGTCGTCTACAACGGCCTGCAGACCGACGCCCCCATCAACCAGGGCAACTCCGGCGGTCCGCTGGTCAACCTGGCCGGGCAGGTCGTCGGCATCAACTCCGCGATCGCCACCGCCGGGCAGAGCTCCGGCTCGATCGGGCTGGGCTTCGCGATCCCGGTCGACACCGCGAAGCGGGTCGCCCAGGAGCTGATGGACTCCGGCGTCGCGACCAAGCCGCAGCTCGGCGTGCAGGGCTCGGTGTCGGCCTCCGGCGGCGCCCCGAGCGGGACCGCGGGCGCCCAGATCACGACGGTGGAGCCGGACTCGCCGGCGGCCGCCGCGGGCATCACGGCGGGCGACGTCGTCACCAAGGTCAACGAGTACCCGGTGTCGAGCTTCGCGGACCTGATCGCCCGGGTCGGCAACTTCACGCCCGGCCAGCAGGTCACGCTGACCGTCGGCAGCGGGTCCGGTGCCCGCGAGGTGCCGGTGACCCTCGGCAGCGTGCGCGACACCGCGGCCGCGACCGCCCAGAACGGGTCGCGCACCGTGCCCGAGGGCGGCGGTTCGACCGGTGAGCTGCCGTTCGGCATCAACCCCTTCGGCGGCGGCAACTGACCCGACCCCCCGGGGCGACGCCACGCCCCGGGCCCTGCTCCGGCCGGGCGCGACATCCCCCCTCCCGTCGCGCCCGGCCGGTTCCGTGTGGCGCTCCGTCGTGGCGCCCGCCGCCGGCGCGGGCGTCGCGATCCGGCCGGTGCACTCCGGGGTTCCTCCCGACGCTCCGAGCGCGGCACGGCCGGCGGGCTCGGCCCGACCACGCACCCTCAGCCGGTGGGATGCCGGGCCCGCAGCCGGGTCCGCACCCGCCCGGCCAGCGCCGTGACCAGTGCGACGACGGCGACCAGCCCGACCGCGAGCAGCGCGGCCACCAGCGGGGAGTCGGTGAGGTTGCCGGTCAGCACGCCGAGCACGCCGTAGAGCAGCGTCCACAGCACCGCCCCCGCCGCGACCGCCGGCACCAGCTTCGCCCAGGTCATCCCGGAGACCGCAGCCGCGATCAGGGTCGGCACCCGGCCCGCCGGGGCGACCCGTCCGACCAGCACGACCAGCCAGCCGCGCTCGGCGAACGCGCCGCGCATCCGTTCGATCCGGGCCGCGGTGCGCTCGCCGCCGAGCCGCCCGCCCGCGACCGCGGCACGGACCGGGTCCCCGGCCAGCCGGGCGACGGCGAAGGTGACCACGTCACCGAGCAGGGCCGCGGCGAAGGACAGCAGCAGCACGACCGGCAGCGACAGCGCGGAGCTGGTCATCGCCGTCGCGGCGGCGGCGCCGACGATCGCGCCGGTCGGCACGACCGGCAGCACCGACCCGAGCAGCACTCCCCCGGCGACGACGAGGTAGGCGATCCGCCCGGCGTCCGGGCTGAGCTCGGC
>JAESFO010000566.1_pt1 | contig 16253 bp, 19 predicted proteins | sample 9269421 | NCBI WGS metagenome assembly JAESFO01 (sample SAMN14502839, study PRJNA617101) | algae metagenome | isolation source: Nostoc desertorum CM1-VF14 and co-occurring heterotrophs from rocky... | place: USA: Clark Mountains, San Bernardino, California | collected 2000-06-05 | reverse complement strand
TTCTTTCGCCGGTGACTAATCCTTCGGTGGTTGCGGATCGCAGAGCCAACGGCTCTGCGGGGTCATCCTGAACGGTTCGCCTTGAACGCTGCGAACATTTCTGGAAGCTTCTCTTCGATGAAGGCAGCAAAGGCATCGCCGTCTGCATCATGCCCGATCGAAATAACTGTACGGCTTTTCGAGTTTGCTACACGTGCCACTTCCACGTCAGCCACGGCCACAACCCGGTATACATCTCCGCCAGCGCGCGGTTGGTTCATTTTGGCCAGGGCGGCTGCAAGAACGGTCAGAAAGCGATCGTCTGACGGGAGATTTTTGAATTCCGACTCCGCGATCTTCTGCGCAACGCGCTTTTCCGCACCTGGGCCGGCCAGCGCGTCAACAAGCGTAAGCCATCGCCCCCGTCCAATCTTGGGCGCGCGCCCGATCGCGGCCACTAGCTCGGGCGGGACGCGGCGAGCGACGGCGATAAGTTTCGAAGCCTCTGCCCGATCGATTGCGAGAGCTTGTTGAATGACGAGCCGGTCGTGGCCCGCATCCTCTAGTCGTAAGGCAAAGGCGGCACGCTCGATGAAGGTCAAGTCTTCGCGTGCTGCGTTTTCGAGGCCTTGGGCAACTGCAAGGTCGGCATCGGACAACGGTCGAACGACAGCCTTCACTAGGAGGCCGAGTTCGTTCACAGCGCGCACGCGCCGATGCCCGTAGGCGATTTGGTAACGGCCTGATTTACCCGGCTCTTCGCGCAAGAGCACCGGTACGGCTTGCCCCTGTTCACGAATCGATTCCTTCAGCGCTTCAAACGCCTGCGCATCCTGATCGTCGAACCGGTCGCGAAAGGGAGAAGGTGTGATCAGTTGAGGGTCGATTTCGACGATCACCTGCCCCTCGCCAATGCGCCGGCGAAGCTCTTCGTTCTCGCGCTCGACGTCGGAGAAAGTGCTTTGCAACGAGCGGATGGAGCCAGAGGCAACGCGTGGCAGCGCTGAGGCCGTGTTGTCTGCGGACAACGCCGACGAGGGGCTGCTGGCGAAAAGCGACTTGATTGTATCGGCGCGCTTGTTCATCGGCCCCAAACCTCCTTCATGAGGGTCACGATCTCAGCGTTCACTGCATCGACTGACTCCAGGGCGCGGTCATAAGCCGCGCGGCCAACAGATCCGCGATCGAGTTCGTAGAGCGATTGCTTGGTCAGGCCGGAATTGGCGATCGCAGTCGATTTCCAAGCCGTTGCCTTGAGAACGTCATCGCCGAACAAGTTCCGCAGCAGAGCAACGATCTGCGACTCCGGTACATCATTTGGATCGTGTCGCGTTACGACATAACGAATGAAATCGTAGTCAAGGCGTCCGCCTGCGTTCTCGATGATAGCCATCAAGTCGGACGTCATCAGCAGGAATTGGCTCATCGAGGCGACATCGACCATTTGAGGATGGATCGTCACCAACATCGCCGTCGCGGCGTTTAGCGCCCCCATTGTTAGATAGCCAAGCTGCGGGGGACAATCGATGACGACAACGTCGAACTGATCGGCGACCTGGTCGATCGCGCCGGCGACCCGACGAAAGAACAGCTCATGGCCCCTCACACCGCGATCCAGCATGGCGCGCGGCGTGTGATGCTCGAACTCCATCAGCTCCAGATTGCCAGGCACGAGCCCGACGCCTTCAAAATAAGTTTCGCGAACGACCTCTTGCATCGGCCTCCGTTGATCATCGTACCTGATCGCTCCGTAGAGCGTGGCGTTCTCGGGGATGTCAAACTCAGGCTGATAACCGAACATCGCCGACAGCGAGGCTTGGGGATCGAGGTCAATCGCTAGCACCCTGAACCCTTGGAGCGCGAGAAACTGGGTCAGATAAAGCGCTGTCGTAGTTTTGGCCGAACCGCCTTTGAAATTCGCGACGGTAATAATCTGGAGCTTTTCGCCGTTTCGCCGCCGGGGCGAGAATTGGAGCGCCTCGCGCGGGCGCACCGAACTGAGATAGCCGCGCAGCTCGTTGATTTGGCTGAGGGTGTAAGATCTGCGGCCGGCCGACCCAATCGCAGGGGAAGGGCCGAGGCCATCAATCGACAACTGCCTGAGATAGCCGTCCGACACTCCAACGATTCGTGAGACTTCACCCGAGGTAAAGGACCGCAGCGACTTGCGCGCAGACGGAGGAAAGAGCGATGTGCCAAGGGAGCGCAATTGGCTCGACAGCGCCGCTGCATGCCGCGACACCCGTGACGAAGCGAGTTCGATTTGTGCTGAAGGAGCAGCGGCTGTCATGTCGTTTCTCACTCAAGACGGATTACGGGCGTCAGACGCTCTCTTTCCGTCTCAAGACGACGCCATGATTCTGCCTTGGTGGCAAGAACTTTAAGGTTAACAGATTCCTAACATCCAGAGACCTCGTTGTCCGCTGACAACAGCCCGCTGACGCTGCTATCTCTCGCGGCCGAGAGCATCCCCAGGGTGTTTTCCTCGCCCGAGGGTACGGGATTCGGCGTCATGGACCGGAAGTCCGTCAGCGAGCTCATGCTCGACAGCACCCTGGCGCACGCCGAGCAGCTGCTGGCTGAACAGCCCCGGATTGATCTCTTCCCGAAGACACCGGATTGGTCGACGCGCTCGCCGCCCACCACGCCCGCTAGCTCCGCGACTCGTGCCGCTGCTCGGCGACCCGTCACTTTTCGAGCGCTGAGCGCAACGTGTGGCTTTCTCCATCGCCAAGCTGAAGTGCCGGCCGCGGCGGCCGGGTTCGATCGCGGCCGCCTTCGCCGCACAGCTTCCTGGCCCGAATGCGCTCACCACCAGGCACGGAATCCGATCAGATCTTATCCTGGCAGGCTTGCCGACGGCGATCGCTTGGGGCAGGGGAGGGGCGTCGGCAAAGGTCTCCTAAGGACGCCCTTTACTTACGATCCAGGCTGCCGACATCGCCGGCAAGCGCCCTGATCGTGCATACCAAGTATGAGCCCGCACGCACATTCTATGAACACTTCGGCTGCACCGCCTTCCCCAGCGAAATCCGCAGCTAGCGCGACCGGACGGCTACTGTGCACGTCACGTCCCGAACTAATGGCCTCGCTGCCAGGCCGCATGCATTGGCAGCATCATTCCTTTAAGAGGTCCGCCGCTTTAACATTAAGTGCGATCGCGGCCCGATTAAGTGTGGTGATCGTTGGATTGCGCACTCCACGCTCGATCCCGCTGACGTAAGTCTGCTCAACTCCCATCCGGACGGCCAACTCTTCCTGGGAAAGCTTCGCCGAGGTACGGAGCGCCCGCACGTTTCTCCCTAAGATTTGTCGCACATCCATATATCGACGGAAGCGGAGTGGGGCTTGCGTCGCCAGGCATTATAGTGTCTAAATTGCCTCATTAGCAGCGGCAAACCGAGGGCTCAGTGAGCGAACAACAATACGAGCTCGATGGGTTCACCGGGCTGACGTTCGAGTTCTCCGTAGAAGGCCTGGAGCACAAACCCGCACGAATGGGGTTCGGAATTAGCGCTACGGGGGCGCCGGCCTACTGCGCGCGTTGGCTGGGACTTTTTGAGCATTGGTGCGAGCTTCGCGACCTCCGGCCGGAAGTCATTTCCGGAAGCTCCAATAGCGACACCGAGACGACGCGAGTGGTGGTGCCCCTCGCGGCGGCCACTATCGGCGAACTGATGGGCTTGGAGTGGAAGCGGTGGCTTGAGGATGAATTCGGCGTCACTTTTGCAGAAATTGTCGACCGATAGCTCGCAGGGACATTTCTGCCTGAACTTCGGCTTGCTGCGATGGGTTGTTTGTGCCGCTGCCGCCTAGTCCGACCCGACGAGCGCCCGTCTTCATCTGCAAGGACAGCGGGTCTTGCTGGCAACGAGCGCGCGCGCTCTGGGTCAAGCGGGCCTCCATTGCGATAGTCGCGATCAATCTGGGACGGCTCTCTGTCCGGTCGTTCCTCTCCTTTGGCCTGCATGAGACTCACAGTGAAACAACCGACCGACGAGGAACGTGCGCGCGTAAGCGGCGCCGTCATGCGGGTGTTTGACAACATCACGAGGCGATGGAGTCTGCCCGAGCGGCGGCAGCTTCAAATGCTTGGTTGCAATCAGCGGGACTTTCGCAACTGGGTTCGCCTCGCTCGACGGCACAAGCCCCTGGTTCTCGAAACAGACACCCTGATGAGAATCTCGGCGATCTTGGGGGTCTTTGCCGGCTTGCGGCGGTTTGGAAAGACGGCCGAGGAGGAAAAGCGTTGGCTCTTGAGCCCAATTCCTGTGCCACCGTTCGCAGGGCAGGCGCCGATCAGTCTGCTAAGTGAGTCCTTCGAGCGTCAACTCGAAGTTCGGCGATGCCTGGACGGGATCGTCGCAGGCATTATGCCCGATGAACCCGGTACGATCGTCGAATCGTACACTGTCAACGACATTGAATGGAATTGAGGCGATGGCTGAGGTGCAGGCCATCTGCTTCGACGCATTCGGGACGCTGGTGGAGATCACCGATAAGCGCCGACCGTTCCGGGCCCTGCTCGCAGGGCAGGGGAGGGGACAGCCGCTGGGTGATCCGTTGATCCATCCTTTAAGCCTGCGAGATCTCGCTCGGAACCTCACCGTCACGATCGCTGAGGCCCGCCTCCTGGAATTGGAGCGAGACCTCTCTGCCGAATGTTCATCGATCCGGCTGCGCCCTGGCATCGACCGGATTTGGTCGGCATTACGCCGCGCCGATCTACGGATCGGTGTTTGTTCTAACCTCGCGCTGCCTTACGCCCAGCCGTTCCTGGCCCAACTTCCAGGCATTCCCGACGTGGCCGTCCTCTCGTTGGAGGTAGGCTTGACCAAGCCGCAGCCGGAGATCTTTCAGCTGGTATGCGTGCGGTTCGGCCTTCCCGCCGAACAGATCCTTTTCGTCGGCGACACGCTGAAGGCTGATATTCTGGGACCGCGAGCGATCGGCATGCCCTCGATGAGCATCTCCGATTTCGAGGCCGCGCTATCAGGACAATCGTCTGGCCCATCCCTCGCCGGGACGCCGTCCCACCCGATCCGCCAGCTACTCGATCGAGTGCACCAATGCGCCTGCTTGTGATCTCAGATCTGCACCTCGAATTCGGCCCGTTCGAATTTCCTTCACCTCTGCCGGACTTTGACGTCGCGGTATTCGCCGGCGACATCGGCAGGCCGATCACCGCCGCGATCAAGTGGATGCAGTCCGAACGGCACAAGGCCCTGAAGGACCGGCCAGTCGTCTACGTTCCCGGCAACCACGAGTTCTACGGGAGCGAGATGAAGGCGGCTCTGGCCGACGGCGGCGCTGCGGCCGAGTTGGCGGATATCAACCTGCTTGCCCGCCAGTCGGTCCTCATCGATCGGGTGCGCTTCATCGGCTGCATCTTGTGGACGGACTATCAGCTGCTCGGGAAACCCAAAATGTCGATGATCGTGGCCGGGCAAGAGCTCAACGATCATCGCTTGATCTGGTATCGCGAGAACGACGGCCACTACGGCCGATTTATGCCCTGGCATGCTGCTGCGGAGCACAGGCTCGACCTGGCATTCATTCGCCGAGAACTCGCGACACAGTACAGCGGACCGACGGTTGTCATCACTCATCATGCGCCGCATCCAGGATCCGTGCAGCGCCGGCACCAGGGGAGTTCGCTCTCGCCCGCCTTTGCATCGGACCTCGGTGCTTTGATCGAGGAGTATCAGCCTGAGCTCTGGATCCACGGTCATGACCACGGATCCCACGACTACAGGGTGGGGAACACAAGACTCTTCGCCAATCAGGCCGGCTACCCAAATCTCGACGGAGATCGCGAAAATCCGAGATTTGATTCGATCTGTGTTATCGAAGTTTGAGCAAGCGATGAGCCGGTTTGATCCAACTCCGGTCGAGATTCCCGCACCTGAGCCTGGTTCGCCCGGTGGCCTGCTGCCGGTTCTGTGGACGGGCAGTTAAGCCAATCCGACCATCTTTTCGACTCCATCGGGCTCGGACCTGGTGCTTAGCGGAACGCCGGTTATACGGGGAACCCGCGTACCGGTGCACGACGTGGCCGCGTCTGTTGCCGCTGGTTACCCGACCGACCGTTTACTCGCCGCCTATCCGAGCCTCGATGCTGAGAAGCTGCGGCTGGCGGCGATCTATGCGGAGGCTAATCCACCGCGTGGTCGCCCTCGCGTGACCGCGGACCTTCCCGAAGGCTCCATCATCGTTGCCAAAGCCGCATTCCGCGTGCGAGGAAGGCCGAATGAGGCTCCTGATCGACGAAGCCCTTAGCCCGGAACTTGCAAAGTTAGCGCATACGAAGGGCCACGGCGAAGCGAGTCATGTCGTCTGACTCGGGCTCGCCGGGCTCAAGGATTGGAATCTGAAGGAGATCATCCTCGACGGCGACTGGACTTTTGTGACCAAGAACTCGGTGGATTTCAGAGGGGCAAAGGATAAGCCGGGCGGAAGGGGCCAATATGCGGATGTGGTCATTCACGCCGGGCTCATCTGCCTCAATGGTCCACCGGGGATGGATCTCGACATGCAGGTCGACCTCTTCGAGCAAGCCCTCGACGAGCTCGCCGCAAATGATGGCCTCATCAACGTGAAGGCGTAGGACCACCATCAGAAGGCGGCCGGAGGACTGCCAACCGACGCTCGAACCCATACCCTGCCTGGCGAAGGCCAAGGCTGGCACGCGGAGGCGTGCTTCAAGGCTCGGGAGCGGGTGGGCGGGGGTGGTCCTAGGGGCTGTCGGAGACCTCAGACGCGAAGGCGTCACTCAGTTTTTGATGCTGGCGAAGGCCTGCATAAAAACTGCGGTATTGAGCCTTTTTTATTGGGGTGAGGCTCGCCACGAGCCGGTCTTTGCAGGGGAGGGGTCGTTCCAGGGGCTCCCGTCGGAGACCTCAATTGATGCGAAGGCATCAACGCAAACGCGATGCACCCGAAGGGGTGCGTCACCTTTGCGGTATTGAGCCTATTTTCTATTTTTGGGATGAGGCCCGTTTTCGGGCCTGTCCTTGTCGGGAAGCGGCCACTGGGAGGCTGCGCATTTGCGGGGGTTTCGCCGTTTTTGTCGGGGCTTCTCAGGCGCCCTGGGCGTGGCGCAGCCGGGCGCGCAGGGCAGGGCCTGGTCCTTGGAGGGGAGGGGCTCCGTGGGGTCTTTAAGCCCGTCCACGGGGCCTCGTCCTTGTTGGGAGAGCCGGCGGCGCCTGCCAGTCCCTCAGGCCGCAGGTGACACCGGCGGAGTCGTCTCTTTGAAGCGGCTCGGTCGCCAGCTGCCGCGGGGTTTCAGCCGTTCCACAAAATTGAAGCGTAGGCGCCGGTTTCCCAGCAGTTTTGGGCTCAAACATGCATTATTTGGGGGTTTTCGCCCGCTCGTGTCAGACACGATTGCGGGTTCATGCGGCGGAGCCAGGCGCTAAACTCGTGTGTGGCAGGTCAGGAGATCAATCCATAGCGTGCCGAGCTCAACTCGACATACCAGCTGCTGTGTTGTTGCCTCAGAATTTGATTCGCATAAGGAACATTATGGAACCACCAGATGGCCTGCGGTTTCACAGCTGTTGCGTTTCTCAGCCTAGCAGCGTTTGGCGCCGGGGTCGAATTCGAACGCATTCCCAGTCACTTAGGTTGCGGCGACCGGTAGATATGCGACCCCCAAAACGCAACATCGGTGGGGGCCGACGAGCTGCAACGCCCGGACCGATGACCCGGTCCGGCAAGCGGTTGATTCACCGGCGAAGCAGCCTCCAGGGCGCGAGCAACAGCTGCCGAAACCGCCGGATTGGAGCATGGCTGGGTCCGATTCCGATTTTTCCAGCCTTAGCGCCGACGCCGATCGGTGCTGACCCTGCAAATAATAAGGCGCGATAAATTGGGAGCGATCACGACGCTTCGCCTAACCCGCTGGAGTAACGGGGCTTTCAGGCAAATCGCTCAGGCCGATAATTGCTGGTCACGCTTGCTTTCCGGCTGCCAGCATGGGGCTGCGCTCGCTCGGTTGCGAGTGCAGCTTTTTTAGGCGTGATAATTCTGGGGACATTCGGGAAGATAGGCGCAATAATTGCCGAATTTCTTAGGCGTGATAATTGCTAATTTCGGCGCGTGAGCCGACGCCCAGCAGCGCCGATCTTTTGCAAGCCTTAAGGCTGGCATAATCGCAATTGGCGAAAAGCGGACGGACGAAGATCGGCGCGAAATTGGGCCGAAATCTTAGGCGTGATAAATCGAATTTCTTAGGCGCAATAAATCGCCACGACCCTTGTCAGGCCGACGCGGCCTCCGCTAAAATGGATGTTAAATTGCGGCGCTGCGCGTCGCTTCCAGGATTGGCTATGGCGGTTTTTCATTATCGGTGGGGCACGGAGCGTCCGCGTCTGCGCGGTGAGCGTCAGGATCGCTATCTCGGTGTGTTCGCCGAGGCGGGTCTGGCGCGCATTTTGCGCGAGAATGAAACGCGGCTCGCTCAGTTCCAGCAGGACGTCGATCAGGTCAGGCGCGATCGCGAGTTCGTTCGGCTCTCGACTCCGAACGGGCGATACAGCAGCGAGGCGGCAGCGTCGGTTGCGGCCCAGTTCGGGCTTGCCGACGGCGCCGAACCGATCAAGCGCGGGCGTGGTCGCCCGCCGAAATACGCTCCCGGTGTTCCGCGTCCGCCTCGTCCAAGTCGGGCCGTGACGCCGCAAGGTCGCTTGCGCGCCGCCGCGATGGTTCATACGCGGCGCAAGCGCGGGGGGCGGCAGGAGGCGGTCTCCCCCGTCACCAGCTCCCCTGCCCGCTCAGTGGCGCCGAAGGCTTCGCCTGAGGTCGGCCGCGCCCTCCTGGCCGGTACGATTGCGGCGAATCAGGAGGTGGCGGCCGCGGTCGATCTCGTGGTGACCGTTACGGAGGACGCGATCGCCGCGGCGCCGGCGGTGGCCGAGCCGGCGCCTTTTGACTCCGCCGCCTTGGCCGCGCGGCATCAGAGCCAGATGCTCGATGCGCTGCGCGAGTTTGCCGCCGGCGATACCCTTTCGCCGGACAGTGAACTGGTGATCGGCGCTTACTTGAAAGCGCATCGGCGTGAGCATCATGTCGGGCTCGGCTGGTGCCGCGGCCAGGACGGTGCGAAGCGGCATGATTACGATTTCAGCGACCCCGCCGATGAGGCCAAGGTGAAGCCAGAGGTCCGGGCCCTATTCAAGGGCTTCGGACTCTCTCGTCATCTGCCGACCATGGACCTCAAGGACCCTGGTAAGGGGATGTCCGAGGAGGATCTCCAGCTCTGGATGAAGTGCGCCTTTTTCAATGGCGTCGACTTTCCGGAGGACCAATTCGATTTTTATATGCGGCAGTATGGGTCGGCCAAAGGCCTCTATAAGCAGCACCGCCTACGCCTCGAGCCGATCATCAACGAGGAGCGCCAGCGCTTCCGTGTCTGGCCCTATATCGAACGACGCTTGGCCTCGGTCGAGCGCTATGCCGATCAGTTGGCGCGTGGCGAGATCGATCTGACCGCAGCGCGTGCGCGGATGATGAACGACGAGATCCGGTACATTTGCCGCCTCAAGCTCTCTGAGCAGGCGATCTACCGGAAGATCGTCGACGCGATGACCTGGTTTGAAGGCTTCTCGCGCATCGAGCTTCTCAATTGGGCTGGCGATGACGTTGCCAACGATCGGATGTGCCGCATCCATCAACGGTTCCCGGCCTGGGCTTTCCCAGAGGAGTTGCATAACGACGTCAGCGACGGCTGGCTGTTCGAAGAGGCAGCCCGTCTCGATTACCGGCGGCCGACGCCGGATGATCTGGTCAGCTTTGCTGAGCAGGATCAGGAACAACGGATTGAAAATGCTCGGAGGCGCGGTTTGATGGACCTCGCCGATATCGAGCTCCCGGGATGTGAATGAAAAAGGGCGGCCACCGTGAGGTGAGCCGCCCTTTCCTTATTCGGCGACCGGTCCCCGATGTGGAGAACCTACCGCTTGTTCTTGAACCGATGAAAGAACTGCTCGACGTGCCTTTCGGTAGTTCGTCATCGACGCCGTAGTTCCCAGGCTTTGCGTCCGACGGCATGTACGCAGTGCCGAAAATGGCATGCTAGATGGGGAGCTGCCCCGCAAAATTCTTGTCATAGGCTTCACGGCGATTGGTGTGATGCCAGTGGTGGAATTCCGGTGATGCGATAAGCCATGACAGCGGCCCGAGCTTGATGTCGATATTGGCGTGAAGCGCCAGTGAGCGCCACTGATAGATGCCGAAAACCTCGACCTGTTTCATTCTCCTCAACAGTGGCCGCAAGCATAGTCTCACACCTTGCTGGGGTCACTCTCCTGATCTGAAAGTGATTTAGGTTTGCCGCTGTTACAGCATTCCAGCCTTTGGGTTTTTGCCGAGGGGCAGAAAAGAAGCCGGGGCTGAAGGCCCCGGCGCGATCTATATCAGCTAGGTTTGTGTCACATCGTCCATAGAGATGATCGATGTGGGATCTCTCAGGCGGCTAGGCCGAGGCAGATTTGCGCGGCGGGGTTGGACGCGGGACGCCGGGCGAACTGGTGCACGACGATGATTCCGAGGTCGCGGAGGCCCTGGAGCAGCGTGACGATGCCCTCGCGCTCGGCGTCGCAGGTTCATGGCGCAGCTGGTTGATGATCCGCCGATCGCACAGGCGACCGCAAAATGCAGGTTCATGGCAAGAACGGCTTCGCAGGCGTCGGCGCGCGGTCGAGGGCGATGTTGCGGATGCTCGCCCATTCCTCCCCACCGCGCCGGCTGGCTACGGCGCACACTGCTTCCGCCCCCAAATCTCGTGACTATAGCGCACTCGCGCCGAGCGGTGGCGTTCAAGCCGCCAGGCCCGCTGAGGTTAAGGCGGCCGCTCTGGGCGACCGCGTCAGCTCAATTCCGGCAGTAGCCGGCGCCGTTATCGCGAGACGCTGACCTCGGCGCTGGGGTGCGCCTTGCAGGCCAACAAGTACTCCTCGACGAACTGGACCAGGCCTTCGTATGAGCCCCACCCGTTCGACGGGTTCAGAGCGCGGACGCGATCCGGATTCGAGCGCAGCTGCTCCAGGCCGGTGGTCAGCGGCTTGCTCAGCTCGCGCGCGAAGCGCACGTCGATCTCTTCTGGGCGCCACAGGCGCTGATAGGTCCCGGCTGCCTTAGCCATGGCGCCCAGATTGTGGGTGATGTTGGCCGAGTAGACGTAAGGGCCCGTTTCGTCCGCCGGACAGTAACCGGCTCCTTGCGGGGAAACGGCGATCCCATCGGTTCCGCGCGTGGACCGATGACGGCAAACGCGACACGCTTCATCTAAGGGGCCTCGACAATCCTGCAGCCTAAGTTCTTGAGACTGGAAAACGGCCCCGTATCGAGATTGAAGCGTCGGGGCGAGTTAGAAGCAGCAGCAATCAGAGCCGCCGCTCTCCACTTGCCGAAATCGCTGGATCAGCGGGCCGCTCGCTTCCGGCGCTGCTGACCGAGGCCCATTTTCTTTGCGAGGACAGAGCGGGACTCGGCATAAGCGGGCGCGACCATCGGATAGTCGGGAGGAAGGCTCCATTTCGCCCGGTACTCTTCCGGCGAAAGATCGTACGCGGTTCGAAGGTGGCGCTTCAGGGATTTGAATTTCTTCCCGTCTTCGAGGCAGATCAAATGGTCGGGCGTGATCGATTTCTTGATCGGAACGGCGGGTGTGAGCTTCTCCGGTTCCGCACCTGGCGCGGCAGCTTGGCCAAGGCCGGCCAATGCCGAATGCGTCGCAGCAATAAGGCTCGGAAGCTCCGCCGCGGGAACGCTATTGTTGGCGACAAATGCGCTGACGATCGTCGCGGTCAGTTCGATGAACTCAATGTTGTCGTCGGTCATTTTAATCCTCTAGCTATATGATAGGCCCCAATGAGCACAGCATTTGTCATGAAGTCAAACAGTCACGCCCTCACAAATTGGAACGAAATATTTTCAACGGTAGGCGCTCGCTAAAAATGGTCCGTACACGCAAATATCCGCGACACAGTCTGAACGCCGACTTTGGGGCAAGGGTGTCGGCTCTTCAGGTCAAGCGGCGTTGACGCCCCTAGGCGGGTTCATCCACGCTAGAGAGTGAGTTGCGGCTGAATGGCAGCAGGTAGGTTGCCGGCCTTAATCGATGAGTTCTAGGTCGTAGACTCATAAGCGCGGAGCCACAGGCGCACTGAGGCGAGTTGAATCATGGCGAGGAAGTTGGCAGCGAGCTTGTCGTAGCGAGTGGCAACGCGACGGAAGTGCTTCAGCTTGGAGAAGAAGCGCTCTATCCGATTGCGCTCGCGGTATAGCCGCTTGCTGAAACAGGGCTTCCAGCGTCAGTTGCTTTTGGCGGGATGTTGGGCGTGGCCCCCTGTTCCTGGATCAGTTCGCGGATGCGGTTGGCGTCATAGGCTTTGTCGGCCAACACGATGGTGCGCGGACCAAGATGATCGAGGAGCATATCGGCGATCTGCCCGTCATGCACCTGCCCAGCAGTGAGACCGAGCCGGATCGGAAGCCCTTGCGCGTCGGCGACGACATGGATCTTGGTCGTGAGCCCACCGCGTGATCGACCAAGACAATGATCTTGATCCCCCTTTTTTCCGTTGCGGCCTACTGATGGACACGAACGGAGGTGCTGTCGATCATCTGGATGTTGGCCTCGCGCGCGGCGGCAATAGCATCCATCAGCCTGTCCCACACCCCAGCCTTTCGCCATCGAACGAAGCGATTGTAGCAGGTGGTGCGGAGTCCATATCGCTCCGGCATGTCGCGCCATGGTGCGCCAGATCGGAGGACCCAGAAGATGCCGTTCAGTACACGGCGGTCATCGACACGCGGCACGCCTCGCGGTTTGTTGGGCAGGAGCGGTTCAATTGCACGCCACTCCCAAGTCGGTCAGGTCATGTCGGCTCATTTCGAAGCTGAATCAAAACAACGTCCAGAATGCATGACCACCGATCGGCTCCCGTCTCAAAGAGGCCCCTACCGCAGTCTGCCTTTCGTGGAAGTATCATCGCTCCTCTCACGAGTAGAGAGACCTGACCATTTGAACGATGGCGCCAATCGCGAGCGCGATGAGCGCCAGTCCCGTTGCGATATTGATGCCGAAGAAGAGACGCGGCGTCAGATGATGGTGCAGCCAGGCGATCGCGCCCGCAGCGAGGAAGCTGCATGCGATGCAGGCCGCCATAAAGCCCGAGAGGAAAACCGCGCCTTCCGGGGACAGCGGCGTCGACACGCCGAGGCCGCCCATGGTCGCACCGATCGCCAGCCAGAACGGGATGTTCTTCGGGTTGGTCAGCGAGAGAAACGCCCCCGACGCGAACGGTCCGATGCGCTCGTCTGCATCCGGCCCGCCGCTGTTTCCGGGAAAACTATTCGCAGCCCGGATCGAACGCCAGGCCAGCCACAGCAAAAATCCGGCGCCGGCGAATTCCAGCGGTAGGCGCAGCATCGGAACGGAGAAAACGAGACCTAGACCCGCGAAGGCGGCCAGCGCCCAGGCGAGATCGCCAACCAGAGACCCGAACTGCACGATCAGTGCCCGGCGGAAGCCACCCCTCAGGCCGCGCCTCAGGCTTTCTGCGAAAACCGGGGGAGAGGCATAATGCGAGGGCGAGCCCGAAGGCATAGGAGAACAGGGCAAGCAAGGGCGGGGGCTCGGCGTTAGAAGGATCGCGGCCGACGATGCCGATATGGAATGCCCGGCGTCTTGAACGGAATTGATCTGCTGCTAGCCCAGAGCGCGTGAGAAGCCGGCTGGCGTGACGCCACTACGCGCTTGAAGAAGCGGTTGAGATGGCTCTGGTCGGCGAAGCCCAGTTCCGCCGCCACGTGGGCAGGGGTTCTCCCATCGCGCAGGAGCCGCCGGGCACGTGCCAGACGCATCTGCATCGCCCATGCCATCGGCGGCAGCCCAAAGGCGCGGTTGAAGCTGCGGACAAGGTGTTCGGCTGAAATCTCGGCATCCTGTGCGAGACGAGCGAGGTCCGGTGGCGCGTCGAGGCTCCCCAGGCGACCTCCTCATTCCGGGCGCCACCTGATGCCTATTGGCGGCCCTGGTTCGGCCGAGCGGTGGGTGTGCCGGATGTCATCGGGCATTGTGACGCAGCCCCCTGGAACGTGGTCTGGAATGGAGGCAAGCCGGCCGCTCTGATCGACTAGGAAGTGGCCGGGCCGGTAGACCGATTGACCGAGATCGCCATGGCGGCATGAAATGGAGCGCAGCTCTACGATGACGATGTCGCCGTCATGAACGGACTTCCCGAGCCGGCACAGCGCTTCCGTCTCGTGCGTGCTTTCGTGGACGGCTACGGCCTGTCTTGCAGAGAGCGTCAGGCCATGCCGTCTCGGATCATCGAATTCGCTACCCAGAGCGCCGCGAGCGAGGTTATCGAACAACAGATCACGCCGAAAACGACCTATGCGCCCCGTGTCTGGGGAATTGCCTGGCAGACACGAAGCGTCGCATGGCTGATTCGGCGGCGAGCTGAATTCGAAGAAGCGATGGCCTGAACCGTCAGCATCTGCAGTGCGCCAGTTCCGGCCATTGGATGGATTGCCCAAGGGCAGACGTTCGCAACTGTTCGTTGTCGCGCTTCCAATTGGCAGTGCGGTCGCGGCCAACTCTGTCGAATGACAAGGTGAACTTCCGCTCCGTGGCTGGGCGTTCCTGTTTAGAGCATGCTTGATGCGAAACCGGTTCCCACTTTTCGCAGCATGCTCTAGGCGAACTCTGCGGGGTGAACGAGCGCATAATGGCAGACCGCGACCAGCTTGAGTCTGTCAGGCAACCCGGAAATTTGCGTGTGCCGATCAGGGTCGAGCGGACCGGTGGCGGTCCAGCGCTTTGCCCTTTCGCGTAAAAGCGCGGGTCTCGCCGAGCCGGCTCACTGAGGATACCTCGAGTTCTACGATGATCGGCGGCAGCGGCCGCCACAATCGGAAAGCTAAAGCAGATGTCGAGTGAACTTCGCCGACACGAGCTCCAGGAATTCGAAGGCCTGGCCTTGAACGCGCCCCTCGGGGTCGACGCCTGGATCGTAGGAAGCGACTGTCGCCGCGGCGACTGGAAAATGCTCCAGGATGGCATGCACGCAGCTTGAGAGCTGTTCTGGAGCAAGGCCGTCGCGCGATGCATACTCATTGGCCGGAGCAAAGTCGGCATCGAGCACATCGACATCGAGATGCAGGTAGATCTGCGTAACGCCCCGTCGAGCCAGCCGGTTCAATGTGAGGCCGAGTGCCTCGCTCGCGCCCAGCGCCCGCACCTGAGCCGTCGAGACATGACCGACAGCTGAGGCGTCGAGCACGTCGCGCGCGCCATTGTCCGCGCCATGCGCGCCGACCAGCAATACTCGGCCGTCCGGCAGGGGCTGAAAGCCCGGAACAGTCGCAGCCAGAGCCTGCCAGCACCGGTCGGTGAGCGTGCTCAATCCCATTGCATCGAGGAAACTGCCGGTGAAGGTATCCGGGGTGTTGCAGTCGCCATGGCGCATCAAACCAGACGACGCCGAGCCGCTCACCGGAAATCGTGCTGAGCAAACCCGCCACAACGCCAATTGCGCTGTTGCAGTTCTCCGAGAGAACGAGTGGCAGATTGCTGGATCTGATTGAGGCGCTGACGGCGGCCGAGACCGCTCGGTGCAACTCGAACGCTGCCGATCTCAGTGACGAAAGACGACCTTACTTCCATGAGTTCTGAGGCGACGGCGCGAAGGCCTGGAGCCGATCCGTCAGCCCGGCAGCCCTTAGGTGCAGCGGCCCGCGCACCATGCGGGCGCCGCGATGTCCAGAATCGTACGGAACCTGGATGACGTGAATTGCCACGACTGCAAGCTAACCGACGTCTGCTGGCCTTCTTCCGCGCTGCACGGCAGCAAGTCCGGCCGGGAGTGGAGCTGGCCGAGCTGCAGCGCTCAAGCGAAAGGGCGACCTGAGAGGATGCATTACTCTGTTTGGTACTGGTTGAACTCTAGCGGGTCGCACGCCGGGTGCTGCGCACCACTGACGGTGCCGTGACCGCGCCGGCCGCGCCGCCGATGACCGCTCCGACCGGGCCGGCGACCACCGCACCGGTTCCGGCACCGACAGCCGCGCCTCCAACGCGCTGCTCCGTCGTATTGCCGCACGCGCCCAGCGTCAGGGCGGCGGCGGCGATAAAGCTTACTGTTGAGATCTTCATGGCGACAGCCGAGCGAGGATCGCGAATGGCAACTAGCGCCAGAAGCGGAAATTGGATCTCCGCCCGAAAGCGGACCTCTGCTGTTCAGCTGCGTCAGGACCGCTCTCGA
>JAESFO010000693.1_pt1 | contig 16283 bp, 15 predicted proteins | sample 9269421 | NCBI WGS metagenome assembly JAESFO01 (sample SAMN14502839, study PRJNA617101) | algae metagenome | isolation source: Nostoc desertorum CM1-VF14 and co-occurring heterotrophs from rocky... | place: USA: Clark Mountains, San Bernardino, California | collected 2000-06-05 | reverse complement strand
TTTTTTGACTTGTTGCCACCTTTAATTTATAATGGCGGATGAAGAAATATTAAAGATCAGAAAAGAGTTTGGCGCTTACTTAAAAAAGCACCGAGAAGAAGTATTGAAGGAAAAGAACCTCCTGGCTTTTTCCTATAACTCAGAACTGGACAACAGTAAACTAGGCAAAATTGAAAAGGGAGAAGTGGATATACAGTTTAGCACCTTGATTGAAATTGCAAAGACCTATAGGCTGTCTTCGAAAAGTATTCTAGGATTTAAGATATTGGCTGCTGAATAACATGTATCATAGCTAATCTTTAAATGTCACAGTATAGAAATAGCGATTAACTAGAATAGCGGCTGTGCTACAGCAACCTAATTCAATCGCTATGCTGCAAATGCGTTACTTCGAAGACATTCCACATTGTAAAATCACTGCTTTACATTAACGAGCTATTCAAAAATCTCCATAAACATACATAGGCCCATAAAAGTAGAGCTATTTTTGCAATAAAGAAAAACCATTCAGGTAGTGTCCACCATAAACTGTATGCAACTTCACTCTCATCAGTTTTTCCATTTTTCCTATGTCCATTAGAGAGAATTCCGTAAGTAATAGATGGTATAAATGCATGACAAAAATCGAGCAACAGAGAGACTATTAATAGTTTTAAAATTGGAACTGTAGATGGGGCGAGCTCAATTTTCTGAGCAGAACTAATTTTGAATATCCAAATGATCGCAATACCAGCTAATGCAAGTTGTCTGGTAATGTCGCTTGTTTTTGATGAGAAGGCATAAAAATCTTCCTTCAAATCTTTTAATTTGGCTTTCATATTTTATTCCTCTTTGGTGCTGCTTTCTTTGGTGCTGCTTTCTTTGGTGCTGCTTTCTTTGGTGCTGCTTTCTTTGGTGCTGCTTTTCTTCGTGCTGGTCTTGGTCCTGACATAATATTTAGTTTCTTAAGAATTGTGAATTAAAACTGTCCAAATAGTGATGTAATTACGCCTATTAGTCTTCAAATAATTTGTTTATTTTTTTAAATACTTTTTCAAAGTTTCCTAAAGTTTGTTTATCAAAATCTTTTGCAGACAGACTTTTTTGTGCCAGCAAATTAGCTGGTCGATAATGATTAAAACGGTCAATGTTTAACTGCTTATTGATTTGCAACAAAATTGATTCGATGTTAGAATTCAAGTCGGATTCACTTATATCAGCATGCTCTTTAAATGCTTCATTGAATAATGCTAAATATTCTTTTGTTGTGAATAAATCTTCAATATCTGCCCTTTTTCGGTTTTCAATAAAGTCATGGAAGAATAGAATATTCTTTTCCTTAATAATTTTTTGAGCAATTAAATTATCCAACTTTGCTTTACCTTTAGGGTCTGTAAAGCTGTCCAGTAAACTTACATTCTTTAATTCGTTACCTCTTAATAATGAAATGAAAGTTGCGACTTTCTCTAATCCACCTGTGGGAACAATTGTTATATCAGGTTTTAAACTTTCTTGGCCTGCACTTTCTAAAATTGCTGACATTGTTTGCAAATACATTAAGTCAGACACACCCTCAACTAATAAATTTTTTTGTGAAATGAACAGGTTTTGTGCAATATTGTAACCTAAAGCTGCTTGTAGTGGAAATAAAGTATTGGGGTCTTTTTCTTGAACACTGTCAGAAATGATAGATCCTTTATCTGTTTCCAAAACAGTTCTAACTCGTTGCAATTTGTCAGAAACAATCATAAATGGGGAATGTGTCGAATAGACAATTTGGTAATTGTAGGAGAGGTCTTCCAAAAAGTGTAATAAATCAGCTTGGGCAGAAGCATGAAGGTTTAAGCCCGGCTCATCAAGTAACAGAATGTAATTGGAGTCTGGGTCTTCTTGTATTTTCTTGAACCAAACCAAAAACGAAAAAAACCAATTAAACCCTTTACTTCTGTTCTTTAGTGGCAAAGAAACACCCTTATTCTTTACACGAATATCTAAAATATGCTCAACTATTCTTTTATTATTGTATCCATCAGTTTCTTCCTTCTTATCGATTTGAAAAGTAATATTTAGGTTTTTATTTGTTTTCCAATATTTAAATAACTCTTCGGAAATTATTGCTTCAGTTGCTTCTAATTCAGCAATAAAATCTTCAAAACTTTCAGATTTTATGATTTCATCTGTATTAATATCTGCAAGTTCAAAAAGGGCTTTGGCTGTTTTATATTCATTTTCATTTCTTTCTACTGTTTTTGAATTCAACTTTTCAATACTAATTCTTGAAGGCAAAGAATAGTATTCATCGTAGTATAAAAACTTTGGCATTCGGGGTTTCAAAAGAACACGATAAACATACTCTCCAATTGGGTCATTAGTCCAATTACTTTTGTTTTCAAAATATGGCAACAAAGATTTAATACCATTAGTCTTATTTTCTTCTGTGTATTCTTTTTCCAGAGTTTCTAACTCTGTTCTAGATTTTACTTTTAGCAGTTTATCTGTAAGGGCATTGCTCGCAATACCTAATTCTTTTGTTTTAAACTCTATAAATTTCTTTGCATCGACAATTATTCCAATACTTTTTGAATTATCATATTTTGTTGTTACAGTAAACAATTTTGATTTTAATACACCTTCCCCTAAATCTTTTTCAATAGATTTTAATAACTTGTCGTCAATCTCATAAGTGCATGTAATCACCTCTGGATTTTCGCTTGCTTTTTCCATTCTTTTCTTATCCTTCCTGGGATAATCATGAGTAGGATTAAATTTGAAATCCTCGTCTTTTTGAAAGTAATGAGTCTTAGCTAATGATTCCAATGCAGAAGTCTTACCTGATTCATTCATTCCTACAAGGACAGTAATATCACTTTCAAGCTCAAATTCTTGAGTAGTTTCAAACGATTTATATTTATGTATTTTTACACCTTTTAGTTTCATATTCCTTTTTTAGCTGATTTGCATTTGACATGGGTGAGAATTTTCTTGTTCAACAGAAGTGCACACTTGCCTCTAAATTAAATACATGCGAAACCATTCTGTTATGATCGTTGTTCAAAATTCAGATTTCTGTTAGTCTTTTTAAAAGCACATAGTCGTTTGTAAATGCTTACATATGATGTACAAAATGTACTTTGTTATTGGTTACGAGTTATTCATATCCAGTAGGTTTTGATATACCGGTAAAAATAAATAACTATTGAATTTCAAAAAGAGGGTATTTTTCCCGTATTTCTACTGCTAACATTTAGTTATCATGGTAAGGAGTATCTTCCACACCCTTACTATGAAGCCTAGCAACCAATTTATTTAATGGTTTGCGCCATATTTCCTTAAACCAATTAGTATCACCAAACCATTTTACAATTGTCGGGCTAATGGTATAATAGATTTCAATAAAAGCTCTTCCATACCATGTTTTAGCAAGTAGGTTGTCTCTAAACCGTCTTAATACCCACACTTCGGAGCAATCGTAAGAGCCGTAAACAGACGTTGCTATATAACATCCTCCCGATGAATCGGTAGATGTATTAATCGTAGGTGTTTGGTAAGTTTCATCATATTTCTTTATTTTCTTCGCATATTGAACGATTACATTTTTATTGGTCACTTTATCTAACAATAATTGCATATAACCGAGGTGCATATCAATACCCTTTTTCCAGGCGTTGGATGCAGTAATACCGTAAGTGTCGCCAAAAACATGAATCAAATAGTCTCCGAAATTATACAGTATATCTTTGGCCGAAGAAACGTTATATAGGTACTCCTGTGTATAATTGTTTCTGATATCATAATCGATGTCATTATAATGGTTTCTTGCTCCATTATATAATAGTTGAGCAATTAAAGATGAACGGGCAAAAAGCTCTGTCACAATTTTTGCCTGTTCATCGCCAGCTGTATTAGCCTCAACAAGATTCAGCGTTGACTCAATACAATTACTTACGGAAACGGCAGCATTTTGAATCCCAGCAATTTTGCAAGACATTGCTCTAAAATAAACAACATAGAAATTAGCCTCCCAGCTACCAGGATCTTTAACCAGGATCATGTCGTAATACTTCTCAGCGTTTTCGCTGTTGTCTGCATCTTTGGCTCTTCGAGCAATTTCGTAAAGGTTCCTTAATTCTGACGATATATCAATTTTCACCACTCCCGTAACTTCTACGGTTCCGTCGATCATCATTCGCTTTGCCTCTTCTACAGAATATTTGACACCACAGGATTGGCATACAAATACACCTTCTTCCTTCATAAAATTGGTGCTTTCGCACATTTCGCATACCAGGGCTTTCATTGTTTTATAGTTTTGTTTGTAAAGTCGTTAATGAACACAGGAAACATATCATTCCCCCATCTAACCCTACAAACCTAACTGAATACAGTAAGCCCTTTTTACGGGAAACCGTAAAGCAGCCCCTAACCGTCTGCCCGGTTTACCGAATGGTAATAGCGTATAGCGACAGCTCTTTATTGAGCTGTATAAAATTGCGTTGAAAGGTAAGGCCCAGGCGTTTCAACAGCTTAATGGATTTTTCATTTTCAGGATCGGTAATGCCGGTAATAGTGGGGCTTACTTTATGTTGTACCAGCTCGTCAAGATATTTGCTGGCGGCTTCAAAGGTGTAACCGTTTTTTTCAAACTGAGGTAATAGGGCAAATCCAATATCCGGGAACTCCTGGTTGTCGCGGTATAAAAAAGTGACCAGCCCAATAGGTTGTTGGGTTTCCTTCAATTCAAAAACACTGTAAAAGAAATGTTGGTTGTCAATAATCTTCTGGATATATTTTTCAGCATCATCGGTATTGCTGATATTTCTATCCCCAATAAATTGTAACCAGCCGGGGGTGTTTACTAATTCAAGAATAAACTTGCTATCAGTTGTAGCTATCGGTCTTATTAAAAGGCGGTCTGTTTCTAATTGTTGGTACATAAGGGTATGCCATAAAAATAAATAAACGGCGGCTATTTTGATCATTACAAAGAGCGATCTGCTAAGAATGTAAAAAATATGACTGGTTGGTGAAAACACCCAACCAGGGCAAAAAGAGGGATTGATGAGGGGTACCCAATGGAATAGGGCTGGTTGGTGAAAATACTCCACCTGCGCAAAACTAACAAGCGGGGTTGTATGGTATTTGTGTTTCATTTTAAAACATTTGCCGATTATAAAGTTAAGATATCAATGGGGCGGTTTATTTTTTTGATCCCTTCTGATCCCTTCTGATCCCTTCTGACCTCTTCTGATCCCTCCTGATCCCTTCTGATCCCAAAACGCATGTTTTCTGTATCCTTTCTGTATCCGGGCTGTATCCTTTCTGTATCCCAGCTGTATCCTTTCTGTATCCTTTGTATATCCTTTCTGTATCCTGGTTACCGTGCTCGTATATCCTTTCTGTATCTGTAAGGGTGTGCATGCGGCTTTATGTTTCATCAGTAGTAATTAAGATACACGAAGCGTATGCTGGCCGGTTGGTGAAAACACTCAACCAGCGCAAAAAAGCGCCCTGTGAAGGCGCTAAAAAAGATATTACGGGTTATTAAAAAACACCCGGGGAAAAACATGCATCGGGAACAAAGCTCCTGCTTATCTACTTCATCACCTAACCCTAGCAACCTCCTTTGCGGGGAAGATGTTTATAAAGTACTTTACCATCCCGCTCTGCATATTCGCCCGATATGATCGGGTAGGCATACTTGGGTGCGTGCGACAGGCTATGGCTTTTTATCGTTATTCTGTCGTTTACTTTCAGCGTGGTTAGCTGCTGCGGTTTATCATCAAACCTAAGAATATAGTCGTCACCGTCAATCCTAACCATCACCCCGAAACCCAGCCTTGAGCCGGGCGGAAGAGAAAGAGCCGTTACCACGGCCTCCATATTGGTATACCCTTTAATGTGTTTGCGTATTTTGGCTTCACTGGCATACACTTTTTTACCGGCGGGAGACACTTCCCATGCTTTGTACTTTATACCTTCGGGCGTAGCCTCCCATTGCTTCACTGCCGCCCTCCTTTCGGCATCAGTAAGTGGTTGCGGCACCATCTTTTTAGGTGTTTCATTATTCTTTTCGCGATTGGCAAATACCAGCCCGCTTACCACTACCAGCGATACCATCAGCGCATAAGTAACTTTTTTCATGATTTTTGTTTGTTGGTTATTTTTTAAATCAATACCTCCACAAACATAAATACGACGGGTATGAATTGCCCGCAAAACATTGTAAAATGATTTGTAAAGATTGTAAATTGATTGTAAATCAATGCTATTATGGGGGCGGTTAGAGATATAAGTAGATTGAAGACGCATCCCAGGGAACAAAACCGTTTGGTGAAAAACACCAACCGGGGAAAGAGGTGAACCAGGCAAGAAAAGTACCTACTAATGCGGGGGAGGCCATTGCCTATGATTCTTTAACAGACGCCGAAAAGCTGAAGTATACACTTCAGCCCTGCTTTGTCAAAATAAAGTATTACCTGCTGCGCTGCTTGTCAGCCCGTAACTTTCAGTGACTGTATCAATTCGTCTGCTATAACTAAATGATACGATAGTACAAGAGGGCTGCCGGGAAAATTGCCCGAAACCTCTGCTTTTAAAACACTTTCCGACTGTTTCTCTTCAAAGCCAACGGGTTTCATTGTGGCCCTGTATCGCTCGTTGGAGTCGGCAATCCATTCTTCAATTGCCGGTCTACCCTGGTCTGTTTTGCCTTCATCAACTACTACGGCTGTTTCAGAAAAACATTGGGCATAGCCAATGCTGTCGAAGCTGTTTTGTGTTGCTACTAACCGGGCTATTACATTTGGTAAATTCATTAGCTGGAATTTTAAAAGGTTTCTTAAATAGTGGGCACCGTGCCGCCATCAATTACAAAATTGGTTCCCGTTAAATATTTGGCTCTTGGCGAAACTAAAAAGCCAACAAATTCTGCCACTTCCCCTGGTTCGGCTGGTCTGCCAAAAGGTATTCCGCCCAAAGCATCCATAACACCCTGTTGCGCTTCTTCTATCGTGCTGTTGGCGTTTCTGGCAATCTCGCCTAGCCAGGCTTCCGATGCTGTGGTATTAATCCACCCGGGCGAAACCGTGAGCACACGAACACCTTTGGGCGTTACTTCGTTGGATAAACTTTTACTGTAATTAATTAATGCGGCTTTTGAAGCGGCATAAGGCAAAGTAGAATCGTACAACGGCAATATGCCCTGGATAGAAGCGATGTGAATGATAACACCGGCTTTATGCGCTATCATTTGTGGCAGAAAGCCCCTGTCCAGCCGTACCGGCGCCAGCAAATTGGCCTGCAGGGTTGATTCCCAATCTTCGTCTGACAGTGCAGCAAAGCCACCGGCTGGTGTGGATGATGCGCCGAGATTGTTAACGAGAATGTCGAGCCGGCCGTAAGTGGACAACACCTCGCTAATTACCTTCCTGCTTCCTTCAGCCTTGCTTAAATCAGCAGCTATAAAGTGCATGCTGTTGTTTTCCTGTTCCGGTGCATTTCTTGCAGTGATGATCACCGTGGCTCCGGCTTGTACCAGCCGCTCTGCTATTGCTCTTCCCGCGCCTTTGGTACCGCCTGTTACTAAAGCTATTTTGCCGGAAAGCTCATTGTTGAAATTAAAATCCTGTGTCATTGTTTATTTATTTAGGGCAAAAATGAGACTTATGCCTAGTTCTTACAAGTACGGAAACACGATTCATATAGGGATAAATTTATCCCCTATTGCACCATTTGGAACATAGGTTTACATTTGTTGTATGTATGAAAGAAAGATTATACCGAACCTGAATTGTGGTTTGGATTTAATAGGAGAAGTACTGTTTGGTAAATGGAAAATCCGGCTGCTGTGGTTTATTCACCAGGGACATCAACGCCCGAGTGAGCTGCAGCGAAAAATTCCTGATGCCACCAGGCGCGTGCTGAATATGCAGCTGAAGGAACTGGAAGACCACGAATTGATTCAAAAAAAAATTTATGCGGTAGTACCGCCAAAAGTAGAATATAGCTTAACGGAGTTTGGTAAAACACTGGTTCCCGTAATTGCTATGTTGGGAACCTGGGGCGATGATCATGAAAAACGATTACGGGATGTAATTTTAAAACGACTGGAAGCTTCGGCAGCGGGGTAAACTCTGGCTCATTTTTCAAAGGGGTTCTTCGACAGGATTACTGCTGACTTAATATGGCGAAAAATATTGCTTACATGGTCATAACTGCTAGCTAATGTATCATTATGATTAGTACTTACAGCCATATTTATCCAAACGCTTCCGCTGTTATTACTGGATATTCCATGATGCTACGTCAAGGGAAAGACGGTTTGGCAAAAAGAGTTGGAACATGACGGCTCACAGTTGCCCACAACCTGTTGGTGCAGTAAAAATATAACCGTCCTATTGCAGCTCGTTTAAAATCTCTAAAAAACTACCTGGTGGAAAAAACTGTAATTTTCCTTCTTCAAGTTTATAAGGCAATGGGATAAATTCTTTGTCCTTGTACCAAAATAAATTATTGCTTAACGAGCCCGGACCTTCCTGATTCATTCCATAAATAGCAGGTATAAGTCCGTTTATTGCTTTTACAACTTCTAAATTTTCGATAGGGTAAATTATTGCTGAATGCCTATGGGGAAGTCCGACTAATGCCCCTTTACTACCAACTAGTTCTGGTCTGTTTTCTATGTCAAAAACTATATTCGGCGTAAAAAAGTGTTCCCCCTGAACAAACCAAATAGAAAACGTGCCAAATGATTCCTTTGAAATCTTCAATGGATACTTTTCTTTAACGTTTGAAACGCCAATTTCAAAAAGTTCGTCTGTTGTTTTATTCCAGGCTATAGTTTCCTCTGGTTTTATGCCCACCACACTGTCGGGAAGGTCGAAAACTATCATCGAATAAATGTCGCCTGCAAAGTCTTTCCCGATTGTATTGCCTTTACCTACAGAAGCTACGTAGTCGTTGCTGTACAATCTAACACCAATATATTGTTTAACTTCTTCAAAATTGCCTGCAACTTTTTCAAACTCTTTGTCAAACTTCCTTGCCCTTAACATGGAGTTAAAATGTTCAGTAATTATTTCCTTATAGTGATTTATGCTTGCCTGTTTACACACCTGTGCAACATTTGTCAAGCCCAATTTGTCAAAGCCGAAATCACTTTCATTTACTGAAATTTGACCATCTCCAAGGTTATAATCAATATTTAATTGTCTGAAATAATTATCCAGCTCTTTTATAAAAATTGAATATTCCTTGCTATCAAAAAAGGACGCCCAAGCTGGGATATGGTTGGAGCCTGTCTTTTTTTTAAAAAATGAAAACATGGTTAGCTGTATATTTTGTCTGTAAATAAATTCTCTGTTGAAAAAACGATATTGTACACTTCATGCTGCGACTATTCAGGCCAACTCTATTATCCAAACCATTAGAGCAATGATCATTAGGCACAATAGCAAAAACAAAATGTCGGCTTTTAGTTTGGATTCATTCTTTGTTTTAATATCATGCATTACCCATGAAATTCTTTTTTGTAGCACAAAGAATACCAATGGTGCTAATAATAAGTATAATAAACTCATAGTTCTTTTTTTAAAATTACGATTCTGCGAGGCATACGCCAAAACTTACCATGCAATTGCGAAATGTCTTTCGTAAATATCCCCGTAATATTTCCTCTAAAATCGCTTAACCCACCTCCGCCGTAAGTTGCCGGAGCATTTTCCTACGCTGGCGAATCATTTACCATCGCCCACGGGGTGCCTGGCTTCGACGCGGTATACAAAACCTTCGGCGGCGAATACGTGACCTTGGCCAGCCCGGTAAAAAGCTTCGCGCACGAAGGTGGAGAGGTGGGTGCCCCAGCCTGGACCTTCGCGGCAGGGTATAAAAGCTTGGCCAACTCATAAAACTACTAGGTGAACTCAGGTCAACATCCCGCCAGCCCTGATTTTCATTGCACCGGCCCAGGTATTGACGGGTCCGGCTTACCCTGAAGGAGGGCGCACCCACCCTGCAAACGGCCCGGCCCGGGTAAAAGGTGGAGCAGCTCGGGTAAAGGGTGGGGCAATTGGGCTTCAGGGTGCGTTGACTCCGGTTTCAGGTGTCCCTACCAAATGGAATACCTATACTTATGCCTTCAGATGTTGATTAATTAAATAAAATCTTTATTGCAAACTGCCTAACTTTTGGCTTTTCCCATTTATTTTCATTTGTTCCTTTTTGCTTGTCCAAAAAGGAACGCAAAAAAGACCCACCGGCACCACTTACGGGCCTGGCGCCGGGATTGGTGCTACTTTCAACTGAGAATATAGTGGTGTGTCCGCCTCTTTTGACCTACCATAGTTAGGCGGACGCTGATCTATTGAATTACTATGCTTAAGTCCATGGTGTCTTTATCGATATTTAATTCTAAATACTTCCAAGACCAATTTGCCCCAGCCGTCCAATGCATAGATAAAAAAGTAGATTGGTTTTTATACGTTAAAGATCAAGTGTTCGGTTATTTCTTAAAAATCAGATCGATAATGATACCGATAGCTACGGCTACAATAACAAAGCTAAGGCTGCCGAGCAGGTAGGCAATTAAGGCTTTGATGTAGCTGGCAGGTTTCTTTTTGTCGAAAAACTGGCCGATGGCCCAGGCGGAATAAATAAGGGCGCCAATACCGCCAAACTGCATGAGCTTGAAATGAGTAATTCCTTCCAAAATAGCAAATACTGCGAAAAGTAACATCCCTATTCCCATTACAAAACAAAGCAGGATGATTATTTCGAAAATGTTATAGCCATATTTACGGAAGAAGATTTTCGTCCACCAGGCAATGAGTACACCCATAATAATATTGGCATAGCCATAATGTGCCTGTATCCACGCGAAGATAACGCTGGTGGCAGAAGCCTCATCGCCATCGAAACTCATATACTCCTCTTCGATATGAAAAAAATGGTTGATGAGTGAATAGATCAGCGAGGCTACAATCAAAAAGATAATGGGCTTTACCAGCCGGCTGCGGTTTTCTGAAAGGAAATGCCGCACGTTTTGTCCGGGCCGCAGGATGAGCTCGCGGATGGTATATAAAATGCCTTTCTCGAAATGCAGGATATGTTCTATTTCGTGGATGATATAATGAGAGTCGACGCGTTTGAGTTGGGCGGGCTGACCACAGGCGGCACAATACTTACCGCTAAGCGGCTCGTTGCAGTTTTTACAGTTGCTCATGTATGTTTAGTTGTTCGTAAGGGTATGGATCTTTTGCCGCAGGTTGCAGGCATTTCCTGGAAAAGGTTTATGCCTTTGAGACCGGTAGCTTAAAAAGAGGGCAAAGATAGATTAAAAAGGGATTGGAGGTTAGGCAAGTCTCTGTATTTGTCAATTGGCGATATCAATAATAATAGAACGATGCTAAAAAAGAAGCGTCACCTTGTCCCAAAGGACTCCCCCGGAGAGCGGAGGGCAGCGGAGTCGAAAGGCCTCCTGAATGGGAGCAGATTTCTCCCTGCCCGTACCGGAACAGGCGGACGCTCGTTTTGCTTTAGCGCAAAACTTCGGTCGGAAAGACGATACCGGGAAGCCTATGCTGATTTAACGATACTTCTAGGTATCTAATGTTACCTCATCCCATTCGTCAGCGTAATAAGTAAGCCAGTTAATGGCATAATGCCGCTCCATGATAATGCCTAAGTTTAATCCTGCAGGCATAGGTTCACTATTTAGGTTGGCGCTCTTCGTTGCCCAATGCAGCCGGTACACGAGATCAGATATATCCAGAATTGCTGAAATGGGTCTGACCATAGCCTCACTAATAAAATCCGACGGATCAGTTAAAAACTCAGGAAGCCTTTCCAAAATGTCGGCGGGTGCTATTTCCTGAGCAGGGAGAGCCAACTCTTCAACTTTATTGATGGCCCAAAGCAATAACCAAACAGCTTCTGTACGCCAGGAAATATTGATTTCTTCCTGCCTCGTTAGCTTTTCCTTTTGAAACAGTTCTTTTTCGTCTGGCGACACTTTGTCCCAAAGATCATTCGTTTTTAAAAAAGCTATCACTTCGGAAGCACCGGCCGGAACTTCCGACACATAATTCAAGTAAGTTAAAATCAAAATGCGTTCAGCAATCTCAGGCGCAGTTCTAATTACGGCCTCATGTTCCTCCTCAATAATCGGTAAATGATCAAGGTAGGGAATATTCAACTCCCTTAGCAATTTTTCTGTTCCTGATTTTCTTTCCGCAGCTGTCTTCATGGTATCAAATTTCCGGATAATAGCAATTAGGTTAGTCTATCTTCTTATTAGTTTCAAAAAGCTTTAAAGCTATCATTATTGCTGTCTTCTACCCAGTCGTATTCTATTTCGGTGGCTACTTTTCTCGCGAATTCAATTCCATGCCGGTCGCTCAAAAAACCTAAACACATATCGATTCCTGCACTTACCCCGGATGAGGTGTAAAATTTTCCATCTACCACCCATCGGGCCGTCTTATCCCATTGCACATTGGGCCCGTTACCGGTTACCCAGGCGAAAGCCCGTTTATTGGAAGTAGCTTTTTTATGGTTGAGCAAACCTGTTCGGGCTAGCAGCGCGCTGCCGGTACACACCGTTAACACATATTTACTTTGATCGGATACTGCTTTTATTTTTTCGATCAACGAAGAATTACTGACTTCTTTGCGCGTTCCTAACCCGCCGGGAATTAAAAAAATATCTACCGGGGAGGTAATGGATTCAAGCGTTGCCGTTGAAAGAGATACGCCATGCCTGTTGCTTATTAGTCCCCCGTGCAACGAATAGAATTGTAGGGTATATAAATCAGTTAGCCTGCCAAATACTTCCACAGGCCCGAAAACATCCAGGGTTTCAAAATCATTAAAAAGCAGCACCGCTATATTCACCATCTAAATATACAACACTTGAATCTCACATCCCTTGGCGCCATCCCTTCTACTCCTTAAGTACAGGCATTAAAAAAGCTTTGCAAATGCGCAAAGCTTTTTACATTTTAAGACTAAATACAGTAACCCATTATTGGGTGGGATTCTGCGTTAATGTTCCCGGATAAGAATTAATGGCATCCTGCGGAATGTAATACACTACGCGATAGTCTGTGGGCGCTATAGCTTCGAACTGCTGATGCGGACCCGGGTACTGCCGGGTTAAGGAGCCGCCGTTTCTAAAAACATCATAGCTACGTTCTGCCTGGAAAGCGAGTTCCAGCTGGCGCTCCTTGTCTATCCGTTCGCTGGCATTGGAAGCGTCGAGTGAAGGGTAGCCTCCACCGGTAATAGACCGTGTACGGATGGTATTCAGATCCGTTAACGCCATAGCATAGTTGCCCAGTTTGGCATAGGCTTCAGCCCGGTTCAAATACACTTCGCCCAACCGGCTGATGAGCGGCGAATGAAGATGGGAGTCTTCGCCTTCGCGGGAGCATTTCACTATATAGAACTGTGGATACACCCGGTTCAACGAAATGAAGTTATCTATAACACCAGAGTATCTCTTTCCATCTTTATATTGTATAGAGTAAATTTCCTGCGCTGCATCAACCGGGGTGAGCGTGTAGGTAGCATCACCTTCCTTACAAGTTATAGTACTTCCGCTACGTGTAATAGTTGCCTGTACATAATTGAGCACATTAGGACCATCTTCTTTGATAAACCTGAACACTTCAGCGCCACCGGCCGCATAGGTGGGCTCGATAAAAGCAGCCCTTGCATCCACTATTTTGTATTTGGCCGGACGCCAGTCATTTCTCCCCGTTTCATTGAGTAAGCTGATATATTTTGCACTGGCATACATCTCACCCCAGCCCATTCCTCCTATGTTGGCATACATACCCCCAACGCCATAATAATGATCGTCTCCTGAAAATTCTGAAGCCACCCGCTTTACAGCAAATATGGTTTCGTTATTATTCTCCGGCTTCAGCGTATTGTATTTCATAAACTGTTCGCGCGGCAACAGGGAGTAAACATTAGAGCTGATCACTTTATTGGCATACTCCACTGCCAGTTGAGCATACTCTTTGTTGGGCGCCTGGTAAGTACCGCTCATATAAAGATATACGCGCGACAACATAGCCTGTGCAGCCCCTTTGGAAGCATATATCGGGCCGCTATTTTTAGTAAGCAATGTTTCAGCCTTTTTCAGATCGCTGATTACCTGTTCGTAAGTGGCTTTCACCGTGGCCCTGTCGGGCAGCTCCAGGTTAATCACATCTTTAGGTGTTCCATTTACAATGGGCACTCCTAAATTTGTTTCAGGGCTTTGATAGTAGGGTCGGCCGTAAGCGCGTACAAAATAAAAATATAACATGCCGCGGATGTAGTAGCATTCGCCCAAATTATTATCGATATCTGCACTCTTTCCTTCCTGTATCATGTTAATCACATTGGAGGCCTGCGCAATCGCCTTATAACCCGAATTCCAGAACTGGTTTAAGCGACCATTATTGGGTGTGCGTGAAAATGAGATGAACTCATAAAAAGCATCAGTAGAAGAGCCCCTGATCATTATATTGTCGCCGGCATACTCGCCGCAACGATGCATGGGATCGGACCAGGCTTTTAACTGTGCATAAGTACCGTTTAGCAAAGACTGCAGAGAGGCTTCAGGGTCACTGATAATCCTGTCCGAATCCATCGAGCCATATGGATACCGGTCTATATCACAGGACGTGAAGATAAACGCAGTAAGTAATATAATAAGTAAATTTTTCATCTGTATATCTTTTATTGTTATTGTTTTCAACCGCGAGGCGCCGACAGCAATATTCACTGTAGCGTTCGGAGGTCAACTATCGGAGCTTCTTAAAATGAAACATTTAACCCAAACATGTACCTGCGTGTAGCAGGATACACCGATGGACCAGTGGAACTTAAAACAGCACCGTCGCTTGCAGGAATCTCCGGATCTACGCCGGAATAATTAGTGATAACAAACAGGTTTTCTCCTGCAAAGAACACCCGGAGATTATTGATTTTATACTGGCTGAGTTTAAAATTGTAACCAACAGTAAGAGAGCGCATTCTCAGGAAATCCCTGTCTTCAAGATAGCGCGAAGACATTTGGTTGCCTTGCTGGGTATTATTGTACCTGGCTACCGGATGTGTTGCGATATCACCCGGTTTTTGCCAACGGCTCCATTCTGGCATCAGCTTCATCTGGTTACGGTCTGTATACGTTCCATCAGAGTCATACTCCTGCCTTGAATAATTATAAATTTTACCTCCCACCGCATAACCAAATACGGCGTTCAAATCGAATTGCCTGTATTGCAGGTTGGTAGTAAAGCCACCAAAAAATGTAGGAGAAGCCCTGTACAATTTTTCGAAACTTGCCTGGGCATACCTGGAGGTAGTATCTCTTGCTGTTTCATTTCCATTGGCATCCCGCTGCACTTTATACCACAAAGGCGATCCATTCTGCGGATTAACGCCAGCCCATTCTTTGAGGTAATAGGTATCTACCGGTCGGCCCGGCTCCAATACACGCTGCGCAGACCCTGCAATACCGAGGCCATCTCCTACAATTACCGGCTTCACAGAATAAGTGCCATCCGCATTCTTTGTTGGATATAGTTTGGTAAGCTTGTTGGTGTTATGGCCGAAATTAACATCAAGGCTCCAAAGCCAGTCCTGGTTACGAATAATGTCCCCGCCTAAAGACAGCTCTATTCCTTTGTTATTCATTTCGCCAATATTGCGCCAGATACTGGTTACACCGGTTAACCCGCTTATGGGCACCATGTACAAAATGTTATCGGTATTCTTATTGTAATAATCCAGTGTCAACCTTAACCGGTTGTCGAGGAAGGCAGCATCTGCACCCACACCTGTTGTATAGGTTCTTTCCCAGGTAAGATCTTTATTACCGATCTGGCTGATGAGTGCACCCGGATCTTCATTATAGCTGGCCGCTGTAGATACCGCATAAAGACTGTATTGCGGATATAGCGTGCTGGGGCGGTTACCGGCAGAGCCATACGAAGCACGTAACTTTAAAACATCTACCCAGTCGGCGTTAAACCAACGCTCTTTGTTAATGTTCCAGCCTGCACTAATTGAAAAGAAGTTGCCATACTTGGCGTTATCGCCAAAATTGGAAGCACCATCTCTACGTAAAGAGGCTTCCAGCAAATACCTGTTGTCATAGGTATAGTTGGCTTTGGATAAGTAGGATTGCACCGCCCACTCGTTAATGTTTCCTTTGGTGCGTTCGGGCTTGGCCACTACATCCAACACTTCAAACCCCGGAATAAAACCTGTTCCATACACGTCGAGCGTTTTGGCATAGTAGTCGTTAAACT
>JAESFO010000692.1_pt1 | contig 16312 bp, 18 predicted proteins | sample 9269421 | NCBI WGS metagenome assembly JAESFO01 (sample SAMN14502839, study PRJNA617101) | algae metagenome | isolation source: Nostoc desertorum CM1-VF14 and co-occurring heterotrophs from rocky... | place: USA: Clark Mountains, San Bernardino, California | collected 2000-06-05 | reverse complement strand
CGTCGCCGAGCGCCAGCAGGTCGAAGGCCACGAACGACGCCGGCGTCTCGGTCGAGAGCAGCGTCACCCGGCTGGCCGCGGGGTGGATCCGCTGCTGGAGCGCCTCGAAGTCCAGTGCGTTCCCGGAGGCGACGACGATCTCCCCGTCGACGACCGCGCGCGGGGGGAAGTGCGCCTTCACCGCCTCGACGACCTCGGGGAAGTAGCGGGTCATCGGCTTCTCGTTGCGGGAGCCGATCTCCACCTCGTCGCCGTCGCGGAAGACGATCGAGCGGAAGCCGTCCCACTTGGGCTCGTAGAGCCTGCCCTCGGGGATCGACGGGGCGGGCTTGGCCAGCATCGGCTTCACCGGGGGCATCACGGGCAGGTCCACGGCGGACGAGTCTCCTCCCGATCGTCGGCGCGAGCATCCCGGCTCGCCCGTCCGAGGGGGGACCGGCCGGGTGCGCCAGACTGATCGGTGTGGGACGACTGCCCGATCGGGAGGCGCTGGAGCGGGCGCGGGACGCGACGATCGACGATGTCCTGCCCGGGCCCGGCGACCCGGCGCTGCGGGTCCTGTTCTGCGGCATCAACCCCGGCCTGGTGTCAGCGGCGACCGGGCACCACTTCGCCCGCCCCGGCAACCGGTTCTGGCCGGTGCTGCACGGGGCCGGGTTCACCCCGCGCCTGCTGGCACCGGCCGAGCAGGGCGAGCTGGCGCGGCTCGGGCTCGGCATCACGAACATGGCGCCCCGGGCCACCGCGCGGGCCGACGAGCTGTCCGACGACGAGGTCGTCGCCGGTGGGGAGCGGCTGCGCGCGCTGGTCGCGGCGCGGGCGCCGGGGTGGCTGGCCGTCGTCGGGATCGGGGCCTACCGGACCGCGTTCGGGCGGCGCGCCGCGGCGGTGGGGGAGCAGCCCGACCGGCTGGGGACGACCGGGATCTGGGTGCTGCCGAACCCCTCGGGGCTCAACGCGCACTGGTCGCGCGCGGCGATGGTCGCCGAGTTCGCGCGGCTGCGGGCCCGTGCCCGGGAGCAGGGGCCGGGCCAGGTGTACTGCTAGGACTCCGGGGTCGTCGCGCGCAGGAACAGCCCGAGCGCCAGGCCGACGGCGAGGAAGACCAGCAGCCACCACCACGTGCCGGACAGCACCCACACGGCGGACCCGACGGCGAGACCACCGCCGATCCCGTACCCGAGGCGGTTCAACCCGTCCTTGCGTGGCCCGTCGTCCATGGGCGCGGAGCCTAGCGGCCGTCTCCGTCGAGATCGGGCAGATCGGGCGTCTCCGCACCGTCGCGCTCGTCGCGGTCGGCCCACTCCAGCAGCGGCTCGATGCCGAACACGGCCCCGTCGATGCCGGCGTGCAGGTCGCCCAGCTCGGCGTAGCGGGCCGGGACGGTGGCGATCGTGAAGTCCCGGGGCTCGCAGTCGTCGATCTCGTCCCAGGCCACCGGGGCCGACACCCGCGCGTCGGGGGTGCCGCGCACCGAGTAGGCGCAGGCGATCGTGTGGTCGCGGGCGTTCTGGTTGTAGTCGACGAAGACCGTCGCCGGGTCGCGGTCCTTGCGCCACCAGGACAGGTCGACGCGGTCGCAGCGACGCTCCACCTCGCGGGCGAACGCGTGCGCGGCGCGGCGGACGTCGGCGAACCCGTGGTCCGGCGGGATGCGCACGTAGACGTGCAGTCCGGAGCCGCCGGAGGTCTTCGGGAACCCGGTCGCGCCCAGCTCGTCGAGCACCTCGTGCACCACGCCGGCGACGCGGCGGACATCGGCCCAGGACGCGTCGGGCATCGGGTCCAGATCGATGCGCCACTCGTCGGGGGACTCGACGTCGGCGGCGCGGGAGTTCCAGGGGTGGAACTCGACCGTGGACATCTGCACCGCCCAGACGACGTCGGCCGGGTGGGCGACGCACAGCTCGTCGGCGGTGCGGTTGTACCGCGGGAAGGTCACGCGGACGGTGCGGACCCAGTCGGGGGCGCCGCGCGGCAGCCGTTTCTGGTGCACCTTCTCCCCGGTGACACCGGTGGGGAAGCGGTGCAGCATGCACGGCCGGTCGCGCAGCGCGCGGACGACGCCGTCGCCGACGGCGGTGTAGTACGCGGCGAGGTCCCGCTTGGTCTCGCCCCGCTCCGGGAAGTAGACGCGGTCGGGGCTGGACAGCCGCACCAGGCGGTCGCCGATCGTCAGCTCGACCGGCTCACCCGCACCGCGCGCGGCCACCCGACGGGGTCAGAGCCGGCGACGCCGCTGGTAGACCGGGAGCGCGACCGCACCGATCAGGCAGACGACGGCGGGCACGGCCGAGAAGAGGAACTCGGTCCAGCTGGTCGGGTGGCCGATCGTGAACAGCAGCAGCGCGATGCCGGCGACGGCGGCCGCGATCGGCAGACCCTTGGAGAAGTTCTGGTGCCAGCCCCAGTCGACCGACGGCTCGTCGGCCGGGTCGACCCCGGACGCGACCGCGATCTCGCGGGTCTTGCTGGTCGTTGCGCTGTGCGCCACTGCCTTGCTGGCCACCGTGTGTCCTCCTGCTCCGGCTCCGTGCGGGGTCATCGTCGCACAGCTCGCGGGCCGAGGATGATGTGCGGTGATGAAGTCACTCGTCGTGTTGGGCAGCACCGGGTCGATCGGCACCCAGGCCCTGGACGTGATCACCCGCGCCGGCGGGTTCACGGTGTCCGGGCTGGCCGCGGGCGGATCGGACGTGGACCTGCTGGTGTCCCAGGTCCGCACGCACCGCGTCGGGCGGGTCGCGGTCGCGTCCGCCGCGGCGGCGGTGCGGCTGCGGGAGGAGCTGCCCGGCGTCGAGGTGCTCGACGGCCCGGACGCCGCGACCGAGCTGGTCACCGCCTGCGGCGCCGACATCGTCCTGAACGGCATCACCGGCTCCCGCGGCCTCGGCCCGACCCTGGCCGCGCTCGCCACCGGTGCCCGGCTCGCGCTGGCGAACAAGGAGTCGCTGGTCGCGGGCGGCTCGCTGGTGTCCGCGGCGGCCGCGCCGGGGCAGATCGTGCCCGTGGACTCCGAGCACTCCGCGCTCGCGCAGTGCCTGCGCGGTGGACGGGAGTCCGAGGTCGACCGGCTGGTCCTCACCGCCTCGGGCGGCCCGTTCCGCGGCCGGTCGCGCGCGTCGCTGCGGGACGTGACCGTCGAGCAGGCCCTGAAGCACCCGACCTGGGACATGGGCCCGGTAATCACGATCAACTCGGCGACGCTGGTGAACAAGGGCCTCGAGGTGATCGAGGCGCACCTGCTGTTCGGGGTGCCCTACGACCGCATCGACGTCACCGTGCACCCGCAGTCGATCGTGCACTCGATGGTCACCTTCACCGATGGCTCGACGATCGCCCAGGCGTCGCCGCCGGACATGCGGCTGCCCATCGCGCTGGCGCTCGGCTGGCCGGACCGCATCGCCGGCGCCTCGGCGCCGTGCCGCTGGGACACCGCGCAGAGCTGGACCTTCGAACCCCTCGACGACGACGCGTTCCCCGGCGTGCGGCTGGCCCGCGCCGCCGGGACCACGGGCGGCTGCCTGCCCGCGGTGCTCAACGCGGCCAACGAGGAGCTCGTCGAGGCGTTCGTCGCCGGGGCGATCGGCTACACCGACGTCACCGACCTCCTCGGCGGGGTGCTGGAGGCGGCCGACGCCTGGACGGGTGACCCGGCTACCGTGGACGACGTGCTGGCTGCCGAGACCTGGGCCCGCGCCCACGCGCGCGAGAAGGCGGGAACGTGACCATCGTCTGGACGGTCGTCGGTATCGCGATCTTCTTCTTCGGGCTGTTGCTGTCGATCGCCTGGCACGAGCTCGGGCACTTCACCACGGCTCGCTGGTTCGGGATCAAGGTCCCGGAGTTCATGGTCGGCTTCGGTCGCACCCTGTGGTCGGTCCGCCGCGGCGAGACCGAGTACGGCATCAAGATGATCCCGCTGGGCGGCTACGTCCGGATGATCGGGATGCTGCCCCCCGCGAAGGGCGGGACGCTGGGCCGCAGCCGTCGCACCGGTCCCTTCCAGGGGCTGATGGACGACGCGCGGCGCCAGTCGCAGGCCGACGTGCTCCCGCAGGACGCGGACCGGCAGTTCTGGACCCGGTCGCCGTGGAAGCGGATCATCGTCATGTTCGCCGGGCCGTTCATGAACCTGATCCTGGCGATCGCGCTGTTCTTCGTGACGTTCATGGGCGTCGGCATGGTCGCGCCGACCACCCAGATCGCCGCGCTCGAGGAGTGCGTGCTCCCGGCGGTGGCGGTGCAGGGCCAGGCCCCGGAGAAGTGCCCGGCCGGGGCGCCGCTGGCGCCCGCGCTGGCCGCGGGTGTCCAGCCCGACGACCGCATCGTCGAGGTCGGCGGGCAGCAGTTCGGGCCGGACGACGGCATGGCGGTGCAGGACGCGATCCGCGCGTCGTCGGGGCCGACCCCGATCGTCGTGGAGCGCGGCGACCGGCGGATCCCGCTGACTGTGGACGTCATCCCCAACACCCTGCCGGACCGGAACTCCTCGGACCCGCAGGCCACCGTGACCGCGGGCTACCTGGGGGTCCTGCTCAACACCAGCTACCAGCCGCTGACAGCGGGGGAGACCGTCGTGCAGATCGGCGACGGGGTGGCCCGCACCGCAGAGGCCGTCGTCGCGATCCCGGCGCGTATCCCGGCGCTGTTCGGCGCCGCGTTCCTCGGCGAGGAGCGCGGGCAGGACAGCCCGATGGGCGTCGTCGGCGTCTCCCGGATCGGCGGCGAGATCCTCGCTCAGCAGGACGTGCCCTGGCAGCAGGACGTGGCGTTGTTCCTGAACATGCTCGCCGCGGTGAACCTGTCGCTGTTCCTGCTCAACCTGCTCCCGGTCCCGCCGCTGGACGGCGGCCAGATCGTCCCGGCGATCTGGGAGGCGATCAAGCGCAACACAGCGAAGCTGCTCGGACGCCCCGACCCCGGGCCGGTCGACGCGGCCAAGCTCCTGCCCGTCGCCTACGTCTTCGTGATCGTCTTCCTGGGGTTCTCGGTCATGGTCGCGATCGCCGACATCGTCAACCCGGTGCGGCTGTTCGGGTGAGCGCAGCACCCGAGGGCGCACGCCCGCTGGCGGTCTTCGACATCGACGGCGTCCTCGCCGACGTCTCGCACCGGCTGCACTACCTCGACGTGCACCGGTGGGAGAAGTTCTTCGCCGCCGCGCACGCCGACCCGCTGCTCGACGAGGGCGCGGACCGGCTGCGCGCGGCCCAGGACGAGCACGACGTCGTCTACCTGACCGGCCGCCCCGAGCGGAACCGCAGGCTGACCGAGACCTGGCTGAGGGGCTTCGGCCTGCCGACCGGGCCGCTGTTCATGCGCCCCGACGACGACCACCGCCCCGCCCGCTACGTCAAGCGCGAGGTCCTGCGGCTGCTCGCCCGCGAGCGGGAGATCGCGATGATCCTCGACGACGACCCCGCCGTCGTGCGGGTGCTGACCGAGGACGGCTGGCCGGTGGAGCTGGCGACCTGGCTGCCGCACAGCTCGACGCTGCAGGACGCGCAGGAGAACCAGGGCCGCACGTAGTGCCCCTGCTCACCGGGTACGGCGGGTCCTGCGGCGCGGTGGGATAGTGGAGGTCGTGAGCGTCTCCCTGGGTATGCCGTCCGCGCCCGCGCCGACCCTGGCCCCGCGCCGCAGGACGCGGCAGCTGCAGGTCGGCCCGGTCGGTGTCGGATCCGACCACCCGATCTCCGTCCAGTCCATGACGACCACCCTGACCTCCGACGTCAACGCGACCCTCCAGCAGATCGCCGAGCTGACCGCGGCCGGCTGCGACATCGTGCGCGTCGCCTGCCCGTCCGCCGACGACGCCGAGGCCCTGCCCGCGATCGCGCAGAAGTCGCAGATCCCGGTGATCGCCGACATCCACTTCCAGCCCAAGTACGTGTTCGCCGCGATCGAGGCCGGCTGTGCCGCGGTGCGGGTGAACCCGGGCAACATCCGCAAGTTCGACGACCAGGTCAAGGAGATCGCGCAGGCCGCGAAGGACCACGGCACGCCGATCCGGATCGGGGTCAACGCGGGCTCGCTCGACAAGCGCCTGATGGAGAAGTACGGCAAGGCGACGCCCGAGGCGCTCGCCGAGTCGGCCATGTGGGAGGCGGGCCTGTTCGCCGAGCACGACTTCCACGACATCAAGATCTCGGTCAAGCACAACGACCCGGTCGTCATGGTGCGGGCCTACGAGCTGCTCGCCGAGCAGTGCGACTACCCGCTGCACCTGGGCGTCACCGAGGCCGGGCCCGCGTTCCAGGGCACCATCAAGTCGGCCGTCGCGTTCGGGGCGCTGCTGCGCCAGGGCATCGGCGACACCATCCGCGTCTCGCTGTCCGCGCCGCCGGTCGAGGAGATCAAGGTCGGCCAGCAGATCCTGGAGTCGCTGAACCTGCGCCCGCGGAAGCTGGAGATCGTCTCCTGCCCGTCCTGCGGTCGCGCCCAGGTCGACGTCTACACCCTCGCCGACGAGGTCACCGCCGGTCTGACCGGCATGGAGGTCCCGCTGCGCGTGGCCGTCATGGGCTGCGTCGTCAACGGCCCCGGCGAGGCCCGCGAGGCCGACCTCGGCGTCGCCTCCGGCAACGGCAAGGGCCAGATCTTCGTCAAGGGCGAGGTCATCAAGACCGTCCCCGAGCACAAGATCGTGGAGACGCTGATCGAGGAGGCCATGCGGCTCGCCGAGGAGATGGGCGAGAGCGTGGACGGTGTGACGGGTGAACCGCAGGTGACCGTCGGCTGAGCGAGTGCCGGTACCGGACGGGCGTCGGCGTGGCATCATGAACCCGTGCTGAGGGTGGCCGGAGCACGGCTTCTCGACGATCGTCACCGCTCCGGGGTGCACGACGTGCTCGATGCCGACCCGGTCGCCGCGTGCATGGTCGCCTCCCGTATCGAGGCGGTCGGCCTCGACCCGTGGCGGCTGGGTGGTGAGCTGTGGTCCCACGGGGCCCCGGCGGACGGTCTGTGCTTCTCCGGGGCGAACCTGGTGCCGCTGCGCGGTGACCGGGCGGCGCTGCGTGCCTTCGCCGACCGGGCCCGGCGGGCCGGACGGGTGTGCTCGTCGCTGGTGGGGCGGGCCGAACTCGTCCTGCCGCTGTGGGAGGACCTCGCACCGGGCTGGGGCCCGGCCCGGGAGATCCGGCCCGACCAGCCGCTGATGACCCTCGAACGGCCGCCGATGATCGCGCCCGACGCCCGGGTGCGTCCGGTCCGGATCTCCGAACTCGACCGCTACCTGCCGGCCGCCGTCGCGATGTTCACCGAGGAGGTCGGCGTCGACCCCCGCGAGGGCGACGGCGGGGCGGGCTACCGGGCCCGGGTCGCCGAGCTGATCACGTCCGGGCGGGCGTTCGCCCGGTTCCACGACGGTGAGGTCGTGTTCAAGGCCGAGATCGGCGCCCTGTCGCGCACCGTCGGCCAGATCCAGGGGGTCTGGGTGGACCCGGCCTGGCGCGGGCACGGACTCGGCACGGCCGGGACGTCGGCGGTCGCGGTCGCGCTCGCCGGGATGGGCCGCCGCGCCAGCCTGTACGTCAACGCCTTCAACGCCCCGGCCCGGTCCGCGTACCAGCGGGTCGGATTCGTGCAGGTCGCGCGGTTCGCCACCGTCCTGTTCTGAGCACGATCGGGTCGCGGTGCTTGACCGTGCCGCAACGGCACGGTGTCGACTCGGCCGTGGCTGCGGACATCCGCCGCGCCACCACGAGCAGGGAGGTCGTCGTGTCCCGTTCCAGCTCCGCGTCGCCGGTCGTCACCGGGACCGGTCCGCGCCCGGGGTGGGTGGAGGTCGTCGTCGGCCTGGTCGTGCTGGCCGCCGTCGCCTACGGGGGCGGACCGCTGGTGCTGCGGACCCTCGACCCCGGTCCGCTCGCCGGGGGCCTGTTCCTCGCGGCGCTGTCGGGGATCGCGGGCATCGCCGGGTTCGCCGCGGCCGTCGCGGTACGGCGTCGCCCGCTGCCGGAGTTCGGCGTGCGGGCGACGTCCGTGCGCTGGCTGCTGCTCGGCGCCGCCGGGGCGGTCCTGGCGTTCGTCGTCAGCCGGCTGCTGGTGGTCGGGATGGTCGCGCTCGGGATCGAGCCGGAGAACATCCAGGGCGCCTACGCCGACGCGGGCAGCGGCGGGGCCTGGTCGGTGGCGCTGTCGCTGCTGTTCCTCGCGGTGCTGACACCGCTGGGGGAGGAGCTGCTGTTCCGCGGGGTGGTCACCTCGGCGCTGCTGCGCTACGGCGCCGTCGTCGGTGTGCTGGGCAGCGCCGTGGTGTTCGCGCTGGCGCACGGGCTGAACGTGGTGTTCCTGACGGCGCTGGTCGTCGGGCTGGTCGCGGGTGAGCTGCGACGACGCAGCGGCTCGGTGTGGCCGGGGGTGGTCACGCACCTGGTGCACAACGCCATGGCCCAGGTCGTCGCGCTGGCGTTCGCCGGGGTGCTGTGAGCGACGGGCAGATACCAGGCGCCTGATAGCGTCCGGTCCGTGCCCGACGAGGACGTGCCGCTCCGGGAGCTCATCCGGACGGCCCACGTCGTCGCCCGGGGATTCCACCGGGTGTTCGCCCGGGCCGGTCTGACCGCGACCGGCTTCGGCGTGCTCGCCGAGCTCGCCGACCGCGAACGGACGGGCGGGCCGCCGCCGTCGCAGGCCGAGCTCGCCCGGATCGTGCTGCTGCGCCCGCAGAGCGTGGGGGAGCTGGTCACCGACCTCGTCGCCCGCGGCCTCGTCCGCCGCGACGGACCGGGCGGCCGTGGCCGGCGGGCCGGTCTGGAACTCACCGACGACGGCCGTGCCGCGCTGGAGCGGGCCCGGCCGCTGGTGCAGGGGTTCTCCGCACCGGAGGCGATCGGCCTCGACGCGGGCCGGACCGCGGAGCTGACCGCGATGCTGCGCACCGTGCGCGAGACGCTGGCCGCGGCGGAGGGCTGACGGGGCGCCCGGACACCCGGGCCTCACACCGGGCGCGGCATACTCGCTGATCGTGATCGCCACCCTGCGGAAGCGCCCCCTGGTCCTGGCCGCCGCGATCGTCGTGCTCGTCGCGGTGGGTGTCGTGGTGGCGCTGCTGCGCCCCTGGGGAGGTGCCGGGACGACCGCCGAGCGGTACGTCACGGCCTGGGCCGCGGGGGACGCGCCGGGCGCGGCCGTCTACACCACGGACGCGGAGACGGCGGGCGCCTACCTGCAGAGGTCCCGCGACGATCTCGCCCCGGCCGGCATGACCGCCCGGGTGACCGGCACCCGCACCGACGGCGACCGCGCGACGTCGACGGTGGAGGTCGCCTGGGACCTGGGCCAGGGCCGGGCCTGGAACTACACCCTGGACCTGCCGCTCGTCGCCGCCGACGACGCCGCGGGCAACGACACCGGCTGGGCGGTCGACTGGTCGCCCGCCGCGTTCGCGCCGGGGCTCACCGACGGCCAGCGCCCGGTGACCCGCACCGTGACCGCCGCCCCGGCGCCCGTCCTCGACGCCGGCGGGGCCACGCTGCTCGCGCCCACCCCGGTCGTCACCGTCACCCTGGACAAGGCGCAGGTCGGGCAGGCCGCGGGTGGGCTCGGCTCCGCACTGGGCACGATCGACCCCGCGATCACGGCGTCGAGCATCACCGCCGGTGCGAACGCCGTGCCGGACGGGCAGGCCTACACCGTCGTCGTGCTGCGGGAGCCCGACTACCAGCGGGTCCGCGACCGCATCTACGACCTGCCCGGCGTCCGGTTCGTGTCCTCGACCCGGCTGCTGCCGCCCGACCAGGGCTTCGCGGGCCAGCTGATGCAGGGCGCCCGCGCCGACATCGAGAAGGCCGCCGGCGGGACGCCCGGCTGGTCGGTCGACGTCGTCGGCGCCCGCGGCGAGACCGTCCGCTCGGTGGCCGGGCAGCCCGCCGGGCCGGGGAAGCCGGTCACCCTGGAGCTGGACCGCACCGTGCAGGACGCGGCGCAGGCCGCCGTCGACGCCGACTCCAGGCAGGCCATGATCGTCGCGATCCGGCCGTCCACCGGGGCGGTGCTCGCGGTGGCGCAGAACGCGGCCGCCGACCGCGACGGCGCGCTGGCCCTGACCGGCCGCTACCCGCCCGGCTCCACCTTCAAGATCGTCACCGCGTACGGGGCGATGCCGGCGGAGAACCTCACCCCGCAGTCCCCGGTCGAGTGCCCCGGCACCACCGTCATCGACGGGCGCACCATCCCCAACGAGGACTCCTTCGTGCTGGGCACCGTGCCGCTGACCGAGGCGTTTGCGCAGTCCTGCAACACCACGTTCTCCCGGCTCGCCCTCGCCCTGCCCGCCGGCGGTCTTCCGGACGCCGGGAAGGCGCTCGGCTTCGGCGCGGACTGGAAGATCCCCGGGATGACGACGATCACCGGCACCGTCTCGCCCGCCACCGACGACCTGCAGCGGGCCAGCGACGGCTTCGGCCAGGGTGACGTCCTCGCCTCCCCGTTCGGCATGGCGCTGGTGTCGGCGACGGTCCAGCACGGCGCGCCCGTCACGCCGTCGCTGATCCGCGGGGCGACGACCGAGGCCGCCGTCGCGCCGGGCACCCCGGACCGTGCGGTGCTCGACCAGCTGCGGCCGATGATGCGTGCCGTCGTCACCTCCGGGACGGCGCGGGCCGCCGCCGGGCAGGGCGAGGTGTACGGCAAGACCGGCACCGCCGAGTACGCGGGCCCCGACGGCGGCAACCGCTCGCACGGCTGGTTCACCGGCTACCGCGGTGACCTGGCCTTCGCCACCCTCATCGTCGACGGCGGGTCGTCCGGACCCGCGGTGCAGATGACGGAGCGCTTCCTGGCGGGCGTCCCGCGCTGAGCGACCGGCCGGGCGGCGGCGGGACGGCGCCGTGTCGGGCGCCCTACCCTGGTCGTCGTGCACCCCAGCCGGATCCCCGCCCTGGCGTTCGTGGCCGACCTCGTCGCCGTCGTGGTGTTCGCCGCCGTCGGGAGGCTGAGCCATGCCGAGGCCGACAGCGTGCTCGGCCTGCTCGGCACCGCGCTGCCGTTCGCGCTGGGGGCCGCGGCGGCCTGGGCGACGCCGTGGGTGCGGTCGGCGCCGGTGTCGCTGCGCGCCGGGGCGGTCGTGCTCGCCGGGGCCGTGGTCGTCGGGCTCGTGCTGCGGCTGGGGTTCCTGGGGCGGCTGCCGCTGTCGTTCGCCGTCGTCGCGACGATCTCGCTGGCGGTGCTGCTGCTGGGCTGGCGGGGGATCTCCGCCGCCGTCGCGCGGATGCGGGCCCCGCGCACCCCGACCCGCTGAGGGCCCCGGACGTACGATGGGGGTCATGTCGACCCGCACGCTGCTCGTCCCCGGTACGCCGACCCCAAGTCGCGAGGTGCCGTCGCACATCCCGCGTCCGGAGTACGTCGGCAAGCCGGCCCCGGCACGCAGCCGCCGCGGCGACATCCAGACGCCCGAGACGATCGAGCTGATGCGCCACGCCGGGAAGATCGCGGCCCAGGCGCTGCAGCTCGCGGGGGAGACCGTCCGCCCCGGCATCACCACCGACGAGATCGACCGCGTGGTCCACGAGTTCCTCGTCGACCACGACGCGTACCCCTCGACGCTGGGCTACCGCGGTTTCCCCAAGTCCTGCTGCACCAGCCTCAACGAGGTCATCTGCCACGGCATCCCGGACACGACCGTGATCGACGACGGCGACGTGCTCAACGTCGACGTCACCGCGTTCGTCGGCGGGGTGCACGGCGACACCAACGCGACCTTCCTCGCCGGTGACGTGTCGGAGGAGGCGCGGCTGCTCGTCGAGCGCACCCGCGAGGCCACGATGCGCGCCATCAAGGCCGTCCGCCCCGGGCGTGAGCTGAACGTCGTCGGCCGGGTCATCGAGTCCTACGCCAAGCGCTTCGGCTACGGCGTGGTCCGCGACTTCACCGGCCACGGCATCGCCCACGAGTTCCACTCCGGGCTGGTCGTGCTGCACTACGACCAGCCCGACGTGCACACCGTCCTCGAGCCGGGGATGACCTTCACCATCGAGCCGATGATCACCCTCGGCGGCATCGACTACGACACCTGGGACGACGACTGGACGGTCGTCACCCAGGACAAGTCGTGGGTCGCGCAGTTCGAGCACACCATCGTGGTGACCGACGACGGCGCGGAGATCCTGACCCTGCCCTGAGGCGGGGCCGCCCGGCGTGGGAGGTCAGGCGGCGGCGCGCTCGCGCAGGAGGGCCAGCGCCTCGTCGGCGTGCTTGTTCATGTCGGTCTCGGACCCGATCTCGGCGAGGACCGCGCGGTCCGGGCCGATCACGAACGTCCTGCGGCGGGTGTGGAAGTTCCCCGGGAGCCAGGCGCGGTAGGCACCGAAGGACTTCGCGACGGCGTGGTCGGCGTCGGACAGCAGCGGGAACCCGAAGCCGTTCGCGGCGGCGAACATGTTCTGCTTGTCCGGCCGGTCCGAGGAGATCCCGACCGGCTGCGCGCCGACCTCGGCGAACTCGGCGGCGAGGTCCCGGAAGTGGCAGGCCTCGGCCGTGCAGCCACCGGTCATCGCGGCCGGGTAGAAGAACAGGACGACGGGCCCGGCCGCCAGCAGGTCGGACAGCCGGCGCGGTGCGCCGGCCTCGTCGGGCAGCTCGAAGTCGGTGGCGGTGTCGCCGACGGCCATGATGTCTCCTCGGGTCGCGGGTGCGGGGTGGGTCAGGAACGTGGGGGCAGCGGGAGGAACCCGCTGGTACGGCGGACGTAGTCGGCGTAGCCGGGGCGCCGGTCGGCGATGTCGCGTTCCAGCAGTGCCGCGCCGGTGCCCTTCATCAGGTTCGCCGTGATCACGGCGACCCCGACGAGGCCGATCAGCCCGGCCGGGTGGTGCAGGGCGAGGATGCCCAGGCCCCACCAGACACACGCGTCGCCGAAGTAGTTGGGGTGGCGGGTGAACCGCCACAGGCCGCGGTCCATCACCTCGCCGCGGTTCGCGGGGTCGGCGGTGAACCGGGCCAGCTGGGCGTCGCCGACGGACTCGAAGGTGAACCCGACCGCCCAGACGAGCACGCCGACCACGGTGACGGCGACCAGCCATCCGGTGGTCGCGGTGCCGTACTGGGCGACCTGCACGGGGAGCGAGACGACCCACATCACCGCGCCCTGGGTGAGGTAGACGCGCCGGCCGATCGAGCCGCGCTCGCGCAGGTCGACGTAACGCCGGTCCTCGGGCTTCCCGTGGTTGCGCCGCGCGATGTGGCGGGCCAGCCGCCCGCCCCACACCGCGACGAGCACGATCACCAGGGCGCGCCGCCAGCCGTCGCCGGTCGGGTCGAGGGCCGTCGCGGTCGCCGCGGTGACGAGTGCGACCCACACGAACCCGAGCCCCCAGACGACGTCGACACCGTCGTGCCGGCCGCGCCGCACCCCGATCGCGTACGCGAGGACCATGAGCACGGCGACGGCGACGGCGGTGACGCCGAGGTTGACGGCCCACGCCGCCCAGGGGAACGGGTTCACTCCGGTCATGCTGTCGCGGCCGGCGACGGCGCGCCCGCCGGGGCGGACCCGACGGCCGGGTCGAGCCCCAGGATCCCGGTGCGGCTGCGCGGGAGCCCGGAGGCGCCGTCGGCGCCGGGGCGCACGGTCAGGATCTGGTGCACACCCATCCGGTTCTCCTCGAACGCCAGCGCCGCACCGGCCAGGTACAGCAGCCAGATCCGCCACTGCTCCTCGCCGATCATCCGGACCGCGGTGTCGCGGTGCGCCTGCAGCGTCTCCAGCCAGGGCCGGACCGTCCACACGTAGTGCTCGCGCAGCGAGTGGACGTCGACGATCTCGTGCCCGGCCTGCTCCAGGAACCCGAGCGTCTCACCGAGCGGGCGCATGTACATGTCCGGCGCGACGTAGGCCTCCATGAACGCGCCGCCGCCCGGTGCGGTGTTCGCCCCGACCGACCCGCGCGACATCTGCTGCAGCAGCAGGCGTCCGTGCGGGCGCAGCATGCGGTGCAGCTGTGCGGCGTAGACGCCGTAGTTCTCCTGCCCGACGTGCTCGCCCATCTCGATGGAGGACACGGCGTCGAAGGGCTGCTCGGAGATCTCGCGGTAGTCCTGCAGCCGGATCTCCACCCGCTCGGACAGCCCCGCCCGGCGGACCCGCTCGACGCCGTAGTCGCGCTGCTGGGCGGACAGGGTCACGCCGGTGGCGTGCACGCCGTAGTGCTCGGCCGCGTGCACGAGCAGCGAGGCCCACCCGCAGCCGACGTCGAGCAGCCGCATCCCCGGCGCCAGGCCGAGCTTTCGGCAGATCAGGTCCAGCTTGTCGCGCTGGGCGTCGACCAGGGTGTAGTCGGGGCCCTCGTCGCGGGTCCAGTAGCCGCACGAGTACGCCATCTGCGGGTCGAGCAGGAAGGCGTAGAACTCGTTCGACAGGTCGTAGTGGTGGCTGATCGCGTCGCGGTCGCGGCGACGGCTGTGCCGCCGCCCGCCCAGCCGGGCCTCCGACGCCGGCGGCCGCGGCGGGGTGCCGACGGCGCCGAGCCGGGCCGCGGTGCCCAGCGCACCCAGCTTCTGACGCAGGTCGAGCGTCGCCGAACCGGTCCCCGGCTTCGCGAGCGCCCAGAACCGGGACAGCCCGTCGGCGATGTCACCGTCGACGGACAGGTCACCGGAGACGAACGCGCGGGCCAGGCCGAGCTCACCCGGCGCCCACAGCAGCCGGCGCAGGGCCCGGCGGCGGTTCACGATCACCGTCGGTGGGTTCGGGTCGTCGGGGGTGCCGGTCCGACCGGCCTCGCTGCCGTCCCAGGCGCGGAGCCGCACCGGGAGCGGGGCGCCGAGGACGTCCTCCAGGAGCGAGGTGAGGCGCTCCGCGGGGGTGGTGGTCATGGGGGCACCTCTCAGAAGGACGGGCGGCGCTGCAGCGAGAACTGGACGACGTCGAGGTAGCCGACGCGGAACCCGGCCTCGCAGTAGCCGAGGTAGAACTCCCACATCCGCCGGAACGTCTCGTCGAAGCCGAGCGCCTCGACCTCGTCCCACCGAGCGAGGAAGCGGGTGCGCCAGTGGCCCAGGGTGCGGGCGTAGTCGTAGCCCAGGCTCCGGCGCTCGGCGACGTGCAGCCCGCCGGTGTGCCGGGCGAGGTTGTCCTCGATGGCCTCGACCGACGGGATGATCCCGCCGGGGAAGACGTACTTGTGGATCCAGGTGTAGTCGTTGCGGGCGACCATCATCCGGTCGTGCGGCATCGTGATCGACTGCAGGCCGACCCGCCCGCCCGGCTTGAGCAGCCGGTCCAGTGCGGCGAAGTACGTCGGCCAGTACTCGACGCCGACGGCCTCGATCATCTCGACCGACACGACGGCGTCGTAGGAGCCCTGGGCCTCGCGGTAGTCGCGCAGCAGCACCTGCACCCGGTCGGCCACGCCCGCCTCGGCGAGCCGCGCCTCGGCGAGGGTCTTCTGCTCCTGCGAGATCGTCAGCGTGGTGACCCGGGCGCCGCGCTGCGCGGCCCGCGTCGCGAGCCCGCCCCAGCCGGTGCCGATCTCCAGCACGTGCATCCCGGCCTCGACGCCCGCCATGTCCAGGATGCCGTCGATCTTGCGTTCCTGGGCGAGGACGAGGTCGTCGGAACCATCGGCGAACCAGCCGGCGGAGTAGGACATGGTGTCGTCGAGAAACAGCGAGAACAGCTCGTTGGACAGGTCGTAGTGGCGGTGGATGTTCTCCCGCGACCCCTCGACCGAGTTGACCTCGGCGGTGGGCCGGCGGGCCTCGGCGAACCGGCGGCCCAGCCGCTGCAGGGCGGGCGGCACCAGCGTCGACAGCCGGGCGGCGAACGGGGTGAGCAGCCCGGGCAGGTCGGTGGTCGTCCAGTCGCCGACCATGTACGACTCGCCGAAACCGATCTTGGAGTTCGCGCCGAGCCGGTGGAAGAACGCCGACGGGCGCTCGATGCGCATGACCGGCGAGGTCGGGCCGCCCGCGCCGAGCCGCTCCCCGCCGGGGAACACCACACGCACCGGCAGCGACCGGACCGCGTTGCGGAACAGCGACTCCGCGATCCGGGCCTTGGCCGGAGCCACGGGCGGTGTCGCCAGACCGGGCCACACACCCTCGTTGGGGCGGGGCACGGCGTGCGTGCGGGGCCGGGTGCCGCGCGCGCCACCGGAGGTGGGCACGGCGATCCCGTCGTGCTGCATGGTCATCGCGTGACCCCTTCCTGGTGCTGATCCTGTGTGGAGTGTTCGTCGGGGAGGCCCGCGCGGTTCTGTGGTGGCCGGGCCGGTTTCGGCACGACCGGCAGCTTCGTCCACAGCGCGATGCCGTGCCGCCGGATCAGCGCCGCGGTCCGCTGGGTGACCAGCGGGCGGCGCAG
>JAESFO010000691.1_pt1 | contig 16326 bp, 15 predicted proteins | sample 9269421 | NCBI WGS metagenome assembly JAESFO01 (sample SAMN14502839, study PRJNA617101) | algae metagenome | isolation source: Nostoc desertorum CM1-VF14 and co-occurring heterotrophs from rocky... | place: USA: Clark Mountains, San Bernardino, California | collected 2000-06-05 | reverse complement strand
TGTTTACTCCTAATCAAGAGGCTTTCTGCCCGAGATCAGGTTATACAGAATAACAATAATGGCAATCACCAACAGGATGTGCAACAGGTATCCGGTGCTGATTCCGGGTACTACATTCAGCATTCCTAACAACCATATAACAATACAAATAACTGCAACCAACCATAGGATACTTCTCATGACTTATTTATTTAAAAGGTTTATTAGTAGTTAATAGCATATTCTATGCCTTTTTTAAATTTTGCTCATCTTTTTGCTGATGCGCTGTATACCTGCAGAAATCAGTAAAGCGCTGTCAGTGTTATAAGTGCCTATTGTATTAGCCTGGGTTCAGTATTTTATTGTTTCTTTGTTCGATGCAAACGCAAACATTTCAATACGATACATTATACAATTTTACTGTTGCTGTTTTTAATAAAATGGGATCTCCGGCTGGAGAATCTGAGGCTGCCGCCAGGGTATTACTTGCTGCTGATCTTCGTGGTGTAGACTCACACGGCGTGGCCCGTTTAAGCGGTTATATAAGGCTTTGGGAGGTCAACCGGGTAAATGCAAAGCCCCAAATAAAAGTAGTACATGAAACACCCTCAACAGCTGTTGTAGATGGCGATAGGGGGCTGGGACTGGTGGTGGCGCCATTTGCCATGAAGATCGCCATAGAAAAAGCCCGCAATGTGGGTACGGGTTGGGTAAGTGTTCAAAACAGCAATCATTATGGTATTGCTGCAGTGCACGCCATGATGGCTTTAGAGCAGGATATGATCGGCATATCGATGACCAATGCCAGCCCGCTGGTAGCGCCAACATTCTCTACTGCCAAAATGCTGGGCACCAATCCTATTTGTGTGGCGGCGCCGGCAGGTGAGCAGCCCCCGTTTGTAATGGACCTGGCCACTACCACTGCAGCCAATGGCAAACTGGAAATTTTACAAAGGAAAAACCAGGAAGCGCCGGAGGGATGGGTGCAGGATGCAGACGGAAATTCTACCAGGGATGCCAATATTTTGAAAAAGGGAGGAGCGTTACTTCCTTTAGGGGGAGACAGGGATCATGGAAGTCATAAGGGCTATGCATTGGGCGCTATGGTAGACATATTTTCCGCCTTATTGAGCGGTGCTAATTACGCTCCCTGGGTACCGCCATTTCCTGCTTATGTACCTATGCCTGCCAAACAGCCGGGCAAAGGGATCGGGCACTTTTTTGGAGCGATGCGGGTGGACGCCTTCAGGCCGGCAGCGGAGTTTAAAAAGGATATGGACGACTGGATCAACGGATTCAGAACCGCAGCCACATTGCCGGGTTATGATAAGGTGCTGGTGCCTGGTGATCCGGAAAGGGAAACAGAACAGGACCGGAAGACGAATGGTATTCCTTTGCTGCCCGCCGTTGTGGACGATTTGCAGCAGCTGGCTGCTAAAATGGGCGTAGATTGGATCGGCTAGATCTTTTACGGTTAGTATATTGCAGGCCCCGGTAATGCCAGATGTTTGTATAACAATGATTTTTGCGGGGTTAACTGGGTACTGGCGTATATTTGCAACCCAATTATCAAAAAGTTTTTTAATAACGATATTTCATAGAATGAAACGCCGGATACAATGCTCATAAAAAGAGGATTTTGAAGCGTTACATTCGACAAAATTTATTGCGGCATCTTGCCGCAAACAAAAACTATACGAATGAAAGTAATGAAGTTTGGCGGCACTAGCGTAGGTAAGCCCGAACGCATGAAGCATATTGCTTCGCTGCTGCAAAAAGAAACCGAACCTGCTTTGGTAGTGCTGTCTGCATTATCCGGAACCACCAATGCCCTGGTATCCATTGGTAACCATATTGCGGCTAATGACAGGCATTCTGCCCTGCAAACGATAACCACGCTGCAGGAGCATTATTACAATTTTATAAAAGAACTGTTGCAATCGGAAACCACCTACAATAAAGCAAAAGCGATTGTAGATGAGCATTTCGATTTTTTGAATATCATCCTGAAAATATCGTTCAGCGAGGCTTTGAGTAAAGACATCCTGGCCCAGGGCGAACTATTGTCTACCAAGATATTTTCCTGCTACCTGGAAGAAATTGGGGAGTCTTTTGCTTTATTACCTGCGCTTGAGTTCATGAGCATTGATGAAAACGAAGAGCCGCAAATCGGTTCTATCCGTACAAGACTGACTCAATTGATTAACCAGAATAAAGACAAAAAAGTTTTGGTTACCCAGGGTTATATCTGCCGCAACGCAAGAGGAGAGGTAGATAACTTAAAGCGCGGCGGTAGCGATTATACAGCTTCGCTGGTTGCAGCGGCTATTAATGCTTCTGTATGCGAGATATGGACTGACATTGATGGCATGCATAATAACGACCCGCGCATCGTTAATAAAACGGTACCGGTGGAACAATTAAGCTTTGATGAAGCAGCTGAGCTGGCTTATTTTGGTGCCAAGATATTACACCCGGCTTCTATATGGCCGGCACAGCAGTACAAGATTCCGGTGAAGTTGTTGAATACGATGGAGCCTGATGCAAAAGGTACATTAATCACGCAGGAGGCAGCGGCAGCCGGTGTAAAAGCTGTAGCCGCTAAGGATAATATTATTGCCATTAAGGTAAAAAGTGGCCGTATGTTGTTAGCATACGGGTTTTTGAGAAAGATATTTGAGGTGTTTGAAAAATATAAAACACCAATTGATATGATCACCACTTCGGAAGTAGCGGTATCGCTTACGATCGACAACCCTGAGTTCCTGAAATCAATTATTAAAGAACTGGAAGTATTAGGCACTGTTGAGGTAGATGAGGGACAGGCCATTATTTCAGTGGTAGGGCATAACATTAATGAAACGGAAGAAATAATAAAAAAACTGTTTGGCTCTATCAGGAGCATACCTATTCGTATGGTATCCTATGGCGGCAGCAGGCATAATATTTCTTTGCTGGTTGCTGCAGAGCATAAAACCCAATTATTGCAGCAACTTAATAAAGGTATGTTTGGGTTAAACTAAAAGCCGAAACGATTGCGGGATATGTTTTAATTGTGCGGGGATCATCCCCGCACTTTTGTTTTATGCGGTATGTTTTATAAATTGAGACCAATAAAACATACGAACGTGAATTGGTTGCGCAATATTTTCAAAAGAAAAAAACGGGAACTGCCTAAAAGAAAGATCTATTGCATTCCGGGTTTTGGAGCCGATGATAAAATTTTTACTAACCTCAATATTGACAATGCAGAATTGGTTTTCATCAACTGGCTCAAACCTGTACCTAAAGAATTGTACAAAGATTATGTGCTACGAATGGCTGAAAAGATACAGGAGCCTGACCCCGTTATTATCGGCGTTTCTTTTGGAGGTATGGTAGCCCTGGAGATAGCTAAAACACGTCCCGTAAAACGGGTAATATTGGTATCCAGTATCAAAAATACAGATGAGCTTCCGCGTAAATGGAAGCTGATAGGCCGGCTGAGACTGAATCATATTTTCCCCATAAAAAGAATGCAGGCCAACGAACGCTTTTTCGCAATGGCTAACAAGCGGCTGGGAGCTTTTACCAGGGAAGAACAGGACTTCGCCAATAATTACCGGCGAATTATTGACAAGGACTATATGATCTGGGCATTGAACCAGATCCTGAATTGGCGTAATGTGGACGTACCTGCTAATGTAATACACATTCATGGTGACGCCGATCTCATTTTTCCAATAAAGCCGTTAAAACCCACGCATGTGATCAAAGGGGGCACTCATATGATGATAGTGAACCGTGCTACCGAAATAAGCGCTATTATTAATGAAGTACTGAAAGACGTCAAATAATATCTACGAATTTTTCGTAGATAGTCTGCAAAATCGTATATATTTATCCTGTGAAATTTTTTTTGACTATTAGTTGGGTCTTGTTGGCAATGATTGCCCCCGCTCAAAACAGGCTACAGGGACATGTGGTAGATGGTGAAACGAATATGCCGGTAGCCGGAAGTTCAGTATTCATTACCAATACTTCGCTGGCCAGCATAACCAATAAAGAGGGCTATTTTGAAATAGCCGATATCCCAGCAGGAATATACAAGCTCATTATCACGCACGTGGGGTTTGAAACCGTTACGTATGATTTTTCTACAGAAAAAATGCCAGCAAAGCTGAAGGTGGTGGTAAAACCAAAGGTGTTAGCAATGGAAACTGTAGTGGTGGGCGGCTATGTGAAAGAAACCTGGGAGAAATGGGGTAAAACTTTTACAGATTACTTTATTGGCCTTTCCAATAACTCCACGAAGACGGTTATTAAAAACCATAAAACACTTAGGTTTCGTTTTTATCAGAAATTGAATAAACTGGAAGTAGTTGCCGACGACCCCATCATCATTGAGAACAAAGGCCTGGGGTATAAACTGGCTTATCAGCTTGAGCATTTTGAGATTAACTTTAAAGACAGAACTAATTTTTTTGCAGGGCATATTTTGTTTACGGATATGAAGGGCAGTAACCGGCAGGTGAGGAACTGGGAGGAAAACAGGCGTGAAGCTTATACCGGGTCTATGATGCACTTTTTCCGGTCGGTTTACGAGGGGAATAGCCTCGACCAGGGCTTTGAAATAAGGCGGGTTAAAAAGCTTCGCAATATAGAAAAGGATAGAATAAAAGCATTGTACCGGCTCAACCCCGATCATCGTTTTAGCGACTCTTCGGAATACTACCAGAAAATATTATCTCAACAAGATTTTACTTATGAATATGGCACTACACTGGCAGTAGATAGCATCCGCATTGTAGAGGATGGACAAAAGTTTATTTATTGGTCCGATTATCTGCAGATAGTAAACAAGCATAAAATAGAAGAGCAAGGCTATCTCGATCATCACATGGAACGTAGGTCCCGCTACCCGGCGCGATCATTAATTACGCTGCAAAACGAACCTGCGTTGCTATTGGATGCTAATGGCAACTGGTATCCTGCCCGGGGATTATTGTCCGAGTGGTACTGGGGATGGAGTGAAAAGGTAGGCGACCTGTTACCGCTTAATTACGGCCCCTCAAAAACAATTGCCGGCACACCTTAGCCCTGTATATAATTCTGTAACTGGCTGATGGTTTCTTTTTGCTGAAGAATAGTTTCTGTAACCACATCGCTTATGGAGATGATACCGGATAACTGGTCTCCATCGAAAACAGGCAGGTACCGGATATTTTTGTTCGACATCAGTTGCATGCACAATTCTACTGTATCGTCGGGTTTTATGGTAGGCAAATCGGTAGACATAATTTCACCCACTGTTACCTCGTCCGAATGACGGCCTTCCAGTATTACTTTTCTGGAGTAATCTCTTTCAGTGAATATGCCGGCATATTTTCCTGCATCGAGCACTACCAGCGAACCGATGTTTTTATCAGACATGATCTTTAATGCCTCGTAAACTTTAGTGTCTTTTTGCACAGAAACCGCATTATTCCCTTTCCTGGCAAGAATGGTGGATACTTTGCCCATAGTAGTGTTGATTTAAGTATGGCTAATATACTTAAAAAACTTTATAAACTGCAAATCGGGCAAGCGGTGTAATCAGGCAGTTTCGGCTACTTCAACTGTTCCGTAATCCTTAATAACATTATACAAGGTTCCCCTTTCAACAGGCCTTCTCCTGGCTTGTTTGATTAATACAACCAACTCTTCCGTACTCATAGACGGCGTCTGCTCTTCCGATCCGGCCATAGAGTAGATCTTTGTAGTATCATCAATAGTTCCGTCAATATCGTTTACGCCAAATGACAGAGATAGCTGCGCATTTTGTCTGCCCAGCATCGGCCAATAGGCTTTGATATGTGGGAAATTGTCTAAGAAAATACGTGCTATGGCATACATCTTCATATCTTCTATAAGGGATGATTCTGCCACATGACTCATGTCATTGTCACCGTTTCTGAATTTAAGGGGGATAAATGTATTAAAGCCATTGGTTTGATCCTGTAGGTCACGAAGTCTGCTCATGTGATCGATACGGTGTTCGTATTTTTCAATATGACCAAAAAGCATGGTGGCATTGGATTGCATGCCCAGCTCGTGTGCGGTCTGGTGAATATGCAACCAGCCTGTCCCATCAATTTTATCGGCGCAGATCTGTTCTCTTATTTCCGGTGCGAAGATCTCTGCACCACCGCCGGGCAGGCTTTCCAGGCCCGCATCTTTCAGGTATTGCATGCCTTCCTGCACTGTCTTTTTAGCTTTGCGAAACATGTAGTCCAGTTCCACAGCAGTAAAACCTTTAATATGCAGTTCAGGGCGATGTGCTTTAATGCTGCGCAGCAATTCGGCGAAAAACTCCAGGTTCATTTTGGGATGAACGCCTCCTACAATATGCACTTCGGTTACCGGATCGTTATCATACTTTTTAACAATGTCCATCATTTGCTGCAATGATAGCTCCCACGCTTCATCGCGGTGGGCATACAACTTACTATAGCTACAAAAATGACAGGAATAAATGCAGGCATTGGTGGGTTCTATATGAAAGTTCCTGTTGAAATAAGTGATATCGCCATGCTTTTGCTCGCGTACATAGTTAGCCAAGGCACCTACGAAAGCCAGGCTGGCATGCTCAAAAAGATACAAACCATCTGCATCACTGATTCTTTGTCCGTTATATACTTTGTCGGCAATTTTTTGAAGTGCACTGTCAACGTTGGGTAGGGTATTCGCGATCATCTGCTAAATTAAATGAGGTGCAAAGATAAAACGGATTTTGGGTAGAAAGGTTCATATTTTTAATGATTATAGTCAGTTTTCAGGGCGTGCCCCTTGTTGCGCTGCGCTGCACAGCGGGTCGCGCTGTACGCTTATAGTCCTCGCTCGTCGTTCCTCCTCGCTCCGGGCTACCGCTTCCATCGCTCACGCGGCTATAGCGAGGAAGATGAGCCAGGCGTATCATTCCGGTGTTTTGGCTCCAGGCGGAAAGCTTACTCCCGATCGCAATTAAAGCTCTTCGATCACCGATTCACCCGAGGATCGGTCACCGGATGTCCACTGCCAGGTTTCGTGCAGCCTGATTTTGCCATTAGGTAATATTTCGGGCACAGAAGAGCAAATACCTGTCATTAGCTCGTTCTGGTCGTTTACCTGGTGATAGCGCATGTTTATTTTACCGTTTTCATCCACCAGTCCTATCAAATGTCCCGATTTTATTTTGCCACCGCTATAGCTGGCCGTAAGAATATTGCCCTTTTGAGCATAATGAAATAGAGTATCGGCTGAAGTTTCGCCATTTTCGGTATTGCTTACGGGTTTAAATGTTTTATCGTGGTAATTGATCATGATAAATAAAAATAGCATAAATGGTTGGCCTGGATTATTTGTTTATTATTTTTATTTAGATTCGTTGGGTTGTTGCGTAGCATTATCGTACAACGAACCGGGCGTGGTCATTTCGATAAATAACAGTTTTGTTGCCGGTTCAATAAAAATATTTTATGTCGATAAAATTTAAACTGACTGTATTAAGCTTTTTCCAGTTTTTTGTTTGGGGTGCATGGTTGATCACCATCGCTAATTACTGGTTTGGCACCAGGGGCTGGGAAGGGGCCAAGTTCGGGGCTGTATTCAGTACGATGGGTTTTGCTTCCATCATCATGCCCACACTTACCGGCATTATTGCAGACAGGTGGTTGAATGCGGAGCGGTTATACGGTTTGTTGCAGATTCTTTATGCCGCAGTACTGTTCTACATTCCCCAGGTCAATAACCCGGATACATTTTTTTGGGTGATGTTGGTGGCAATGGGCTTTTACATGCCAACTATTGCGCTGGCCAATTCCATTTCGTACACAGCATTGAAAGCAAACGGAGGTGATGTGATTAAAGATTTTCCGCCGATCAGGGTTTGGGGAACTATTGGTTTTATCGTAGCGATGTGGATCACCAATTTATCCGGTAGTAAAGCCAGTCCTAACCAGTTCTACATTGCCGGCGCTGCTGCGATGTTTATCGGCATTTTTGCTTTCACCTTACCTAAATGCCCACCTCAGAAAAAGATCAATCGCGAGTCAAGCATTTTCCAGATACTGGGATTAGACGCTTTTAAGTTATTCGCCAATTATAAAATAGCCGTATTCTTTATTTTTTCTATGTTCCTGGGAGGTGCGCTGCAACTTACCAATGCTTATGGAGACGTTTTTTTAGATGAGTTCAAACATTATCCGAGTTACGTTGATTCTTTCGTGGTAAAGTACTCTACTATCATTATGTCTATTTCCCAGATTTCAGAAACCCTTTTTATCCTGGCAATTCCGTTCTTTTTAAAGCGATATGGTATAAAAAAAGTAATGTTGATCTCTATGTTGGCCTGGGTGCTTCGGTTTGCCTTATTTGGTATCGGAAACCCTACAAGCGGTTTATGGATGATTTTACTTTCCTGTATTGTATATGGCATGGCCTTCGATTTTTTCAATATTTCAGGTTCATTGTTTGTAGAAACAAACACCTACAGGAAGATCCGTTCCTCCGCCCAGGGCCTTTTCATGATGATGACCAACGGGTTTGGCGCTGTGTTTGGCAGTCTTACCTCGGGCTGGCTGATCGATCGTTTTTTCACCAGGAGCTTCGATAATGCATCAGGTTTAGCGGGTTTTCTCCATACTACGCCGTCTGATCCTAAGTTTGCGGCTATTTTAAATGACCAGTTTAAAGTACATGTTGGGAGTGATGGCATGTTGAGTAGTATAATAGCAGTAAGGGACTGGCCTTCTATCTGGTTTTCTTTTGCAGCTTATGCCCTGGTAGTGGCTATATTATTTGCGTTATTTTTCAAGCATCAACATCAGCCCGAACAAATGGGACCGGTTGCACATTGATATAAACAGTTGTTAGCGGTGAATTGTCAGTAGTATGTCTTTGCAATTGACATTTTCTGCACAACAAAATGCCACAATTGCTGTTATTTAGTTTTAGGAGCTAAATTTGTTATCTGCTTAACATTAAATAATTAAAAACTTTTAAAACTATCAATAATGGCAAAAGAATTTAACGACGCAAACTTCCAGGCGGAAGTTTTGGATTCAGATAAATTAACTGTAGTGGATTTCTGGGCAGAGTGGTGTGGACCTTGCCGCGCTATCGGCCCGGTGATTGAAGAATTATCGAAAGAATACGACGGGAAAGTGAATATCGGTAAAGTAAATGTGGATGTAAATCCTCAGGTTTCAATGGATTACGGTATTACATCTATTCCTGCAATTTTATTTATAAAAAATGGCCAGGTAGTAGATAAACTGGTAGGTGCACAACCAAAAGGTAATTTTGTGAAAAAAATTGAATCGCACCTGAACTAAGTTTTTTTAGTTTTGTTTTATTGTTTTTTAAGAGCCCCGCCTGTACTACAGGTGGGGCTTTTTATGATGATCACTCCATAGTAAACTTCCATCCCCGTAACTTAAAAACCTGAAATCGTTTTGCAGCGCATAATCATATACTTTTTTCCAGTTATCTCCAATAAGGGCCGCCACCAGTAAAAGAAGAGTAGAAGAAGGCTGATGGAAATTGGTCACTAACCCGTCAATCATTTTAAAAGTATAACCGGGAGCGATGATGATCTGCGTTTTAGCGATCAGCCTGCTGCTGCCGGTCTCCGACAAATATACTTGCAAAGCTTTTAGTGCATCGGTTTTATGTGGAAGATGTGTATGTTCATAAGCCTCCCATTGACTTAAAAAAGGTAGGTCGTTTTCAAATGCCTGCGGATTAATCATGAGTCGGGCGCCCAGCCAGTAAATGCTCTCCAGTGTTCTTAGGGAAGTGGTGCCTACGGCAACCAGGGGTTTGCTATCCTGGTCAATCAGCTGCTCGATCACCTCTTTTTCTACTTCAATAAACTCAGAATGCATATCGTGTTCCTGCATCGTAGCTGCTTTTACCGGCCTGAAAGTGCCTGCGCCCACATGCAGGGTTACAAAACCGGTATCGATAGTTTTACGCCGGATCGATGCCAGTACTTCTTCAGTAAAATGCAGTCCTGCAGTAGGCGCAGCTACTGATCCGTCGTGCCTCGCAAAAACAGTCTGGTAGCGGCTTTTATCGGCTGTTTCATCCTGTCTTTTGATATAGGGAGGCAGCGGTACATGCCCGGCATAATGCAGCACTTCAGCAAAGCTGAAATCGCCACTCCATTTCAGCTCAATTACAAAACAATCACTTCTTTTTTCAATAAGACCGGCTTCCAGTGTAAAAGTCAACGCGCCGGCTTCGAAGGGGAGGTTAAGTATTTGCCCGTTTTTCCATTTGGAGGCGCCGCCTACCAGGCAAAGCCATTGCACACTGCCGATTTGGTTCATGGCGGTTGTGATGTCGGCATATCGCTCATGTGGTTGCAGGCAAAAAACTTCAATAACGCTTCCGGTATCTTTTTTAAATAACAATCTGGCTTCTACCACCTTAGTGTTATTAAAGATCATCAGGGTTTCGGTTGGTATATGTGAGGCTATATTCCGGTAAATATCCGTCTGTATTTCCTGGTCCTTAAAAACGAGCAGCCGGGCATCGTCCCGGTTGTTCAATGGATGAAACGCTATTTTTTCTTCAGGGAGGTTGTATGTAAAATCCTTTATTGAAAGATGCTTTGGATGCATGTTGTCTGTTTATTAAGTAGCCTGTTTGTCCGCTGTCCTGCTTTTTACCTGCTAAAAAGCAAATATCGAGTGTTTTGAGACGATAAAAGTATGTGTTGTATAAAATTAAGGCTTGTAGCAAAACTGCAATTGCCTCTATAGAAGCAGCAAATTTGCTTCTTTTGAACGGGAAATGCACTTTGCTAACATCTAAACGCAGCAAATTTTCCACCTTTCCACTTTTTGTACCCTGTAATCCACATTATATTCACACTTGTTTTTTGAGTTGAAGCCAAAAAATGGATGAAACGCTGTGCAGTAAAGGGTTTTGGGCGAATTTGATTTGTGGATAAATCAAAAATGCTAAAATTTGGTAGGTAAGTGGGAAAAAGTGTTACTTTGTGTTAGTTTAGTGCATTAAATAACAGTTATTTCATTTATGACAGGCTTCCTCGGAGAATTTGAGGCTACGGTTGACGCCAAAGGCCGCTTTCTTTTACCAGCTGGGTTTAAAAAACAGCTGGCGGAAGGAGATGGGGATAAGTTTGTCATTAACAGGGGGTTTGAAAAATGCCTCAGTCTGTACCCGCTCAGTTCCTGGAAACCTATTGCTGAAAAAGTAAATGCGCTGAATGATTTTGATCCGAAGGTTCGTCAATTCAAGCGTTACTTTTTAAACGGTGCCACGATGGTGGAGCCTGATAGTGCCGGCAGATTGTTGCTGCCTCCAACCTTGAAGGAGTATGCAGCGCTTCAAAAAGATATTGTGCTGGTGCCGGCTGGTAATAAAATGGAGATCTGGGATAGTGCTAAATACAAAGAGTTCTTTGATTCTTTCTCACCTGAATCATTTAGTGACCTGGCAAGCCTGGTAATGGGTGGAGTATAGGTTTATTGGTTTACAAGTTTAAAAGTTGAAAAGCATGGCGAACAAAAAACGGAATAGTCGGAAAGAGAACTCCCCGTTAACGAGTCAACCTATCAACTTATCCATCGATCAACCAGCCAACCAGTCAACCGGCTACCACGTTCCTGTTCTCTTACATGAAACAATAGAAGGATTAGCTATAAGACCTGATGGTGTTTATGTAGACTGCACATTTGGTGGCGGCGGGCATTCCGCAGCAATACTGGCGCAGTTGAATGAAGACGGGAAGCTGTATGTTTTTGACCAGGATGGAGATGCCGCTAAGAACGTGCCTGATGATAAAAGGGTTGTTTTTATACAGCAGAACTTCAGGCATATACAACGCTTTTTGCGATTGCAGGATGTAGTTGAAGTAGATGGCATTTTAGCAGATTTAGGTGTGAGCAGTCACCAGTTTGATGAAGCAGATCGTGGGTTCAGCATCCGTTTTAATGCAGATATGGACATGCGGATGGACAGGAGACAATCGGTGACGGCATTTGAGATACTTCAGCAATATGGCGAAACTCAATTGCATAAGTTATTTGAGCAATATGGAGAAGTGACAAACGCAAAAACACTGGCCAAAACAATTGTGTCGGTTCGTAATGTAGTATCACTTAAAACAATAGACGGATTTAAGAATGCAGTGAGAGATGTGGTAAAGGGGAATCCGAATAAATACTTTGCGCAGGTGTTTCAGGCATTGCGCATGGAAGTAAATGAAGAGATACAGGTGTTGAAGGAAATGCTGGAACAATCAGTATCGTTATTAAAACCCGGAGGAAGAATTGCGATTATCACGTTTCACTCGATAGAAGACAGGGTGGTGAAGAATTTTTTCAGGGAAGGAAGTTTTGAAGAAATAGAAGAGAATCCGTTTATAAATACACAAAGGCAGGAAATATTTAAGGTGATAACCCGTAAGCCGGTCACGGCCGGGCAGGATGAGTTGAAGAATAATTCGAGATCGCGGAGTGCTAAGTTGCGGGTAGCCGAACGTCTGTAGCGCCTTTTCAGGTATTGGCAGAATGTAAGTTGATCAGTAAACCCATAAAACATTTGGTATGAAAGAAGGGCAGGTGAAGTTTAATTGGAAAAAATGGTTGAATTATCAATCCATTGTAAAGCAGGTGCCTTTTCTTTTCTTTCTGGCTTTTTTAGCGGTGGTTTATATCTATAATGGTCACATGGCAGATAAAACCGTCCGGAAAATAAATGCAATGGCCAAAGAAGTGAAGGAGTTGCAGTGGGAATATAAAAGCCTGAAAAGTGAAGTTATGTTTCGCAGTAAGCCGAGCCAGTTGTCGAAAGCTCTGCAGCCACTGGGTTTGAGCGAATTGAATGAGACACCGTATGTACTTAAAGACTCGTTGGAAGATTACCTGGCGGGCGTTCAGGAATAAATAGTTGAATACCATTCTTCATCAGGAAGTTGAAATAATATGGAGGTTAAAAAGGATATATTATGGCGCGTGTATCTATGCTTTATCGGCATAGTAGTGCTGTCTGTAATGGTTCTGGGAAAAGCGGTAGTGATCCAGAAGCTGCAGGGAGAGCATTGGAGAAGCATGAGCGATAGTATGCACCAGAAGATTGTAGAAATTAATGCCGACAGGGGTACGATTTTTAGTGAAGATGGCCAGATGTTGAGCACTTCGCTTCCGCAGTTTGATATATATATGGATTTCAAAGCCGACGGCTTAAGAGATAAAGGGGGTAAGGTGTACAACACTTATATCGACTCTTTTGCCATAGCTATGGCCGGGTATTTTAAAGATAAAACTGCGAAAGAATACAGGGCTGAATTTGACAAGGCCTACGCAAAAGGAAACAGGTATTACTCCCTCAAGAAAAAAATATCTTTTGAAGATTATAAGGCTTTGAGAGAATTTCCATTGATCAGCCTGGGTAAGAATAAGAGCGGTATTGTAGTAGAGCAAACCAGTAAGCGTATTGCGCCATTTGGTTTGCTGGCTAACAGAACCATTGGTTTAAGTAGGGAGTATGTTAATAGCGACGGTAAAGTGAAGAAGATGAATGTGGGACTGGAGATGAGCTATGATAGCTTGTTGAACGGACGCAGCGGGCAGCGCCTGGTACGTTACGCGTCGGGTGGTGCAGTGCCGGTGCAGGGTTTTGAGGTAGAGCCTGAAGACGGAAAAGATATTTATACTACACTGGACATCAACATGCAGGACGTAGCGGAAACGGCACTGCTGCGTATGCTGCAATCCATACACGCAGAATATGGTACTGCTATTGTAATGGAAACAAAAACCGGGAAGATAAAAGCAATAGCCAACCTGGGACGCAATGGCCAGGATACAACCTATTGGGAAAACGATAATTACGCTTTGAGGGTTACAGAGCCGGGCTCAACTATTAAGATCGTTAGTTTCCTGGCTTCGCTGGACAAAGGAAACGTAAAGCCGGGGGATTTGTTTGAAGTAGGCAGCACCGGACGTATGCAGGTAGGGCCTCGTCCTATTACAGATGCGCACCGCATGCCTAAACCTGTGTTGTCTATAGAAGAATGTATCGCTCACAGTTCTAATGTGGGAATGGGGCGTGTTGCTTTAAAAGCCTTTGGTAAAGAGCCTACAGAGTTTAAAGAGTATCTTGATAAATATCATCTTACAAAAAAATCGCCTATCGACTTGTCAGCTATTCCCCGCCCAAGTGTTGCTCCGTTAGAAGCCAGCCACGGGGGTGTGATGAACCTGGTAACGATGGCATTTGGATACGCGATTCAGGTTAGTCCTATGCAGCTGCTTACTTTATATAATGCAATAGGTAACAACGGTGTGATGATGAGTCCGTACCTGGTAAACAGCATTCGAAATAACGGGGTTGTTATTAAGCAAACGCAACCTACCGTCTTAGAGCAACAAATATGTAAGCCGGCTACATTGGAAGCTGCAAAAAAAGCATTGGAGCTGGTTATAACAGAAGGTTCCGGCAAGGGCGTTTTTAAAGATATGCCTTTCCTGGTGGCGGGTAAAACAGGAACCGCCCAGGTAGCCGACCGTGGTATCGGATATGCTAATAGAATTTACCAGGCTTCATTTGCAGGTTACTTTCCGGCTAACAATCCGCAGTACTCCTGTATCGTAGTGATCAGGACCAAGGCCGGTTCTGGCTTGTATTACGGAGGCCAATTGGCAGCTCCTGTGTTCAGGGAAATTGCAACCAAGATCTATTCTATGTATGTAGATCGTAAAACGCCTAAGATGTATGAAGGAGCTGCAGATAGCACCAGTTACTTCTACGCCGGGAGCTCCACTGGTATCAAAAATGTGCTTGGCTTTTTAGATATGAGGTATGTGGATTCGCTACAGCAAAATAGCTGGGCTACCATGTATGCTACCAATTATAAAAGGATTTTACAAACAAATGTGGTAAAGGATAACCTGATGCCGAATGTAAGGGGCATGGGGTTGAGAGATGCGATTAAGTTGTTGGAAGATATGGGGCTCAGGGTAAATGCAAGAGGTAGTGGTAAGGTTGCTGTTCAGTCTATTCAACCGGGTGCGCCATTTAGAAAAGGACAGGCAATTGTATTAAGCCTGGCCTAGTTTAAGAAGATATTTTAATCAAACAAAAGATAAAACGTCATAGTGCTATTACAGGAGATTTTATATAGAACCAGTATGCAGTCGGTAGCGGGAGCTACAGATATTGACATCACGGGTATTACTATAGACTCCCGTAGTGTGCAGCCAGATCATTTATTCGTTGCATTAAAAGGTGTTGCGGTAGACGGGCACCAGTTTATTGCGAAAGCTATACAAAGTGGTGCATCAGCTATTGTGTGTGAAGTGTTGCCGGAAGCAATGGATCAGGCTGTTACTTATGTACAGGTAGAAGATAGCGCGGCTGCGGCAGGAATCATTGCTCATAATTTTTACGGTCGTCCTTCTGAACGGGCAAAATTGGTAGGTGTTACCGGCACCAACGGAAAAACCACTGTTGCAACCTTACTGTACCAGCTGTTTAGCTCATTAGGTTATAAGTGTGGTTTGTTAAGTACTGTTCAAAATCATATTGGCAGCAAAGTAATAGCAGCAACACATACTACACCTGATGCGGTGCAATTGAATCAATTACTGGCACAGATGGTAGAAGAGGGCTGCTCTTATGTATTTATGGAGGTAAGCTCTCATGCTATTAACCAGCACAGGATTGAAGGATTGGAATTTGCCGGCGGTATTTTTACTAATATCTCTCACGATCACCTGGATTATCATAAAACCTTTGATGAATACATCCGCGTGAAAAAGTTGTTTTTTGATAAACTGCCTAAATCTGCTTTCGCTATTACGAATATAGATGATAAGCGCGGGATGGTAATGGTGCAGAATACAATGGCTGCAGTTAAAACCTACTCGCTAAAGGCCTTGAGTGACTTTAAGGGAAAGATTCTTGATAATGGAATCATGGGCCTGCACATGCTGGTGGCTGAGCAGGAAGTTCATTTCAGGTTAATTGGCTCTTTTAATGCCCATAATCTTTTAGCGGTATATGGAGCAGCCGTTTGCCTGGGGCAGGATAAGTACGAAGTGCTGCAGATGCTTAGTACGTTGAATGGAGCGGAAGGACGTTTTGAATATATCATTTCTCCTAATGAAAAAATAATAGCGATCATCGACTATGCGCATACGCCAGATGCTTTATTGAATGTGCTGGCTACCATTAAAAAGTTAAAGAAGGGATTTGAGCAGGTGATTACTGTTGCGGGTTGTGGCGGAAACAGGGATAAGACAAAAAGGCCGGTTATGGCTGAAGTAGCCTGTGAGTATAGTGATCGGGTAATACTGACAAGCGATAATCCCC
>JAESFO010000690.1_pt1 | contig 16398 bp, 11 predicted proteins | sample 9269421 | NCBI WGS metagenome assembly JAESFO01 (sample SAMN14502839, study PRJNA617101) | algae metagenome | isolation source: Nostoc desertorum CM1-VF14 and co-occurring heterotrophs from rocky... | place: USA: Clark Mountains, San Bernardino, California | collected 2000-06-05 | reverse complement strand
CACTCTGGTGTTCCATGCCTAAATGGGGTGCATCCACCAGCTTATAGCTATCTTCATAAAACGGGTAAGGCCCCATCCAGCTTTCAAAGCAGGTTATCATGGGCTTTACTACTTCAAACTGCTTTTTGGCTTTTTCGAGGTTATAATCCAGTACCCAATAATCCAGGTCCAGCCCCCCCTTTTCACCCTTCACTTTATCCTTAAAGTTCACATATTTGCCTATATAAGGAATGATATTATAACTATTGATCGGGTTTTTCACCTGCCAGGTCCAGGTAGTAGTACCATCTCCGTTTTTCTGGTTGCCTGCCAGGCGACCATTACCCACAGCTACTAATGTATCAGGTACGGTTACAGCCAAAGAAGCGCCCTTGTCAGGCTCGTCTCCCTGGTAATCTTTACACGGATACCAAACACTGGCGCCCAGCCCCTGACAGGCAACGCTGATCCAGTCTCGTCCCCTTTCGTCTTTGCTCCAGATCCAGCCTCCATCCCAGGGGGCATTTTTTGCAATCTTTGGCATTCCGTGAAAGTAGATACTGATCTCCCGGGGGCCGGGCTTTATTTTATATTTGATTTCAGGATTTCTAAACTCCACCCAATAAACATTACCCTCCCTTCTCTGCGGCAGCAGCTTTCCATCAGATACCACACTATCGATCAACATGGGCTCCTGCAAATCAATTTGCATAAGCTTTGCACCGATATCGTAAAAAGTAATTTTGTTTTTACCCCTGATAGTCTTCGATGCAAGATCGGGCTTTATCGAAATATCGTAGCGCAATACATCCCATCCCAGCCTGCCTGCACCATTGCTGCCTCTTAATGTATCCTGCCTGGTAAAGGTTTTCTTAGAGACGCCTAGTTGGGCACCTGCCGGCAATACAGATATGGCTATAAAAAATAAAACAAGTATTTTGGAAAAGTTTTTAAGCATATACACATGATTGAAGTGTAAATTTAACCGTTCAACCTTAAATCTGTTTTTATAAATTGATAAACGGTCGCACATTTTATTTAGCTGATTTATGGCGTACTCCCCGCCGGCCCTCAGCACGTCGCAGAAGCCCTGCTTCACGCATTATGTGGTTATTGGCCTGCGCCTTATTAATAGCCAGCTCCTGCACTACCAAAGGTAAATCCGGCAAAAAAATATTCCATTATAATGAATATACGGGCATAGCATCCCTCGATCCTGCATTTGCCAAAAACCAATCTACCATGTGGCCTGCCCATCAGTTGTTTAATACACTGGTAGAAATTGATGACAGTTTGAATATCAAGCCTTCCATCGCTACGCACTGGGATATCTCCGATGACAAAAAGACTTATACATTTTATTTAAGGCCCGACGTGTTATTCCACAACGATGCTTGCTTCCCTCAAAGCAAAGGACGGAGGCTCGTTGCTGCCGACGTAGCATTTAGCCTCAACCGCATTATTGATCCGGCCACAGCCAGTCCCGGTGCCTGGATATTTAACGGCAAGGCAGACAGCATCCAGCCATTCAAAGCATTAAACGATACTACTTTTCAACTCAGGCTACTACAGCCTTATCAGCCAATACTGGGCATTTTATCTATGCAGTATTGCTCTATAGTAGCGCCGGAGGCAGTTCGTTTATACGGCAAAGATTTCAGGCAGCACCCGGTAGGCAGCGGCCCTTTTAAGTTTGTAAAATGGGAGGAAGGACAGGCTTTGATTTTCGGCAAAAATGAAAACTACTTCGAAGAAGACAGTGCGGGCACACGATTACCCTACCTCGATGGCATTAAAATAAGTTTTAAAGATAGCCGTGCAACGGAATTCCTTTTATTCAGACAGGGCCAGCTCGACTTTATTAACGAGCTCGACCCCAGTTTTAAGGACGAAGTGCTGACCAAAAAAGGAACGCTGCGTGATATCTGGAAAGATAAAATAGAGCTGCAAACACAACCTTATTTAAATATAGAATACCTGGGTATTTTAGTAGATAGCACTAATCCTATTGTAAAGAATACACCGCTCAGGTTAAAAAAAATCAGGCAGGCCGTCAACTATGGTTTCGACCGTCGTAAAATGATCCTTTATTTAAGAAATTCTTTAGGTACGCCTGCTGAAAGTGGTTTTATTCCTATGGGCCTTCCCTCCTTCAACGACTCTATAGTAAAAGGGTACACCTACAATCCCGCCAAAGCGGCTCAGCTGCTGAAAGAAGCAGGTTTCGCGGGAGGAAAAGGGTTAGCACCGCTGAAGCTGTTAACCATTTCTATTTATGCCGACTTTGGCAATTTTATAGCAAAACAACTGGAGGAATTAGGCATACCGGTACAGGTAGAAGTGGTACAAAAATCATTACTCTTTGAAATGACATCAGGTTCTAAAGCTCCTTTTTTCCGCGGCGGGTGGATTGCAGATTATCCGGATGCTGAAAACTATCTTTCTGTTTTTTATTCAAAAAATCCGGCCCCGCCCAATTACACGCGTTATAATAACCCCGCTTTTGATAAGGTTTTTGAGCAGGCCATAAAGGAAACCAATGACTCCATCAGGTATACATTGTACAGGCAGGCAGATCAGATAGTAATTAACGACGCGCCCGTTGTGCCTTTATGGTATGATAAAGTAATCCACCTGGTACAGAAAAACGTAAGCGGCTTTCCGCCCAACGCTCTAAATCTTTTGGAACTCCGAAAAACACGAATCAACTAAATACTATTATGTCTTGCATTGAACTAATAGCTGCTCCCTTATTGAAAGCCTTTGTTAGTGAATCTGTGTCTTCATTTGTTGGATGGCTGGGCACCGCATTTTATTTACTGGCTTACCTCCTGGTAAGCTTCAACAAAGTAAAAGCCAATAAGCCGGCCTACCATATCCTTAATATACTGGGAGCTGTTGGCCTTATTGTGCATGCAGTTTATATGAACGACGGACCTAATTTAATCTGCAACCTGGCATGGCTGTCAATAGCCGTTATTGCCATTTTAGCTATTTTTTTCCGGAAAACTAAACAAAATTAAGAAGGGCAATGGCCTGCTTTTTATAACGCTTCAGACCAGCCGCGTACTCTTTTTTATCTTTAACAAGGCTTAGGTAGTAGTATGCACCATCCACCAATACGAAAATAAGATCCGCCGTCACCGCAGCGTTGGGCACCTGAAGCAGTCCTTCTTTTTTACACGCTTTAATATATTGCTCCATATTCTTACGCAGGGTTTCCAATAACTGCCTGTATCTGCCCGCTATAGTTTCGTCCCGTAAGGCTAGTGCGTAGCAACTATAAGAAACACTGTCATCAAATAAGACATTCCATTTCTTCGAAAATACATTATCGATAATTTTCAACAATACTGTTTTGGGTGTACTGCTATCAGATGCCGGAACATTGAATATCTGCAGGTATCGATCCAGTATAAATTCAATAAGCCCATAAACCAGCTGCTCCCGGCTTTTGAAATAATGTATGATCAAACTCGGATTCATCCCAGCCAATTCGGCTGTTTTAGCCAGTGAAGCATTTTCCAGGCCTTCCTGTTTGGCTATCTGGTAAAACACTTCAATAATTTCTTTTTGTCGAGCGTCTTTTAAGCTTCGTCTTCCCATAGTAGTTAAATTAGAGTGTAGCCAACACCAATAAGTAGTTAAGCAATACAACATTTATTTGCCAGCAGGTAACTGGAAATTAATTTAAATATAAACATAATCTGTAAACAAAAAACAAGTAACACAAAAATAATATTAAATTAATTGAATGTTCATTCAATTAATTTTTCTAGTATTGTATTGCCATATATTTTTGACAGACCGAAAAACGTGAGTTGAATTACAGTCACGTTGACCGGGTTTTTGAATTGATCAGTTGAAGTATTTCAGGGATAAGGGCTACATTAATCCCTTCAAACCATTTAAACCATAAAAGAAATGAGAATGTCTTTTTACAGGCACCAACCGGAATGCAATAACACAAGCTATATGCTTAATCTTTCATCGATGCAAACGTTTGCGCAAAAACAATTTTAAATTTAAATTGAATAAACATTCAATTTAAATTTGTATTAGCAAATAGCAGAATATCATTTAATCTCATACTGTATTCTCCTGTTGCGTCAGTGCATGCCGGTATATGTTTTGTGATTTTTGTTTGTGCTTCAAATAATCAAGGCTTTAAAAGCGAATTATATCTCTCACTATATCATTTATTAGTTAAAAAAACAATTGCAATGAGTAAATTCAAACTACCTATTCTGCTGTTTTTCTTATTTGCGGTTACATCGGTTATTGCACAAACCAGGCAAATAACCGGCAACGTAAAAGATGAAACAGGGGCTTCAATACCAGGGGCCACAATTTCTGTAAAAGGGACCAACCTTACTGTACAGGCCGACGCCTCAGGAGCTTTTACCGTGTCTGTAAATTCAAAAGACCTGTTAACCGTTTCAGCAATTGGTTATACAACCCAGGATGTTGAAACCAACATCTCCGGCACTATAAACATCGTACTTAAAAAAAATGAACAGGGATTGGACGAAGTGGTGGTTGTAGGTTATGGTACCCGCAAACGGACAAACGTAGCGGGTGCGGTAGATCAGATTGCGGGTAAGAAAATTTCTGACCGTCCTGTTGCCAATGTTTTGCAAGGGCTACAGGGACTTAGTGCGGGGCTCAATATTTCTTATGCCGGCGGTTCGCCGGGGGCCACTCCTAATATTAATATCAGAGGAATGGGGTCCATTAATGGAGGCGGTGGGTCGCCATTGATCCTGATCGACGGAATAGCATCGCAGATAGATGATATGTTGAGATTAAATCCAACCGATATAGAATCAATTACGACGCTCAGAGATGGCGGAACAGCTGCTATTTATGGGGCCCGTGCGGCATTCGGAGTTTTAATGATCGAAACTAAAAAAGGTAAACTGGGAGGACGTCAAACTATATCATACAATAACTACTTTGCTTTGTCCAAAAGAACGGTGATGCCCGACCCGATCACCGACCCTTACATTTATAAAAAGCTAAGGCGCATAGCTCTCGAAAATTCTCCATGGAATGATAACTCCTATGGCACGTTCTTTCCCTGGGAGCAGGAATGGGCAAAGCAGCGTTCAGACGACCCATCGGTAGAAGATGTCAGGCCCAATCCCGACGATCCGACACAGTGGGCCTATATGGGGAGTAACAACTTTAACGATTACTTCTTTAGCAAAAGTAATTTCTCTCATTATCAAAATCTTGCTTTTAGCGGGTCGTCTTCTGGGAAAATGCCCATCACTTACCTATTATCTGCCGATTATACAAAAGAAAATGGTCTTATTAAAATAACAAAGAATGACTGGACCAGAAGCGGCTTTAGAGGCAATATAGGCATCAATCCATTGTCGTGGTTGAAAATCGAAGACAACATGACCATTTACCAGTTGAAAAAGGATCTACCCACCTATAATGTAACAGATGTTTACTATACCCAGCCTGTTAACGTACCTAAAAATCCGGATGGCACCTGGGGTAATAACAGCGCCGGTATTTTAGCGGGAGGGTTGGTTGATGGTGGCAGAAATCTTGAAACCCGCTTTGGATTTAATAATATCCTCAGAGGTGTTCTTAGCTTTTTTGATAAAGACCTTGTTATTACAGGATCTATGAGTAACAAAAGGGAACTATGGAAAGGCAACTACTCGAGCCTGCCCTTTGAAGTGGGGTATGGCCCTAATGATGTACGTCAGGTCAATACTCCTGGTTATATTTCTACCGTAAACGGAACTGTTGTTCAGGATATTTATGACCTGTTTGCGAATTATCATAAAAAATGGGGAGAACATAGCTTTGCACTAACTGCCGGTTATAACCAGGAGAACTATCAATGGGACCCTACCTCAGCCAGCAGAAACCAGCTTATATCAAGAGACCTTCCTTACATTTCATTAACGGTTGATAATACGTCGGCCTCTATCTCTCAGTCTGGTTTTGGCAGCTCCTATTACGAATATGCTATTCGCAGCTATTTTGGCCGTTTAAACTATTCGTTCAAAGACCGCTACATTCTTGATTTTATAGCTCGCAGAGATGGTTCTTCCCGGTTCCCCTCCAACAACCGGTGGGCGTTCACACCGGGCGTGTCTGGAGCATGGGTAGTAAACAAAGAAAAATTCTGGGATAACTTAAATAACATAATTCCTAATTTTAAATTACGGGCTTCATATGCCAATCAGGGTAATCAGTCGGTAGCCTACTACGGTTATTTACAGAATCTGCCGATTGGCACCTCCGGCTATCTTATTGGTGGCAACCGAACGCCTGTTACCTCAGCTCCTAACCTGTCAGTCGATCCTAATAATTATACATGGGAAAGTGTTATCTCGAACAATTTTGGAACCGACATAGGACTTTTTAAGAACCATCTGAATATTACATTTGACTATTACGTAAGGAAAACCACCGGGATGCTTGGCCCGGCTAAGGTACTACCGGCCGTTCTTGGAAGCAGTGCGCCACAGCAAAACGCTGCCGACATGTCTACAAATGGATGGGAGCTTACAGCGAGTTATAATAACAGTTTTATAGTAGCTAACAAACCGTTTTCTTACACTATAAAAGGTCAGTTATGGGACAGCAAGAGTAAGATCACGAAATACGATAATCCCCTTGGCTTGTTTTCAGCAGCCTGGAGACAAGGACAGACAGTTGGAGAAATATGGGGTCTTGAAAGTGACGGCTTTTTTAAAGACAAGGCAGATATAGCCACTTTGGATCAGTCGGCAATTATTCCCTGGGGAGCCCTTGAAATTGTACCAGGCTGGCCGAAGTATATTGACCAGGACGGAGATAAAAAAATCATCCAGGGGCTTAGCGATAAAGACCCGAAGGACTTAAAAATAATTGGGAATAGCCAGGCCCGGTATAGATATTCTTTTAACGTAGACATGTCATGGAACAATATTGATTTATCCGTCTTTTTACAAGGGGTCGGTAAAATGGATTATTATCCTCAACACTATTTGTTTTGGGGGCTTTACCAGCAGCCATACGCCAATATGTACCCCTGGTTACTCGACTTCTACAGGCCTGAAGCTGCTTCTGCAGAAGAAAGAGCAGGCTATCCCCAGGCTTATATTAACGCGGGACTTGCTGACGCAAACCTTAACTCCTACTACCCGGTACTACAATCGTGGCTGGCAGACAATAACTATCATGAGGGAGGAAAAGATTATGGCTTAGATCTGGCGCAATCCAAATACTTACTTAATGCATCCTATTTACGGGTTAAAAATATAACAGTTGGTTATACACTTCCCAACCAGTTAACAAAGAAAGTAGGGATAGACCGGCTGAGATTATTTTTTACTGGCGACAACATTACCGAATTTTCCAAAATCAAAAAGTATCTCGACCCTGAATCTATTGTTGATGGATACGGCTGGGCATACCCTTACCAGAGAAAGTATTCTTTAGGCTTAAATGTTACATTTTAGTAATCGATCGTAAAATTTTTAAAGCAAAAGAAATGAAAAATTATATATACTTATGTCTGTTGCTCATAGCAACGGCTTCCTGTAAAAAGGACTTCTTGGACCGATATCCGCAAACGGTTATTTCGCCGCAGCTTTATTTTAAAACAGAAAGTGATTTAAGCCTCTATGTGAACGGCATGTTGAGTAAAAGAGGAACCAGCATTTATGTAAATAGTGACGAGCAATCAACAGATGATTATTCAACAACAGGAAACGTTCGAATGAAAAATATGCTCGCTGGTAATATATCTTCCAACAATACGCCCAGCTTTTGGGGTTGGTCTACTCTGAGAAATATTAATTACTTCTTAGATAACTATTCCGGCGCTAATGCCACTGCAGAAGTAAAAAATCATTATGCAGGCCTGGCCAGATATTACAGGGCTTTATTCTATATGGATAAGGTGAAAGTGTACTCAAATGTTCCATGGTACAGCCACGTGATTGAAGCATCGGACTCTGCAAGTTTATATAAGGCTAGTGATCCCAGAAGCCTTATTATAGACAGCATTTTTAAAGATCTGGACTATGCCGTAAATAATGTAAGAGAAAGTGTGCCGGCAGGAACACCGGGTCTTTGGGCAGTTAAAACAATGTATGCCCGTTTAGCATTACATGAGGGCACTTACAGGAAATACCATTCTGAATTAAATCTGCAGAATACTGCCAACCGATTTCTGGAGCTGGCAAAAACTCAGGCTAACGATATCATTACTTCCGGAAAATTTTTGTTGACACCTAATTATGGCGACCTGTTTGTTAGCCAGGACCTGAGCGGGAACAAGGAAGTAATTTTAAATACAGTTTATGATGTAGCAAAACAAGCGGGCTCTGATATCAACAGTGTAGTTTCGGCCAACTATGAACAATCGCCCTCCAGAGACCTGGTTCATGAATACCTGATGGCCGACGGATCAAGGTTTACGGACATGCCTAATTATCAGCAAAAACAATATGTTGACGAATTTAAAAATCGTGACCCGAGAATTTATGCAGCATTCATGACTCCCGGATTTGTTCGGCTGCCGGCAACAACTCCGTTAATACCACTTTTAAGTACGGGCTTTACAGGGTATTACCAGAAAAAAGGATATCAAAACAGCGTTGATCCCAATGTAAGAGGCGGCGCCGATGTTCCTGAGTTGCGATACGCTGAAGTATTGCTCATTTATGCAGAAGCCAGCGCAGAACTGGGTAGCTTAACTCAGACAGATATAGACAAATCCATTAATCTTCTGAGAACAAGAGCCGGTATTCCCGTACTTAACATGGCAAACGCAAATGCCAGCCCTGACCCGGTTTTAGCAAATAAGTTTCCCAATGTAACAGGTACAAATAAAGGAGCGCTCCTGGAGATAAGAAGAGAGAGAAGAGTGGAATTTGCTTTCGAAGGCAAGAGGTACGATGACTTAATGCGTTGGGGTGGAGGTAAGGTATTTGAAAAGTACCCACAGGGAATGTACTTCCCCGGCTTGGGCCAATACGATTTAACAGGTGATAACGTTCCCGATATTATTTTAGTAAGCAGAGCCGCCACTATTCCTGGGGTTGATCAAAGGATAAAAAATTCACTAGGTGTAACACTTGTTTATTATAAAGTAGGCACTTTTGGCCAATCGGGCAGCATCCCCCTGGAAAATGGTGAAGCCGGAGGGGCCATTGTAACGGGAGTAACGCCAAGAACATTTGTAGCTCCAAAATATTATTACTTCCCTATTCCAATTGCTCAAACTACGCAGAACTCTAAATTGCAACAACCCTATGGTTGGGAGTAAGTATCAGTGAACAAAACTTTCACCAGCATTTTTAATCTCACAATATTTTTTATATGAATTCTTTAATTTCTATATTTTAACCATCAAAAAATTTACAATGAAAAAAAACACATCACTCGTTTTGTTATTGTTTTGTCTTTATTTTTCGTGTCGTACATACCTCCTTTCGTATCACGCACAGACGCTTCCTGTGCCAGCGAAAGTAAAGTTATCGGCTTAAAAAACAACTTCGCCGGCATTACCGTACACCCTGCTCCAGCGCCTCCATCACCTTATACAAAATCAGTTTACTTTAAGTATAACAATGTAAATGTTGGCAATAAATTTAAAGTAGTAAGCGAAGATGGATGTGCATTTTACACCGTTGTTAATGGCAGTCCTGTTACCTATACGCCGGTTACATCAGCAGAAAATATATTTGGTGTATTCTTTAAAGCAGAATCGGGTTGTAGCCAGGCCAGAACAATTACGGTATATTATGATGATAATGGCAGCTGGGTGGCACAGGCTACTTTTGTGATTAATGTTTGATATCTTAACTGTAAACAGAAATGTTCATTGCCTGGTTTTAAAAATTACCTTGTTCATTTATCCTTAGATGGTAAAGGTCGTTAAGGTGAACGACCTTTACCCGCAAAAAAGCTTTTATATTTAAAAAGTATTACAATTATATAAACATTATATTTATGGCCCAGGGTAGAAGAGATTTCTTAAAAAACGCAACAATACTTTCAGGAGCTGCCGGTTTAAATAACGTGCTGCCATCAAGTATTAAAAAAGCCCTATCTATTAATGCGCCCAAGGGTACCACTTTTTACGATGCCGAACATATCGTTTTCCTGATGCAGGAAAACCGGTCCTTTGATCATATTTTTGGTTGCATTAAGGGCGCGCGGGGCTTTAATGACCCGCGGGTTAAAACCCTCCCTGACACCAACAAGGCATGGATACAAAGGTCAAAAAACGGCAATGCCCATGCTCCTTTTCATATAGACATTAATAAAACAAAAGTTACCTGGCAGGGCGGCCTGCCGCACGATTGGCCCGACCAAAGCAGGGCCCGCAATAACGGTAAGTATGACCAGTGGATTCCGCAAAAAACAGAAATGTGTATGGGGTATTTTAACAGGGCAGATGTTCCCTTTTATTATGCCATGGCCGATGCTTTCACCCTTTGTGATCATTATTTCTGTTCTTCTCTCACAGGTACTACTCCCAATAGACTGTTCTTCTGGACCGGAACCATAAGAGAAACATTAAATGGTGATAGCAAACCGGCAGTACGAAACTCACAGGCAGAATCACGTCATGGGGCCTTTGTTGACTGGAGCACTTTCCCGGAGTTATTGGAAGACAATGGCGTCAGCTGGAAGATATACCAGAATGAGATATGGACTGCCGAAATTGATGAAAGCCTCAACTACTGGGTGGGTAACTATGGCGATAATGCTATTGAATATGTAAAGCGACATCGTGTACAACTGGCCGCTTACTTCCGCAAACACGGAAATGCCAAAGCCAAACCTGCTCTTACAGCAGAAGAGGTGCTCGCACAATATAACCAGCTCAGTCAACGGGAAAAGAATTTAATAGACAAGGCGTTCTCTAATAATATGGAGGTGGAAGAGTATCTTCAGCTACAACCTCACACTTTTACAGATGATGCTGGTCAGGAGCAAACAGTAAATATACCTGCTGGCGATATTTTTCACCAGTTTCGAAAAGATGTTGATTCGGGTAACTTGCCAACTGTTTCCTGGTTAGCTGCACCCCAGGCGTTTTCTGATCACACCAGCTCTCCGCTGTATGGCACCTGGTATGTATCGGAAGCATTGAATATACTCACTAAAAATCCGGAGGTTTGGAAGAAAACCATTTTCATTTTAAACTACGATGAAAATGATGGTTATTATGACCACCTTCCTCCATTTGTAGTGCCCGATCCAAAAGATCCTGCAACAGGCAAGGTCTCGGCGGGAATTGACACCATCTCTGATTTCGATACGGCCAGGAACTGGCCAATAGGGCTGGGCTACCGGGTTCCCATGATCATTGCTTCACCCTGGAGCAAGGGAGGCTTTATCAACTCCCAGATACATGACCACACTTCAACCCTGATGTTCCTGGAAAAGTTTCTAAAGAAAAAAACAGGGAAACATATCGTATCTAAAAATATCAGCAGCTGGCGCAGAACGGTCTGCGGTGATCTCACATCAGTATTCAGACCTTATAACGGCGAGCGGTACCCCCTTCCCGATTTTCTTAAAAAAACACAGGTAATTGATAGCATTCAAAATGCAAAGAACAAACCAGCGCAGGTGATACCTCAACCTCTGTCTGAAAAAGATATCCAATGGATCAACCAGAATCAATCTTTCTCCGGGCATGGTTCTAACTGGATGGCAGAACAGGAAAAAGGCACAAGACCGGCCTGCGCGCTGCCTTATGTACTTTATGCCGACTGTTTTATCGACAAGACGAAGAAAACAGTTGAATTAAAATTTGAAGCAAGTGCAAACGATCAGCATATAGGGGCACCATTTAACGTGTATACACCATCGTCTTATAAAAAAGAAAATGGAAAAACCTGGTTTTACACAGTAGGAGAAAAAGATATATTAACAGATAGCTTGCTGTTAAATCATTTCGACCGGGATATCTATGACTTATGTATCAATGGCGCCAATGGCTTCTTCAGACACTACAGGGGTGACATACAGGATCCTGAGCTGGATGTAACATGTAAGTATGAAACAACAAAAGGATTAGTTAACCGCTATTCAGGAAACATTATCCTGGAAATTGTTAACAATGGTAAAACCGCGCTTACACTTTCATTAACTGATAACGCTTATGGCAGAGCTCTTCAACAGTTTACAATAGATGCCGGTGATAATAAATCGATTAAAATAGATTTGAAAAAAAGCAGTAGCTGGTATGATTTTACCCTTACGTTTAACGGCAATAAAGTATTTAAAAAGCAATACGCCGGCCACGTAGAAACTGGCGAAGTATCGATCACTGATCCGTTTATGGGCGGTATATTGAGTTAGCTTATTTGCGCTCGTACTTCCAGTTTCTGCCTTTCCCTTCGGCAATCCACTCTATTGCAGATGCTATGCGCTTATCGCGTGTAGCATCTGTTTTAGCTTCAGTGATCCATTGAATGTATTCTTTACGATGAGAGGGCGCGAATTTTTCAAAAACAGCTTTCGCTGCCTTGTTCTTTGCCAATGCTTTGGTTAATGATTCCGGTACAGGTAGCTCCGTTGATTTTTTTGCCGGAGCGCGCTTCAGCGTTACACCCGCATCGGCTAACACAATAGCTTCTTTTACTGCCGCCAGCAAGTCCATATTATTTGGAAGGTCTTTAACCGATTTAATATGTGCTATGCGGCCAAACTCATAAGCACGGTCTTCCGCTTCTGCCAGGTAAGGTTGCAACGATTTGATCTGCGCACCCAGCCAAAATCCCAGTGCGCAATGCTGTTTAAAGGCAGCCAGGCTACACAGCATTTTTCCTTTGTAATCAAATGAAGGAACACCCCATTTAATGGACTCGGTAATGTCGGGCGATGCCTTATGCACTATAGTTCTGAAATGCTCTAATACAGGTTTTGCAAAATCGGCAGCCTTAGCAATATAAGCATCTACTTTAGGATCAAATGTTGGCATGGTATCAAATTAAAAAAGCAGGCCATATAGCCTGCTATAAAATTAAGTTTAAAACTTATATATTTAATTTCCGCTACCGAAAAGATTACCTACAGCACCTTCCAGCATAGGGAATTTTTCAACCACATAGCTTTTAATGGCTTCCAAAGCTTTAGCAGCCTGCTCATCGGTTAGCCCTGCTTCTGCCTTTAACTTTTCTACTAATTCGTTCATTGTAAATTTATTTAGAATTTAAAATCTGATATTTAATTAAGCGGCTTTTACCAACCCCATTTTACTTTTGCTAAACTTGCGTTCTGCGTAATCCCTCGTGAGGGTAAACGATTTTTCGGAGGAAGAAGGAAGCTCATACATAGCATCTGTAAGAATGCTCTCACAAATGCTCCTCAAACCCCTGGCGCCCAGCTTGTATTCGACTGCTTTCTGAACCATAAAGTCGTATACTTCGTTCTCAATCTTTAACTCAATACCTTCCAGTTCGAATAGCTTTTTATATTGCTTCATTAAAGCATTCTTAGGTTCGGTAAGAATATCTCTGAGTGTTTCCGGATCCAATGGCTCCAGGTGTGTTACAACAGGTAACCTACCCAAAAGCTCAGGTATCAATCCAAAGGTTTTCAGGTCCTGAGAATTCACAAATTTCAACAGGTTCTTTTTCATGTCTTCCTGCTGCGCCTTATCTACATTAAAGCCTATGGTATTTGTTTGAACCCTGCGACCGATTATTTTATCTACCCCATCAAATGCACCACCACAAATAAATAAAATATTGTGGGTGTTTACTTTGATTAATTTTTGATCAGGATGTTTACGCCCTCCCTGCGGCGGTACCAATACATCGGTTCCTTCCAATAATTTCAATAGCCCCTGCTGTACACCCTCTCCGCTCACATCACGGGTAATGCTCGGATTATCACTTTTACGGGCTACCTTATCAATCTCATCGATATATACAATACCACGCTCGGCTGCTTCCACATCGTAATTACAAACCTGCAACAGGCGCGTCAGAATGCTTTCCACATCCTCACCTACATAACCGGCTTCGGTAAATACAGTTGCATCTACTATTGCAAAGGGCACATTTAAGACTTTAGCAATACTACGCGCCAGTAATGTTTTACCCGTACCCGTCTCCCCTACCATCACGATATTACTTTTTTCGATCTCCACTTCATTATGCGGATCGATATCCCTCCCGGCCCCGGACCTTTGCTTCAATCTTTTAAAATGATTATAAACAGCAACCGCCAACACTTTCTTGGCATCATCCTGTCCTATTACATATTCATCTAAAAAGGTTTTAATTTCCATAGGCTTTTTCACGTTCAGCGAAAAACCCTGGGTTTGAGGATTTTCTTTAAGATGTAATTCCTGGTCAATTATTTCCTGGGCATGTTCTACGCAATTCTCGCAAATATGGCCATCCTGCCCGGCGATCAGTATTTCTACTTCATCGCGGCTACGACCACAAAACGAACAATGTAAAACCGAGCCTGATATTTTTTCCTTCATATATAATTACAAAGTTAAAAAAACCACCTGTAACAAGTGGTTTTTTTAAAAAGTATTCGCTACTTAAAGATTTACCCGGAAAAATCTATATCTAATTCATTCATAACAGATTAATCCCGAAAGATCTTCCGGCAGCTGTTATAAAACTTATAATTTTTCTACTATTTTATCCGCGATACCGTATTTAATAGCTTCCCCTGCATCCATCCAGTAATCACGGTCGAAATCGCGCATGATCTCATCAATGGTTTTACCGCAGTTATCCGCTAATATTTTAGCACCAATGTGCTTTACACGTTGTGTTTGTTTAGCTTGTATCTCGAGGTCAGAACTTACGCCACGAATGTAGCCACCCAAAGAAGGCTGGTGAATCATCACTTCTCCGTGAGGATATATGTAGCGGTTTCCTTTTTCTCCGCCGCTGAGTAGTATACTACCCATTGATGCAGCCAATCCCATACAAATGGTGTGTACCGGGCTGCTGATCATTTTCATGGTATCGTAAATAACCATGCCACTGGTAACTACACCTCCGGGGCTGTTGATATAAAAATTGATGGGTGTTCCGGGCTTATCAGCTTCCAGCAATAATAATTTTGTTGTGATCTCCCGTGCGCTTTTATCGTCTACCACACCCCACAAATACACTGCTCTTTTGTCAAAGAACATTTGTTCCAGGCGCTTGTTAAGCATCATCAGATCATCGCGCTTATCCTGCGGTTCTTTTGGCTCTTCTTCTTCGCCCTCATCGTCATTCACTATGGGGCGTGCCCATTTATTGTTATATATGTTTGAAAAGTTCATGGTATAGTCTATTTCTTTTTGTTAAGTAATAACACTTCGTCGATCAAACCGTATTCTTTTGCTTCAGGAGCGGTCATCCATTTATCACGTTCAAAATCCCTTTCGATCTGCTCAATCGGCTTGCCTGTATGATCGTTCACGATTTCGTACAGCTCACTTTTAAGCTTACGGATTTCGTTCACAGTGATTTCAATATCGCTTGCCTGTCCGCCAATAGCTCCACTGGGCTGGTGCATCATGATACGTGCATGCTTCAAAGCAGCGCGCTTACCCTGTGTACCTGCGCCTAGTAAAACACATGCCATAGAAGCCGCCATACCTATACAAATAGTAGCTACATCAGGCGATACATATTGCATGGTATCATAAACACCCAATCCTGCATAAACACTACCACCAGGGCTGTTAATATACATATTGATATCGCGTACACGGTCAGTACTATCCAGGAACAATAACTGGGCAGTAATGATATTGGCTACCTCATCGGTTACCGGATAGCCCAGGAATATGATACGATCCATCATTAAGCGGCTATATACATCCATTACGGCCACATTCATCGGACGCTCTTCTATAATATTGGGCGTAAGCGCTGTAACCAGGTGATTACCGTAGCTATGCAGGGTATTACTTGAAATGCCCTTGTGCTTTACGGCGTATTTTTCAAATTCTGAATTAAAGGTCATAAGTCTCTAAATTGATTATTAGTAAACGTACAGAAAATTTTTCATTCGGTTTAAACCCTGAGAATGAAAAATGTACAAATGGGTGCGATCAAATATCTATCCATTTACAAAAACACAAAAAACTGTGACATGTTGACTGAAAGAAGGCTATTTTATTAGTCAATTGGGCAGTTACTGATCAAAGCAGGGGGGTCAGGCTTGCGGCAACATGATCTGTATATTTTTTGGTTGAATAACTGCAGCTATTTTATCCACCTTACCAATATACTCTCCATCTACCTGGAAATGTGCACGATGCTTGGCCAGGATGTTTACAGACCGGGTTTGATGTATCTCCATATTTTTATTATCAAAACCCAGGGAGAGCATGATCTTTAGAAATCCCCACAAAGTCAGGCGTTTTACTATTACAATTTCGAATAAACCATCATCAATTTCACCTTCCGGATT
>JAESFO010000689.1_pt1 | contig 16431 bp, 10 predicted proteins | sample 9269421 | NCBI WGS metagenome assembly JAESFO01 (sample SAMN14502839, study PRJNA617101) | algae metagenome | isolation source: Nostoc desertorum CM1-VF14 and co-occurring heterotrophs from rocky... | place: USA: Clark Mountains, San Bernardino, California | collected 2000-06-05 | reverse complement strand
GTTTGAACGACATTGCCTGTGCCAGATTGGTGCCGGTTTCAGAACCCTCCCCGGTAACGAAAACTTCGTCGGGCAGGTCGGCAAAGCCCTGCAATGCAGTAATGGTAAGCACTGCTGATTGATCTGATTTTACAACATTAATCCCTCTTGATGCGAGTACGGTCCATTTTACTTCACCGGTACCGCCGGGTTCAACACCTGCCAGTCCGGCAATCCGGTTCAGGATCTTATGGGTGATGGTAGCGCCGTTGGAGAAACCGTTATTGTCTGATACAATTTTATATAAAGGATTAGAGAAGTCTCCATTGGTTTTATCAAATACCACTTCATAAGATGCGGCACCTCCATCTTCTGCTTTCACCGCTTCCCATTCAAAATACAGGGATGCTGAGGCTGAGCTTAATAGTTTAACGGATCGGTTGTTGACAGGTGAATACAAAGTTTTAACTGCCGTAATATTGACATCTTTGTAATTCATATCTTCTTTTTTGCAGCTAAAAAACAATGCCGCAATCAATAGTGAGTAAAGCGATGTTACAATTATATTTTTCATTGTGATGAGTTTTGTAGTAATATTTTAGTTTCCGTATCCTGTATTATTAGGCAGCAGATTTTTATTCAGATCGATCTCTGAGCGGGGTACCGACCATAAATAATCCCTGCTTTCATCAAATTTCCGCGTGTCCAGTACAATAAAGGCAGTACTGTTATTAGCGAATTTTGCGCCGTGCGCCACGCCATTTAAGTATTGGGTACCTGCTTTCCAGCGAATGATATCAAAGTATCGCAGTCCTTCGAGTGCTAACTCGCTCCGGCGCTCATTTCGAATAGTATTACGCATTTGAGCGGTTGATAAGGCTCCGGGGTAATCCAGTGCTGAAGCCTGGGTGAAGCCAGCCCGGGTGCGGATGGGTTTGATGGTTTTGTCCCAAACCGCAGCGTTCATCTGTCCCAGCTCAAACTTGGCTTCTGCATTCATCAGCAATACGTCTGCATAGCGCAGCATGATGATGTTCAGGCCAGATTGAAAAGTGGCATTGGCTTTTACATCGTAATACTTCTTGATATAATAACCGGTAGAGGTTGAATTAGATGCAGCGTTCACATAACTGTCCGATGTATTGGTACCTGGTCTTGTACGTATAGTAGTGGTAGAACCATCCAGCTTTTGTATCTGGCTCCCGTCATATACAATGGTAGCTGCTAACCTGGGGTCGCGATTGATGTAGGGATTGTTCTCATTATAAGATGGTTCTTCGGTAATGCTTCTGCCATTGAGCATTACATAGCTGTCTACCAGCTCCTGTAAAGGTGCGTAGGCATTTAAGCGGGCGCCCAGCGACAGGGGAGCGGCATCGTAGTATTTTGACCAGGTTTTTTTGTCGATCAGGTAGCCGTAATCAAAAATAACTTCTGAGTTATATTCGTTTGCTACTGTAAATAGACCGGCATAATCCGGGAAAAGATTGTAGCTGCCAAACTTGTCGGGGTTGTTAATAAGACTATCTGTATAGGTGGCTACCTTTTGCCAGTTACTTTCATACAAGTAGGCTCTTGCTTGCAACGCACAAGCTGCTGCTTTGTTGGTCCTTGCTTTATCCAAACCCGAAAGATTGTTTTTAGACGGAAGTATCTGCATTACTTCATCCAGCTCCTGGTGGATGAATGAAAGTATCTGTGCCTTGTCCGTTCTGGATATGGTACGGGACTCCGCCAGGTTTATATCGCTGGTAGAAAAAGGTACCGCTCCAAAAAAATTAACGAGTCTGAAGTAAACGTATGCTCTTATAAACCGAATCTCGGCTATACGTTGTTGTTTGAAAGCTGCAGCCATATTGGGAACCCGGTCTACATTGGCCAAATAAATATGACAGGTTTTTAAGGCCTCATAGCCTTGTTTCCATTCATCGCGAAAGAGACCCAACGAGGGATCTGCATTGCCATTACGAATGATGCGCTGGTTCGTATTCGATCTTCCTTCAAATACGTTATCGCTTAATGCTTCATCATTCCACATTTTGTCAGCGGAGTACATCTGGTTATAAGCCATATTGACCATAAGATCGGAGTTGCCCGCAGAGAGCCAGTAGTTATCATCGGTGTATTCACCTACCGGCTGCAGGTCCATTTTATTACAATTGCTAAACAGGATAGCCAGGAAGAGAGCGGCTATGTTCCATCTGAAATTTATATGCTTCATACCTAATTATCTTTAAAATTGAATATCTAATCCAAAACCATAGTAACGTAGCGTAGGATAATTACGACCGCTATTGGCGGCACCATCCATATTGGAGTTGAACTCTGAAGATTCAGGGTCGATCCAGGATTCTTTGGAAAGCGTAATAAGATTCTGGGCGTTTACGTACAGTCTGGCTTTCTGTATACCGATCTTTTGCGTTAAACCGTTGGGTAGGGTATATCCTAGCTGTATGTTCTTAAGTCTTGCATAAGCCCCGTTGAATTGATAGAGGTCTGATCCCCGGCCATAATTATTTTGACGGGATGGAGACCCTGCTGCCGTTAGCCTGGGCCAGCGTGCCCCGGTATTGGTGGGTGTCCAGTAATCTAACTGATGCTGGTATATTACATAAGAGTAATTTTCGTGGAATGGCTCTACCAGCTCACCGCGTACAAACATATCTCTTTTACCTACTCCCTGCCAAAACATCGAGAAGTCCATGCCTTTAAAGCTAACATTATAGGTAAGGCCGAAAGTGTATCGCGGAAAACCATAGCCCAATATGTAACGGTCTTTTGAATCAATAACACCGTCATTATTGCGGTCAACATATTTTACATCACCGGGTTTGAGATCGGAGGAGCTCAGGCCAACCGGTAAAGCAGAGGTCTCTATCTCCTGCATAGACTGAAAATAGCCATCGGTTTTAAGGCCATAATAGGCATTCAGCGGTACGCCTACGCGGGTCAGCTTATCAATATTATCAGCAGTACTGATCAGTTCAAACCCTTCAAGTTTGGTAGCCTTATTCCAGGAGTCTCCTATATTGCCTGTTACACTATGCGAAAATGCACCTGTGTTAAAGCGATAGCCGATATTCAGTTCCCAGCCCTGGTTGACCATTTCTCCGGAATTAAACTCTTCAAGTGCCGTTCCGAAAGCTAATGGTATTACTGGCGGTACCAGGATGTCTACGATCTTTTTGTGAAAATAGTCTGCAGATACGGTTAATTTATTGCGCAGGAAAGAGGCATCTATCCCAATATTAGCGTTACGGGTAGACTCCCATCGCAGGTCGTCGTTTCCATATACGAAGCCAGACCCTGCAAGCGCAGAATCTCCCACTATATAACTATTAGGGAATAGGGTGTATCTTGTGATGTATTTATAGTCACCGATAGCCTGGTTGCCCAGCACACCATAGCTGGCTCTTATTTTAAGGTCGCCGATTTTTTCTTTATAATGCTGCATGAATGCTTCGTTAGTCAATGTCCATCCCAGCGAAGCAGAAGGGAAGAATCCCCAACGATGTTTTCTTGAAAATTTCGAGGAACCGTCGTACCTAAAATTAACTTCCGCGGTATAAGTATTTTTAAATGAATAGCCCAGACGGCCGAATGCAGAATTTAAACTGGTTTGTAAAGTTCTGCCCGGATTAGTGGTCAGATAGGTATTATCCCGGTTTTCATCAATGATAGTGCCCGAGGTAGGTATGCCTAAAAGAGAGTCGGTATACCAGTAGGTGGTTCTGCTTTCTCTGCTGGTAAAGGACTCATTTGATGCGCCGAGCAATCCGGTAATATTGTGCTGGCCGAATTTTTTATTATAATCCAGCATCAACTGGTAGTTCATTAAACTAATCTTCTTGTTATAGTCAGACGTTTCTCTTCTTGGGTTCATAGATAGTGCAGGTTGGGTTGCATCAGCATTTGCATACAGGGGGAATTCCATCCTGCGGCTGAATTGGGTATTGCCATATACATCGGCACCTACCACACCTTTGAGTTTTAAGCCAGAGAATAGCTTTAATTCTACATTAAAGTTGGCGTTGATATAATCGTTCTTATCATCTATAAATCCACCCTGCCTTAATTCACCCAAAGGGTTTTGATCAGTCAGCGCATTATTCACAAGGTATTTTCCGTTCTCCGCCTGCATACGGTAATAGTAATACGGAGGGATGCGGCTGGAGTTAATAATGGCGTTGCCGGCTGTTGTATTATGGGAGTTGTTTCTCGTGTATGCAATAATAGAGGTGATTTTAAGCGGACCTAGTTCTGTTGTAATATTCGAGCGTAGGTTGTAACGGGTAATACCGTAATTTCCTATGAAATTGCTTCCCTGGTCGAAGAATCCTCCCGAGAACATATACGTGGTATTCTGGCTTCCGCCAGATACGCGCAGATTATAGGTTTGCTGTAATGCGGGCTGTAGTATCTGGTAAAAATTCCATTCTTCTTCATTCCTGTGTTGGTACAGATCCTGTATCTGATCGGGTGTGAATTCAGGCGAAGAGCCGATGTTCGTCAAGGCCAGGTTTTTTAATGTCGCATTCTGATATCCCTCTACCGGTGCAAACAATATCTTGGGATCCTGCCAGCCCATTTGCCCATTTAAGCTTACCGTAGGTTTTTGGTTTTTATTACCCCTTTTGGTAGTGACTAATATCACCCCATTTGCAGATCTGGATCCATAAATGGCAGATGTGCCGGCATCTTTTAAAACTGAAACGCTTTGTATATCGGTTGGGTTGAGCTGGTTCAGGCTGGCTCCGTCGGTAATAAGGCCGTCAATCACAATCAACGGTGCATTATTATTCATGGTAGAAATACCACGCACATTGATGTTCATATCGTTCCCGTTGGGGTTCATGCTCCGTTGCTGTATCACCAGGCTGGGTGCTGCTCCCTGTAATGCCTGCGTAACATTACCAACCGGGCGATCTTCAAATTGCGATGCTTTGATCTGGTCAACAGCTCCGGTTACATCTCTCCGGGTAGTGGTTCCGTAACCGATCACGATCACATCTTCCATCTGCTGGGTAGCTGCTAAGAGTAGTACAGGGCCCAGGTCGTTTGACGTAATGGCCATCTCTCTTTCGTTATAACCCACCATAGAAATGACAAGTGTTGAGCTTTTGTTAGCTACATTCAATATAAAGCTGCCATCCGTTCGCGTGGTAGTGCCATTGCTGGTTCCTTTCTCTACCACACTGGCGCCGGCAACCGGAGCTCCGGTTGAATCGATTACTTTTCCTCTTACTTCATACTGGATTTTATTCAGTGCACTACCCGGTGTAATCGCCACCAGGTTTTTGTTGACTTTTTTATAAGTGAATCCTGTGTTATCCAATAGCTGGCTCATAACCTTTTCAATAGAAGCGTCTTTTACATCAAGACTTACTCTATACCGGCTTAAGGCCACGCTATCGCTGTAAACAAACCGGTAGGAGTATTTTGCTTCTATCGTTTTTAGTACCTGGGAAAAAGATTTGCTATTAACCCGCATACTGATCAGATCCTGCGCCGTTCCCTTAAAGGCGATGGACTGAAAAGAAGTTAATAGAATAATGATGAGAGAACATTTCATTAGCAGCAGATATTTAATAAGACAATACCGCTCCCCCCGCATGGCAAGGCGATCATTTTTTTTCATACTTTCGTTATCTATTTTAGATGATGGTTTTATTGCTTCTTTGGCAAGTTGAACTGTCGTTTTACGGCGGAAAATGTTCCAGCATTTTCTGCCATTTTTTTATAGTTGCTTTTGTTATTTCATGTGTATTTTTTGGGGTGAAGAATTACTTATATATTTTTAGATGATTGCCGTCGATGATGTACCGGAATCCGGTGGCCAGTTTAAGAGACTCCATTACATCGGCAAGGCTTTCATTTTCATAAATACCACTGATCTTTCTGGTTAAGATCGAAGAATCCCTGATATCGATCGTAACCCCATACCAACGCTCCAGTTCAGGAAAAACATCGCTATACTTAGCTTGGTCAAAGGCTAGTTTATTTTTAGTCCAATCAGTTTCAAGAATACTTGAATCTTCGACATTCGTTTTGATGGTCATCACAGAAATATCCGCAACAGGCGCCTCATCAGCTTTTAGCGGAGGAGCATGTCCCGGATCGTTGTTAACTACAATCTTTTCATGGGGTTTTAACACCACCAGGTTGCGTTCATTTCTTTTATTCAATATTACTTCCACCGAGCCCTCGAGTAAAGTAGTTTGCGTGTTTTTTTCATTGTGATAGGCCCGCACATTAAAAACGGTTCCCAACACCTTTATGTCCATTGTATTGGTATGTACAATAAAGGGGTGCTGTGCATCTTTTACTACTTCAAAATAAGCTTCGCCTTCCAGCGTTACTTCCCTTAGCTGTTTGCCGAAAGACTGGTTATAGCTCAGACGCGTGTCTGAATTAAGTAATACCCTGGTGCCATCCGGTAATACGAGGTTAGATTTGGAGCCTTTTTTGGTAGTAAGGATATTTTTAGAGTGATCTATTGTATTGCTGTCTGTAAGTAAATGGTATACCACCGTACTCCCTAACGCTAATACGAATACAGCTGCAACAGCCCAGGCGATTTTCTTTAAACGACCTTTAGGTTTTACTGTAGGGGCTGCTACGCTATCTCCCAACCTGATTTGCTCATGTATCTTTTCAAGACGTTTTGTAATATAGGTAGATTGAAAACTATCCTGCTGATGAAAATGCCCTTTCAGCATTTTACCTAATACATCTGCTAGCCGGCCGTCATCTGTATTTTCTTTCAAATACTCATTAAGTTCCCTGGCTTCGGGTAAGGTTAAAATGCCCGATTCCTTTTTTGTAAGCAACTCAATAAGTCTGTTTCTGTCCATTTTTAACCGCTATATAACTATAAGTCGGTTTTAAAATGATCATACCCCTAAAAGACTTGAATAAAAATTATGCTTTTTTTCGTAAAAGATGTTCCGTCATGTCGGGAAGCATCTGTTGAATGGTAACTGTTAGCTTTTTAATTGCAATGGTCATTTGGCTTTCAACGGTTTTGACAGATAGCTGCAGGAGTTGAGCCACTTCGTCGTATTTAAGGCCTTCCTCTTTTATTAATCTGAAAATCAACCTGCATTTGGGTGGTAGCTGGTTAATGGCCTCATTAATTCGGGTAATATTCTCATTGCTGATATAATCGGATTCGGGGCTGGAATAGGTCAATTCGACATCGTCCGAATAATCTTCGTAGGAAATGATATTTTGCTTTTTTAAGGTGCTAAGCGCTGTATACTTAACCGCTGTATAAATATAATGGGAAGGGCTTTTAATTGATACCATGGTTTTTCTGTTCTGCCACAACTTTACAAATACGTCTTCCACTACCTCTTCTGCCAATTGCCGGTCCTTTAGAATATTAGAAGCGAAAGAGACCAATCCCGGGAAGTAGAAATTAAACAGCTCATCAAATGCATTTTGATCATCATGCTCCGCGATGAGTAACAGCAGGTATCGTTTGCGATCTTCATTCATAAGTAATGAAAAGATAGTGTGACAAAAAACGAATCGTTATGCAGGCAAGGCCTGTTGTTTTGAAGAATAATTTTATTTTCTTCACATCAAATATATACCTTTATCGCAAAAACGATTTTGCCTTTTCGATATTTTTTTTAAATTTGGCCTTATATCGTTGATGATTGCTGGTGACTGATTACTTATTCCTCTAATAAAATGCCATGTTCGGGAAAATAAGATTGATTGTAATAATATTCGGTTTATTAATAACCACTAGTGGTTTTGGACAAACAGGTACGAAACGACTTACAGCTTATGTAAACACTTTCATGGGCACCACCACTTTGTGGGATAGTGCCGACTTAGGATATAAACCTACCCGGAGAGCATGGGGTGGTGAAACGTATCCGGGCGCAACACTGCCCAATTCGATGGTACAGGTTACGCCTGTTACTATGTGGAGTAGCGGCTCGGGATACCAGTATGAAGACACCGTAGTTTATGCTTTTGCGCATACCAGCAAGGGGCACTGGAATCTTTGTTATGTACCGCTGATTGCAGTAAGCGGAGATGTGAAGCCGAAAACTTATTATTCTCCTTTTAGCCATACCCGTGAATCGGCAAGTCCGGGCTATTACCAGGTATACCTCGATAAATATGATATCAATGCAGAAGTGACTTCAACCCTGCGTTGTGCTTTTCATAAATATACTTATAAAAACGGGCAGGGTAAGAAATTGCTGGCCGACCTCGCGCGTTCTAACGAAAGAGTGAATGAATGGAAGATTGAAAAAAAGAAGGATAGCGTCTTTACGGGTAATCAGAAAACAGGTGCTAATTTTTATTTCTACGCCATCTCCAATTATAAGATCCGGAATGTGGAATCGGTGAAAGAAGGTGATGCAGAAGTAAGTATAGTTAATTATATAGATAGAAAGACGAATGACCCGCTTGAGGTAAAAGTGGGGTTTTCTTATGTGAGTATAGAAAATGCCCGGATGAACCTGGAAGCTGAAATGGCGGATAAAAGTTTTGAACAGGTTAGAACAGAAGCTACGTATATCTGGGAAACGCTATTGTCTAAAATCCAGGTATCCGGTGGTACCGAAGACCAGAAAGAAACCTTCTATTCAACCTTATACCGGTCATTTCTGTGGCCCATTTTATTGAGCGATGTAAACGGAGCTTTTAAAAATGCAAATGGGGAAACAGTCAACAAAGGTTTTCGATATTTCAGTGACCCTTCCTTTTGGGATGATTATCGCAATAAACTAATCCTGCTAGGCATGATTGCTCCGGATGTAGCAGCCGATGTCATTAAATCAATAACCGACAGGGGAGCAATCAAAGGTTTTATGCCTACTTTTTTTCATGGAGATCATGCATCCGTTTTCGTGGCGGGCAGCTACCTGAGAGGTATTAAAAACTTTGATGTAAAAAAATCATATCAATTGTTGCTGAATAATGCTTTTGTTGATGGTAAGGGAGGCCGCCCTCATTTGAAAGAATATATGGAAAGAGGCTGGATATCGGAAATGGACGTAGAAAATCCCCGTTTAGAAACGGTTGCCAAAGCCGCCGTTACCAAAACACAGGAGTATGCTTATGATGATTATGCAACCGCCCTGCTGTCTAAAGCACTGGGAGATACTAAAAACTACCAGGCATTAATGAAGCGAACAGATAGTTACAAACATCTTTATGATCCAGGCACCCAGTTAATGCGTGGTCGCCTGGCCAATGGCGAATGGATAACACCTTTTAATCCTGAGCAGCCGTATTTTGAATATATGTACCGGGAGGCCAACGGATGGCAATCCACTTTCTTTGCGCCGCATCAGCCGGAAGCCTTTATAGCACTATATCCAAGCAAAGCCGCTTTTGAGAAAAAGCTGGACTCTTTATTCACCATTCCCTGGAAGGGCTATGAGGCTCATAATATCACCACTTTTATAGGGCAGTATTGTCATGGTAACCAGCCGGGCCACAGTTCGCCTTACCTATACTATTTTGTAGGAAAGCAGGAAAAGGCGCAAAAGATATTAAACCTCATCATGAGCAAGTACTATCGTATGGGACCAGAGCGGTTGGCTTATTCAGGTATGGATGATGCGGGTGAGATGTCGGCATGGTATGTAATGAATGCATTGGGGCTTTACACTTATTCACCGGCTGATCCGGAATACCTGGTAACGGTACCTTTGTTCGATAAAGTTCGGTTTGACCTGCAAGGCAAAAAGTTTACGATCACTAAAAAAGGTAATGGTGAGCGAATTGAAAAAATTACCTATGGGAGCCGGACTGTTAATGGTTATTTTATAAAGCATGACCAGTTACAGCAGGGGAAGGAGCTGGTTATAGAAACCAATTGATAGTAAGCTAATAAATAAAAGATATATGAATATTTGGGGTATTGACCTGGGAGGTACTAAAATAGAATGTGCCGTATTAGATGCTGACAGTTTATCTGTTATCGAACGTCAGCGGATACCAACGGAAGCGGACAAGGGGTATGATCATATTCTTTCACAGATAAAAAAGCTGATTGAGCAGGTGGCGCAAAAAACCGGTGAGCGCCCGGCAAAAATAGGCCTGGCTACACCTGGTGTATTAGAGCCCGAATCGCAAACTATGAAAAATTGCAATACTACCTGTATGAATGGCCGGCGAATGCAGGAAGACCTGGAGCAGGTATTGGGCATTCCGGTTCGGTTGGCTAATGATGCTAATTGTTTTGCATTAGCTGAAGCCCTGATGGGCGCCGGTAAGGAATATCCTGACGCAGAAGTGGTTTGGGGAATTATTATGGGCACGGGTGTTGGCGGCGGTTTGGTTGTGAACAAAAAGGTCATTAACGGGCATCATGGTATTGGTGGAGAATGGGGACACAATATATTAGAGGAGGATGGCGAATTATGTTACTGCAATAAAAAGGGCTGTGTTGAAATGGTTATTTCCGGTCCCGCACTTGAGCGTGCTTATGAAAAGTTAAGTGGTACGCCACTGAAGCTGAATGTTATTGTAGAAAGGCACCTGTCAGCTGCCGATGCACATGCGAGCATAGTTATTGAAAGGTTGTTGGAGAATTATGGCAAAGCTATATCCTCTGTAATTAATATTATTGATCCTGGTTTGATAATAATTGGAGGCGGTGTGGGGAATATCGATTTGCTGTATACCGAAGGATATGAACGCATAAAAAAGTATATTTTTAATAACGGGCAACTCACTACACCTATACGCAAACCCGTTTTAGGTGACAGCGCAGGTGTGTTTGGAGCTGCTTTACTCTGGAACTGATTACTAAAATAATAACCGATAAAAATGATCATATGAATCGAAAAACATTTCTTCAAAATACAGGTGCATTGGGTGCCGGCCTGGCGTTGAATAAATTCTCCTTCGCGCAAGCTTCACAGAGCTTTCCCGAAGTACGTTGGTCGGTATCTAAAAGACACTTTAAGAGTGATGTTATTGAAAGTGCAATTAAAGCCTTTCAGTCGAAGGTGGCTAACAAGGAATTGGGATGGCTGTTTAATAATTGTTTTCCCAATACTTTGGATACTACGGTTTTTTACAGTGAGAAAAATGGCAAACCGGATACTTATGTGATTACGGGGGATATTGATGCAATGTGGCTAAGGGATAGCTCGGCACAGGTGTTCCCATACCTGCAATTCACCAGGCAGGATAAAAACCTGCAAAAATTAATTGCTGGTGTTATCAATAAGCAGGTTGAGTTTATTTTGAAAGACCCCTATGCAAATGCTTTTTATAACGATGAAAGCAAAATAAGCAAATGGAAAGAGTCGGATATTACAGACATGAAACCTGGTGTTCATGAAAGAAAATGGGAAATAGACTCATTGTGTTATCCGATCAGGCTAGCGTATCATTATTGGAAAGCTACAGGTGACACTACTCCATTGGGTAACGATTGGAAAGCCTCCCTGCTTCTTACCCTGAGAACTTTTAGGGAACAACAGCGGAAGAACGATTTAGGACCTTATAAATTTCAACGAAAAACAGAATTTGCCACTGACGGTATACCTATGAACGGGTATGGCTATCCGGCTAAACCTAATGGCTTGATCTGTTCCATGTTCAGGCCAAGTGATGATGCGACGGTGTATTCATATCTCATACCTTCTAATTTTTTTGCTGTAATAAGCTTAAAACAAGCGTCGGAAATGGCGAATGCTATTAGCAAGGATGCTGCATTGGCCAATGAACTTTCAAACCTTGCTGAAGAAGTTCAAACCGCTCTACAAAAACATGCTACTACAACACATCCTTCTTTTGGAAAAATTTACGCGTTTGAGGTGAACGGCTTTGGTAGCTATAACCTAATGGACGATGCCAATGTGCCTAGCTTACTGGCGATGCCTTACCTGGGTGGCGTTGCTGCTTCCGACGTGGTATACAAAAATACACGCAACTATGTATGGTCAACTGAAAATCCGTTTTTCTTTAAGGGCACGCAGGCCGAAGGCATTGGCGGGCCGCATGTAGGCCTGGATATGGTATGGCCCATGAGTATTATTATGAAGGCATTGACTTCTAAAGATGATAAAGAAATTAAATGGAGTATTGATACATTAAGGAAAACACATGGGGGCACCGGCTTTATGCACGAATCTTTCCATAAAAATGATCCTAAAAAATTCACACGCGAATGGTTTGCCTGGGCCAACACCCTGTTTGGGGAATTACTCTGGAAGACCTTTAAAGAGAAGCCGCATTTACTGTCGTAACCAATGGTTTCGGATTGTTGATAGTGAACACTAAAAAATAAAATGATGAATTTGTCTAAAAATATCGTAGCAGCCGCATTACTTCTATTGGCGGGAGTGGTTAAGGCGCAGCATCCCATTGACTACGTGAACCCTTTAATGGGCACACTGTCCAAATTCGAACTTTCCAACGGAAATACTTACCCTGCTATTGGTATGCCCTGGGGGATGAACCTTTGGACACCTCAGACAGGTGGTATGGGAGATGGGTGGGCCTATAAATACCAGGACGACAAAATAACCGGTTTTAAACAAACACATCAGCCCTCTCCCTGGATGAATGACTATGGCTATTTTGCAATTATGCCCGCAACAGGAAAAATACGTTTTAAAGAGCAGGACCGGGCGAGCTGGTTTTCTCATAAGGCCGAGGTAGCTCAGCCACATTATTATAAAGTGTACCTTGCTGATGCCGACGTTACGACGGAAATTGCTCCAACCGAAAGAGCGGCGCGCTTCCGTTTTACATTTCCGCAAACAGATAGCTATTGACCGTGGATCATATGTAAAAATCATTCCATCAGAAAATAAGATCATCGGTTACAGTACCCGTAATAGTGGCAGTGTACCCGAGAATTTTAAAAATTATTTCATTATTCAGTTCGATAAAAAATTCGACTATAAGGCAACCTGGGATGAAGATAGATTTTCGGATAAAGACGAAATAAAAAGCAAGCATGCAGGAGCTGTAATAGGTTTTAAGGGACTGAAACGGGGTGACATAGTGAACGCAAAAATAGCGTCATCTTTTATCAGCTTTGAACAGGCAGAGTTGAATTTGAATTCAGAAATAGGTAATAAGGATTTTGAAACTGTTAAAGCAAACGGTGCAAAAGAATGGAACAATATACTGGGCCGTGTTAAGGTATCGGGTGGTACAGACGAGCAGATGCGTACCTTCTATTCATGTCTTTATCGTATGGTGTTTTTTCCTTTAAAAATGTATGAAAAAGATGCAGCTGGTAAAATCGTACACTACAGTCCATATACAGGCAAAGCCGAACCTGGTTATAAATTTGCCGGTACCGGCTTTTGGGATACGTTCAGGGCTTTATATCCTTTTCTTCATTTTGTATATCCTTCTATTGCAAAAGAAATGCAGCAGGGGTTGATCAGCGACTTTAAAGAAGGTGGCTGGTTGCCGGAGTGGTCTTCACCCGGATACCGCGCCGTAATGGTGGGCAATAATTCTGCTTCTGTTGTGTCAGATGCATATTTGAAAGGGCTGCGTGGATATGATGCGGAAACCTTATGGCAGGCGCTTGTACATGGGGCTAACAATGAAGGACCCCAGGCAACGGGAAGAAGAGGCGTAGCATATTACAATCGCCTGGGCTATGTACCTAATAATGTTAAAATCAGTGAAAATGTTGCACGTTCCCTGGAGTACGCTTATGATGACTATGCCATTTATGCTTTTGGAAAAGCAATAGGCAAACCTGCTATAGAAACAGATGTTTATAAAAAGCGCGCGATGAACTATAAAAAATTGTTTGATCCGCTAACCTTATTAATGCGTCCTAAAAATGAAGATGGCAGTTTTCATACACCTTTCAATCCGTATTCCTGGGGTGGCGCTTTCACAGAGGGAAATAGCTGGCATTACTCCTGGAGTGTATTTCAGGATATCGAAGGGTTAAAGCAACTAATGGGGGGAGATAAAATGTTTGTTCGCATGTTGGATTCTGTGTTTGTTATGCCACCCGATTTTGGCGATTATTCTTACTACGGTTCAGTAATACATGAAATGCGGGAAATGCAAATTACTAATATGGGACAATATGCGCACGGTAATCAGCCCATTCAGCATATGACTTATTTATACAATTATGCAGGTCAACCATGGAAATCGCAATATTGGATAAGGGAAGTAATGGACAAATTATATAATCCTTCTGCAGACGGCTATTGCGGCGATGAAGATAACGGGCAAACTTCGGCCTGGTATGTCTTCTCGGCATTGGGTTTTTATCCGGTTACACCCGCCAGCACTCAATATGTTTTAGGAACACCGTTATTTAAAAAAGCTGAGGTGACATTTGAAAGCGGGAATAAACTGGTTATTACTGCACCACAAAACAGTGCTGTAAACCGTTACGTTCAGTCTGTTTCGATAAACGGAAAAGCTACCACAAAGAATTATCTCGATCATTTTGAGCTACTGAAAGGTGGCGCCATCAATATAGGAATGAGTGCAAAACCTAATAAAGCAAGAGGCATTACAACAGCCGACTATCCTTTTTCTATGAGCACGTCAGATTGATAAGGCGATGAACGGGCTTTGTAAGGCCTCATGTTTATCAAGGCCATTCGAAAAGAAAACGTTCTTCAAATGGGATAGAGAATTTTTGCAGGAATTCTAGGTATTCAGCTTAGAACGTTTTTTCTGTTGATGCTGCTCCTGGTTCTGAATGTATTTGCATACCCGCTCGATTTGTGAATGCCATAAGAGAATACACAATAACCCTCCTGTCAATTGAAGCTGCCTGGTATCCATTTTTTTATTGCTTATAAATTCATTACGCTGAACCTTTATTTGTTTGACGAAATCGGAGATTAACATAGAAGGCTTGAAACCCACAAACAGATGATATGATCCGGCATACAGTGAACCGCTAACATTTTGGCATTTCGAGCCTGTACCAGTGCAGTTATATATTTGTGCAACTCCTCTTTATTGTTGGGTTGAATCAGGTTCTGCCGGCCCTTCACTGCAAAAACAAATTGCAGGTAAATCTGGGAAAAAGATCGCCTATCGAATTTTGTTGATTAGAGCATATACATGCAAAACACCAAGCTTGAACATTTATGATCCGTTTATCAGCGGCTGAATAATATGGCTGTGGTTTAATAACCGGGGCCGGCTTTAAAACATATGCTCTATACCTTATACATGCGGTTAGCCGAATTGATATACTCCAGCGGATCGAAGGTTTTATCAAAAGATTCCTGCAGCTCCTTCATCTTTATCTCCAGGTCTTTCACCCTTGCACCCAGTTGAGGATCGGCCTTGTACTTATCAAATAGCTCCTTATATTTTAACAGGTTCTGACTGATCCTGAAAGTTACCTGGCCAAATCTTTGTTTCAAAGACTGCACATCATTCATTTGCACATAAGCTTTTTGACGCCAGTCCTTAGGGTTCTTTGTTCTTTCTTCGCTTACGAATTTGGCAGCCTCGTCCCTCAACCGGGTAAGATATTGATATCTTTTTTCCGCATCATTTTCCTTTGAAAAATTCGCCTGGAAATCTGCAGGCGAGGTTTTAATAATTGACAGGTTTTCCTTTAAAGATTTATCATATTTAGTCTGAAGGTCCTGCAGCTCGGCGGTAATGGACTCCCATTCATTTTCAATCCGGTCATTATCGTAATTAAACTGGCTGATCTTCATGGTGAGCGTCAGCATTTGTTCACTTTGTTCTTTCAGTGCTTTTTCTTTTTTGCCTATATTGTCAATATAAGTGGTCATGCTTGAGAACAGGGCAGAGGTAATAGGCCCCGTTACCGGCGCACCTTTAGTAAAGTTTCCGGCAAAACTTAACAGGTTACTGGTTACGTTGAGCACCGGACTTTCGGCCCTCTTATCTTTAACATAGGCCGCATATTGGTTATACCATTTGGTATAGCCATCATAATTCATCGGGTTACCAGTTTCACTTAGCGCATTAAAAAAAGACTTGGTAGAGTTAAATAACAGCAACGGTTTTATTTCTCTGTCCATGGATACCAGGTTGACCATTGCCGATTGATAATTGGCCTGGAAAAGGTTCAACTCATTTTGTTCGATCGCTTTCTGCTTTTCCTCTACAGCTTGTACGCGTTGCTGTAATTTATCCGCCTTGTCATTGGCATCTCTCGATTGAGCAATAGATTTATCAAGACTGGATAAGCGTTGATCCAGCTTGGTCACGGTTGAGTCCAATGTTTTATTTCGGCTGTCGAAATTATTCTGAATATCATTTAGCACCTTATCACGCAGGTTCATTTCACGCTTTATACTGTCTATTTGAGCAAAACAACTTGTTGTAAATAACACGAATAATGGCAATAGTAGCTGTTTCATCTGCATATCTTTAGTTTTTAATTTAGTTGCTCCGTCAAATATAGCCAGGAGCCACAAAATGCCCGGTAATTATAAGGCATTTTACGAGAGCATGCTTACGATAAGCAAATAA
>JAESFO010000687.1_pt1 | contig 16507 bp, 13 predicted proteins | sample 9269421 | NCBI WGS metagenome assembly JAESFO01 (sample SAMN14502839, study PRJNA617101) | algae metagenome | isolation source: Nostoc desertorum CM1-VF14 and co-occurring heterotrophs from rocky... | place: USA: Clark Mountains, San Bernardino, California | collected 2000-06-05 | reverse complement strand
ACGTCCCCGCCACGCGGGTCGCCACCGCGCACGTCGACGCTCCGCGGGTCCCCACCTCGGAGGTCCCCGCCGCGCGGGTCGCCGTCCCGGGGGCCCGCGCCGCGGGGCCCACCGGCACCCGGGTCGGTGCCGAGCGGGGCGGCGACGCGGGGATCACCGGCACGCGGGTCGCCGCCGGGGTCGCCGGCCCGTGGGTCCCCGCCGGCCGCACGGTCCTCGGCCAGCCGTCCGCCGGGGGCGTCGCCCGGCCCGGCCCCGGGGCCCGCCAGCGGCGGGGCGTCCGGGTCACCGTGGCGCCGGCCCGGGACGCCCGCGTCCTGCTCGGCGGTGCCCGCCGCCTCGCGGCGCTCCCAGCCGGCGTCACGCTCGTCCTCGCTGCGGCCGGTGAACGCGTCCTTGATCGAGTCGGCCAGTCGGGCCGCCTTGCTGCTGCCCTGGTGCTCGCTCATGCCCTGGTCTCCCGTCGGGTGTCCTGGTCCGGTCCGCCCTGGCGGTGGCGGCCGTCGTTCTCGGGACGGCCACCGGAACCGGTGCCGTCGCCGTCGTCGAGCAGCGCGTCGATCAGTGCGCGGTAGCTCGTCACCGCGTGCCGGAGGTCCTCGGTCCCGGCTCGCCCGGCGGAGTGCTCACGGGAGATGGCCCGTGCCTCGCGGTAGCGCTGCGTGACGACCGGGTAGGCGACGGACAGATCCTCCTCGCGGCGGTCGACGTCCTCGGCGGGGTACCCGCGGGCCGCCATGACGTCGGCGACGAGCGCGTCGGCGTCGTGCACCGCCCGCGACGGATCGTCGACGAACCCCTCCTGCACCTGCTGCCACCGGCGGCGGTAGCCGTCGCGCTCCTGCGGGTCGAGGGATCGCAAGGTCAGCGCGTCGTGGCGCTTGCGGCGCTGCGCGAGCTCCTTCTCCGCGTCGCGGGGGTCGTCCGCGTCGCGCACGGTGCGCTCGTACTCGGGTCCGAACTGGTCGCGGAGCTCGGCGGAGCGACGACGGCGCAGCATCGTCGCGGCGACCACGGCGAGTACGGCGACGACGATCACCACCACGGCGACGACGATGATCGTTGTGATTTCGGTCATAACGCGGTGTACCCGACTGCGCGAGCCGGAAACACGGAGCGTGGTTGTTGATCACGACAGGTGGTCACTGAATCGACTTGACCTGCACCGGGGTTCAGGGCGGGGCTGCTGCCGGGCCGGCTCGCCGTCGGGTCCGGGGGCGTGTCGGGGCTCGGGATGGGTGGGGCGTTCTCCGCGATCGCCTACCTGACCCTCGCCCACTCCGACACCCACGACGTCGGCTCGCACTCCTCGGCGGCCCAGCTGCTCGACCAGCCGGCGACGGCGGCGTTCGGCGGTTCCGGCGGCGTACTGCTGGTGGCGCCGGCGTCACCGGCCGTCGCGCTGGCGGTGCTGCTGGTCGTGGTCGCGGTGCCCGCGGTCGCCGGTGCGCCGACCGCGTCGCGGACGCGGGTACGGGGCGCTGAGCCTCAGATCCCGGACGGGCGGGCGAGCAGCTCGGCCACGGCGGCGTCGATGAAGGCCGTGTCGACCGGGTTCTTACCGCCGCCGGCGAAGTGGCCCCACACCCCGGGGATCACCCGCAGCTCGGTGCCGGCCCGCATGTGCGACACCGCCCAGGCCTCGTCCTCGGGCGGGAAGTACAGGTCCTTCTCCGCGGGCATGACGATCGCCGTCGCCCGGATCGAGGCCAGCGCCTCCTCGGTCGAGCCGGCGCCCGGGGTCGCGCCGACATCGCCGTACCACCAGGTGTCGAGCATGGTCAGCAGGTTGTTCGGGTCCCGACCGTCGAGGAAGAAGCCCTCCCAGAAGTCGACGACGAAGTCCTCGAGCGAGGTGTTGCCCAGCCGGCGCCACTCCTCGTCCCGGTAGAACGCCTGGGAGAAGCCCCAGCCGGCGTAGATCCGGGCGAACGCGCGCAGCCCCTGCGCCGGCGGGACCGTGTAGCGGCCGCCGTCGAACCCGACCGCGGCCTGGAGCGCGGCACGCAGCGAGTCGAGGAACACCTGGTTGTGCGGCGCGGTCCGCGGCGATCCGCAGAACGGCAGGATGCGCTGCACCATCTCGGGGTGGCTGACCGCCCACTGGTAGGTCTGGCCCGCACCCATCGACCACCCGAGCACCAGCGGCAGCGTGCTGATCCCGAAGCGTTCGGTGACGAGCCTGTACTGGGCCTCGACGTTGTCGCGCACCCGGATCGGTGGGAACGACGGGCCGTCGTGCGGCACCGGGGCGTTCGACGGCGACGTGGACAGCCCGTTGCCCAGCATGTTCGGCACGATGACGAACCAGCGGTCCGGGTCGAGCGCCATCCCCTCACCGATCAGCCACTCGTTGTCCCAGTGCCGCCCGGAGTACCAGGTCGGGTAGACGATCGCGTTGTCCTTCGCCGCGTTCAGCTCGCCGTAGGTGCGGTAGGCGATCCGGGCCGGGCGCAGCGTCCGCCCGCAGTCGAGCGTGAGGTCGTCGATCTCGAAGACCTCGTAGGGCTCGTCGCGGCCGTAGCGGGGCCGGGCGGTGGGCTCGGGGTCGGGCACGGGGGTCCTCCGGGGCTCGCGACGGTCGACCGATGATTTCCCAGGAAATATGTTCCTGGGAAACCATCGGTGTCAAGGCCGGAGGGTCCCGCGGCTCAGCCGTCGCCCTCGATGTCGCCCTCGGACTCCAGGTAGGCCTGGCGCAGCGCGTCCAGCGTCGCGGACTCCGGACTCTCCCAGAGACCACGGTCGACGGCCTCCAGCAGCCGCTCGGCCATGCCGTGCAGCGCCCACGGGTTCGACTCGGCGAGGAACTTCCGGTTGTCCGGGTCCAGCACGTACTCGGCGGTCAGCGTCTCGTACTGCCAGTCCGCGATGACGCCGGTGGTGGCGTCCCAGCCGAACAGGTAGTCGACGGTCGCGGCCATCTCGAACGCGCCCTTGTAGCCGTGCCGCCGCATCGCAGCGATCCAGCGCGGGTTGACCACGCGGGCACGGAAGACCCGGGCGGTCTCCTCGTGCAGGCTGCGGGTACGCACCGCCTCCGGACGGGTCGAGTCCCCGACGTAGGCGGCCGGCGCGGTGCCGGTCAGCGCGCGCACCGTGGCGACCATGCCGCCGTGGTACTGGTAGTAGTCGTCGGAGTCGGCGATGTCGTGCTCGCGGGTGTCGATGTTCTTCGCCGCCACCGCGATCCGCCGGTAGGCGTTCTCCATGTCGTCCCGTGCGGGGACGCCGTCGAGGCCGCGGCCGTAGGCGTAGCCGCCCCAGGTGGAGTAGACCTCGGCGAGGTCGGCGTCGCCGCGCCAGTCACGGGAGTCGACGAGCTGCAGCAGCCCGGCGCCGTAGGTGCCCGGCTTGGAGCCGAAGATCCGGGTACGGGCGCGACGGTCGTCGCCGGTGCGCTCGCGGTCGGCCTCGACATGGGCGCGGACGTAGTTCTGCTCCGGGGTCTCGTCGAGCTCGGAGACCAGCTTCACCGCGTCGTCGAGCAGGGCCAGGACGTGCGGGAACGCGTCGCGGAAGAACCCGGAGATCCGAACCGTGACGTCGACGCGCGGGCGGCCGAGCTCCGCGAGGTCGATGACCTCCAGGCTGCGCACGCGACGGCTCGCGTCGTCCCACACCGGGCGGACGCCGAGCAGGGCGAACACCTCGGCGACGTCGTCGCCGGAGGTCCGCATCGCGCTGGTCCCCCACACCGAGAGGCCGACGCTGCGCGGGTACTCGCCGTGGTCGGCCCGGTAGCGCTCGACCAGCGACTCGGCCATCGCCTGCCCGGTCTCCCAGGCCAGCTTCGACGGGACCGCCTTGGGGTCGACGGAGTAGAAGTTCCGCCCGGTCGGGAGCACATTGACCAGCCCGCGCAGCGGTGAGCCGGACGGGCCGGCCGGGATGAAGCCGCCGTCGAGGGCGTGCAGCACCCGGTCCAGCTCGTGCGCGGTGGCGTCGAGCCGGGGCACGACCTCGTCGGCGGCGAAGCGCAGCACCGCCGTGACCGCGTCCACGTCGACGCCCGGGAGCCCCCCACCGGTGCCCCCAGGGGAACTCTCGTGGCCTAGAGCGCTACGAGAGTTCCCCTGGGGGCCACCGGGGACGGGGGCCAGGTGCTCGGCGACCACCGCGGGGACGGCGGCGGGGTCCCAGGAGCAGGTCTCCATCGCCGAGCACAGGGCACGGGCGACGGTCTCGACGGCGTCGGTGCGGGTGTTCGACTCCGAGCCGTCCTCGACCAGGCCGAGCGCCTGGCGCAGACCCGGCACGGACTGCTCGCCGCCCCACATCTGCCGGGCGCGCAGCACCGCGAGCACCAGGTCGACGCGCTGCTCCCCGGCCGGTGCCTGGGCGAGCACGTGCAGGCCGTCGCGGATCTGGACGTCCTTGATCTCGCAGAGCCAGCCGTCGACGTGCATCAGCATGTCGTCGAAGACGTCCTCGTCGGGGCGCTGCTCCAGCCCGAGGTCCTGGTGCATCTGGGCCGCGGTCATCAGCGTCCAGATCTGCTGGCGGATCGCGGGCAGCTTCGCCGGGTCGAGCGCGGAGATGTTCGCGTGCTCGTCGAGCAGCTGCTCCAGCCGGGCGATGTCGCCGTAGGACTCGGCGCGCGCCATCGGCGGGATGAGGTGGTCGACCAGGGTGGCGTGCGCCCGGCGCTTGGCCTGAGTGCCCTCCCCCGGGTCGTTGACGAGGAACGGGTAGACCAGCGGCAGGTCGCCGAGGACGGCGTCGGTGCCGCAGGAGGCCGACATGCCCAGCGTCTTGCCGGGCAGCCACTCCAGGTTGCCGTGCTTGCCGATGTGCACGATCGCGTGCGCGCCGAATCCGCCCTCGGACTCGGGCGCGGCCAGCCAGCGGTAGGCGCCCAGGTAGTGGTGCGACGGCGGCAGGTCCGGGTCGTGGTAGATCGCGACCGGGTTCTCCCCGAACCCGCGGGGCGGCTGCACGATCAGCGTGACGTTGCCGCGGCGCAGTGCCGCGACGACGATGTCGCCGTCCGGGTTCTGCGAGCGGTCGACGTAGTGCTCGCCCGGCGCCTCGCCCCAGTGCTCCTCGACGCCGGACCGGAAGTCCTCGGGCAGCGTGTCGAACCAGCTGCGGTACGTCGCGGCGGAGATCCGGACCGGGTTGCCGGCCAGCTTCTCCTCGGTCAGCCAGTCCGGGTCCTGCCCGCCGGCCTCGATCAGGGCGTGCATGAGCGCGTCGCCGTCGCCGGCCTCGACGCCCGGGAACGCCGCCTCGCCCTCGGTGGCGACCGCGTAGCCCGCCGCGGCCATCGTCCGCAGCAGCGCCACCGTGGACGCCGGGGTGTCCAGCCCGACCGCGTTGCCGATCCGCGCGTGCTTGGTCGGGTACGCCGACAGCATCAGCACGATCTTCTTGTCCGCGTTCGGGACGCGGCGCAGCGTCGCGTGCTTCACCGCGATCCCGGCGACCCGGGCGGCCCGCTCGTCGTCGGGGACGTAGACGGACAGGCCGTCGGCGTCGGTCTCCTTGAACGAGAACGGGACGGTGATCAGCCGGCCGTCGAACTCCGGCACGGCGACCTGGGTGGCGACGTCGAGCGGGGACATCCCGTCGTCGTTGGCCTCCCAGGTGGCGCGGGAGCTGGTCAGGCACAGGCCCTGCAGGATCGGGACGTCGAGCGCGGCCAGCTCGGTGACGTCCCACTCCTCGTCCTCGCCGCCGGCCTGCGCGCCTGCGGGCTTGGTGCCGCCCGCGGCGAGCACGGTGACGACCATGGCGTCGGCCTCGCGCAGCCGCTCCAGCAGCGCGGCCGGGGCCTGGCGCAGCGACGCGCACCAGATCGGCAGCGCGCGGGCGCCCTTCGCCGCGATCTGCTCGCAGAGCGCCTCGATGTAGCGGGTGTTCCCGGCCAGGAACTGGGCGCGGTAGAACAGCACCGCCACCGTCGGCCCGTCGACCTCCGTGTCGGGCAGGGACAGCTCGCCCCACTCGGGCAGCTCCACCGGCGGCGCGAACCCCTCGCCGGTGAGCAGCACGGTGTCGGACAGGAACGCGTGCAGCTGCGCCAGGTTCTCCGTGCCGCCCTGCGCCAGATAGGTGTGGGCCTCGGCCGCGACGCCCGCGGGCACCGAGGACAGCTCCATCATCTCCGCGTCCGGGGCCATCTCCCCGCCCAGGCAGACCAGCGGCGTCGCGCGGGCCCGCAGCAGGTCCAGCCCCTCCTCGAAGTAGCGGTACCCGCCGAGGACGCGGACGACGACGACGTCGGCCGCATCGGCCATCTCCGCCAGCTCGTCGTGGGTGACCCGGTTCGGGTTGGCGAGGCGGTAGTCCGCGCCCGAGGACCGGGCCGAGAGGAGGTCGGTGTCCGAGGTGGACAGCAGCACGATCACCGGACGGCTCCGGGGGCGGTGTGGGCGCGCGTCATCGACGTACCTTCCTCGGGATTCCTCGTCCCGGGTGGGGCGGCGCGGCGGGCGGGCGCAGTGTCTGGCTCCCCCCGTGCGGCGGCCAGGGGGTCACAGTGGCGGGACCGCGCCGGACTCGCACCGGCTTCCTGGTTCCCGCTCGCCGTCTTCGGTTGTCGTGAGCCACCATCGGTGGCGGCCCGGGGTCACGTCAAGGAGCGCTCGACCAGGGTGGTGATCCGCACGTGCGACGGTGTGGCGGGGGCCGAGCCGAAGCCGAACCGGACCGGCGGGACGACCGGGGCCAGCCCGCCGCAGTCGCCGTCGTCCCAGCGGGCCGAGGCGGCGAGGACCCGGTGCAGGTCACGGGCCCCGTAGTACTCGCGACGGCCGTTGCCCGCAGTGCCGACGGTCCGCACCCCGGGCATCACCCGGCGGGCGATCGGGTCGATCGCCCGCAGCCACCACGGGTGCACGGCGAGCGCACCGGGAACCGCACGCAGGAGCCGGCCCAGCGGCGGGCGACCACCGACCCGCCAGCCGACCTGCAGCGGCCCGGCGACGACCCGGCGCCGGTCGTCGTGGGCGGTGTGGGTCACCGGGACGATCCGGACCTCGTCGAAGGTGTAGGTGGCCGCGACGAACTCCGCGACCCGCTCCGAGGGCGCGAGCAGGGTGCGGTGCCCGTCGGCGGACTCGGTCATCACGTCGGTGAACGGCCCCAGCGGGGTGTCCGGCCAGTGGCCCACGACGATCCGTCGGCCGGAGGTGGTGCCCAGGCCGGAGATCCAGCCGTCGAAACGATCGGTCACCGGGCCGGGTACCCCCGCCCTCGCCGGTCCTACACCGGCAGCCGGTCCCGGCCGGTCTCCCGCAGCGTCAGCACCGTCGCCACGCCGACCACGGCCACGCCCAGCACCCAGAACGCCGGGGACATGGGGTCGCCGGTGGACTGCACGAGCTGCGCGGCCACGTACGGCGCCGTGCCGCCCGCGAGGATCGTGCCGATGTTGAAGCCCAGCGCGACGCCGGTGTAGCGGATCCGGCGCGGGAACAGCTCGGTGAACTGCGGGAACGCGGGGACCTGGGCCAGGCCGTTCACCGCCATGTAGACGACGTAGACCAGCGTGACCACCACGATGCTCGACGTGGCCCCGAGCAGCGCGAAGGCCGGCCAGGCGATCACCAGGTACAGCGCGTAGGCCGACAGGAGCACCGGCCGTCGTCCGAACCGGTCGGTCAGCATGCCCGCGAGCGGGTAGGTCGTGCAGGCCAGGGCGATGCCGATCGCCGACGCCCAGTAGACCGCCTCCTTGTCGAAGCCCTGGGTCTGGATGAGATAGGTGCTGAAGTACGTCAGGCCGATGTAGCCGGTGCCGTTCATGGCGATCGCGATGCCCACGACCCGCAGCACCGCGCCCGGCCGCTCGCGGACCACGGTGAGCAACGGGCTGCGGACGACCTCACGCTGCTCGGCCATCGCCTCGAACTCGGCGGTGTCCTCGAGCGCGACCCGCACCCAGAGGCAGACGGCGGCGAGCGGGACGGCGATCAGGAACGGGATCCGCCAGCCCCAGGCCGCCATCTGCTCGGCGGAGGTGACGGCGGTGACGAGCCCGACGACCGCGGCGGCCACGGAGAAGCCCAGCGTCGACCCGATCGGCGTGAGCGAGCCGTAGAGCCCGCGCCTGCCCGGGGGCGCCGACTCGGCGACGTAGGTGGCGGCCCCGCCGATCTCCCCGCCCGCGGAGAACCCCTGGGCGAGCCGCACCAGCACCAGCAGCACCGGGGCCAGCACCCCGGCGGTCGCGGGAGCAGGCCGAGCAGCCCGGAGAACACACCCATCGTCACGACCGTGACGACCAGGGCGTGTTTACGGCCGCGCCGATCACCGAGTCGGCCGAAGAACCAGCCGCCGAGCGGACGCATCACGTAGGCCGACCCGAACACGGCCAGGGTCAGGAGGACCGAGACGGCGGGTTCCTCGCTCGGGAAGAACAACGGTCCGAGGGTGACGGCGAGGAAGGCGTAGACGCTGAAGTCGTAGTACTCGATGAGCGTCCCGACGCCGCCGGCGATCGCGGCGCGGCGGGCGGACAGGGTGGAGGTCGGGGCGGGGGTGGCCCCGGTCCCGGTGCCGGGCGGCGAGGTCGTCTCGGACACGTGTGCTCCTGATCGGCGTCGATCGGCGGGGAACGGGTGTTAGGTGCGGGAGTGTTCGGCCAGCAGCAGCTTCAGCGAACCGCCGGCCTCGACGACCCGGACGACGCGGTCGCTGGGCGGGACGCCGCGCAGGGTGCGGCCGTCGTCGAGGGTCACGGCGGCGGTCCGCCAGTCCAGACGCAGGGCGTCGCCGGTCACGACGGCCCCGGCGATCCCGGGGACGGTGATCAGCGGCATGCCGTTGTGGGTCTCCCCACGCCAGAACCCCGGGGAGAAGGACTCGGCGAGCACCGCGGCCACCCCGAGGTCGCGCAACGCCACCATCGGCGGGTAGTGCGGGTGGCCGTAGCCGAAGTTCCGTCCGCCCACGATCACGTCGCCGGGCCGGACGCGGTCGGCGAACCCGGGGTCGTAGGCCTGCATGACGACGCCGCGCAGGAAGTCCGCGTCGTAGGACTTGATGTTCTCGACGCCGACGACGAGGTCGATGTCGAAGTCGTCGCCGAACACCCAGGCGACCCGGCCGGTGATCACGTCGGGCGGCGGCGGATACTCGCGGGCGGCGCTCACCGGCCGGTCACCTCCGGTGCGGGGACGATCGTCCCGGCCACGGCGCTGGCGGCCACCGTCGAGGCGGAGCCCATGTAGATGTTGGCGCCGGTGCTGCCCATCCGGCCCGAGATGTTCAGCACCCCGGTGGAGATGCAGTTCTCCTCGGGCTGCAGCGGCTTCTGGTAGCCGAAACAGAAGTCGCAGCTGGACCGCGCGATGTGCGCGCCGGCCGCGCGCAGCACGTCGAGCAGCCCCTCCTGCTCGGCCTGCCGGTGCACGGCATCCGAGGTCGGGACGACGTTCAGCTCCACCCCGGGCGCGACGCTGCGGCCGTCGAGCACCAGCGCGGCCGCGCGGATGTCCTCGATCCGCCCGGACGCGCAGGACCCGATGAACGCCCGTGTCACGGCGGTGCCGTCGAGGTCGGCGGCGTCGCGGGTGTTCGCCGAGCGGGCCGACCCCGGCAGGACGACCTGCGGGACGATCGAGGCGAGGTCGTAGTGGTGGACGGCACGGTAGTCGGCGTCGGGGTCGGGGTGCTGCGGGACGAATCCGTCGCCTGCCACCCGGCGGGCGTACTCGAGCGCGGTGCTGTCCGGCTCGAACACCGCGGAGACCGCCCCGGTGAACATCGCCATCCCGCACAGGCCCTGCCGGTGGTCGATCGCCATCGCCCGCGCCCCGGGCCCGCCGAACTCCATCACCTGGTGCGCGCACCCGTCGGCGCCGTGGTCGCCGATGATGCGGTGCACGAGGTCGCGGCTGTCCACCCCGGGCCGGAACTCCCCCGTCAGCTCGAACCGGGTGCTGGCCGGCACGTCCAGGAAGATCTCGCCGGTGACCCAGGCCTCGAGCAGGTCGCGGCGCACCCCCCAGCCGAGCGCGCCGAACGCGCCGGCGCCGGAGACGTGCCCGTCGAAGTGCACCAGGAAGTTGCCGGGCCGGGCGTAGCCGAGCTCGGCCATCACCTGGTGACCGATGCCGCGGGCCTCGTGCAGGGTGATCCCGTAGAAGGCGCACCAGTCACGGGTGACCTGGTGGACCTCCTCCTCACGGGCGTCGCCGCGGGTGAGCATGTGGTCGATGAACACGACATAGCGTCCGGGGTCGGCCAGCTCACGGATCCCGAAGTCGTCGTGCATCTGCCGGAACATGACGTCGGTGTAGCCCGGGAAGTCGTAGGCGATCATGTGGTCGGGCCGGACCGGGAGGTTCTCCCCGGCCCGCACGTGCTCCACGCCCGCTGCGCGGGCCAGGATCTTCTCCGCCATCGTCGCGCCCATCGTCACACCACCGCCGCGGGCAGGTAGGCGTGCTGCTGGCGCTCGATCTCGTCCATCCCGATCAGGTCGACGAAGTCGTGGTGGGCCAGCCCGTCGGCGCTCACGGCCGCCGGCGCCTCCCCCTCGGCCAGGCGCCGCAGGCAGTGCCGTGCCGCGCCGGTGACGGCCATCAGCACCTGGGTCGGCAGCAGGGCGAGCCTGATGCCGATCTGCTCCATGACCTCGGGGGTGAACTCCCGCTCGGTCCACGCCGACGCGGTCAGGGTCGCGGTGAGCGGGACGCCCGCGACCTCCCGGCAGCGGGCCCACTCCTCGACCGTGGAGAACGTCCGGGTGACGGGCATGATCATGTCCGCACCGGCCCGGACGTAGGACTCGGCGCGGCGTAGCGCCTCGTCCCCCTTCGCGTCGGTGCGCGCGATGACGATCATGTCGCCGGCCGCGTCGCGCACCGCCCGGACCTTGCCTTCCGCCTCGGCGAGGTCCACGAGCTCGACCTCGGCTCCCGGGATGAGCGGACACCGCTTCGGTGAGCGCTGGTCCTCCATGAACACCGCGGCCACCCCGGCGTCGGCGAACCGGCGCGCGGTGCGGGCCGCATTGATCGCGTTGCCGTAGCCGGTGTCGATGTCGGCGACCACGGGCAGTCGGCTGGCCTCACGCACGGTACGGACGGCCTGCAGGTTCTCCGACATCGTGTAGAGCTCGGCGTCGGGGTAGCCGAGCGCCGCCGAGATGGCGAAGCCGGACGCGCACAGCGCGGGGAACCCGGCCTGCTCCGCCAGCCGGGCGGTCAGCCCGTCCCAGACCCCCGGGGCCCGGACGAGTCCTGTCGAGATCATCTCGCGCAGATCCACTGAACACCTCTCTGTGTATCGTGATGCGATACGCGTTTCGAGAATGTGCCTCGAGGCGAGTTGTGTCAAGACATGCCGGAGCGGCGGTCACTACCCTGACGCCGGTAGGACGCGACGAATGAGGTGACCGTGGGCGGTGGCGCCCCTGCCGAGGGCCCGGAGACGACGAGTCGGGAGACCGTGGGGTCGGTGCTGCGCGCGTGCCGGCTGCTCGAGCACTTCGGAGCCGACCGGCCGGTGATCACCCTCGCCGAGCTGACCGCGGCGAGCGGACTGAACAAGCCGACCGTGCACCGGCTGATGACCTCGTTCGTCGAGGCGGGGTGGGTGCACCGCGATGCCGTGGGCGCCTACCGGATCCGGATGCCGGTGTTCGCGGTCGGAGCCGCGGCGCTGGCGGAGTTCGATCTGCGCACCGAGGCGCGCCCCGTGCTGGAGGACCTGGCGGCGCGCTTCGGCGACACCGCGTTCCTGATGGTCCCGGCCGACGCCGGAGCGGTCTGCATCGACCGGGTCGAGGGCGGCAAGCCGCTCGTCGTGGCCGGCATCGGGATCGGCACCGTGCTGCCGTTCCATGCCGCGGCGGCGCCGGTGGTCATGGCGGCGTTCGACCCCGCCGTCCGCGAGCGGCTGCTGGCCCACGAGCTGCCCGCGTTCACCGACTCCACCCACACCGACCCGTCCGGGCTGGTCGCCCACCTCGACGAGGTACGGGCCACCGGCGTCGCGATCAGCCGCGACGACTACCTCGGAGGGGTGTCCGCGGTCGCGGCGCCGGTCCTCGGCGTCGACGGCGCACTCGTGGCCACCGTCAGCCTGGGCGGTCGGAGCGAGGACTTCACCGGCGCCGAGGGGGAGCAGCGCGCCGCCGCCGTCGTCGAGGCGGGGCGGGGGCTCAGCACGACGGTCGGCGCCCGCCCGGCCTGAGACCGGGCACTCTCAGTCCAGCCGGCGCCCGTCCGCCCCGAACAGGTGGACGCGTTCCGGGTCCGGCGCGAGGTGCACACCCGCCCCCCGCGCCGGCGGCCGCCGCCCGTCCACCCGGGCGACCATCGGGTGTTCGACGCCGTCGACGCGGGTGCGCCCGTAGACGTAGGCGTCCGCGCCGAGCTCCTCGACCAGGTCGATCTCCAGCGGGATGCCGTCGTCGGCGAGGTGCAGGTCCTCGGGGCGGACCCCGAGGGTGACCGCGTCCCCCGCCCCGCGCGGCACGGCGACGTCGACGCCGCCCAGCCGGACGCCGTCGGCGGTCACCGGCAGGCTCACCAGGTTCATCGCCGGCGAGCCGATGAAGCCGGCGACGAAGGCGTTCGCGGGCCGCTGGTAGAGCTCGCCCGGGGCGGCGCACTGCTGCAGCACGCCGTCGCGGAGCACGGCGACCCGGTCCCCCATCGTCATGGCCTCGACCTGGTCGTGGGTGACGTAGACGGTGGTGACGCCGAGCCGGCGCTGCAGCGACGCGATCTGGGTGCGGGTCTGCACCCGCAGCTTGGCGTCGAGGTTGGACAGGGGCTCGTCCATCAGGAAGACCTGCGGCTGGCGGACGATGGCGCGCCCCATCGCGACCCGCTGGCGCTGCCCGCCCGACAGCGCCTTCGGGCGTCGCCCGAGGTACTGCTCGAGATCGAGGATCCGGGCGGCCTCGGCGACCCGGCCGGAGATCTCGGCTTTCGGGACGCCTGCCATCTTGAGCGCGAAGCCCATGTTGTCGGCGACGGTCATGTGCGGGTAGAGCGCATAGTTCTGGAACACCATCGCGATGTCGCGTTCCTTGGGCGCGACACCGGTGACGTCGCGATCGCCGATGCGGATGTGGCCGTCGTCGACGCCCTCGAGCCCCGCGAGCATCCGCAGCGAGGTGGTCTTGCCGCAGCCGGACGGTCCGACCAGGACGAGGAACTCGCCGTCGGCGATCTCGAGGTCGAGTGCGTCCACCGCGGCCCGGGGGGACCCCGGATAGCGGCGGGTCACCGCGTCGTAGGTCACGCCGGCCATGGTGGTGCTCCTTCGGTGTCGGAGTCGGTGTCGGTCTCGCGGTAGAGCTCGGGCCTGCGGTCGTGCAGGACGTGGTTGTGCGGGGTGAGGCGCTTGTCGCGGGCGGCGGCCGGGTCGAGCGTGGCCAGCAGCACGCCGGGCTCCCCCGGCGGCGGACCGCCGGGGCCGGCGAGCAGGTTCCCGTCGGCGTCGGCGATCACCGGCGCGCCGAACCAGGCGACCCCGCGCTCGGTGCCGCAGCGGTCCGCGACCACGATGTGCACCCGGTAGGCCCCGGCGACGGCCCGGACCTTGGCGACTTCCAGCGGGTCCTGCCCGGTGGGGGTCGGGCGCCACGGCCAGTTCACCGGGGCGGCGACGATCTCGGCGCCGCCCTGCGCGACCCGGCGCACCCACTCGGGGAACTCCAGGTCGTAGCAGACCATCGGGGCGATCCGGCCGGCCGCGGTCGCGACCACCGGAGCTGGCGCCTGGCCGGGGGTGAACAGCTCCTTCTCCCGGTCCCAGAGGTGCGCCTTGCGGTAGACCGCGCGGCGCACCCCGTTCTCGACGACGACGGCGCTGTTGTACACGCGGCCGTCGGCCCCGAGCTCGGCGAACCCGGCGACGACGACGCAGCGCAGCTCCGCCGACAGGGCCGCGAAGCGGGCGACGGTGGGACCGTCGGCGGGTTCGGCGGCGGACCGCGCCTCCGCGGCGTCGGCGAAGGCGTACCCGCAGACGGTGAGCTCCGGCAGGACGACGAGCCGGGCCCCGCCGGCGACCGCCTCGCGCACGGCGCGCTCGGCGATCGCCGGGTCCGGGGCGTCGATCCACGCCGGGATCCGGCACGCCGCCGCCGTCACCGCACCGGCGGCACCCGGCACCACCGGTCCGGGCGCCGCCCCCGTCGGCCCCGTGGGTCCCGTCCCCGGCATCGGCCCGGCCTCAGTCGTCCTCGGCCGCGAAGGCCAGCACCGCGGCCGGTGCGAGGTAGCCGTCGGCGTCGAGCACCCGGCCCCGGTCCCGGGCGCCGGCCACGACCTCGCGCGCCCACTCGTGCCGGACCCGGCCGTCGCCACCGGTGACGACCAGCAGCTCACCGGTGCCGGGGGTGGCGGTCCGGCCGCCGTCGGCGTCGAGCGCCGTCATCGACCGCCAGGCACCGGGCGGCACCGACAGGGTGTCCCGCGGGCCGAGCTCGACGGTGCGCGCGTCCTCGCCGGTGTTGAGGGTGACCGCCCAGTGGCCGGCCTTCACCGTCAGCACCTGGGTCGCGTCGTGCCGGTGGGTGAGCACGCCGTCCCCGGGCAGGGCACGCAGCCACGCCAGCGCGAACCCGTGCGGGTCGAGCAGCCGCGGTGCCGCGGCCCGGCTCTCCGCGGTGCCCCAGCCGATGACCGGGGCGAGCTCGGCGCCACCGCCGGGCAGCCGCGAGCACAAATAGGGCTCGGCCACCCACGGCCGGTCGGCGACGTGCACGACCCGGCTGCGGAACTGCTCGGGGGTGTAGACGTCGAGCCGGTCGATCTCGGCCTGCTCCATCGGCCGGATCAGCGCGACGTCGTCGGGCAGCCTGTCCCCGGCGACGGTGTCGATGAGCCGGTTGTCCGCCGTGAGGTGCAGGCCGTGACCGGCCGCCTCGGTCAGGACCGTGGGGCCCCAGATGATGCCGCCGGTGTCGTCGCGGCCCAGGACCGTGAGCAGGATGCCGTCGTCGTCGCCGACGTTGGTGAAGCCGCGGAAGATCCACGGCGGGACGGAGACGACGTCGCCGTCGACGCTGCGGTAGCCGCCCTGGGTGCCGTCGGGTCCCCACCGCAGCTGGTAGTCGCCGTCGAGGTTGATGAAGACCTCGGCGGTGAAGTGCAGGTGCAGGCTGTTCGTGGTGCCGTGCGGCATACCCGCCGCACCGAGGTTGAAGCCGTGCGGCTCGCGGAGGTTGACGTGCTGGGACGCGTTCTGCGTGACCCCGGGGCCGATGAAGGAGTAGTTGTCCTTCCGGTCCGAGCCGGGGGTGCGGCAGTCGATGAACGCGGCCTTGCACGGGACCCAGTCCGCGTGCCGGACGGTGCGGCGGGCGAGCTCGTCCGCGCTGACCACCGTGTCGTGCATGTCGGTGCTCCGGTCAGTAGATGTTGGTGTCGGTGAACGCCTCGGTCCGGCCGGCGTCGATCTGCGCACGCAGCGCGATCTCGTCGAACACCCGGACCTCCTTGACGATGCGGCCGTCCTGGACCAGGAACTGCGAGACGCCGAGCAGCTCCACCTCGCCCCCGGTGAGCGGACCGAACGCCGGTGTCCCGCGGTAGGTCCCGCGCATCACCCAGGTCACCGCGATCCGCAGGCCGGCGTAGCGCTCGGCGTGGTTCGTCTGGACGTCGCGGACCTCGAACCGGGCGTCGGGGAACGGTGCGACGAGCGCGAGCAGGTCGCGCTGGTAGCCGTCCGGACGCACGACGGTCTGGTCCCCGACGGTGTGCAGGAACAGGTCACGGTGCATGTAGTCGGTGACCTTCTGGTAGCGCCGGGAGTTCCAGACCTCGTCGAGGAACTCCAGCACCATCTCGCACTCGGGCCGGAAGTCGTCCGGCCGCGGCCCGCTGTCGCCGACGGCGAGCACGTCCTTCGGCGGCTCCTCGGTCATCGAGCCCTGGTAGCCGCGGAAACGCTGCCCCCGGGCCGCCTCGGCCGGGTCGATGCCCCGCTGCAGGCACTCGGCGAGCTCGTCGCGGACCACCCACTCCTCGACCATGCGGCCGCGGCGGTAGAGGCAGTTGGCGATGGTGCGCTTGCGGATCCGCTTCACGACGCCGTCGACGAGGATCTCGTCGGCCGAGAAGACCAGGTGCGAGCTCAGGAACGCGTCGTCGCCGCGGGCCTCCCAGACCACGTCCTCGGCCTGACCGACGTGCTGCGGGGTGCCCGCGATGCGCATCAGGCTGCCCTCGATCACCCCGTCGCGGCCGATCACGGTGCCGAGCCCGCCGTGGACGATCGAGTCCGGCTCGTAGTTGTCGACGATGTAGGACACGTCCCGCTGGACCCAGATCCGGTCGGTCACCTCGCGGATGAAGTCGTCCGGGTCGTTGTAGGGCTCGTACGCGACCGGGTCGAGCGTCATGGTGGTCCTTCCTCGTCGATTCCGTGCACCTCGCACTGTATGCGTATGCACAACCGACGGGCAAGGGTCCCGCGGGGATTTCCGGCGACGGGAGCGGCTACGCCCGGGGCGCGGCCACGGTGGCACGGGCGACGTAGTGCGTCGGATACACGACGTGCCGCGGCGCGGCCCCGGGGTCGGTCAGCC
>JAESFO010000685.1_pt1 | contig 16563 bp, 14 predicted proteins | sample 9269421 | NCBI WGS metagenome assembly JAESFO01 (sample SAMN14502839, study PRJNA617101) | algae metagenome | isolation source: Nostoc desertorum CM1-VF14 and co-occurring heterotrophs from rocky... | place: USA: Clark Mountains, San Bernardino, California | collected 2000-06-05 | reverse complement strand
GCGCAGCGCCGGACCGGCCTTCGAGCAGTCCGCCGCCTACGAGATGTTGACCTTCATGGGCCCCGACGTGGTGGAGGGCGCCGCCGCGCTGCGCGAGAAGCGTCCCCCGAACTTCCCCTCGGCACGGGGCTGACCCTGGGGCAGGGTGGGTGCACGCGCGTCCCACCACACGCCAGGAGCACCACCGTGACCCTCACCGGATCGCCCGCGGAGACACCGCCCACCGACCCGGCAGGCCGCCCGGCCCTGCACGCCCTGCACGACCGGCTCGCCACCGCGGTCCGGCCCGCCGCCGTCGCCACCCGGGCGATCGACCGGCTCCGGATGGCGCACGACGCGTCGCACTTCGCCCGCACCCCGGCCGCGGTGGTGACGGCATCGAGCGCCGCCGAGGTCGCCGCGCTGTTCCGCGCCGCGGGCGGGGTGCCGGTGACCTTCCGCTCCGGCGGGACGAGCCTGTCCGGCCAGGCCGTCACCGACGGCATCCTCGTCGACGTCCGCCGCCACTTCCGCGGCATCGAGATCGAGGGCGACGGCGCCCGGGTGCGGGTCGGGCCGGGCGCGACGGTGCGCTCGGTCAACACCCGCCTGGCCCGGTACGGCCGGATGCTCGGCCCGGACCCGGCCAGCGAGGTCGCCTGCACCCTCGGCGGGGTCGTCGCGAACAACTCCTCGGGCATGGCCTGCGGCACCGCCGCGAACAGCTACGCGCTGCTGGACTCCGTCGAGCTCGTCCTGCCCTCGGGCACCACGCTGGACACCGGTGCCCCCGGCGCCGACGACGAGCTGCGCGCCCGCGAGCCCCGGCTGTGGGCGGGCCTGGCGCGGCTGCGCGACCGGCTCCGCGGCGACGCGGCGCTGCGCACCGAGATCGAGCGCCAGTTCTCGCTGAAGAACACCATGGGCTACGGCCTGAACTCCTTCCTCGACCACCACGACCCGGTACAGATCCTGGCCCGGCTGCTCGTCGGCTCGGAGGGGACGCTGGCGTTCCTCGCCTCGATCACCATGCGCACCGTTCCGGTGCTCGCCCACACCCGCACCGGGCTGCTGGTGTTCGACGACCTCGCCGCCGCCAACCGCGCGCTGCCCGGCCTGGTGGACTCGGGCGCGGCGACGATCGAGCTGCTGGACGCGACGTCGCTGCGGGTCGGACAGGGCGATGGGGCTGCGGTCGACGCCGTCCCCTTCCTCGGTTCGCTGACCGTCGACGAGCACGCCGCGTTCCTCGTGGAGTACCGCGGGCACACCGTCGACGAGGTCACCCAGCTCGCCGGGGACGCCTCCGGGCTGATCTCCGGGCTGCCGCTGCGGGGCCCGCGGGAGCTGTCCGCGGACCCGGTCGCGAAGGCCGGGCTGTGGACGCTGCGCAAGGCGCTCTACGCCAAGGTCGCCGGCGCCCGCCCGCCGGGCACCGCGGCGCTGCTGGAGGACGTCGCCGTACCCGTCCCGGACCTGCTCGCGACCTGCGAGGGCCTGATCGCGCTGTTCGCCAAGCACGACTACGACCACGCCGTGATCTTCGGGCACGCCAAGGACGGCAACGTCCACTTCATGCTCACCGAGGACCTCGACGACTCGGGCACGGCGGGCGGCCGGGACCGCTTCGGCCGGTTCACCGACGACATGGTCGAGCTCGTGCTGGCCCACGGCGGGACGCTCAAGGCCGAGCACGGCACCGGCCGGATGATGTCGCCCTTCGTCCGCCGCCAGTACGGCGACGAGCTCTACGAGGTCATGCGGGAGATCAAGCGGCTCTGCGACCCGCAGGGGATCCTCTCCCCCGGCGTCGTCCTCGACGACGACCCGACCGCGCACCTGGCCGGACTCAAGTCCGCCCCGGCAGTCGAGTCCGAGGTGGACCGCTGCGTGGAGTGCGGGTTCTGCGAGCCGGTCTGCCCCAGCCGTGACCTGACCACCACCCCGAGGCAGCGGATCGTGCTGCGCCGCGAGATGGCCGCCGCCCGGGCCGCGGGCGACGAGGCCCTGCTCGCCGAGCTGGAGGCCGACTACGCCTACGACGGCGTCGACACCTGCGCCGTCGACGGCATGTGCGGCACCGCCTGCCCGGTCCTGATCAACACCGGCGACCTGGTGCGACGGCTGCGCGGCGAACGCGACCACGGCGCCGCGGGCGCGGGCTGGACCCTCGCAGCGAAGCACTGGGGCGCCACCACCCGGGCCGCCGGGCTGGCCCTCACCGTCGCGCGGGCCGTGCCCGGCGCCGCACCCGTCTCGGCCGCGCTGCGCCGGGTCGCCGACCGCGAGCAGGTCCCGCAGTGGAGCCCCGACCTGCCCCGTGGCGGCGGGAACCGGGTCCCCGGCGGGCTCGTGTCCACCGACGCCGACCTCGTCCTGTTCTCCTCCTGCACCGGCGCCATGTTCGGCTCCGCGGGCACCGGCGCGGGCGAGGCGTTCGCCCGGCTCTGCGCGCGGGCGGGCCTGCGGGCGAGCGCACCCGCCGGCCTGGGGTCGCTGTGCTGCGGCACCCCGTGGAAGTCCAAGGGGCTCACCGACGGCGCCGCGGCGATGGCCGAGCGGGTCCTGCCCGCGCTGTGGACGACGACCCGCGCCGGGGCGGTCCCGGTGGTGTCCGACGCGTCGTCGTGCACCGAGGGGCTGCGGGTGATGGTCGCGGCCGGGCCCGAGCGCTACCGCGGCCTGCCGGTCCTCGACGCCGTCGAGTTCACCGCCGACCGGATCCTGCCCGCGCTCACCGTGCCCGCCCGGCTGGCCCGGCTCGTGCTGCACCCGACCTGTTCGGCCACCCAGCTCGGCCTGCTGGACCCGCTGCGGCGCCTGGCCGGGGCCGTCGCCGACGACGTCGTCGTCCCCGACTCGTGGAGCTGCTGCGGGTTCGCCGGGGACCGCGGGATGCTGCACCCGGAGCTGACCGCGGCGGCCACCGCACCGCAGGCCTGGGAGCTCGCCGGGGTCGACGCCGACGCCCACGCCTCCTGCAACAGGACCTGCGAGCTCGGCATGAGCCGTGCTACCGGGCGTGACTACGAGCACGTCCTGGAGGTGCTCGAACGGGTGACGCGATGAGCGATTCTCGTGATCCTGAGGCGTCTTTTTCGGTCAAGTCCTTGTTTAGACCCCCCGGGACCGGGGATGAATGTCCGTGATGCGCGTTCCGTCGGGGGTGACGCGCACCCGGAAGGAGTCCATGACCGTGACCGTGGTGACAGGTGGGGCCGCGGCGAACGCCGTGATGGCGGTCGTCCGGGTCGAGGCACCCGCGGGCGTCGAGGCGGACGTCGTGGAGGCAGAGCTGACCCGTGCCCTGTACACGCACCGCAAGCGTCCGATGACCGTCGAGCTGTCCCTGGCCGACGGCACCGGCCCCTGGCCGCGGCGCGGACCCGCCCGGTACGCCTTCGTCGCCGTGCTGACCATGTCCGGGTGCTCCGAGCCGGAGCGGCTCGCCGCCCGCATCGAGAAGACGGCCCGCAAGGCGATCCGGCGCCGTTTCGGCCGTCCGGCCACCGCCGAGGTCCGCACCGGGATCTCCGGCGCCGAGGCGGGCGCCTACTGGTTCAGCGTGCGGGGCACGCCGCACCGGCAGTGCTGACCCCCGCGGCGGGGTCGCGGCGTGAGACGGGCCACCGCTGTTTCCGTTCGAGCGTGCCCGTGCCGCATCCTGTGTGCCGCCGCCGGCCCGGGCGGGAGCCGACGAGACGGGGAACGACCACCGTGCTGACCATCCTCACCTCCGAGAACGGCGGTTGACCGCCGCCGCACCGCCTCCCCTCGTGGAGGCCGGCCCGAAGGGTCTCCGCACCGGAGCGCTGGGTCTGTGGGGCAACACCGTCATCGGGCTCGGCGCCACCGCGCCGGCCTACAGCCTGGCCGCGACGCTCGGCTACGTCGTCCTCGCCGTCGGCGAGAAGGCGCCCGCGATGTTCCTCGTCGCGTTCGTGCCGATGCTGTTCGTCGCCGTCGCCTACCGCGAGCTGAACCGCGCGGTGCCCGACTGCGGGACGACATTCACCTGGGGCACCAAGGCCTTCGGGCCGTGGGTCGGGTGGATGGGCGGCTGGGGCGTCGCGGTGTCGGCGATCATCGTGCTGGCCAACGTGGCCGAGATCGCCGCCGTGTACACCCTGCGCGCGCTCGGGTTCGTCGCCGCCGCGGAGAACACGCTGGTCAAGGTCGGCGTCGGGGTGCTGTTCATCCTGGTCATGACCTGGGTCAGCCATCGCGGGATCGTGCTGTCCGAGCGGTTCCAGAACGCGCTGATCGTCTTCCAGATCGTGGTGCTCGCCGTCCTGGCCGCCGGGGCGCTGTGGCTCGTGTACTCCGGCGACGCCGGCCCGCAGGCCGTGCTGCCGAGCTGGAGCTGGTTCGACCCGACCGGGATCACCGGCTCCGCCGCCGCGCAGGCCCTGATCCTGTGCATCTTCGTGTACTGGGGCTGGGACGCCTGTCTGGCCGTCGGCGAGGAGACCCGCGGCTCGTCGAGCACCCCCGGCCGGGCCGCGCTGCTGGCCACGGTGATCCTGCTGGCGATCTACGTCGTCGTCGCCGTCGCGTTGCAGTCCTACGCAGGGTTCGGCGCGACCGGGATCGGCCTGGCGAACCCCGAGCACTCCGAGGACGTGCTCACCCTGCTCGGCGCCCCGATGGGCGGCACGGTGCTCACCGCGGTGCTGCTGCTGACCGTCGCGGTGTCGGCGGCGTCGTCGACCCAGACCACGATCCTGCCCACCGCGCGCGGCGCGCTGGCGATGGCCGTCTACGGGGCGGTCCCGCGCCGCTTCGGCAGCGTCCACCCCCGCTACGCGACGCCCGGGTTCGCCACCGTCGTCATGGGGCTGTCCGCGGTGGTGTTCTACCTGGTGCTGGGACTGGTCAGCTCCGACGCGCTGCTCGACACCGTCGCCTCGCTCGGCCTGGCCGTGGCCTTCTACTACGGCATCACCGCCTTCGCCTGCGTCTGGTACTTCCGGCGCACCCTGCTCCGCTCGCCGCGCGACCTGCTGCTGCGCGGTCTGCTGCCGCTGCTCGGCGGCGTGGTCATGGTGTGGGCGTTCGTGCAGAGCTCGGTCGACATGCTCGACCCGGCCTACGGCGAGACCTCCTTCGGTCCGGTCGGCGGGGTGTTCGTGATCGGCGTCGGCATGATCGCGCTCGGTGTGCCGCTGATGCTGGCGTGCGCCGTGCGGCTGCGGCCGTTCTTCCGCGGCGAGACCCTCGACGAGGACACCCCGGTGCTCGTCCCGGAGACGGGTGAGCCGCCCTACGGCGGTTCCTAGGCCGCACGGGGTGCGCCGGCCCGGCCGGAGGGACGATGATCGGGCCGGTGAACGCCCGCATCCTGCTCGTCGAGGACGACCGCACGATCGGTGACGTCCTGCGCGGCAGCCTGACCGGGCACGGCTACGACGTCCGGTGGGAGCAGGCGGGCGGCCCGGCGCTCGCGGCGGCCGGGCACACCCCGTTCGACCTGGTCCTGCTCGACCTCGGGCTGCCCGACCTCGACGGCGTCGAGGTGTGCCGTCGGCTGCGCACGCTGCGCCCCGACGCGGTGCTGGTCGTGCTGACCGCCCGGACCGCGGAGATGGACGTGGTGCTCGGCCTGGAGGCCGGCGCCGACGACTACCTGACCAAGCCGGTACGCCTGGCCGAGCTGCTCGCCCGGATCCGGGCGCACCTGCGGCGCGCCGGCGGCGACCGCACCGGGGACGTGCTGGAGGTCGGGGACCTGCGCGTCGACACCGGGGCGCGCCGCGCCACCGTCGCCGGGCGGGAGCTGGTCCTGCGCACCCGCGAGTTCGACCTGCTCGCCCGGCTCGCGACCGACCCGGGCACCGCGCTGAGCCGCGAGGTGCTGATGACCGACGTGTGGGACGCGCACTGGTTCGGCTCCACCAAGACCCTCGACGTGCACGTGGCCGCGGTGCGCCGCCACCTCGCCGCGCACGACGGCCCCCGGGTCCCGCTGATCACCACCCTGCGCGGGCACGGGTACCGCCTGGAGCTGCCCGGGGGCCTCCGGTGAGACACCGCATCGTGCGCCTCACCCTCGTGGCGGTCGGGGTGACGCTGGTGCTGTTCGGGGTCCCGCTGGCCGCCGGGCTGGAGCGCTACACCGTCGCCCAGCAGCGTGAGTCGCTGCAGCGCATCGCGGACTTCGCCGCCCGCTCGGTCTACGACGACGTCGTCCACGACCGGGTCCCGGCCCGGCTGCCCGACGGCCGCGACGACGACACCGCCGTCGCGCTCTACGACGAGGACGGCGACCGCACCGCCGGCGACGGCCCGCCGGAGGGCGACGAGGGCGTCGACCGGGTCCTGGACCGGGGGCTGTCCTCCTCCCCGCCCGGGCAGCTCGTCGCGGTGTCCCCGGTGACCGACGGCGACGACGTCGTCGGGGTGGTGCGCGCGGCCCGCCCGACCTCGGCGGTGTGGTCCTCGCTCGTACCGCTCTACCTCGGCATGGTCGCGCTGGCCGGGCTGGTGCTGGTCGCGGTGTGGGCGCTCGCGATGCGCCTGGCCGCGCACCTGTCGGCGCCGCTGGAGTCGATGGCCCGCGACGCGGCCCGGCTCGGCGAGGGCGACTTCGGGGTCCGTCCCGCGCCCACCGGCATCGGGGAGCTCGACCGTGTCGGGTCCGCGCTCGGCCACACCGCAGGCCGCCTCGACGACCTGCTGGCCCGCGAGCGGGCGTTCTCCGCGGAGGCCTCGCACCAGCTGCGGACGCCGCTGGCCGGGCTGCGGCTGCGGCTGGAGTCCGCGCTCGACGACCCGGCGCTGCTGCGGCCCGCGACCGTGGAGGACGGGCTGGCCTCGGTCGACCGGCTGGAGCGCACCATCGACGAGCTGCTGCTGCTCGCCCGCGAACGCAGCCGTGACGCCGTTCCGGTCGACCTCGCCCGGCTCTTCGACGAGGCGCAGGCCGAGTGGGGCGACCGGCTGTCCCGCGCCGGGCGGTCGTTCTCGGTGTCCCGCGACGGCGCCCTGCCCGATCCGCCCGCCTCCGCCGCGGCGGTCCGCCAGATCGTCGCCGCCCTGCTCGACAACGCCGTCCAGCACGGGGCCGGCGCGGTCGCGCTGACCGCGCGGGAGGCCGGGCCGGACGCCGTGGCCGTCGACGTCGCCGACGAGGGGCCCGGGGTGGCCGAGGAGGACCTGTCGGGCAGCGACGGCCGGCGCGGCCTCGGGGTCGCCCTCGCCCGGCGGCTCGCCGAGGCCGAGGGCGGACGGCTCACCGCCCGCCGGTCGCCGTCGGTGGTCACCCTGCTGCTGCCGCTGGAACCGGCCCGGGACGGCCGATCGCTTACCTCCTCCTAACCTCCACCTCATTCCCCGTGGCACACGGGCTCCCTACCGTCGGTACCGGACATGATCGACGACGGTCGGCACCGGGAGGCCCGCATGACCACGACGCCCGACCAGCGGATCCGCGACGCCCTCACCGCCGACCCGGTCCTGCGGACCCTCGGGTTCGACCACCGCTCCGTCGGGTCCGCGCCCCCGCCCGCGGGGCCGGGCATCGTGCTCGGCTGGTCCGGGCAGTGGGCGGCGTCGGGTTCGGCGGCGCTCGGCACGGTGGTCGTCGACGTCGTCGGTGTCGACGGACGCACCCGCACGGCGGTGCTGGCCCGGATCGAGGTCGTGCTGTCGGGGCTGCGCGACGGCCCCGTGCGACGGGTCGGGGCCGGGTCCCCCGCGGACGGTGTCACCGTGCTCGCCGGCACCGGCGAACCCGCCGGCCGGACCGCGGCCGGTGCGACCGTCGGGTAGCGACCGGTCACCGCCCCCCATCCGGTGACAGGCCCGGCGGAACGGACACGACGGCGTATCCGCCCAGGTGGGGGGCCGTCACGGCGATCTTGACCTCGCGTACGGTGCGGCCCATGGCTTCCGACACGAGCAGGCCCACGGACGGCAGCACGGCGACCGGTACCCCGGAGACCGACGATGCGGCCGGCTCCGTCGCGACGGACCGGGCGACCGCCGACGGCCCCGCCACGACCGCCACCGACGCCGCCGACGGCGCGGCCACCGGCACGACGGCCACCGGCTCCACCACGGCGGGCTCCACCGCCACCGACGGCACCGTCACCGACGGCACCGCCACCGACGGCACCGCGACCGGCTCCGCCGCGACCGCGGGCGCGGCCACCGACGACTCCGCCACCACCGGCCGCGCCGCCCCCGTGCGCACCGCGGCCGCCACCCCCACCGGGACCCCGGCCGACACCGCCTCCGGCGGCGGCCTCGCCGGTGCGGGCGCCGTCGTCGCCGCGGGGCTGGGTCTCGCCTCGCTGACCGGCACCTCGGTGGGCGACATGCTGCGCGAGCGCGAGTCGCTCGTCGGGCAGATCCAGGCCGCGACCGGCAGCCCGGGCGACACCATCGACTCCTTCTACGGCGCGCCCTGGGACGTCGCCGCCGTGGTCAACGGCGTCGTCGCGCTGGTCGCGGTCCTCGTCGGGCTCGTCCTGGTCCTCGGCCCCGCCGCCCGGCCCGCCGCGGGCGCCTGGGTCCGGCCGGTCGCCCTCGGCGGCCTGGTGCTCGGCGTCCTGGGGCTGCTGGTCTCCGGCGGCATGTACCTCGACCTGTTCGCCTCGACGCCGGTGCTCCCGCAGATGCCGGGCATCCCGGGCCTGGGCTGACCCGCCCCGGTCGGTGGCCCGCGCCGGTCCCCGGACCCACGCGACACCGACCGGGTCACCCCGTTCACCCGCTCGATCGCTTCCGCTTCCGGTCGCCGCGGTCCCGTCCCTAGGTTCGGCGCAGGTCACCGCCTGGTGGCCCCGTCGCACCCGCCGGCCGCGGGCGACCGGGAGGAACGCCGTGCCGCTTCGGTCTCCGTTCGCGACGATGCTCGCCGCCGTGGTCCTGCTGCTGGTCACCGGCGGTGTGGCCGCGGCCGGGCCGGCGGCGACGCCCGAGCAGCGTGCGGCCACCGCGGTCGAGGTCGCACTGCGCCAGATCGGGCTGCCGTTCGTGTGGGGCGGCAACGGGCCGGAGAACGGCGACCGCGGCTTCGACTGCTCCGGGCTGACCGCGTTCGCCTACGGCAAGGCCGGCGTCGTCCTGCCACGGACCGCGCACGCCCAGTACCGCCGCGGCCCGCGGGTCCCCGCCGGCTCCCCGCTGCGCCCGGGTGACCTGGTCTTCTACGGCACCGTCGACAAGGTCCACCACGTCGGACTGTTCGTCGGGCAGGACCGGATGGTGAGCGCTCCGACGTTCGGGCTGCCGGTACAGACCTCCTGGTACCGGTGGCGCGGCGACGACTACCTCGGCGCGACCCGACCGGCGCAGGCCACCGACGGCGTCCCGGACCCGGCGGTCCGGGAGACGCCGGACCCGTCGATTCCGGACGAGCCCTGGTTCGACGCCCCCGCCGCACCGCCACTGCCCACGTCGCCGACGGCCCCGCGGCGGGCCCCGGCGACCCGCTGACTCCGCCGGTGGCACCGGGGGCGTGGAGCGGCGACGCCGGCACCCGCCCGGTCAGGACGCGTCGGCCACCGGGGTGTCGACCGCGACCACGGTGAGGCCGAGGGAGGGCACCAGCCTCAGGGCCCGGGCCGCAGGCGCCGCCGGGTCCAGTACCACCACGACCGCGGTCCCGTGGGCACGGGCGCGGTCGGCGGCCGCGCGCAGGATCGTGACCCCGCGCAGTCCGAGGAAACGGACGGCGTTGAGGTCGAGTACGACCCGGCCACCCGCCGCGAGGTCGACGGCGGCGAGCACGCGCACCTCGACCGCGGGTCCGGTGGCGAGGTCGAGGTCGCCGGACACGCCGATGACGACGGTCGCGGCGGGACCGCACCCGACCTCGACCTGCGGACCGGCGTGAGCGGGCTCGGGCTCGGGGACGAGGAGGAGACGACGGGATGGCGTGGGCGCGGTCATGGGTCCGCCAGGAGGGAGGTGGGGCCGGTCCCACTGCGGGGACGGTCGGCCCGTGGTGCCGTCGGGGCACTGAGCTGTACCGGACGGCCGAACGGCGACGGCTCCGAGGAGGCGTCGCCCGAAGATGTGTCGAGCTGGACCGGAGTCGTCACGGTCGACGGCCCGGTCCGTCACCGTAGCCGTCGCCGGCACCGGGTGTCCAGGGTGCGGTCCGCTCCCCCGGCGGGCCGGCGCCCCGGCGGGGATACTCACGACGATGCCGACCGCACCGGAGATCCCCCGGGCCGCCGGGGCCCGACCGCCCGCCGGAGCCCGGTGACCGGGCCCGTCGTCGCCCGCCTCTGGCGTCCCGTCCTGCTCGTGGCGCTGGTGGGCGTCGCGGTCGTCGTCGCGATCGCCGTCGGGGTGCCCTCGGTGGAGCAGCTCCGCGACGGCCTGGCCGGGACCGGATGGGCGGGACCGCTGCTGTGGGCGGCGCTGTACGCCGGACTGTCGCTCACCCCGGTGCCGGTCAGCCTGCTCGCCGTGCTCGGCGGCGTGCTGTTCGGGTTCGGCGAGGGGCTGCCCGCCACGCTCGCCGGGAAGTTCGTCGGCGCGGCGGTCGGGTTCGCCCTGGCGCGGCGACTGGGCCGGGACACGGTGCTGCGGCTGGTGGACCGCTCGGGCCGGGGCGCGGAGCGGATGGCGGTGGTCGACGAACTGGTACGCCGTCGCGGCGTCCTGGCCGTGGTGGGGGTCCGGCTCGCGCCGGTCCTGCCGTACTCGGTGCTGAACCTGCTGTGGGGGCTGACCGCGGTCCGGTTCCGGCACTACCTCCTCGGCACCGTCCTGGGGGTCACCCCGGGCACGACGGCGCTGGTCGCGGTCGGCGCGTTCGGCACCGATCCCGGGTCGCTGCCGTTCCTGGTCTCGGTGGCCGGGCTCGGGGTCGTCGTGTTGACCGGGGTCGTCCTGGCCCGGCGCCGGCCGGCCCGCTCGCGCGCCGACCCGCCCGCGAACGGCTGAGGGCTCAGCCGGGCCCGACCGTCGCGGCGACGGCGCGGTGGTCACCGACGTCGAGTGGCAGCACGGCCGTGTCCCGCCCGGTCAGGCGGCCGAGCGCGATCAGGTGGTCGAGCTGGGCGCGCGGCGTCGCCGCCGGGAACGTCCGCCCGTCGACGAGCCGCCGGCCGCCGGTCACCATCGCGGGGAGCGAGCCGGGCAGGTTCAGGTCCCCGGCGACGACCACCGGCCCGGGCAGCCCCGCCGCCCAGCGCCGCAGCGCCCGGAGCTGGCGGACGGCCGTCGGCGGGGCGAAGGACAGGTGGGTCGCCACCACCGTGAGCGTCCCCAGCTCCGCGGCGACGGCGACGCGCGGCTCGTCGGGGAACCAGGCGAGCCGGGTCCCCCCGCCGGGGGCGGGCACCGGCACCGGCAGCCGGCCCCGTCCGGCCTCGAACCCCAGCACGTGCCACCGGCGCACCGGGAGCCGGGAGAACAGCGCGACGCCGTAGCGCGGCCCGGTCGCCGGGTCGCCGGGGCCGCGCAGGACCGGGGGGTCGAGCGGGGTCCACGACGGCAGCGGGTCCGGACGCGGCTCGCCGTGCATGGTCGCGGCGGAGCGCCAGTCCACGGCACCGAGCCCGGCCGCGAGCAGCGACGGCTGGTCGTCACCCGCCGAGCGGGACTGGCCGGTGTCGACCTCCTGCACCGCGACGACGTCGGCGCCCACCCCGGCGACGGCCGCCCCGAGCGCGGGGCCGGTCAGGCACCGCCCGTCCGCCCCACGTCCGGAGGCGAGGTTCAGCGACGCGACCCGCACGGCCGCGGTCAGCGGGCCGCGGCGTGGCGTCCGCGGGCCCCGCGCAGCGCCGGGACACCGGCGAGGAGGCCGCGCTGCGGGATCCCGTCGACCGGTTCGGCGGCCGCCCCCAGCTCGGCGAGCACGTCGTTCGCGGCGAGCACCCCCGACATCGACGAGCGCTCCATCAGCCCGGCGAGGTAGGGCGTCTCCACGAAGTCACCGGCCACCCGCAGGCCGCGCGCGTCGGTCCGCACCCCCGGCCGGGTGCCCGCCGTCCCGGGCGGGAACGCGGGCGCGGTGGCCTCCAGCCGGTCGTACCGGTCGAGGACGGTCGCGTCCGCGGTCTCGGGCCACAGCACGGCCAGCTCGGCGCGCAGCGCGGCCGCGGCGGACGTCGCGTCGGGCTCGGCGCAGGAGTAGGAGTGCAGCTCCAGCACCGAGCCGCCGGTCGCGGCGGCCCAGCGGGCCGAGGGCTCCTCCAGCCGGGAGTAGACGGTGACCGAGTCCAGGGTCGGCTGGCCGCTGACGGCGCTGAACACCGCCCGTCCCGGGGCGACGTCGCGGTCCAGCCACAGTCTGCTGACCGCGAACGGGGGCGCGACGCGCAGCGCCGCGCACTGCGCGTGCAGCCGCGGCGCCGCCGCCGCCAGCGCGGGCGAGCCGGTGACGACCGCGCGCAGCGCGCCCGGGTCGAGGGCGAGCACGAGGTGCCGGGTGGTGGTCGCCGCGGGGCCCTCGATCCGCCAGCCGGCGCCGTCGGGGTGCACCGCGGTGACCCGCGCCCCGGTGCGGACCTGCGCCCCGAGGGAGGTGAGGTATCGCCACAGCGGCTGCCAGACGGCGGTGGCGTGGTCGGTGCACGGGGCGTCGAAGGCGATGCCCTCGGGGTTGCCGAGGAAGTAGTAGTGGAACATCGCGACGAGCTCGGCGGCGGACAGGTCGCCCTGGTTGCAGAAGAACGACCGGGCGAACGCCTCGAACAGCATGCTGCGGGTGCGCTCGGTCATCCCGAGCCGGTCGAGGAACGACGCGGCGTCGACGCCGTCGAGCTCGGCGGTGGTGGTGGCCCGGTCGTAGGCCAGCAGGGCGCGTCCGGCGTCGGGGTCGGCGGAGGTGAGCTCGCGGCGCGACAGGCTCCGGCTGCGCAGCGCCAGTGCGAGCAGGTTGAACGGCGGGGCGGCGGGCAGCCCCGACAGGTCCTCGTCGGGCCACCGCGCGGAGATCACCGGGTAGTGCCCGACCGGCCGCAGGAACGACAGCTGCGGGTCGGCGCGGCGCAGGATCGACCGCCAGGTGTAGTACTGCCGGAAGAAGGCGTGGAAGCCGTGCTCGACCTGCGCGACGGTGCCGTCGGACAGGGTGTGCGGCCAGGCCCCGAGCCGTCCGCCGAGGTGGTCGGCCGCCTCGAGCAGGGTGACCCGCACCCCGCGTTCGGCCAGCACCACCGCCGCGGACACCCCGGCGATCCCGCCCCCGACGACGACCGCCTCCGACCCGGCGGGCACCTCACGCGGCAGCAGTGGGTCGGGTGTCACCAGCCGTCGTCGGCGCATGCGCAGCGGTGCGGCGCGGCGCCGCAGCGGGTCGGTCACAGGGTCCCTCCGGGACGGACGTGCGGACCGTGCCCGCCGGGGTGGCGGGCAGCGGAGTCGTGGGCAGCGGAGTCGTGGGCAGCGGAGTCGTGGGCAGCGGAGTCGTGGGCAGCGGAGTCGTGGGCAGCGGAGTCGTGGGCAGCGGAGTCGTGGGCACCGCGGTGACGGGCCCCGGGGCGGTGGGCCGCGCGGTCGCGGCGCAGGACGAGCGCGTACGGGACCGCGACCAGCCCCATCAGCACCCCGCCGACCAGGGCCGAGCCGGGCAGGCCGAAGAACACCAGGTGGGCGAGCACCGAGGAGGCGTAGACCCACAGGTACAGCGCGGCCGCGGGCCCCGAGCGCCGTGGGCCGCCGGGCAGCGCACGGTGCAGCGTCCCGACGATCAGCAGCGAGACGACCAGCCAGCCGGCGTAGTTGGTCAGCGGGATGCCGGGCACCAGCGGGAGACCCGGGTCGGGGCGCGCCCAGACCCAGTGGCCCGCGTCGACCATCTGCGGGTCGAGGAACACGTCCCAGGCGGCCAGGGCGAACGCCCCGACGGCGACGACCCCCGGTCCGCGCCGGGCCAGCGCCCGGCCCACGACGAGCGCGGGCCAGGCCATCATCGTCCACGCCATGGGCACGACGAGCGGGACGCCTGCCACCTCGGCGCCGAGGGTGCCGGTGTAGGCGTAGTCACCGAACGGCCACCCCGTGGCGAGCCCGACGGACTCGGCGACCAGTCCCCCACCGCCGGCGACACCGAGCAGCAGCAGCCCGCCCCGGGTGCCGTGCACCCGGACGACGTCGGCGACCGCGGCCAGGAAGAACACTGCCACGCTGAGCACCGTCACGGGCGTCCGCAGCGTGTCGGGGGTGAGCGGGTAGAGGATCTGCACGGTCACCGCGCCGGCGACCAGCACCCAGGCGGGCACGGTCGTGCGCAGTGCCCGGGGGGCAGCGGCCAACGCCACGCGGGAACCTCCACACGGTCCGGTCGGGGGTGGTCCCACGGTGCCACCACCCGGGCCGGCCCGCGCGTCGTCCGTGGCGGCGTCGATCGTCGCGCGGCCGGGCCACGCCCTCCGTAGGGTCGTCCGAATGCTCCCCCGCCGGTCGCTGCGCGCCGTCCGTCCGCTCGTGGCCGCCGGATCCGCCCTCGCCGCCGCGGGGGCGGTGCAGGCCTGGGTGAACCGGGCGGGGCTGCGGCGCCCGCCCGCCGGACCGCCCACGGTGACCGTGCCGGTGTCGGTGCTGGTCCCGGCCCGGGACGAGGCGCACCGGATCGCGCCGACGGTGCGGGCGCTGACCGGGCAGCACGGCCTGGCCGACGCCGAGATCCTGGTCCTCGACGACGGCTCCACCGACGGGACCGCCGACGTCGTGCGCACCGCGGCCGGCGGCGACCCCCGGCTGCGGGTGCTCACCGGCACCCCGCCCCCGCCCGGCGTGCTGGGCAAGCCGCACGCCTGTGCCGCGCTGGCCGCCGCGGCCCGCGGCGAGATCCTGGTCTTCGTCGACGCCGACGTCGTCCTCGTCCCGGACGCCGTCGCGGCCGCGGTGGCGCTGCTGCGCGACCGGGACCGGCCGCTGGACCTGCTCTGCCCGTGGCCGCGGCAGGTCGCCTCCGGCCCGCTCGGCCGGCTGGTGCAACCGCTGCTGGCCTGGTCCTGGCTGACGACGCTGCCGCTGTCGGTCGCCGAGCGGTCCGGACGGGCGTCGATGGCCGTCGCGAACGGGCAGTTCCTGCTGGTCGAGGCGGCCGCGCTGGCCCGGGCGGGCGGCTGGGCCGCGGTGTCGGGCGCCGTGCTCGACGACATCGGGCTGGCCCGGGCGGTCCGCGCCGCCGGGGGCCGGACCGGCATCGCCGACGGGTCGCAGGTCGCGTCCTGCCGGATGTACGCGACCGGCGCGGAGCTGCGGGCGGGCTACCGCAAGTCGCTGTGGGCGGCGTTCGGCTCGCCCGCCGGGGCGGTCGCGGTCGGCGCCGGGCTGGTGCTGGTCTACGTGCTGCCCGCGCTCGCCGCGCTGACCGGGTCGCGGGCCGGGCTGCTCGGGTACGCCGCCGCCGTCGCCGGGCGGGTGCCCGCGGCGCGGTGGGTCACCGGGCCGTCGGGCGGCGGCGGCGCGGTCGACGCGCTCGCCCACCCGGTGTCGGTGCTGGCCCTGCTCGGGCTGCTCGCGTCCTCGTGGGCGGGCAGGCTGCGCGGCACGCTGAGCTGGAAGGGGCGTGCGCTGTGAGCCGGGTCGTGGTGGTCGGCGCCGGGCTGGGCGGGCTCGCGGCGGCGGCGCGGCTGGCCGCCGCCGGGCACGCGGTCACCGTGTTCGAGCGGGCCGACACCCCGGGAGGGAAGCTCGGCGTCGTCACCCGGGACGGGTTCACCTTCGACACCGGTCCGTCGCTGCTCACGATGCCGGACCTGCTCGACGACCTGTTCGCCGCGACCGGCGGTCCCGCGGACCTGCCGGTCACGCCGGTCGACCCGGCCTGCGGCTACGTCTTCGCCGACGGCACCCGGCTGGACCTCCCGCACGCCGTGGCCGCGGTCCCGGCCGCCCTCGACGCCGCCCTGGGCGACGGCGCCGGCGCGTCCTGGACGGCCTTGCACGAGCACTCGCGACGGCTGTGGGACCTCGTCGGGGAGCCGGTCCTGCGCCGCCCGCTCACCACGGCCGCGCTCGCCCGGATGAGCGCCCGCCCGGCCGACCTGCGCGCGGTCGCGCCGTGGCGGACCCTCGACGGGCTGGGCGCGCGGCTGCTGCCCGACCCGCGGCTGCGGACCTGGCTGAATCGCTACGCCACCTACTCCGGTTCCGACCCGCGCCGCACCCCCGCGGTGCTGGCGGTGACCGCCTTCGTCGAGCAGGAGTTCGGCGCGTGGTGGGTGCCGGGCGGGCTGCGCCGCATCGTCGACGCCGTCGTGGACCGCTGCGTCGCCCTCGGCGTCACGCTCCACCCGGGCACCCCCGTCGACGAGGTCCTCGTGGAACGCGGCCGGGCCGCCGGGGTCCGGGCCGGGGGCCGCGAGGTGCGCGCCGACGTCGTCGTGTCCGGGGTCGACGCGCACGTGCTGCACGAGCGGCTGCTCCCCCGCGACGTCGCGCGCCGGGCCCGCAGGCGGCTGCACCGCACGCCCCGCTCGACCGCCGGGTTCGTGCTGCTGCTCGGGCTGTCCGGCCGGGAGCCCGGGCCGGCGCACCGGGTCTGGTTCCCGCGCGACCAGCATGCCGAGTTCGACGCGATCTTCGGTCGCGAGCCCCGCCCGGTGCCCGACCCGACGGTGTACGTGCACGCCCCCGACGACCCGGCACTGCGCCCCGACGACGCCT
>JAESFO010000684.1_pt1 | contig 16573 bp, 18 predicted proteins | sample 9269421 | NCBI WGS metagenome assembly JAESFO01 (sample SAMN14502839, study PRJNA617101) | algae metagenome | isolation source: Nostoc desertorum CM1-VF14 and co-occurring heterotrophs from rocky... | place: USA: Clark Mountains, San Bernardino, California | collected 2000-06-05 | reverse complement strand
AAACGTTTTAGAAAACCCGGAAGTAATAAAAGAGTTAAAGGTAGAAGCTCAAAAGAATTCGTTCTTATATAAAAATGGAGATGATCTTCTGTCCTCGGCCATTGTTATCCTGGTATTTGTTGCCATATTGTACTGGCTGTCATCTTTTAAAAAACACATCCCTTCATCAGCCGGGAAGAATAATTACCGGGATTTCGCAGGGGGTTGCGCCATTGTATTTGTTATTGTTTTTTTCGGCATATTTATCGTGGCCTTCTTTGGTATTAATGCTGAAAAGCTACTGACCATACAGGCAGTACCCTGGATTACCTTTGTATTGGGTACCATCTTTTTATTGTCCAGGTACATCGGCCAGCGGCAAAATATTATCAATTCTTACAAGGACGAAGCGAATATCGTGGAAGCATTAGGACGTTACGAAAAAAGGTATTGGCTGCTGGTACTGATTTGTCCCTTATTGCTGGTCTTTCTGATCGGATATCTCCGAAGAAAAAGCCGTTTAAAGCTCAGGTTACAGCCTCCCGATGATTCAGGCAAATGGGTAAGGTTAAACCGCGATGAAATCAGGGGTATAACGGCTTACCTCAGCGACGGGCAAATACAAGAAGAAAAAATACGGTCAGTTAGCTATGAAATATGGCAGCAGCTGGATAATGCATCAGTACAACTGGTAAAATGGAATGGCGGGAAGTTTAATAGATATGAAGACTGCCCCCGGTGTGAAAACCGTACGCTTAATAAGGTGTATACTAAAACAATCAAGGCCGCAACTTATAGCTCAACGGGCGTGGGAGAAAAAATACAGGATTGTACCTTTTGTAAATATCAACAGTCGTTTGGCACTGTAATATTACCTAAGCTACAAAAAAGTTCATCCTCATCGGGTTCAGGTGGCTCCCGCAGCAGTTCATCAGGGAGTAGTGGTAGCTGGGGAGGCGGTCGCAGCGGCGGAGGAGGGGCTGGAGGAAGCTGGTAACATCCCTTGTTAATTCAACAACAAATTAAAACCTCCTCGTACCTGAATAGCCAGACAAGAGGAGGTTTTCTTATATAAGCATTTATTTCGCTTTTTTAACAGCCTCTTTTAAATCTTTAAAAGCTTTTTTCTCCATTTCAGAAATCTCAATCAACCGGTCGCCCATATTATCATAATCAGCCTGTGTGCCCAGCCTGCCTTTGTATATACCGGATGCCTGGATGGCGGCATCGCGCCACTTGTCTCCTGTAGCAGTAATCTGTTGTGATATTTGCAACAGTTCATCAATTGGTAAGTAAGCATGTGCTTGTTGCAGAAAAGCACCGTAAATAAACCGGAAGCCACCTCCGCCGGTGCCAATTTCTTCCTGCATGCGCACCAGCTGAGCCAGGTAGCCGCGGGCTTTTTCATCACCCAGCTTGTTCTTCCATCCTTTAATTTGCCTTCCGGTATAAGCAATTCCCTTGGCTCCTCCAAAAGAGCCGGGAATCATCAGCATATCCCTGCAATTACGTTTAATGCCTGAAATGATACCATTGCGTATTTGCTCATCAGTAGCCTCGTTAAGATTGTCGCCCGGGTAATACATTTGGCCCCTTGGTGCAAATGCGCCTTTTGCAAAACGCACCCTTTGCAATTCATAGCTGTTCATTGAAACCAGGGTTTCCATAATGGGATCGCTGATGATATAGTCATCGCCCTGTTTGTCTACCACAATTAAATTATGCGCATTAAAATGAAAACGGTATTCTTTAGGGAAATAAGTAAGGTAAAAAACCCCCACCTGGCAAGCTGTTGGTTTGCCTGCAATAAGGCGTTCATCCAACTCCTGCATGGCCTTTTGTGGAGACGCATATTTTTTACGCGTTACGGGAATACCCAATGCCTTACAGGTACGTTTAAAAATAAGGCCCGGCATGGTTCGGAAAGATATAGCCGGCCCGCCATTTACCTTCATAAAGGGTAATTGAATATAGAAAAGCCCGGAGCCAATACCGAAGGCCAGGGGTTCGGTTAATTTATGAACGCCGTAATGTTTTAATAAAGCAGTAGTTACCCCATTTTCGCAGTGGGCGGCCTGCAAATGATGAAAACCATTTGCCACGGTTGATTGATTAATTGAATCCAAAATTATATTGATTTCTTGTTGTTAATTTAAATACCGGCTAATGAAATAAATAAATGAATCAACCAAATGGTTTCTTCAGTTCTTCCACGCTTACTTCAAAAAGCGCTGCATATTTTTTTAGTTTTTCCTCCGGAAGTTTATTAAACACCGAAGGCTTCATGTGCTTCTTAATGGTCCATTTCCAAAAACCGGTATAGGCCGATAGTATGGAAAGGTCCATTATCTTTTTTTCCATGAAGTATAAAACAGGACTGGCTTCACCGCTCAATACTTTTTGCCGGGCGCTCTCAATCTTATTGTTTACTTCATCCCAGGCCACATTTAAAGCGTCCGTCTTTACATCCCAGCCCGAGCTTTGGGCTGTTTCATATTTACCATCTGCACCCACCACGTAAGTCACTTCTTTCGCTATGCGACCCAAAGCGCCATCATCCTGAGGAATTTCATCTTTTTTCATGGAGAGATTTTTACCGGGGCAAGCTAATAAAATTTGGTGAAATGAAGATCGCTGAAATGGGGTATGCTTTACTTCATTAATTAAGAATAAACGATAACAGCCCGCTGTGCACAAAAAAGCGGGGCCCGGAGGCCCCGCACATAATATCTACTTCAAATCTAATTCCTGGTAGCCTGTATAGTTTTAGAATAACTCGTTGTGTTATCAATATCATGTTGTGCAATGCGCACAAACAGCTTGCCAGAGGTTAGTACTTCGGTACGCTCGCTCTTTGTGCAGGCGGTGAATACAAAAATACCGGCTAAAATGCAGAGTAATGCCGAATACCGGGCTCTGCGCGGAAAAGCTAAAAATAAGAATGCGACTCCAATAGATGCAAAGGCAACACCGCTTACATCAAATGTAAAGCTATAAGATAAAGGTGTTGATGAGGAGCCATTTACAGCTTTGGAATCAACAGATCCCAGGCTATGCCAGTTGTTACCATCTGCCGACACTTCAACTGTATAAGATTTACAATTTGTTTCTGATGTTGTTTGCCAGTTAACAGCAAGGGTCGTTCCTTTTACACTGGCCGCCACCTCATCAAAGCTTACAGGCAATACATTCGGTGAGGCAGGCAATACCTGTTGTGCTGTGGAAAAATCCCAGTTAGCGGGGTTGGCAAGGGTTGCCCTGGCTGTGGCAGCATCTGTGCTTAAAGTTACTGTAGCCTTCAGCCGGGCATTAGTTCCTCCTGTGGGTAATAGTACTACCGCATAATTGTTACTATTGTTGAAAGCAGCAGGACGGGTAGATGCCGTTGGATTTAATCCAGTGTTGCAGTCTAAAGTCCCTGTAGTCCACCCGGCAGGAATTAAGCTCAAGGCCGCTACAAAAGACGGCGAGGTAAGACTTCCCTGGTAAGCAAAAATCACTTCTCCGGGCGCAGCGATAGTTACATACTGAGGCCCCCCGTTAAGTTGATTAATAGCGGCCTGCTCTCCGGTAGCTGTACCTGTATTGGCCGTGGGAGCTACCTGGCATCTTATAACTACTTGTGTTCCGTAGGGATACCCCTTGTCGGCAACCCATTTTACAACACCATCGGTAAGTGCCGGATTGGAGGAACAAGTTGACTGAAAAGCCCCGGTTGACATCCAGCCGTAGTCTGTAAAATAAATGGTTGTTCCCTGGTTGATAGCTCTTAATAAAACAAAGCTAAAATCTTTGTTATTCCCGGTTCCGTTTACATCGCTCGAAGCAGTATTAGCCCCGGTAAATGCAATATCTCCTAATGCCAGGGTAGTAGGTTGAGCATTTGAAATGAATAAAGTGGCACTGCATAAGAATGCCAGCAATGATTTTTTGAACGTCATTTTTGGTAATTTGAGGGTGTTTAGAAGTTTTAATTTGGCAAATGTCCGGTAAAATAGCCTTCGTGCGAAATTTTTATTTATTCAGTTGCGAAATTCGACGGTATCCATATTTAATCTATACGAAAAAGGGCAGAATATTAATTGTATTCTGTAAACCACTCTATCTTAGCCATGATCAGGAAGACAACCTACATATTATCGGCAATTATAGGTATCATAGTTATAGCTTTTGCGTTGCAGCCGCTTAGGAAAGGGCAGGGTTTGGATACAAGAACAGTATATCAGTTAGATAAAAGCTGGCCTCAGCTACCTGCCTCTATACAATTAGGAAACCCCACGGGTATCGATCTCGATACAAGCCAGCACGTTGTAGTTCTGCACCGGGCAGATAGAAGATGGCCTTTAGCAGGCCCCATGCCACGGGAACGGATTCAACAAAAAACAGTATTATTTATTGACAAGGATAATGGACAGCTTCTTCATAGTTGGGGCAATAACCTGTTTATAATGCCGCATGGCCTTACAGTAGACTATGATAACAATGTATGGATAACAGACGTAGGTTTACACCAGGTGTTTAAGTTTAGCAGCGAGGGGAAATTATTATTGAGTTGGGGTGAAGCTCGCGTTGCAGGCAGCGACAGTACTCATTTTAATATGCCTACAGGTGTTGCGGTTGCCGATGATGGAACGTTTTATGTGAGTGACGGATATGGGAACAGCCGGATAATGAGGTTCGCTGCGGATGGAAAGTATTTATCCGAATGGGGCAAAAAAGGAAACAAAGCGGGCGAGTTTAACATTCCCCACGGCCTTGCCCTCGATCATCTGGGATCTGTTTATGTAGCCGACAGGGAAAATAGCAGGATTCAGGTGTTTAGCGCCACAGGTCGTTTTATAAAGGAATTATCTGGTAACTGGGGAGCGATCAATTCGGTTGATTTTGACCCCCTGCGATTGCGGTTACTGGTATCTGATGATATTGCTTTCTTAAAGTTGAAACACCGGGGATCTGATATTTTAATTTTCGATACGGCAGGCAGGGTACAAACAAGGATAGGCCGGAGCGGCTTTTATGATGGTAGCACGGCCTGGTACCATGATCTGGCAACAGATAAAGAGGGCAATATTTATGTGGGCGACATACAGGGAAACACTATTCAGAAGTTTAAAAAAATAACCAAATAGAAACCTGATAAAATTAGATCATGGCGAAAAAAGTTATACTAGACCTGGCAGTAAGCCTGGACGGATTTATTGAAGGGCCCAACGGAGAAATTGATTGGTGTATTATGGATGATGATATGGATTTTGACGGGTTTTTAGCAAGCATAGATACCATCTTTTATGGCAGGGTAAGTTATGACGCCTGGGGAAATTATCAACCGGATGCCAATGCATCGCAGGCAGAGCAAAGCCTTTGGAAGGCAGTGCATAAAAAGAAAAAATATGTCTTCTCCAACCAAAAACGGGAAGATGAAAAGGCAACATTTATCCAGTCGGACCTGGCAGCTGCGGTATCATCCGTTAAAAATGGAAAAGGAAAAGACATCTGGCTATACGGAGGCGCCAGCCTTATAAAAACTTTTATCCGCGAAGGCTTCATCGACAGGTACCGCATATCCGTTCACCCCATTGTGCTGGGTGCCGGCAAGCCTTTGTTTGAAGATTTAAAAGACAGGATTGCCTTAAAGCTAATCCAAACCAATGTGTTCAGATCGGGTGTGGTGCAATTGATCTATGAACCCTGACAGGATACTAATTCGTCCGGTAACATTTCCTGGTACGCTCTCTCATCACTGCTATCGCCTGTTCCCGGGTATCAAACATGCCGTTGATATTGACGAGGTTGTCTGCCAGCTTATGGTACTGCTTGGTCATCAGGTATATAAAAATGTGCAGGTAATGAATACCATCGAATACGATCGCTTTTTTATTGGCAAACTCATCTTTTCGTTTTAAAAACTCTGCTGGCATTTCGGTATAATGCAAGCCCGGCCTGATGTGGTGGATAATATGATATCCATCGTTCCAGCAGGTATGGTTATACACCGTATTAATGCAATTGATAGAATTAGTGTATAAATTATCCGGATCCTTAGCGTCTATAAAGGAATGTTGCGTCCAGTTACCTAACATCATTACGAGCCTTGCAAACAATAAAGGAACAATAAACACAACCATTGTAGCTTTTAAATTCACAAAGCACATAGCAATGCAAAAAACCATATAGACATACTCGCCTAATGTAAGGCGCGTATATAATTTTTTTCTTTTACGATTGAACAAATACTGGATAGTATTGATAACACCCAGAAAAATAAAGTTTAGAAAATATTTAATAAAATCAACAACACTATCCCGCTGGTAATGCATGGTACTGCTGGTATCTTCTTCATTATTATTTTCTACATGGTGCATACCCATATGGTGACTGAAATAACCTTCAGGAGCATGACCGAAAAGCGGGCATAGTATCCAGGTGATGTAGAAATGAAATTTGCTTTGATAGGCTGGTTTAAAGGTTTTGCGATGACAAAAGCAATGAAACATCAAACCAAAACGACCCTTAAAATAAAACTGGGATACATAAAAATATACCGCTGCAACTGCCCACCATACCCAACCCGTAAGAAGGTTTGTAAACAAAATGATAGCCACCGGAAACACTGTGAGTTGAATAAGGGTTAATAAATGAATAAACGGAAGATCACGCTTATCATTCATCAGCTTCAACCAAAGCCGGTCATAAGCGTTTGGCTGATAATCAGCGTTATATACAGGATCTGTAAGATTTTGTAGAGACTTCATTGCGGTAAATTAGGTAAATTAAACGTGAACAGCGCATCTATTAAAAGCAATAGTTTGGGCAGCAGTGCAAACTACCGCTAATTGTGTGAATAAACGCCACATATATGTTAAAATAAATAGACCAAAATATTGTTTTTTTAAAAAAATACCCTTATATGGCACTATAATCGTATCTTTGTATGGTTAATTTGAGTTACTGCTCGTTGTAAACACCTAGTGTTCCCACCTTTTGTTTTACAAGTTTGTCATTTCCTCGAATCTTTTTACAACTAATTAAATATTACAAAATGAACATTTTCGTGTCCAATCTTGGGTACAGTTTCAGCACTGAAGACCTTAACCAATTATTCTCTTCTTATGGAGCTGTAGATTCCGCCAGAGTTATAACAGATAAATTCACTCAACAGAGCCGTGGCTTTGGTTTTGTAGAAATGCCTGACGAAGACTCAGCCTTAAAAGCCATTAAAGATTTAAATGGCACTATGCAGGACGGCCGCTCTATTAAAGTAGCAGAAGCACGTCCGAAAGAAGAAAAAACCGGTTATTCTAACCGTTGGTAAAAAATTGCCGGTTATGGCAGAAAATAAATAAATTGCATGGATAGCGTATCAATCGAAAAATTCCTGGAAACAAAATCAAGTGCCAGGGTGGTAAATGTTCATTTTAAAGACAGGTCTACCGTAACCGGCCTTTTTGTTAACCTCAGGGATTACGATGAATTAAAAGCCAAGAACTTTTGGCGTGTTGTAAATGTTAAACATATTGAGCAATGGGAACAAACCGGGAATATGGAATTGTCCCGCCTGTTCAACGGAGCTTCATTTACAAAACTTACCGCATCGGGTAAGCAATAACTGGTTATATTTTTTAATCATTTTTAAACAATAAACATTTTAATGGGAGAAACCTGGAATAAAAGGGAAAGAGAACAAAAAAAGAGGAATGCTAAAAAGCAGAAAGACGAAAGAAAACAGGAGCGTAAAGAAAATACATCCAAAGGCAAAAGCCTGGATGAAATGATGGCTTATGTTGATGAATTCGGAAATTTATCGGATACGCCTCCACCGAAAGATAAACGTCCGTCGTCGCTGCCCATACCGCCTACGGTTGCCAACAGCAGGGAACTTAACGAAGAGGTAGTTACTCAAAGGAATGGTGTAGTAACTTTCTTCGACGGTAGCAAAGGGTACGGTTTTATAAAAGACACCCGTACACAGGAAAGCATTTTTGTACATATCAATTCTTCGCAGGTTGAGCTGCAACAAAATCTGAAAGTAGCTTTTGAAGTGCAGCAGGGCCCCAAAGGGTTGGTTGCTGTTAATGTTTCAGCTGCTTAAAGGCACGCGTACCTATCATCTTATATTAAATAAAAAGGCTGCAACTGTTGTTGCAACCTTTGTTTGCTATGGAGTAGTAGTAGTTCAAATTATTCCATAGCATCCATGTTAATTCCACCCTTAGCTAACTCTGTAAGTAACGCATCACAATTCTTTTCCTGCTCCAATATGGTGAGCAAATGGTCCAAAGCAGTGTTTTCACCCAATGCTTTGGCATAAGTAGCTAATGTACCGTAAGTAGCAATTTCATAATGCTCTACTTTTTGTGCGGCCCCAATAATGCCTGCATCACGTACCGCCCCGGGCGATGTCTCTTTAATGATACTGTCGGCTTCTTCCACCAGCCCTTGCATCGCATCACATTTCTCCGTCTGGGCTTTTTTGCCAATTGATTCGAAAACCGCTTCTACAATAGATACATGCACCCTGGTTTCTTCCAGGTGAGTAGCTATTGCATTTTGTAAGTCGGGGGATGTGGCATTCTTGTGCATTTTAGGAAGCGCTTTTGTCAGCGCCTTTTCGGCCCAGTAAATGTCCTTCAGGCCATGCTCAAACAACTCTCTTAATTCTGTAGCCGCGTCTTTCTTAGGGGCTGTTTTCTTTGCAGGAGCCTTCTTCGCTGCCACTTTTTTAGCGGGTGATTTTTTTGCGGCCGCCCCGCCTGCCGGACGGGCGGACTTTTTTGCTGCTGCCTGTTTTGCCTTTGCCATAATGATAAGGTTTAAAGATTAATGGGTTAGGATATTATGGTACTTATAATAAAATGTAATTTTAGAAAGTTTGCTTTTACTAATGGTTCCTAAAAAGCTCCAACCGGATATATTTCAAGATCATCATGCAATTTATCAGTAACAATACGGGTACGTCGTCCATCAATTACTTCCTCATGCCATTGCCATTCAGAAAGGTTAATCGAAGTATTGATATTGGTTAAATAGGCTATTGAACTCCCCGTAAATAAAACAGGGATGATGGGACCATTTTCCTGGTCATTGTTGGTATTATTATGAAAAATGCGCATGGATAAAAGTTGAAGTTGTTAAAGAAGGCGAGAGAAAAGCGACGATTTTTTTCGCCGCTTGATTTATATGGAGTTTGCCTAATGCACCACAGCATCACGAAGGCTCCTGATTTGGTCATGAGAAGCCTTAAGTGCCGATTTTTGCTGACGGATCAACTCTTTGGTGCGAGGCATTACAGCTTCATCATCTAAAGCCATCTGGTAGGCCTTTTGCGCTGCATCCTCACCTGCTTCACAATTGTTCAAAACAGTTTCCCTGTCGCCCCCGGTAAAAACCGCTTTTACATCCATCCAGGCACGATACAGTTTGCCAGAGACAGTTGTACCGTCTACAGGAGATCCGCCATATTCTACTACCAGGTCCTCCAGGTCATTCTTGTAGGCTGTACTTTCGCTGATCATACTGCCAAATAAAGATTTCAGATCTGCATCCCGGTCGTCTTTCAGCTCATCAATAGCTTTTTGATATCCAACAATACGGTCGTTATTAATTTGAATCAGATCGTTCAATGCATCTATGCAAGCTTTGTGTTCCATTTTAAATTGTTTTTTAGAAGGTTATTATATTTTTTAATAGGTACTGATTTCTTGTAAACAATTATCCAATTAGTGTACCAAAATCTATATAAAAAATATTCGTCCCTCCGGCTGTAACACAGTATAGCAAAGGGTTTCAGCAAAATTGTTGTGGAAATTTTTCCACAAATTCCGGCTTATCACCTGCTGCGTACCTTATAATAGCGGATGGTGCTGACTTCTGTGAGAAACTGCCGGCGTTCCAACTGTGCAAATAATACCACATCTATTTTTTTTATATAATAAATACATAAAAAATTTGGTATAAATTTTTCTTCATTTTTTTACTTACTCCCTGAAATGAATGATTTATTAAACGCCATTATTGTTTTTGCTGATAACGCTCATGGTGATCAGACCAGGAAGTACACGCCCGAGCGTTATATTGTGCATCCCGTGAGAGTGATGCAGTTATGCCAGGCTTATACCAACCGGCTGTCCATTCTGGCAGCAGCGCTGTTACACGATGTTTTAGAAGATACTGCGACCAATGAGGCCGATATCCTTAATTTTTTGCTGACCCTCATGCCTTTAGCAGAGGCTAGTAAAACTGTGCAATTGGTGCAAGAACTTACTGATGTATACACCAGGCAACAATATCCTCATTGGAATCGCAAAAAGCGAAGAGCTATGGAAGCCGCGCGGCTGGAGAAAGTTAGCGCTGATGCGCAAACTATTAAGTACGCCGATATAATAGATAACAGCAAAGAGATCATTCCTAACGACCCTGATTTCGCCTTTCGCTTTTTAAAAGAATGCAAGGCGATATTATTATCGGCCAGGAACGGAAACGCGGAATTAAGAACAATAGCATCGGAGCTTGTAAACAGCGAATTAAAGAAGTTAGATCGGGAGACAGGATGATTGACTCAGGGCATACTTAACTTATATATTTCCAGTCCCTCTTTCCCCAGCGCATACAATTTTCCCTCTTTTAACAAAAGCTGCCGGTAATTGAGCATGGTTCCGGGAATGGGCCATTCGTCGTATTTTAAAGTGGACACATTGTATCGGTACAATTTACCGTTGGCAACACCCGTGATCAACTGATCGGCTACCCGTAAATGGTTCCAGCGGGTAATATCTATCCTGTTTTTATAGGCTCCATAATAATCGAAAACAAAAATACCCTGTAGCGAGTCGTAGAGATAAACTAACCGGTTTTGGTCAAAAACCTTTACAGGAGCAAGAGCCTTATCAAACACCTGTCTGAAATCAGCCGTTTTGAAGATGACTTTCCCCTCATCGTCCAGTTTCTTCAACACATTGTCCATGTCATCGTACATCCAGATCTTTCCATCGTACGAAAGACCTACGGCTGTTGCATTAAAAATATTTTGCCTGCGCAGATCGATCGTATTCTTCAGGTTGAGCATGCCATCTAATATAGCTATGGTTGAAAATCCTTTATAATACAGGAGAATTTTCACCGGGTTAGACACATCCACCAGGCTGGCTTCGCCAAATTTTTTAATATCATTAAAAACGGAAATGGAGTCTCCGTTCGCATTTAGCTTTTTGAGCTGGTTGGTGGCACTCAGTAAATAAATATTATCGAGGTTGTCTACCGAGAAAGAGATATAATTGCCGGGTACGGTTTTCAGCTTCGGGCCCGGGTAGGTTACCTGGCCGGCAGCCCAAAAGGCGGTAGTAAAAAAATATAACAGGATAATTAAAAGCCTCAATGGTTTCGTATTATTTTATGATCATTGTGTTGATAAGATAACAGCTGTATATCGTTTCCATCAAATACGGCGTAAGTATAAAAACTGATCCAGTCGCCCAGGTTGATATAACGGCTATTTGAAGTAAGACGAAAATCGATCGGCAAATGTCTATGCCCGAAAATAAAAAAGTCGAAATGTTTTTCCTGCAGCTTTTCTTTACAGTATTGTACCAGCCACTCTTTATCTTCTCCCAGAAATATTTCTTCTGAGCTGCCGGTTTTAGCTCGGCTCCTGCGGCTCATATAATTGGCTACACCCATGCCCAGCTGCGGCGGTAAAATACCAAATGCCCATTGGCACACAGGGTTTCTAAAAACTTTCTTTAGTCTTTTATACCCCTTGTCGCCAGGTCCCAATCCATCGCCATGACCAATTAAGAACTGTTTGCCGTTCCAGCTAAATTCTTTCGGCTCAAAATATACCGGCATGTTTAATTCCTGTTGCAGGTAGTCGGTCATCCACATATCATGGTTGCCTACAAAAAAATGAAGCTGTATACCTCTGTCAGAAAGTTGTGCCAGCTTACCCAGCAATCGTACGTATCCTTTGGGTACTACATATTTATATTCATACCAAAAATCGAACATATCACCCACGATAAAGATCTCCGCTGCCTTATCTTCAATTTCATTCAAAAACTGAACGATCAGTTTTTCCCGCACCAGGCTATCAGCATGAGAAGGAGTTCCCAGGTGAAAGTCTGATAAAAAATATATGTTTTTTTGCTGTTCCAAAATAACCGGATGTAATTGGTAAAATTAGGGAGATGTTTTCACTTAATTCCGACGCCCTACTCCATGTGTGTGCTTAGCTTTTTATCGTAGTGGCTGATACCCAGTCCGGCCAATACCATAGCTAAGCCGCCAACGGTAAACAGGCTGATTTGATCTCGCATTAAAACAGCTGCGATAATGATACCGAATACAGGACATAAGAATAGCCAGAGCCCGGCTTTTACAGCATCCTGTTTAATCAGCTTCAGCCATAACAAAACGGCAGCAATAGATACGGGGAGCGCAAGCCAAAGGGTACCGGCCCAGAAGCCCGCCGAAAAACGATTGGATCCTGATTTATAAGTTAATAGCATAAATGGCAGTAAGAAAACGCCTCCCAAAAGTGTTTGCCAGCCATTAATTGTGAGCAAATGCAAGCCCTCCCATTTCCGGGAGGTAAAATAAATGGTACCCAATGCATAAGAAAACATACTTGCCATTAATAAAGTAAGACCGCGGGCAGTAACGGATGCATCGGCAAATAAAGGCCAGGCCACTACTACAAAGCCACTGATACAAACTAATAAGGCCATCAAAATGCGTGGACTGATCGGTTTCTTTAAAAATATCAAAGACAAAAAGCTAATAAAAACAGGACTGGCTGCTACAGTGAGTGCACCTACACTGGCGGTTACTTCTTTCATAGCTACTACATACATGCCCAGGTAAACAGAGATATTGAGCAGGCCGTAAATAGCCAGCTGTCGCCACTCTTTGCGTTGAGGCAACCTGTTTTTTAAAATAATATGGGAAACAAACAGCATTATGACCGCTGCTATACCAAACCTGAACACCGCTACAACCAGCGGTTGCGAATCTTTCAGGGCCACTTTAGTTGCCGTGGCTGCTGACGGCCAAAGAATGGCGAAAATAAAACCGGTGATCAGCCAGGACTGCCTGCTCTGTATGTTTTGCTTAGTCATACCTCGTTACACATTGCCTGGTTGCAATACTCCAGATGCTTTTTTTCACGCAAAGGCGCGGAGTTTCGCAAAGAACGCAGAACTATATATCACTCATAAGAACTGCAGGAGAATTTAATACAACCTTTCGAAAAGTGGCGCAAAGGTACAGTTTATAGTTGCAAATTTGCTGATCCCCAATCATGGCAATACTTTAGTTAGCGCACCATCCCTTCTATCTTCACATTATCGATGCTGAATGTTCCACCCGTTGCTTCTGCATTAAATCCGTACCACCTTATTCGGACCGGGGAGCTGATATTGGTAAAACCGGCTCCCGGTATCACTATACATCCATCCTGCGCCGTAGTGGCAGCATCGGTTACCTGAAAAACGTTGTTCCCTGTAACCGATAAATTATCGTTCAATGGCGAAACAGAGGCCGCCAGGTTTGCAGAAAAACCATCCATACCTGAGCGCAATATAACCTGCCTGATACCGGCTCCGGAACGTTGAAGCGTGAATGATATTTTGCTGATATCAATTTTTTTACCATTATGGGGGGTTAGAATTACCTCGTAATACTTGTTTAGATCAGGAGCTCCTTTTAAAATGCCGGATCCTGTAGCTGTGTCCAGGGCCCAGTTGGTAAAAGAGAACCTGCCCCCCGCTGAAGAATTGACCCCTACACCTACTGCGGAAAAAGGACTAAAGCTCAAGCCTTCAATAGCAGGAGTAGGACCAGGGTCTATCGAGCCAGATGCATTGGTAACACTGCTAAAGTCATATAGCGCCACAAAATAGCCACCGGTTCCACCAGCGAAATCATTGGAGTTGCGGAGCGTGATTTGAGTTTCGAGCGGAGCCCCGGCACTCGTGGATTGGAACAGGGAAACATAACCTGTGATACTGGTGGCAGCGGCTGGCATTGTAATACCTGCAGCATTTCGAACAAAAGTGGTAAGTTCTCCCGTCCCATCTGATATAATAAAATTAGAGCCGATGTTGTTAGAGATACCGGTGGTTACATTTATATCACTAATGGTTACTAACGTGGATTCCCATGCTCTTTGATTGGCCTTAATATCTGCTATTGTCACGGGCCTTGGCGTAACAATCCCTGTTCCTGATTTTGCAACCATACTCACGTCATTAACCTGCAAGCCCCCGTTATAGACAGATAAGGAAAGTCCGCCAACCGTTACCGTTAGTGAATCGCCCACTGTGGCAGCAGGGTTGGCATCCTGAACGAAACGCAATTGGATGCCACCGCTGGCATCCTGCAAACGATAATTTCCGGCTGCTTCGTTCTTTGAACTGGATATAACAACTCCTTTAATAGAAACTCCGGCGGGAATGGCTGAATCTCCCGTTGCGTAACCCTTCAGTTCGGCGATGCTCTTTATCACGGGCGTCGGCACCTGTCCATTGCAACGGGTTCCCGTAAACCGTACATCTGTTGTGTCACGAATTGTTAATTGCATGGTACCATTAAAAATGCCGGGGATACCGGTTATTATACCATTTCCATCAGGAACGTTAAAAGCGGCAAAACGCGCATAACTACTGTTTCGTAATATAATGCTTTGCCTTTCACAAGTGGCGAGGGTAAAGTTCACCGCACTTACATTAGTAGACGGATCAGCATAGGTTTTACTAATGTCGGCGTTTCTAAACTCAGCATTGCCGATTTGTACCAGTGTGCTTAACAAAGGATCGTTTATAGTTTTGGTAAAATCTGCAGGTTTCACCATTTTAGGTGTAATGCTATTATTAAACGATCCCTTTACAATATACTGGTCAAACAGTGTTTGCGGAATGCCTTCCAGGTTTAGAAAACGCCCATCGTCTGACCTTGAGGAGTCTAAACCGATCTGTATGGTGCCACCATAGTCTCCCAGCATCATTCCTTTTAGTAAAATAAACACCCTGCGACCTACAGGATATTGGGTATAAACATTATTTGCATCCAGCAGTACCGGTATACCGCCTGTTTCATCCTGTATAATTATCTGCTTATAAAAATTACCGGAGCGATCGTCGGCAATTACGATACCCGAAATAATATGCTCTTCATTAATGCGCTGAAAATCGCCGATCGCTGTGTAACGGGCTTTTAAATCCCTGATAGACAGGTTGGCGTCTATTTCCGGATCTGCATTGGCGGGAGGTATATCAAACTTCCTGTTACAGGAGGCTACCAGTACAATTACCGTCAAAACAACTATCCACTTATTCAATAATGTATTTTTCATAGCAGAGGATTTATTTTAAAATCTTAAGCCAACGCTGGCGAAAAAGTTAAGACCAAACGAATAATAATATTTAGGCGGAAACTTACCCGGCTCTTTTCCTTCAAAGTCAAAGCGCAGTTGTTCAAATCCCCCCGATCGCATGTTTTTGTTGTTAAGCAGGTTACCTACTCCGAGGTTAAACAGGAAGTAAGTTCTCCTGTTATTGATATAGTAATTTCTCGGCAGCAGCCTGCTCCATCCTCCAAAAAAATCAAGGGTGAACTGGCTGTCAAATTTCTCTTGCCGAAGGATGGCCTGTTTAACCTCATCTGCTGAAGGGTTTTCCGGATCTGCATCTGCAATGGCGTCAGCAGTTCTTCTCAACGGGTTGGGGCTTAGCCACATATTGCTGAAATAATTACCGGTGATGCTGGCATACCAGAATTTAGGAGAACGATAGAACCAACCTGCACTATACGCATTCTGAGGGGTTGAAGGAATACGATAATTCTTTAGGTAGATGGTTTGCTTCGCCAGCGTTTTAGCGCTATTATCAACAGTTACCAGGGCACGTTGCCGGCTATCAAAATAATAACGACCCATTGAAGCAGCTCCATTAAAGCTTAACGTTGAATTGAGTTTTAGTTCCACACCAATTTCTCCACCGAAAAAAACCTTGTTGATACCGCTTAATGCATAGTTTACAAAATTCTGGTATTGGTCATGATAAAAGGTCAGCACGTCAACACCATTAGTGAATTTCGTATAGTAGGCAGTAAAACCAAGTCTTAATCGGGGCGCATTTAATTTATAACCCAACTCAGCAGAAACAATGGTCTCACTTTTAAGATTTTCCTGTACAGTATGGCGCGTACGTTGGGAGATATAGGCATTCTCAAAGAAGGGAGCAGTGGTTCTGTAGCTCCCGTTGACAAAAAAGTAATTTCTTCCATTCATTTTATAGGTGGCGCCGGCCTTGATAGTGGGATTATTAAAACGCTGCCGGGGAGACCGTCCATAGGAAAGTTCAGGGAATAAGCCGTTACGATTCAATCCCGTACGATAAAAAGAGGTAGCAGACATTTCAGCAGCTGCAAAAAAATCAAAGGATCGCAGTTGTAATAGCAGCTGCGCCCATGCAGCCATCTGCAGTATGGTTATTTTGTAATTGTATCCATATTGCTCTCCTGCTGTTATGATGCGGTTGGGTTGATTTAAATCGTGCTGTACTGCGTCCGGGTCTGTTGGAAAATCTCTTTCAGCAAATTGATT
>JAESFO010000683.1_pt1 | contig 16576 bp, 18 predicted proteins | sample 9269421 | NCBI WGS metagenome assembly JAESFO01 (sample SAMN14502839, study PRJNA617101) | algae metagenome | isolation source: Nostoc desertorum CM1-VF14 and co-occurring heterotrophs from rocky... | place: USA: Clark Mountains, San Bernardino, California | collected 2000-06-05 | reverse complement strand
CGACGTCGCGGCCGGGTGGGCGTGGCGGATGCTGGTCCGCCGGGACTTCTGAGCTCCGCTCGGAGGGACCGGTCGGCCGTACCGCCCGGGCCGGGTCAAGCGGCCCGGGCGGTACGCGCCTCGCGGGTGTTCCGCGGAGCTCAGCCCTGGACGATGCCGGAGTTGCCCTGGTCGACCGTGGTGGTGGACTGCGACACCGGGCCGCTGGACAGCAGGCCGCCGATGTTGATCGACGGGTTGACGGTGGCCGCGACGTCGATCAGGCCGCCACGCTGCGAGGCGTGCCCGCCACCGCCGTGCTTGCCGCCGGACTGCAGGATCCCGCTGTTGGAGTCGTCGACGGTGGTGGTCGACTGCTGCACCGGGCCGGAGTTCAGGATGCCGCCGACGTTGGCCGACGGGCTGACGTCCAGGCCCAGCCCGACCAGGTCGTCGACCTGCACGGCGTCGCCCGCGCCGCAGCCGCTCTGCACGATGCCGGAGTTGGACCGGTCGAGCGTGGTGGTGTGCTGGGAGACCGCACCCTGGTTCAGGATGCCGCCGATGTTCAGCTGCGGGTCGACGGCCGCGTCGAGGCCGAGCAGGCCCCCCTTCTGCGAGGCGGACGACGGCGCGCAGTCGCGGCCCTTGTCGTGGTGCTTGCCGCCGTCGCCGTAGTCACCGGCGAAGGCCATTCCGGCCGAGCCCAGGACCAGCGGGACGGACAGGACGCCGGCGGTGGCGATCCGCCGGGCGTTACGACGGGCGGGGGTCGTCTCGGGGGCGTTCATGGCACTCCTTCTGTGGCGATGTGATCCGGCCGTCGTACTGACACTCCGTCACTGGCCGGTGCCGCAGAACGTACGGACGCCGATCACCGAAGCGAGAGCACCCCCTCGTTCGGGCGGCGTTATGTCCGTTTCGGTGCGCCCGGACCGACCGTTCGCCGCTGATCAACTACACACAGTGCTATCCGTCAGGTGTCGCTTAGCTACTCTCCGTAGAAGATCGACAGCTCGGCGATCGTTACAGACAGACACCGGGAAGTGGGATGGATCACAGCAGCGCAACGACGGGACGGAACGGGCGTCTCTAGCTCCCGGAGTCACCACCGGACCCGCCCGGTAGTCCTCCGACACCCGCCACCACCTGCGGGAATGGGCCGTCCGGCGCGACGGGACTCGACCGTTCGTCGCGCGGGGTGCGGCCGTCGGGTGTGTATCGATCGCCGAACGGCGGCACGGTACGGGGCTGGACAGCCTTTCGCACCAGACTGTCGCACGCCGGCGCGGTCGCTCACGATGGTCAACGACGTGGTCCGTCCGGAGTAACGCTGTCGGTGCAGATCACTCCTCCGCCGGGTCATCCCGCCGCCGCGGCGGTGCCCGCCGGCCGGAAAGCCCGGTGACGCACCGGCCGGGTGACCGCGATCCTGGGCGGGTGCACATCGGACTGAGGCGCCTCGACGAGATCCTGCTGGCGGCGTTGTGCGACACGGCAGCCGCCGGGGCGGACCCGCTCGAGGTGATGCCGCCGGTGCCCGGCCCACCCGGCTGGACGACGCCGCGGCGCGCGGCGTTCGTCGCGTTCCACCGGGAGCGGTCGGTCGCGGCCCAGGTGCCGGTGGAGCGGACCTGGGCCGTCGTCGTCGACGGTGAGGTGGCCGGGGCGGCGCGGCTGGAACCGGTCGAGGGCGGCGAGGAGGCCGGGATCTGGCTGGCCCGGCCGTGGCGGGGTCGCGGGGTCGGCGGGGCGGTGCTCCGGATGCTCGTGGCACGCGCCGACGGCCCGGTCGTCGCGGAGACGACCCCGGCCAACGCCGCGGCGGTCGCGGTGCTGCGCGGGCTGGGCGCGGACGTGACCGTCGACGACGACGCCGTGCACGGCCGGCTGGGCTGAGCCGGCCGTGGATCCTGGCGACATGGGCGTCCTCGCCGCGGGCCGGCGGCACTCGGCCGGACTGCGGGCGGACGGGACCGTCGTCGCGGTCGGGGACGGCCGTGCCGGGGAGTGCGCCGTCGACGGCTGGACCGACGTCGTCGCCGTCGCAGTGGGGAACGTCCACACCGCCCGCAACACCGGCCGCGCGCACACCGTCGGGCTGCACGCCGACGGCACGGTCCTGACCACCGGCCGCGACGACGACGGCGAGTGCGCCGTCGCCGGCTGGCACGGGGTCGTCGCGGTCGCCGCGGGGTGGCGCCGCACGCTGGGGCTGCGCGCCGACGGCACCGTGCTCGCCGCGGGGCGCGCGGCCGAGGGCGCGTGCGCGGTCGACGGGTGGCGCGGGGTCCGGGATCTGACCTGCGGCGACTGGCACTCCGTCGGACTGTGCGACGACGGCACCGCGGTCGCCACCGGCAACGACCGGTACGGCCAGTGCGCGGTCGGCGGATGGCGCGACCTGGTCGCGGTGTCCGCCGGATACCTGCACACCGTGGGGCTGCGGGCCGACGGCACGGTCGTGACCACCGGGCGGGGCGGCGGCGACGTCGCGGGATGGCACGACGTCGTCGCGGTGTCCGCGGGCAGCGGTCACACGGTGGGGCTGCGCGCGGACGGGACGGCCGTCGCCGCCGGGGACGACGACCTCGGACAGTGCGCCGTCGGGACCTGGCGGGACGTGGTGGCCGTCGCCGCCGGGTCGGCGCACACGATCGGGCTGCGGGCCGACGGGACCGTCGTCGCCGTGGGCGAGGGCTCCGGCGGCCGCTGCGACGTCGACGGCTGGACCCTGGCCGTCACCGCACCGGGCGGATCCTCGGGTGCGTGATCAGCCCGTCGCGGGAGGTGAGGTCGGCCGGCCGGTGTCCACCACCCGGCCCGGGTGACCGATCACTTCCGGACGCCCTCCCGGTCGTACCGGTCATGCCCTCCGCACACACCGCACGCCGCATGTTCGGGCTGACCGAGCCGATCTGCCTGGCCACCTACCTCGCCGACGAGCCGAACGAGGAGCTGGCCGCGCTCGGCCACCGCACCTACTGGGACGGCTACTTCGCGAGCCGGGCCGCGCCGCTCGGCCGAGTCCCGGCCGAGGTCGTGCACGCGGCGTTCTACAGCTTCGCCGACGGCGAGGCCGCCCGGCACATCCCGAGCGCCTGGGCGACGGTCCCGCCGGAGGAGTCCTTCGCCGCGTGGCGACGGGGCAGCGTCGCGGCGCTGCGCCGGATCCTCGGCGCCGAGCTGTCCGGTTCGCCCGGCGTGGCCCGGGCCGCCGACCTGCTCACCACCGCCGCGACGAGCGCCCCCACCGAGGGCCGGGTGATGTACGCGGGGATGCGCACCCTGGAGGTCCCCGGCGACCCGCTGACCCGGCTGTGGCAGTCCGCGACGACGCTGCGCGAGCACCGCGGCGACGGGCACGTCACCGCCCTGCTCACCGAGCGGATCGGTGGCACCGAGGCCCACCTGTTGTCCGCGCTGGACATGGGCGTCCACCCGCCGGAGACGTTCGGGCGCGTGCACCACCTGCCGGCGGCCCGGCTGGCCGATGTCATGTCCGGTCTGCGGCGACGCGGCCTGGTCGACGACGACGGGTGGCTCACCGACGCCGGCCGGGAGGTCACGGCGCGCGTGGAGGCGCTGACCGACGAGCTCGCCGCGCCGCCGTACGCGGCCCTGTCCGACGCGGAGCTCGACGAGCTGGTCGCGGAGCTGGAGCCGCTGTCCACGGTGATGACGGCGGCCTGGTCGCAGTGACCGCCGGTCAGGGCAGCAGCACCGCCACCGCCGCCCGCGCCTGCCGCGCCGGATCCGGGCTCCCGCCGATCGCCGCGGTCACCATCGCCCCCTCCGCGAGCAGGCAGACCGGCTCGACGGGATCCACGCCGGCCGCCGACGCCCACTCCCCGAGCTGCCGGTGGAACAGCTCCTTGTGGCTGCGCACCTCGCGCAGCACCGGCTCCGAGGTGCTGCCGAGCTCGCCGTAGGCGTTGATCCACGCGCAGCCGCGGAACCCGGGCCGGGCGAACCACTCCCCCAGCCAGTCGAAGGCGGCGAGCAGCCGCTGCCGCGGGTCCCCGACCCGGGTCACGTACGCCGCCAGGTCGCCTCGCCAGCGCTCGTCGCGCCGACGGAGCACCGCGACGACGAGGTCCTCCTTGGACGGGAAGCCCCGGTAGATCCGCGTGAGCGGGAGCCCCGACGCCGACCTGACCTGGTCCATCCCGACGGCCCGGATGCCGCGTTCGTAGAACAGCAGCTCCGCTGCGTCCAGCAGGGCGTCCCGGTCGAGACGGGCCTGCTCCTCGGTGATGGCCGCGGGCACCGATGACCTCCTTGACATCGAGAACGATCGTTCCCTACGTTACCGGAGCAGATCGAGAACGCTCGTTCTCGACTGACCGAGGAGACAGTCGTGACCGATGGCCGTCCGCCCTACCCGCCGTTCACCGCGGAGACCGCGCGCCAGAAGGTGCAGGCCGCCGAGGACGCCTGGAACACCCGGGACCCCGAGCGCGTCGCGGGCGCGTACACACCGGACTCGGTGTGGCGCAACCGCGACACCTTCGCCACCGGCCGGCAGGAGATCGTCGAGCTGCTGACGGCGAAGTGGCAGCGCGAGCAGGACTATGCGCTGCGCAAGAGCCTGTGGGCGTTCGACGACAACCGCATCGCCGTCCGATTCCAGTACGAGTCCCGCGACGCCGACGGCCGATGGTGGCGCAGCTACGGAAACGAGCTGTGGGAGTTCGACGAGCTGGGACTCATGCGGCGGCGCGAGGCCAGCATCAACGACGTCCCGATCACCGAGGCGGAGCGGCGGATCCACGGCCCGCGCCCCGAGTCCGAGCGGGGTGTCGACATCCCGTTGCGGTGAGCGGGGTCAGACGAAGTCGGCGCCGATGGTGTTCCGCATCCGGGTGAGCAGGTCCTGCTGCTCCCGCCCGGGCTGGTCCGGCGCGGCGGGCCGGATGCGGCCCTCGACGTCGTGCAGCGGGATGTCCGAGCGCCCGATCGGGGAGATGCGGGCCATCGACCAGCGGGAGAACACCCGGTCCTCCACCGTCGCCGACTCGACGACCGACACATCGGTGTGCCGGTCGTCCTCCCGGATCTTCTCGAAGAGCTCGGTGACGACCGTCTCGTCGCCCTCCAGGGTCTGGACGAACCAGTTGTCGGAGATCAGCAGCGCCCCGGTGACACCGGCCTTCTTGTTCTTCGACCGGGCCACGTCGAAGATCTCGGCGAGGACCTCGTCGCGGCGCTCGCGCGGCACCGTGCTGTGACTGCGGTAGATCAACCGGTGGACCTGCTCGGCCATGTGGGTTCCCCCGTGTCGGTCGGGCCGCGTCACCGGGTCGGGCGCGGAACCGTCACGAGCCCGGACCCGGGTGATCGTCACGGCGGATCCGACGGTAGTGGCGTGGGACACACTGCGGTGTCGCGATATGAGACAGCGTGTCGGGAGATCGGGCGTCAGCGACCCCGTCGAACCGGGCCGGCAGCGGAGCGCCCCCGCCGGTGACGTCGCGCCGGGCGCCGCGACGGGTCAGCAGTCGCTCCGGGGCACCAGACCCCGCTCGCACAGGTACTGCATCTGGGTCTCGCCGCTGGTCGGCGCCCGGCCCGCGGACGTGCCCGGGTCGAGATACCCCTGGTAGGCCGAGCACGACGGGTCGAACCGCCCGGCGGCCATCGCCCGTGCCGCGCAGTCGTCACCGGACGTCCTCACCCGGCTCTCCTCCGCCGCCCGCGCCTCGGCGGCCGCAGCCCGGTCCATCGCCCGGCGGGCCGCGACGATCGCGGCGTCCACCGCCGCACCCGGCTCGGCCCGGGACAGCACACCGGCGGCGGGCGCGAACGGGACGGACACCGAAGCGGCCGCGGACTCCGGGGTGGTGACCCGCTCGGCGCCGGACGCGGCGGCGCACGCGCTGGTGGCGAACACGGCGGCGACGACGGCCGCCACGGCGAAGCGGCCCATGCCCATCGTCGTTCCCCCAGCCGGTCACACCGGCCCCGCCCCGGGGCCGGCCCACAGTGTCGTGCGTGGCGCGACGACGGTCAGCGCGTACGCCGGATCGTCACCCCTTCTGATGAGGGACGACGGGTGGGACCGCCGCGGGTCAGACGTTGAAGCGGAACTCGACCACGTCGCCGTCGTGCATGACGTAGTCCTTCCCCTCCATCCGCACCTTGCCCGCGGACTTCGCGGCGTTCATCGACCCTGCGGCGACCAGGTCGTCGAACGAGACGATCTCGGCCTTGATGAAACCCCGCTCGAAGTCGGTGTGGATGACCCCGGCCGCCTGCGGCGCGGTGGCGCCCTGCGGGATGGTCCAGGCGCGCGACTCCTTGGGTCCGGCGGTCAGGTAGGTCTGCAGCCCGAGGGTGGAGAACCCGGCCCGTGCGAGCTGGGCCAGGCCCGGCTCGTCCTGCCCGATGGACTCCAGCAGCTCGGCGGCGGAGGAGTCGTCGAGCTCCAGCAGCTCGGCCTCGACCTTGGCGTCGAGGAACACCGCCTGGGCGGGGGCGACGAGCTCGGTGAGCTCCGTGCGCCGGGCGTCGTCGGTGAGGACGGCCTCGTCGGCGTTGAAGACGTAGAGGAACGGCTTCGTGGTGAGCAGGGTCAGCTCGCGCAGCAGCTCGGTGTCGGCCTTCGCCTGGAACAGCGTCCGGCCCTCGTTGAGGATCGCGACGGCGGCGTTCGCGGCGTCCAGGACCGGCTTGCGGTCCTTCTGGGTGCGGGCCTCCTTCTCCAGCCGCGGGATCGCCTTCTCCAGCGTCTGCAGGTCGGCCAGGACCAGCTCGGTCGCGATCGTCTCGATGTCGCTCGCGGCGTCGATGCGGCCGTCGACGTGCACCACGTCCGGGTCGTCGAAGACGCGCACGACCTGGCAGATCGCGTCGGACTCACGGATGTTTGCGAGGAACTTGTTGCCCAGGCCCGCGCCCTCGGACGCGCCCTTGACGATGCCGGCGATGTCGACGAAGGACACCGACGCCGGGATGATCTTCTCCGACGAGAAGATCTCGGCCAGCGTCCCCAGGCGCGCGTCGGGGAGCGGGACGACGCCGACGTTGGGCTCGATCGTCGCGAACGGGTAGTTCGCGGCCAGCACGTCGTTGCGGGTCAGCGCGTTGAACAGGGTCGACTTGCCGACGTTGGGCAGGCCGACGATGCCGAGGGTGAGGGACACGGACGACCAGGGTAGTCGGGTCCGCTCAGCCCGGTTCGAGCCGGTAGCCCGCGCCGCGCACGGTCGCGATCCAGCCGGCGCCGAGCTTGCGGCGCAGGTAGCGGACGTAGACGTCCACCACGTTGGACGACGCCCCCGACTCGGCGGGCCCCCACACCAGCCGGAGCAGCTGGTCGCGGGACAGCACCTGGCCCGGGTGACGCAGGAACGTCTCGGCCAGCGCGCACTCGCGCGCCGACAGCTCGACGGTGCGGCCGTGCACGCTCACGTGCCGGGTACGGGGGTCGAGCTCGAGCCCGTGGAAGGTCAGCACGTCCGGGTCCGGGACGGGACGGGCGCGCTCCAGCCGCAGCCGGATCCGGGCCACCAGCTCCTCGAACCGGAACGGCTTGGCCATGTAGTCGTCGGCGCCGCCGGTCAGCCCGGCGACGGTGTCGTGCACGCTGTCGCGCGCGGTCAGGATGATCACCGGGACGGCGCTGCCCGCCGCCCGCAGCCGGCGCAGGACCTCGAAGCCGTCCATCCCCGGCAGCCCGATGTCGAGCACCAGCAGGTCGAACCCACCGGTCACGGCGTGGTCGTGCACACCGGCCCCGTCGGCAACGACCGTGACCTCGAACCCGGCCCCGACCAGGCCCTTCTTCACGAACGACGCGATGCGCGGCTCGTCCTCGGCCACCAGGATCCGGCTGCTCACGTCTCGCTCCTCGGCAGGTCCAGCGTGAAGGTCGCCCCGTGCCCGGGTGTGCTCTCGAGCAGCACGCGGCCGCCGTGTGTCGTCGCGATGGCCTCGACGATGGACAGCCCGAGACCGGCGCCGTCGGAGCGGGGCGCGTCGTCGCCGCGCGCGAAGCGCCGGAACACCCGGTGCCGGTCCTCCGGTGCGACGCCCGGTCCGGAGTCGGCCACCCAGATCCGCACCCGCCCGTCGACCGCCTCCGAGCCGAGCGCGATCCGGTCGCCGTCACCGGTGAACCGGGTCGCGTTGTCGGCCAGCGCGACGACGGCCTGGGTGATCCGCTGCGGGTCCAGCCGGCACCGCACCGCGGCCACCGACTCCAGCCGCCAGTCCCGGTCGGCGAGGCCGGTCAGCTTCTCGAACAGCTCCCGGGTCAGCACGCCGACGTCGACGGTCTCGGTCCGCAGCAGCGACGGCTGCTCGGCCCGGGTCAGCGCGAGCATCTCCGACACCAGCCGGTTCATGCGCTCCAGCTCGTCGTCGACCAGGGCGACGGTCTCGGCGACGTCGTCGGGGTCGCGCGGGTCGAGCACCCCGAGGTGCCCCCGGACGATGGTGATCGGGGTGCGCAGCTCGTGCCCGGCGTCGTCGACGAACCGCCGCTGGGACACCATCCCGCTCTGCACCCGGTCGAGCATCGCGTTCAGCGTGGTGGCCAGCTCGGCGATCTCGTCGCGGGCCCGGGCCCGCTGCGGCACCCTGCGCGACAGGTCCCGCCCGGTGATGGTGCGGGCCGTCGCGGCGACGTCGCGCAGCGGCCGCAGGATGCGCCCGGCCACCAGCCACGCCCCGACCGCGGACAGCAGCGCCGTCCCGAACCCGACCAGCCCCATCAGCCGCGCGGCCTCGTGGGCGAAGCCGTGCTCGCGCTCGGTGAAGTAGCCGATCACGATGACGCCGCGCTGTGGGTCGCCGGCGAGCCCGACCGGCAGTGCCGACCAGCGCACCTCGCCCGCCGAGCTGAGGTAGGAGCCGCGGGTGGGACGGCGGACGTCCGCGACCAGCGCGGCGAACGCCGGGTCCTCGCGCAGCAGCACCCGCGGGCTGGTCCGCCGGGACTCCCAGCGGAAGCGCCCGTCGAGGTAGCCGAGGAACTTCTCGTTCGGCCGCGCGACGTTGGCGGCGATCACCGACCGCAGGATCTCGTCGACCGAGGAGTACGGCTGGCCGGTCGTCGGGTTGACGCCGGTCTCGGTGACGCGGGCGAACTCGGCGATCTCGGAGTTCAGCGCGTCGTCGATCCGGCGGTCGGTCTCGTCGATCAGCAGCATCCAGGTCAGCAGCGTGACGACGCCCAGCGACGCCAGCACGAGCAGCAGGACCCACCCGACGATGCGGGTGCGGGCCGCGGTCGCCCGCCCGGCGCGACGGGGCCCGGGGCCGGTCTCGACGGCCTCGGTCGCGATGATCGCCTCCAGTTCGTCCGTGCCGACGACCATGATCCCGTACCCACCCCGGGACCAGGACACGACACCCACCAGGAACGATCACCCTCAGTCTCCGTCACTGCCCCGATGGGCGTAAGGCATACTCCGTCGCACGACGCACAGGTGACGTACAGCCATCGTCGAACGGCTCCCATCACCCGGACGGCCGCGCACCACATCCGTCCGGGCCGAGCTTCGACGACCGAGACCGAGGGGGACGTCGTGCGCCTGCCCGGAATGCACGCCCTGCTGACCGCGGGGATCGCGGTCCTGACCACCGCCGGGACCGTGTCCGCGGTGTCGCTGACCGCGGCCGGCCGGGAGGAGCCCGCACTGCCCCCGGCACCGCCGGTCGCGCCCGCCCCGCCGGCACCCGCTCCCCCGCCGCTCGCCCCGGCCCCGGCACCGGCCCCGTCGCGCGGGAGCGCACCCGTCGTGCGCGACGACACCGGCGGCGTCACCCGGGAGCGGGAGACGGCGGCCCCCGAGCCGGTCGAACCCGCCCCCGTCGCGACCCCGGCCCCGGCCGACCCGCCGCGCACCACCCCGGAGCGGATCCGCGAGCGCCCGTCGGGGGTCCCCGACCGGGACGCCTCGCGCGAGGAGGAGGTCCGCTTCGCCTGCGAGCAGGGGTGGGTGTCGGGCGCGCTCTGCCCGTAGACCGGACCCCGGACACCGGTGACCGATTCCCGCCAGTGACGGCGGTCGCGGAGTGGCATCGTCGGTGCCGTGCTGCTCGACCACGACGCCTGTTACCGCGCCGTCGCCGCCAAGGACGCGCGGTTCGACGGCCAGTTCGTCACGGCCGTGCGCACCACCGGCATCTACTGCCGCCCGTCCTGCCCGGTACCGCCTCCGCGCTCGCGCAACGTCGAGTTCCTGCGCACCGCGGCCGCCGCGCAGACCGCGGGCTACCGGGCCTGCCGGCGGTGCCTGCCCGACGCCGTCCCCGGCTCGCCGGAGTGGAACCTGCGCGCGGACGCCGCCGGGCGGGCCATGCGACTGATCGCCGACGGCGTCGTCGAGCGCGACGGGGTCCCCGGGCTCGCGTCGCGGCTGGGCTACTCGCCCCGCCAGCTCGGCCGGATCCTCACCTCCGAGGTGGGCGCCGGGCCCCTGGCCCTGGCCCGCGCGCAGCGCGCGCACACCGCCCGCATCCTGGTCGAGACCACCCCGCTCGGGCTGGCCGACGTCGCGTTCGCCGCCGGGTTCGGCAGCGTCCGCCAGTTCAACGACACCGTCCGCACCGTCTACGGCGTCCCGCCCTCGCAGCTGCGCGCCGAGGCCGCCCGCCGGTCGCGGACCCGTGAGCCCGGTCCGCCGGGAGCGCTGGTCCTGCGCCTGCCCTACCGATCCCCGTTCGACCCGCACGGCCTGCTCGACCACCTCGCGGCCCGCGCCGTCGACGGCGTCGAGGCCGTCACCGGCGGCACATACCGGCGCACGCTGCGGCTGCCGCACGGACCGGCCGTCGTCGCGCTGGACCTGACCGCGCGGGCCGGGGCCGTGGTCGCGACGCTGCGAGCGTCCGACCCGCGGGACATCGGGCCCGCGGTGTCCCGGCTGCGCCGGCTGCTCGACCTCGACGCCGACCCGCTCGCCGTCGACGCCGTGCTGGGTGCCGACGCCGCACTCGCCCCGCTGGTCGCCGCGACGCCCGGGATCCGGCTGGCGGGCACCGTCGACCCGGCCGAGACGGCGGTGCGCACGGTGCTGGGCCAGCAGGTGTCGGTCGCCGCCGCCCGCACCGCCGCGGCTCGTCTCGCGGCCGTGCACGGGACGCCGCTGCCCGCCGAGCTGCGCGACGACGACGGGCCGCACCTGCTGTTCCCCGGGCCGGGGGCCCTCGCCGACGCCGAGATCGCGGGGCCGGCGCGGCGGGCGTCGTCGCTGCGGGGGCTGTGTGCCGCGCTCGCCGACGGCACCCTCGCCCTCGACCCCGGACGCGCCCCGGACGGGCTGCGCGCCGAGCTGTGCGCGCTGCCCGGGATCGGTCCGTGGAGCGCCGGCTACCTGGCCATGCGCGTCCTGGGCGATCCCGACGAGCTGCTCGCCCCCGACCTCGCGGTGCGCCGCGGGGCCGAGGCGCTCGGACTGCCCGGCGACGAGGCGGCGCTCACCGCGCGCGCCCACGCCTGGGCCCCCTGGCGGTCCTACGCCGCCACCCATCTCTGGCGGGCCGCGACGTCCGCCGCCACCACCACTCCTCGGAGGAGCGCATGAGCACAGCGACGTGGTCCACACGGGACACCCCGGCCGGGCCGTTCACCGCCGTCGTCGACGACGACGGACACGTCCTCGCCTCCGGCTGGACCGCCTCGGTCGACGAACTGCTCGCCCTGGTGCACCGCTCGCTGTCCCCGGCGACCGTGGTCGAGGGCGACCTCGGTGCGGTCGGCGAGGCGGTCGACCGCTACCACGGCGGCGACCTGTCGGTGATCGACGACGTGCCCGTCCGCCAGCGGTCCGGCCCCTACCGGGAGCTGGCGTGGGACGTGCTGCGGACCGTCCCCGCGGGGGCACCGGTCACCTACACCGGCTACGCCGAGAAGACCGGCCGCCCCGCGGCGGTGCGGGCCGCGGCGGGTGCCTGCGCGTTCAACGCGGCGGCGCTGTTCGTCCCGTGCCACCGGGTGCTGCGCACCGACGGGAGCCTGGGCGGGTTCCGCTACGGCCTGGCCGTGAAGCGGTGGCTGCTGGACCACGAGGCGGTCTGACACCGCCGCGGCGGCCGCGGATCGCGCACCGCGGCCGCCGCGTGGCCGGTGGTCCCGGGCGGCGCCCCGGGTCAGCGCTCGGTGACCGGGCCGACCTGGATGCCGGCGTCGACGCCGATCGGTCCCCGGGCCAGGAAGCCGCCCGGGACGTCACCCCCGGGACCGTGCAGCGAGAACTCCAGCTCGTTCGCCCGGGCGGGTCCGGCGGAGCTGCGGACCTGCACGTCGAACTGCACGGGCTCACCCGGCCCGAACTCGACGGCGCGGGTCTGATCGCCGTAGGGCACCGCGACCTCGGAGGCGCGCGGCGAGCCGTTCAGGCTGAACACCAGGTCCGACGGCGATCCGGACAGCAGGCACGGCGACGTGCCCGGGGCCGCGCTGAGCACGACCGTGTAGTGACGGTGGCCGGCGCTGCCCGGGGCCGGGTGGATGGTCGCCTGCTGGTTCGCCGGGCGGCAGGCACTGGGCGCCGGGTCCTCCGCCGGCGTCGCGGGTGCGGCCGAGGCGACCCCGGCCGGGACGAGCACGGCCGCGGCGGCGACCACCAGGGCGGCGGTGGTCGTGGCGGCCCTACGGCCGATGGTGCGGGCGAGTCGGGTGGTCATCACAGGTACCTCTCTCACTCTCGCGGTGCGCCCGGGCCCCCCGGCCCGGACCGTCGGCCCCCCGAAGGTCCGACACCGGGAAAGACGTGTGCATCGCGAACCGGTTCGCCCGGCGTGGCATCCGCCTCGCCGGGGCAACCCGGCCGGCCGCCGGCCGTCCCCCGTGCGTGCCCGTGCGGAACACCCGGCTCCGGACACGCCGCTGAGCTGCGGCGACACGGAACTGTCGGGGGTGCGGTGCACGCTGCGGGGGTGGACGTCCTCAGCCTGCTCCTCGGATCGCTGCTCGGTGCGGCGATCGCCGCCGCCGTGGTCTGGTCGGTGGCCGCCGCCCGGTTCCGGGCCGAGGCGGCCGAGGCGGCCCGGGCGGCCGCGAACACCGCCGCCACCACCCGGGCCGACGCGGCGGGCCTGCGCGCCGAGCGCGCCGCGCTGCTCGAACGGGTCGAGGAGCTGCACGAGTCCCTCGACGACGCGACGATCCGCGCCCGGCGGGCCGAGTCCGACGCCGCGGGAGCCACCGCCGCACTGCGCGCCGAGCGGGAGGCCCGGGCCGAGGCCGAGGCCGCGACGGTGCGCCGCGAGGCCGAGCTGAAGGACTCCTTCGCCGCGCTGTCGCAGGACGCGCTGGCCCGCAACAACGAGGCGTTCGTGGCGCTGGCGGAGAGCAGGCTCAAGGAGGCGACCGCCGCGCTCGCGGCGAAGGCCGACGGCGACCAGGCCGCCCGCGCGAAGGCCGTCGAGCAGCTGCTCGACCCGGTCTCGGCGGCGCTGGGCCGGGTCGAGGGGCAGCTGCGGACGGTGGAGAAGGAGCGCGAGTCCGCCTACGCCGGGCTCCGCGAGCAGGTCAGGGCGATGGCGGCGAGCTCGGACAAGCTCGGCACCGAGACGAAGGCGCTGGTCAACGCGCTGCGGGCGCCGCAGGTACGGGGCCGGTGGGGCGAGATGCAGCTGCAGCGGGTCGCGGAGATGGCCGGCATGCTCGAGCACTGCGACTTCTCCACCCAGGTGTCCGCCGCCGGGGAGGACGGCGGGGTCCGCCCGGACATGCTGGTCCGGCTCGCGGGCGGCAAGCAGGTCGTCGTCGACGCGAAGGTGCCGTTCGCGGCCTACCTGCAGGCGGTCGAGGCCTCGGACCCGGACGTGCACACCGAACGGCTCGCGGCGCACGCCCGGCAGCTGCGCACGCACGTGGACCAGCTCTCGGCCAAGGCCTACTGGGAGTCGTTCGAGCCGACACCGGAGTTCGTGGTGCTGTTCGTGCCGGGTGACCCGTTCCTGGAGGCGGCGCTGCGCTCGGACCCGGGGCTGCTGGAGTACGCCTTCGGCCGCAACGTCGTGCTCTCGACGCCGACCACCCTGGTCGCGCTGCTGCGCACCGTCGCCTACGGCTGGAAGCAGGAGGCCCTGGCCCGCAACGCCGCCCAGGTGCACCGGCTCGGGCGCGAGCTGCACGGGCGCCTCGCGACGATGGGAACGCACGTCGCGAAGCTCGGCCGCAGCCTGGACGCGGTGGTGGACAGCTACAACCGGACCGTCTCCTCGCTGGAGGCGCGGGTCCTGGTGAGCGCCCGGAAGTTCACCGAGCTGCAGGTGTCCGACACCGAGCTGGGGACGCCCGCGACGGTCGACCGGACCCCGCGCGGCGTCTCCGCGCCCGAGCTGGTCGCCTCCGCCGGGGACTCGCTGGTGTCCCTCGAGGATCTCGGGCGGCCCGACCACAACCGGTCGGACGGCACCAGATCCGGCGGTGGCCGACCCGACGGCGCACATCCGGGCACGTTCGGCGACGGCGACACGGCACACGACGAGGCGACCGGGACACCGTGGCGGGAGGGGTTAGGCTGACCGGGTGACCACGGCCCGATCGAGCTCGGCCCGCCGGCCCGGCCGGGGCCCAGCCCCCGCGCGCGGTGGCTGGCCGGTGCGTGAGCGGTCCCTGCTCCCCCCGGTCCTCGGTGTCCCGCCGCTCGCGGCCACCGGTCTGGCCGTCGGTACCACCGCCCTCGGGGTCCTGGTGGACCTGCTACGGATCGGCACCGTCGGCCGGGTGTTCGAGGTCTGCTACCTGATCGGCTGCGTCCTCGCGGTGTCCTGGGTCCGCCGGCGCGGGCTGTTCCTGCCGGCCGTGCAGCCGCCGCTGCTGCTCGCCGTCGTCGTGCCGCTGGTCGCGGTGCTGATCGGCGCCCCGTCCGGCGGCGGCACGGCGCAGAGCCTGCTCATGGCGGGCGCCCCGCTGATCAACGCGTTCCCGGCGATGGCGGTGACCACGCTGGTCGTGCTGCTCGTCGCCGGTCTGCGTGTGCTGCGCCAGCGCCTCGGCCCGGACGACGCCGTCGGCCGGCTGCGGCAGCGCCTGGGCCGCGACCCGGGCGGGTACGACCCCGACGGCCCCGGTGGGCGGTCCCGGGCTCCGCGCGGCGCGGGCGGCGCGACCACGGGGACCGCGTCCCGGTCCCGCACGACGGGCACCGCCCGCACCGGGTCGGCCACCGGGTCGGCACCGACCGGTTCCGCGCGCCGCGACACGGCCCGCACCGGGTCCACCGGCCGTACCGGGTCCACCGGAACCGGGGTCTCGCGCACCGGATCCGTCGCACGGTCGGCCGGGGCCGCGCGGTCCGGCTCCTCGCGCGCCGGGTCCTCACGCACCGACCCGTCCCGCTCCGAGTCCTCCCGCGGATCGACACGCGGCGCGACCGGCCGGACACGCCGCGACACCCGCTGACGGCCGTCCGGCGCAGCCACGGTCGTCCGGACGCATCCGCCCAGGTGGACGGCCGGAACGTACCCCGCAGACCGCCCGGGTGGCGACGGATCGGACAATGGGAGCAACCCACTGCACTCCCGAGCGTCTTCCCATCGGGGGGCACGGCGTGACCCCGCCGCTCCCCGACGCACGACGGAACCACTGGAGAGCCATTGTCGACCACCCGCAGCCCCCGCAGGACGCGACCCGCGATCGTCGTCGCGCTGGTCGCCGCGACCGTCGCGCTGATCGGCGTCGGCACCGCGGTCGCCGGGACCCCGGCCGCGCAGGCCTTCCGGGACCAGCCGCTCGTCGCGGGCACCCCGTGCACCGTCACGGCCCGGGCCTGCGTCGATCTCGACACCCAGCGCTCCTGGCTGTTCACCGACGGGAAGATCACCCACGGGCCCGTCCCGGTCGCCATCGGCGGCCCGGGCAAGGAGACCCCGGTCGGCCACTCCCTGCGGGTCTACCGCAAGGAGCAGCTGCACAAGAGCGGCGAGTACACGATGACCAACGGCGAGCCCGCCCCGATGCCGTGGGCGGTGTTCTTCCAGGACGGCGGCATCGCCTTCCACGAGGGCCGCACCGACACCCCGTCGGCGGGCTGCGTCCGGCTCACCCCGGAGAACGCGAAGCTCTGGTTCGACACCCTGCAGATCGGCGACCAGGTGCAGGTCGTGTCGGCGAAGCAGGTCCAGGCGGACCGCGCCGCGGGCTGACCCCCCGCCCCGTACACACGTGAGGCCCCGGACCGACTCGGTCCCGGGCCTCCGTCGTGTGTGCCGCGGTCAGTTCACCGGGGTCAGGCCCAGCGACCGGCCGCGCGGCGGGCGCAGCTCGCGGGGCAGCGAGAAGGTCAGCGTCTCCTCGGCGGTGTCGACCTCCTCGACCGAGCCGAAGCCGCGCTCGGCGAGGTACTCGACGACACCCTGCACCAGGATCTCCGGGACCGACGCACCGCTGGTGATCCCGACCGTCGTGACGCCGTCGAGCCAGGACTCGTCGATCTCGCGGGCGTAGTCGATCAGGTACGAGGCACCGGCCCCGGCGCCCAGTGCGACCTCGACCAGACGCACCGAGTTCGACGAGTTCCGCGACCCGACGACCAGCACCAGGTCGCAGCGCGGCGCCATCGTCTTCACCGCGACCTGGCGGTTCTGCGTGGCGTAGCAGATGTCGTCCGACGGCGGGTTCTGCAGCTTCGGGAAC